>JAANMX010000406.1_pt1 | contig 58339 bp, 59 predicted proteins | sample 7279681 | NCBI WGS metagenome assembly JAANMX01 (sample SAMN14094542, study PRJNA606508) | bioreactor metagenome | isolation source: A lab-scale SPAN reactor treating ammonium-rich wastewater day 351 | place: Ireland: Galway | collected 2018-01-01
ATCCGCGCGCTGCGCATCTACGAGGGCGCGAGCGAGGTATTGAAGCTCGTGATCGCCGAGCGGTCGATCGACGCACTGCGCGAGCGGCCCCGGCGCGCGTCCTGAGGGCGTTCGATCAGATTCCTAGCAGGGACACCGGACGGCGTGGTCTTTCGAAAGCCATACCAGCCGGGACACTTCCTGCCTGCATTCGTCCTTCTTCTTCGGGCACCTTGCATAGAACCTGCAGCCTGAGGGCAGCCGGATGGGGCTCGGCACGTCGCCGGTGAGGAGGACGCGATCCCGTTTCAGCGCGGGGTCGGGAACCGGCACCGCGGAGAAGAGCGCCTCGGTGTAGGGGTGCAGGGGATTCGAATACAGCTCCTTCTTCGACGCGATCTCCATGATCTGCCCGAGATACATGACCGCGACACGGTCGGAAATGTGCTCGACGACGCTGAGGTCATGGGAGATGAAGAGATAGGCGAGCTGGAATTCCTTCTGCAGATCCTCCAGCAGATTGATCACCTGGGCCTGGATCGACACGTCCAGCGCGGACACCGGCTCATCCGCGATGATCAGCTTCGGATTCATCGCGAGGGCCCGGGCAATGGCGATCCTCTGCCGCTGCCCGCTCGAGAACTCGTGCGGATATCTCGTCGCATGCTCCGCTCGCAGTCCCACTTTCTCCAGCAGGTAGGCGACCCGTTCCCGACGCTCCCGCTTCGTGTAGAGGTTGTGGATCTCGAGCGGCTCGCCGACGATCCGCTCGGTGGTCATCCGGCTGTTCAGCGACGCATAGGGATTCTGGAAGATGATCTGCATCTCCCTGCGCAGCAGGCGCAGCTCGGTCTCGTCCAGCCGCGTCACCTCCTTGTCCTCGAACCAGACGCTTCCCGAGGTCGGCTCGATCAGCCTGAGGATCGTCATGCCGGCGGTCGACTTCCCGCAGCCCGATTCCCCGACGATTCCGAGCGTCTCCCCCTTCCTGATCTCGAAGGAGAGGTCGTCGACGGCATGGACCTTTTCCGTCGTCCTGCCGAAGAAGCCCCTGGCGACCGGGAAGTGCTTCGTCAATCCGGAAACCCTGAGCAGCGCGTTCTCCTGCCCGGCCGCATCCGGCGTCGACGCTAGTTCGTGACTTGCCAGCATCGCACTCTCCTCCCTTCCCGTTCCAGGAGCGGGGGTTCCCGCTCCCTGCAGATCGCGCTCGCTTCCGCGCATCTCGTCGAGAAATGGCAGCCGCGGGGCAGGTCCATGAGATTCGGAACGACCCCGGGGATGGCCTGGAGCCGCTCCCTGCCGCCGGCTTGGTCGTACCGCGGCAGCGATCTCAGGAGGCCCCTCGTGTAGGGGTGCAACGGATGCTTGAACAGATCCTCGACGCTCGCCTCCTCGACGATCTTCCCGGCATACATGACGATGACGCGCTGGCACACCTCGGCGACCGCGGCGAGGTTGTGCGAGATGAACAGGATGGCCATCCTGTACTGCTCCTTCATCGAGCACATCAACGCCAGGATCTGGGCCTGGATGGTCACGTCGAGCGCGGTCGTCGGTTCGTCCGCGATCAGCAACTTCGGCCTGCAGCAGAGCGCCATCGCGATGATCACTCTCTGGCGCATGCCTCCGGAGAGGTGGTGGGGGTACTCATGGATGCGCTTTTCCGGACTCGGAATGCCGACGACGTCCAGCATGTCGGCGGCGCGCTTCATCGCCTGCTCCTTGCCCAGCCCTTCGCGCAGGACGAAGATCTCCGCGATCTGCTCGCCGATCGTGAGCACCGGATTGAGGCTCGTCATCGGATCCTGCAGGATCATCGAGATCTCGTTGCCCCGGATCCTGCGCATGTCCTCGCTCCCGAGGGAGAGGAGGTCCCTGCCGCCGAAGAGGATCTTTCCGCCCACGGTCCTTCCGGGGGGCGTCCGGACGAGCCCCATGATGGACAGCGACGTCACGCTCTTCCCCGACCCGGATTCTCCGACCAATCCGACCGTCTCGCCCTGATCGACGTGAAACGACACGCCGTCGATCGCCGGGACCACGCCGTTGTCCAGGAAGAAATAGGTCTTCAGGTCGACCACGTCCAGCAGCCGTCCTTGCGCGCGATCCATCGCTTGCATGATCAGGAACGTCCCCGCATGTGAGGATCGAGGACGTCCCGAAGGCCATCGCCCAGGAGGTTGAGACCGAGGACGGTGATCAGGATGGCGAGCCCCGGGAAGACGGACAGCCAGGGCGCCGCGTGCATGTAGCTTCTTCCTTCGGCCAGCATCGTGCCCCAGGTCGGCACCGACGGCGGCACCCCGAGGCCGAGGAAGCTCAGGCTCGATTCCTGGATGATCACCAGCGCGATCTCGAACGTGCCCAGCACGATCAGCGTCGGCATCGTGTACGGGATGATGTGCCTGAAGATGATGTACATGTCCGTTCCCCCGAGCGCCCTCGCCGCGATCACGTGGTCTCTCGTCTTCAGGCTCAACACCTCGCCCCGCACCAACCGGCAGAACTGCACCCATCGGCTCAGGATCAGGGCCACGATGATGTTGACGAGCCCTTCGCCGAGGAATGCCATGATGACGATGGCCAGCAGGAGGAACGGGAACGCGAGGAAGACCTCCACGATCTTCATGATGAATTCGTCGATGTAGCGACCGAAGTAGCCTGAAATCGCCCCGAGGACGATGCCGATCGCGGCGGCGAACAGCACGCTGACGATCCCGACCAGCAGGGACACCCTCGAGCCGTAGATGATGCGGCTCAGCAGATCCCGGCCGAGATTGTCCGTGCCGAGGAGGTGCGCCGCCTGCCCTCCGTCGAGGAAGAACGGCGGCAGGAGCTTCACCTCGAGATTCTGGGCTCCCGGATCGAACGGAGCGAGGAGCGGAGCGAAGAGGCTCATGACGATCAAGAGCGCGAACACGAGCCCGCCGATGTGAAGCTTCAGGTACTTCTTGCGGAACACGCGTCTCGCGCGCTGCGCGGCCCCGCGCCCGAACCCCTGCCGCCGGGCACGCGACTCGGCCGGGACGGCGGACCCGCGGCCGACGTCGGCGGCACCGCCGCGCGCCCTTGCGTCTCCGGCCGTCAACTCGTCCTGACCGTCTCGCGCGACCGCGACGACGCCGGCCAGCGCCGCCGCGTGGGGCCGCAAGCCGCCGGACATTCGGGCCGCTTCGTTCTTCACACTCTCACCCGGGGGTCGACCCAGACATAGAGTACGTCCACGATCAGGTTCACCGCGACATAGATGAGCGCGAAGAGAAGCACGATGAACTGCACCACGCGGTAGTCGCGGTAGCTGATGGCCTGGATCAGCAGGCTTCCCATGCCGGGCCAGGAGAAGACGGTCTCGACGATGATCGAACCGGCCATGAGCGTGCCGAGCTGGATGCCGAGGATCGTGACGATCGTGCAGAGCGAGTTCCGCATGCAGTGCTTCCAGATCACCGTCCGCTCCGACAGACCCTTGATCCTGGCCATGGTGACGTAGTCCTGCCGCAGCACGTCGAGCATGCTCGATCGCGTGATCCTGGCCGCCATCGCGGCCATGACGATGCCCAGCGTGAAGCTCGGCATGACGATGTGCCTCGCGGCATCGACGAACGCCTTGCCGTTCAGCGTCAACAGGCTGTCGACGAGGTAGAGCCCCGTCACCGATTTCAGCTCGACGCCGTAGGAGAGCCTGCCGCTCACCGGCAGGAGATTGAGGTCCCCGCCCAGCAGGATGATCAGCATGATGCCGAGCCAGAACGGGGGAATGGACGTGCCGACCAGGGCGAGGCCCATGAACGAGTGGTCCCACAGCGAGTTGTGGCGAATCGCGCTGAAGATGCCGATGGGGATCGCCACGACGGTCGAGATGAGGAGGCTCAGGACGGCCAGTTCGATCGTGGCGGGCATCCGTTCCAGGACGACCCTCGAAACGGGCTCCGCATACTTGTACGACTGACCGAAGTCTCCCTGGACGGCCCTCCTCAGGAACTCCCAGTACTGCATCGGAATGGAGCGGTCCAACCCCCATTCCCGGGTGATCCGCTCGATCTCCTCCTGCGATCCGCCGTCGGGCACGAGCATCGATACGGGGTCTCCCGGCGCCAGGCGCAGGACCACGAAGACGATCAGCGAGACCCCGAGAAGGACCGGCAGGATGCCGATCAGCCTGCGCTTGATCATGCGTGACAGGTGCCCGGGAACCGTGAATCGCCGGAGAGGGCCGGGCCGCGCGCGGCGACGCGCGGCCGGACGCCCGAATGCGCGCTCACTTCAGTTCCGCGCGGTGAAAGTACATCTCCTCGTTCGGATTCGGCTTCCACTGCAGGCGCTCGTTGACGCCATAGAGGTCGATGGGATGCCACAGCGTGAGGATCGGCACCATGTCGTCGTGCACGTAGGCGTTGATCTGGCGCAGGTACCTGTCCCGCTCCGCATCGGTGGCGCTCGTGCGCATCGCTCTCAGCAGTTCATCGAACTTCGGATCGGAGATGCCGATCCTGGGGGTCACGCCGGTCTCGTAGTAGAGGGCCAGGAACAGCTCCGGATCCTCCTCGTTGAACGCGCCGGTCAGGAACATGCCGAACTTCCCCTTGGTCACGCCGGACCAATGGACGCTGTGTTCCTCGATCGCGAGCTTGGCCCGGATGCCGACCTTGGCGAGCTGATCGACCAGCACCTGGGTGAACTCCCGGTCCTTCACGTAGCGGCCGACGCTGGTGTTGAAGACCACGTCGAAGCCGTTGGGGTATCCCGCCTGAGCCAGGAGTTCCTTCGCCTTCTGAGGGTTGTAGGCATAGGCCTTGAGATTGGGGTCGTACCCCAGCTGCTGCGGGCCGGACGGCCCGATGGCGCGAACCGCCATGCCATCGAGGACGTTCTTGATGATGTAATCGACGTCGACCGCATGGTTCACGGCCTTCCGGACCTGCACGTTCCTGAAAGGCTCGGCCCTCGGCGACAGGCCGACGATGAGCTGCCTCAGCGCCCGGATCTTCTCGACCCGCACGCTGTCCTTCTTGTCCAGTCGCGCGAGGTCATGCGGCGGAATCGCGGTCGCCACGTCGATCTGGCCGGCCTCGAGCGCGGTCACTCTCGCGGCGTCTTCCGGAATCGGCCGCCAGATGACCTTGTCCAGTTTCGCCGGCGTGCCCCAGTAGTTCCTGGCTCGGGCGACCACGAAGTGGCTTCCCTTCTTCCACTCGACGAACTCGAACGGCCCGGTTCCGATGGGATGGCTGGTGATGTCGGCTCCGTATTTCTCGTAGGCTTTCTGGCTCACGATCACGATGTGCTTCAGCCGCGCGAGCAGATTCCCGAACGGAGCGGGAGTGGTCACCTTGACCGTCTGGTCGTCGACGACATCGACGCTCTTGATGACGTTCTTGAGGATGACGGCCTGGATGCCCTTCATCGCCGTGTCCAGCGAGAACTTGACGTCGCGGGCCGTCAGCTCCGTTCCGTCATGGAATTTCACGCCCTTCCGGATCTTGAAGACGTAGTCCGTCCCCTGCCGGGTCCATGATTCCGCGAGTACGCCGTAGTACTCCTTCTTGTCGAAATCGAAGAGGATCAACGGCTCCATGATGTGCTTCCACATGGCGAACGTGATCGTGTTGATGTCGCCATAGGGATTCAACGAGCTGATGTCGATGGTCTGGCCGACCGTGACGACCTTCTCCTTCGCCTGCGCGTGGGCCGCGCCGATGCCGGCCGCGAGCATGCCCAGTGCAAGGAGTACGGGAAGGACACCCAGTTTCGATCTGCGGTTCATGACGGCTCCGTTTCGCGTGCTCATGCGCTTGGTGGGTCCGGGGGCAGACTCATCGACTTCCTGCCGATCCCTCGGGAAGACCGCGGCCGGCTCCGCGACTCAAGGGGACTTCTTGCCTCCGATGTTCGCCAGGAACCGCTTGTTGGTGTCGTTCCAGCATTGCGGAGGCAGCGTGTGCAGCATGGCATCCTCGGGACACTCCAGAACGCAGATCCCGCAGTGCCAGCATTCGTTCTGGCGTGCGATGATCGGAAGGTCCTTCTCCTTGTCCCAGGTGAACACGTCCGCAGGGCATTCCCGGTAGCAGAACTCGCAGCCCCTGCAGCGGTCGTAGTCGATGTTCACGGACATGTGCATTCTTCCTTCAGGTGGGGAAGCTCCTGGGTGGAGAGCGACATCGTTTCGTCCTCTTTGCGGACGACGATGAGCTTCTCCCAGTTGGGATCGAGCTCCGGGTAATCGGTTCGGTAGTGCGGCATGATGCCCATGCGCCTCATCCGGGTCTCCTTGCGCATCATCGACGCCCGGATGTGCATTTCCACCATGTCGAAGATGTTCCGGACTTCCAGGCACCGCATCTGCTCGTGCGGATCGGCCGCCCCCACCCGGTCGAGATGGGCTTCCTTCAGCTCCTTCAGGACCCGGAGGCCCTCCGTCATCACGCCTTCGTTCTTGAAGTAGCCGACGTAGTCGGTCGGGACGCCACGAACGGCCTCCTCCAGCTGGATCGGGTTGATGGCGTCCTTCTTCCCCACGAGCCCGTTGACGTACTGATGAATCCGCTCCGCCTGCGCTTCGTCGTACTGCGGTTCGTCCGCCTTCAGGGCGTACTCGGCGGCGCTCTCTCCGGCGATGTGCCCGGATGACGCCGCCGGCGTGATGCCGCGCGAGAACGCGGTGGACCCGCCGGCCGCGTACAGGCCTTCCATCGACGCCACGAATCGTTCATCGACCAGGAGGCCGCCCTGGATGGAGGAGGGCACGAGCTGGATCGGTATCAGGTCCTTGCGAATGTCCAGGCCGCGCTGCTTGAACCACTGCTTGACGATCGGGTACTCGTTGTCCATCTCCCGTTCGTGCATCTGGAGGACGTCTTCAGGCAGATTGCGGAAATCCCAGTAGAGGGGACCGCGGCCTTCGGCGATTTCCTTCGCCATGATGAGCGGCCGCCGGAGGAAATCCTCCCTGCTGTGCAGCAGCTTTTCGCCGTTCTTGTTGAGCAGCGTCGCCATCTTCTCCATCGGCTTGCACCCCGCGATGCCGCCTCCTGCCCGTACCGCCGCGGGATCCATGAAGATGTATTCCATGTTGGTCAGCTTCGCGCCGGCCCGGTAGGCCATGGCCTGGGCGTCGCCGGTGTTCGTCGTGGGAAGCCAGGTCAGGAACAGGCCGTCCGGTTCGATGTACTGCCGCCCCGAATCGCCAGTGCAGAGCACGACCGCCTTCGCCTGGATGGTCGTCGTGTGCCCGTCACGCACGTTGAACGCGACCGCGCCGGTCACGCGCTGGCCATGGGTCAGGAGATCCACGCCCATGGTTCTCTCGATGACCTTGACCTTGGTCTTGCGCACCGCCTTGGACAGCTTGACCTTGGTGTCCACGCCACGGTACGAGATCAGGTAGAAGTGCCGCTCCGGCATCTTCCAGAAGAAGAAGCTCCCGTCGTCTTCCCGGACTTTCACGCCGAATTTCTCGAAGTCCAGCACCCGGTCGAAGCAGGCCTTCTCGATCGCGAGGGTGACGTTCGGATCGGAGAGTTCCTTGCGCGAGGCCACGGCGAGTTCCTTGGCCTCCTGGAGGCTCATGGTCTCGGGGCACACGCCGGTCGAGAGATGGTCCATGCCGGGACCGACCGATCCGCCTCTGCGGATCGTCGACTTGTCCAGCAGTACGACGTCGGCTCCCATCTTGCTGGCGCGCATCGCCGCAAAGCAGCCCGCAATGCCTCCTCCGATGACGAGCACGTCCGTTTTCACCGTTTCCATTCCTGATCTCCTGGAGTCACTGCTTTCCTGCCGGAACCCGCGCAGTCGCCGCGGGTTCGGGCCATCCGGGTCCGCCGACGACGGCCAACCTGCTGCAGGCGCCCGACACGGCACCATCGATTCGAACGGCGTACCCGGGAGTCTCGTCAGCAGCGCATCGGGCGAACACTCCGGATGCCGCTCCGTCGACACGACTGCCGCCACCGCGTACTCGCCGACCGCGGTGTCGATCGGACTCTCGACGGCGTTCCCGGTGCTGCCATGGGAACGCTTGACATGCGGATCCACCTTGATCTATCTGAAGGACGGCTCGACCCGCGAGCGCCTTGTGCTCGGCGTGACGATCGGCGGCGTCGACATCGAAGAAGCGGGGATTCAGCATCGTCTTGCCATGCCGTCAGGCAGCAGGTACGCCGGTCGACGCGTTGGATGCGCCGAACATCTCGGCTCGCAACGCGCGACGCAGGACCTTGCCGGCGGCGCTGATCGGGAACTCGTTCACCACCTCGAGGTGCTCGGGCCACTTGAAGCGCGCGATCGCCTGCCCGCGCAGGAACTCGCGCAGATCCTCCAGGTCCAGGCGCGCACCCGGTCTCAGGATGACGACGGCGCACACGCGCTCGCCGAACGCCTCGTCGGGGGCGGCGATCACGCACGCCGCCTGCACGTCCGGGTGCGCAAGCACGTGCCCTTCGACTTCCTCGCAGCTGATCTTCTCGCCGCCGCGATTGATCTGCTCCTTCAGGCGGCCCTCGACGTAGAGGTACCCGTCGACCCGCCGGGCGATGTCACCCATGCGGTAGTACCCGTCGGCGGTGAAGGCGCGTTCGTCGGCGTCCGGCGCGCGGTAGTAGCCGCGGATGGTGTACGGCCCGCGGGCCTGCAGTTCGCCCGCCTCGCCGTCGGAAAGCTCCCGGCCGTGCGCGTCGACCACCCGGATCTCGTCGGCGGGGCAGACGGGACGCCCGGAACTGTCGTGCCGCAACGTGTCCGGGTCGTCGAGTCGCGTCATGTTGAGCAGGCCTTCCGCGGTACCGTAGCTCTCCTGGTAGACGCAGCCGAATCGTTGCTCGACGAGGCGGCGTTGCGCCGGCGCGAGCCTGGAGCCGCCGCACATCACCGACCGCAGCGACGTCAGATCGCAACGCTCGGGCCAATCGCTCGCCAGCCAGCGCGCCACGATCGGAGCGGCGGCACTGACCACGGTCACGCGCTCTCGATCGATCAGCGACAGGAGCTGCTCCGCGTCGGTCGTTCGCGATATCACCGTCGTCCCGCCGCAGCTCAGCGCGCCGACGAAGCCCGGTGCGCCGAGCGTGTAGTTGTGTCCCATCGGCAACATCGCCAGGAACACCGTGTCGGACCCGAACTCGGCGACACGCGCGGCGTGGAGGCACCCGCACAGGTAGTCGTCATGGGTGCGCGCGATGAGCTTCGGAAGTCCGGTGGTGCCGCCGGAGCCGAGCATCAGCGCCACCTCTCCTGCGGCGGGCGGCGGACAGTCCGGCGCTCTCCCGGGCGCGAAATGGTCGTCGAGCGAGCGTTGGCCCGAGCCGGGACTGCCGTCGACGAGAACGTGACGCAGGTGCGGACAGGCCGCCGCGACCTCGGCGGCCATGTCACGATAGTCGTGATCACGCGCCGTCTCCGGGACGATGAGCGCGATGGCCCCGCTGGCGCGCACGAAGTGCTCGATCTCGCTGCGACGGTGCGCCGGCAACGCCATCATCGGCACCGCGCCGATTCGCGTCAGCGCGTAGAACGTCTCGACCATCCGCACGCCGTTGGCGAGCTGGAGCACGACGCGTTCGCCCGCGCGCAGGCCGAGGTCGTGAAGGCCCGCAGCGAGCGCCTCGACGTTCTCGATCAGCTCGTCGTAGGCGACGCGACGCGACCCGTCGACGAGCGCCGTCGCCTTCGGGCGGCCGCGTGCCGCCTCGGCCAATTGCTCGAACAACGACACGCCGCGCCAGAATCCCGCGTCGCGGTAGCGCTTCGCGTCCGCGGCCGGCCATGGCACGAAGCCGTCCAGCATGCGAACTTCCCGGGGTGTGTAGCCGCGTGGCACGTTCGAACGTCAGGCGACGAGCATGTAGTCGGGCAGCGGGAGATCGACAGCGACACGGGGCGACGCCTCGCTGGCCAATCCGTCGGGCAGGACCGCGCGCACGAAGTACTCATAGTGCTGTCCGCCCAGCACCACGGCGTCGGTCCAGTTGGTCACTTTGGTCGATTCGACCAACGCCGCGGGTCCTCCGGCGACCGAACGGTAGACGTCGTAGCGCAGCGCCCGCTCGACCTTCGTCCAGCGAAGCGCGATGCCCTTGTCGCTGACCTTCGCGGTCGGCACCGGAGCACTTGGCCGGAGCAGCGGCGCCTGCGCCGGAGCCGGCTTCGGCGCCTGCAGCGCGCCCTGCGGCCACAGGGCGCAGATGACCGGCTTGTGCGCGCCGTCGAGTTGCTTGCACACGTTGCAGTAGTCGCACTGGACGATACGGTCGATCGCGCCAGTCCGGACCTTGCGCGGCCACGCAGGGTCGGCGAGCAGCCCCCGCGCGATGCCCACGACGTCGGCGCTGCCCTCGGCGACGACCCGCTCGGCGTCCGAGGGCTCGGACAGCTTGCCCGCGACGGCAACCGGCGTGCTGAAACCTCTGGCCCGCAGATGCGCCCTGATCTCGGCAGCCAGCCCGGCGTGAAGCGCCCGGGGAAACCACGCGCCCGGCATGCAGCGATCGCCCGAATAGCCCGAGTAGGGGAACAGCACCTGCCCCGGCGTGTGCACCGCATCCTCGAACTTGCCGCCGGCCGACAACGACAGGTAGTCGAACCCGAGTGCGGCCAGGCGCTCGGCGATCAGCTTCGACTCGTCGACCGTGTAGCCGTTCTTGATGAATTCCTCCGCATTGAAGCGAATCCCGACGGGGAAGTCGGCGCCCACCGCGCGCCGTACGCGGCGCATCACCTCGCCGATCAGGCGCATCCGGTGCTCGAGGGTTTCGCCTCCGAACCCGTCGGTGCGCGGGTTCGTACGCGACAGGAACGACGACAGCGTGTAGGCATGCGCCGAATGCAACTCGGCACCGTCGAATCCGGCCTCGCGCGCACGCGCCACCGCTGCGGCGAACTGATCGGTGATCTGCCCGATCTCCTCCGGGGAGACGGTGTCGATCGTCTGCCGCCAGCCGCTCCGCGCGACTTTCATGAAATGGATGATCTGCGGCACCACCTTGGAGTCCGACGTCGCGTGGATGCGTTGCGTGAGTTCGCGCAGTCCCGGGATGTAGCGATCGTCGCTGATCCGCAGCAGCGTTCCGGACTTGTTCTGGTGGATGGCCATCGCCTCGACGACGATCAGTCCGGCCTCGCCCTCCGCGTAGGCGGTGTAGCGCTCGAGGATGTCGTCGTTGACGTGGCCATCCTCGCGGCACAGGTGCGTGACCATCGCCGGAACCATCACGCGGTTCGGCAGGACCATGCCGTTGATGTCGAGCGGTTCGAACAACTTCATCGAGGGGACTCCATGCGTTGGCGTCGTTTGCACGATCGGCTCACATCAGCTCGCCGCCGGCGACGAGCAGGCTCTGCCCCGTCACGGAACGCGAGGCGGGCAGGCACAGCCAGCCGACCGCCGACGCCACTTCCTCGGGGTCTATCAGCCTGCGCTGCGGGTTGTGCGACACCAGTTCCGCGAGCGCCTGCTCCGCGCTGCGGCCGGTCTTGGCGACGATGTTCTCGATCGAGCGACTGACCATCTCCGTGTCGGTGAATCCGGGGCACACCGCGTTCACCGTGACGCCGCGACGGGCGACCTCGATGGCGAGCGAGCGCGTGAGCCCGATCAGTCCGTGCTTCGCGGCGCAGTACGCGGTGACGTACGCGCAGCCGGTCATGCCCGAGGTCGATGCGATGTTGACGATGCGGCCGCCGCCGGCCGCGAGCATCGGGGCCAGGACCTGCTGAATGCAGAGGAACGGGCCGGTCAGGTCCACGGCCAGGATCTCCTGCCACCTGTCGAGCGTCGTCCGATCGAACGGCGCGGAATGCGCAATGCCCGCGTTGTTCACGAGGATGGTGACCGGCCCGAGGTCCGAGCGGGCACGCTCGAAGGCGCTCGCGACGGACCCGGGTGAAGTCAGGTCGACCTGCTGCGTCCCGACCTTCGTGCCGTGCGTCGCACCGAGCATTTCGGCGCATGCTTGCAGCACCGCGCTGTCGCGGCCCATCAGCGTCACGTCGGCGCCGAGCCGCGCCAGTTCGACGGCGATCGCCTTGCCGATCCCCCGCCCGCCGCCGGTCACGACGGCGTGGTGGCCGCCGAGCGGCGAAGCCGGGTCACGCCGCGGATGCTCCATGCTCGTCGTCTCCTCTGGTCGCCCCGACCAGTGAGCACCCCCGGGTGCCGTTGTTTGCGAGGACTGCCGTCGCGCGGGATCGCGGCGATGACGGAATATAGAAATCGCCCGGGATTCGCGAAAGTCAGAATTGCTGAACGACTGTATTCGACATTCGAATACAGCCGAATCCTTGAACGCGGCGACCGCTCTGCGCGTGCTACGCCGCCTTGGGCGATCGAAGCCGATTCGACACGCCGGCGGCGATCAGGCGCTTCAGCATCCGGACGGGCAACATCGCCCGGTCACCAGGCAGGCGCCAAGGGTCCCCCCATTCGGAGGAGAAGAGGAGCTTGGAGGCCGAAGCGTTCCTGATCGCCGGAACGCCGATGATCACCTGCGCGTCGCTTGGCGCTTCATCCAGACGATCGGTTGCGCGACGACCGGACGCGGCGGCGCGCCGTGGCGCACCAGTGCCGCGTCGAGCTTGCCGCCGCCTTCGTCGGCGAGCGCCGCTTCGCGCGCTTCGCGGATCGCGGCAGCCCGCGCCGGAGCGGACCCGAACGCCCCCGACGTCGCGACGTGCGCGACGATGTGCTCGAGATTGCGCTTGCCGCGCAGGTTGGTCTCGCCGTAGCCCTTCACGAGCCGGCCGGCGAGCGCGATCTCGTGGCCGACCGACCAGCTACTGCGTGCTCCCGCGACGACCGCGTCGAGCCAGGTCTCGATCGCCGCCTGTTCCTCGGCGTAGCGCGAACTCGCCCGGCGCAGGCGTCGCGTCGCCGAGAGCGTCCGCAGCGCCGCCATCCCGGTCACCGCGTCGGTGCGCAGTTCGAGCGGCAGCGCGAACGGCCGCTCGCCGCGCGCGACGCGCCGTCGGTCCCAGGCGAGCAGCCGGCGCGCGAGGGCGGAAGGCAGCATCCCCGCGATCTCGGACACGCCCGGCTTGAAGTAGTCGACGATCTTCACCACGTCGCCGTCGGCGGCCGCGACTTCGCGACGCACGCGCGCGACGCGGCTCGCGCGGACCTTGAAGCCGGCGACCCGCGCGATGTCGTCGTAGGCCATCCACAGCGCGAGGAAACGCGCCGCTTCGCGCGTCATCGCGCCCTCGTGCTCGTCGCGTGGGTCGGCCCCGCTTTCCGCCGCGCGCACGCGCGCGACGCGCTCGAGGTAGAGCGCGGCGTAGGCGGCGTCCTGGAACTCGGTCACGCGCTCGACGCCGGCCGCGATGATCGGCCGGCACGACGCCGGATACGCGGCGGTCGCTTCCGCAGCATTTGCAGGCGCCGCCAACGCAACTGCCGCGGAGGCGTCCGGTACGCGAATGTCCGGATCCTCGGACGGGTTCGCGGCCACGCGCGCGAACCCGCGGTCGAAGCCGCGCCGGCTCGCCTGCGCGCCTGCTCCGTTCGCGCCGATGGCGGCCTCGCAGGCCTCGCGGCCGAACGGCAGGACGCCGCTGCCGGCGATGGCGCCGAACATCACCGCGCTCACCACGGTGCCGGCATCACGCGCTTCCGCATCCATGTCGAAGGTGACGAGCCGGCGGCTCGTCGCGGCGGCGACCTCGACCAACCGCCCCGAGTCGTAGCGGCCGTCGCCGAGCGCGAGCTTCTCCACCGTCGTCAGCGCTCTCGCCGTCGAGGTCACGAGCATGGTGCGCTCGCGGTCGACGAATCCGGCCTGCATCACGCGCACCGCTTCCAGGAGTTCCGACGCGACGACGAGATCGATGGCGCCGGGCACCGGCAGGAGCGAGAGGACCGGCGTGCGGCCGCCGAGGTCGCGGAGGGTCACCGGGAAGACCTCGACGTAGTAGGTGGTCGCGCCGGTGCGCTGCGCGACACCGGGAATCGACGTGCTCTGCGCCGGGTAGCCCGCGTGCGACGCCGCTTCGACCAGCCATTGCGCGAGGACGCCGCCGCCCTGCCCGCCGAGCGCGGCCACGAGGATCGACACCGGCCGCGCCGCGGTCACGCGCGCCCTCCGCGCAACATCCGGCCGAACGCGCCGCGCACCGCGGCGAGCGCGCGGTCGCGCCAGTTCGGGTGGCGGATCACTTCCGCGCGGTAGAACGACGGGCACAGCGTCGCCGCGTGCGCGTTCTCGCCGCACAGGCCGCAACCCACGCAGCCGTCGAGCACGGTCGCGACCGGGTCGACCTTGAGAGGATCGCCGCTGTCCTTCACCGACAGCGTCGGGCAGCCGGAGAGGCGGATGCACGAGTGGTCGCCCGAGCAGACGTCCTCGTCGACGCCGTACTTGACGCGCACATGCCGCCTGCGCTCGCGTTCGAGGCCCGCACGCCAGGGCTTCACGCGGCGCTGGCGCTCCAACTGGCACTCGCCTTCCGCGACGATCACCTTGAGGCCCGCGAAGTCGGTGGTGAACGCCTCCTCGACCGTCGCGCGCATCTCGTCGACGCGGTAGCTGTCGACGGTGCGGAGCCAGCGCACGCCCATGCCCTCCAGCATGCGCTCGATCACCTGGTTGTCGTGGACGAGGCTTCGCGTCTTGTCGGCCGCGGCAGCCTTCACCTCCTCGTCGGGCGTCGAGATGATCTCCTGCGTGCCGGTCGCCGACGTGTAGCCGTTCTTGAGGATCAGGAGCACCGCGTCGTCGCCGTTGAACAGCGCGGACTGCACGCCGGTCACCACGCCGTTGTGCCAGAACCCACCGTCGCCCATCACCGCGATCACGCGCTTGCCCATCGCCGGCGACACGCCGGCGCGCGAGGCGAGGCTCATGCCGTAGCCCAGGATCGAGTGCCCCTGCGAAAAGGGCTCGAAGGTTGCGAACGAGTGGCAACCGATGTCCGCGGCGACGTGGATCGGGCCGATCGTCTGCTTCGCGAGCTTCATCGCGGCGAAGACCGGCCGCTCCGGGCAGCCGATGCAGAAGTTCGGCGGGCGCGGGGGCAGCGGATCGCCCAACGCCTTCGTGACCTCGGCGCGCCGCGCATCGACCGACGCGAGCCAGCCATCCGCCCCGCTCCGGTCGAGTTCCGGCGCATGCCGGGCGAGGAACGCCGAGAGTCCGCGCGCGAGCGCCTCGACCGTGTACTCGCCGGCCATCGGCAGCGGGCCTTTGCCCTCGATCGCCGTGTCGACGCCCGCGCGGGCGAGGATCGCGAGGATCTCCTGCTCGACGAACTCGGGCTGCCCCTCCTCGACGACGAGCACCGCGCGCTTGCCGCGGCAGAACGCGACGATCTCCTCGGGGACGAGCGGGTGCACGACGTTCAGCACGAAGATCGGCAGCGCCGGAGCGCCGAACGCGTCGGCGAGTCCGAACGCCGCGAGCGCGCGCACGAGCGAGTTGTGCAATCCCCCCAGCACGACGATCCCGAGATCGTCGCGCGCGCCTTCGAACACTTCGTTCAGGGCGCGCTCGACGATGCGCCGCCGCGCGGCGGGCAACCGCTCGTCCGCCTTGAGCTTCTCGTGGCGGAAGGTCACCGGCGGATGCGAGAGCCGCGTGTAGTCGAAGGCCGCGGGCTCGGCCAGCGGACGGAGCGCGGACACGGCCGGCGCCACGTTGTCGCGCGTGGCGAAGCGCCCGCGCACGTGGCAGGCGCGGATGCGCAACTGCAGGATCGCCGGCATGTTCGAGGCTTCCGACAATCCGAACGCCTCTTCGACGAAGCGCACCATGTGCGCGAGGTCGGGACGCGGATCGACGAGGACGAGCGTCGACTTGAGCGCGAAGGCGAGCGTGCGTTCCTGGATCACGCTCGCGCCCTCGCCGTAGTCCTCGCCGACGATGATGAGCGCACCGCCGGTCACGCCCGGCGAGGCGAGGTTGGAGAGCGCGTCGGCCGCCACGTTGGTCCCGACGATCGACTTCCAGGTGACCGCGCCGCGCAGCGGATAGTGGATCGACGCGCCGAGCATCGCGGCCGCCGAGGCCTCGTTGCTGCACGCTTCCACGTGCACGCCCAGTTCGGCGAGGTAGTCCTTCGCCTGGACCAGCACGTCGAGCAGGTGCGAGACCGGCGCGCCCTGGTAGCCGCCGACGTAGGCGACACCCGCTTCGAGCAGCCCCTTGGTGATCGCGAGGATGCCCTCGCCCTCGAAGGTCTCGCCGTTGCCGCGGCGGAGCATGCCGACTTCGCGGCTGAAGGAGACTTCCATGGCGATCGGCGCGTTGCCTGCATTCTCGCGGCGGGCGCACCGTTTGTCGATACCACGGACCTGACATGGACCATCCGGCCCGCGCGTTCCCGGAGCGCCGACCTCGATCGCCGCAGGGTCTTCTCGCCGCGCTTCGCCGCGGGACGCGCGGGCCGCGCTGCGCCCCGCACCCGGGACCGACACCGACGCGACCATGCATGATGCGTCGGCTTCGCGCCGGAACGAGGATCAGCCTTTCGTCCCCTCGCCCGGCCACGACTTCGGGCCACCCCCGTCGAGCCCGAAATGACGTTCGACGATGCGCCCGAACAGCTGCGCGTTCGGCTCGCGGTCGCGCAGCAGGAAGGCCACGCCGTCGTGCGCGACGAAGGAGGCCGAGCCGGCGACCGCCACGTTCGCGCCCAGTTCGACGAGCCAGGGCTCGCGCGAGAAATTGCCGCTGAACAGCACGCATCCGGGGCCGATGCGCGCGCCTTGCGCGCGCAGCTTCGCGATGCGTCTCGCGCTCGCCTCCAGTTCGTCGTCGTACGTGGACGCCGGAGCGCGCCATCGCCGCCACCAGCGCAGGAGACTCATCGCCGTCTGCTCCCCTCGAGCGTTGGAACGCGGAGTCGAGCGGAGCGCGGGGTCATGGCCCACGCTGCGGGGATCTCCACGCGATCAGCCCGGCGCATGCCGCCGCCGCCAGGAGAACGGGAATGCTGCGAAACGGCAACATGCCCACCGACAGGGCCGCGGCGGTCCAACTGCGTTGTCCCAGCGCAACCTGGGCGCCCCAATGGCCGGAAAAGTACAACCAGCCGAGCACTCCTGCGACCAGGCCGAAAAAGATCCAGCCTGCGGCCATGTTGGAGGTCTTCGCAACCTCGGCAGACAAGGCGGCGGCGCCGATGAAGGGTGCGAACAGCATCAGGGTACCGACCGGCTGCGCGAACACCTGGTGAAGAGATCGTGTCACCGCGGTGCGCAACGGCTCCCCGGCAACCCCCATACGCGCGATGACGTCGAATCCTGCAGTGGCGACGACGAAGCACACGACACCGAGCATGCCGAAGAGCGCATGCAGTCGTGCGCGACGCATGTCCGTCAGGCCTGCCGCTACTTCGGCCGTTTGTCGACCACGCGCTTCGCCTTGCCGAGCGAGCGCTCGATCCCGCCGGGCGCGACCACGCGCACCTCCGCCGAGACGCCGATCAGCGACTTGATCAGGTGGCCGAGCGCGGCGCCGGCGCGCTCGCCGTCGACGCTGCCGGCGTCCGGCGCGCGCTCGACCAGCACCGCCATCTCGTCCAGGTTCTTCGGCCGCGTGATCTCGATCTGGTAGTGGGCGACGAGTTCCCGGTGGCGCAGGATCAGTTCCTCGACCTGGGTCGGGAACACGTTGACGCCGCGGATGATCATCATGTCGTCCGAGCGCCCGGTGATCTTCTCGATCCGCCGCATCGACCGCGCGGTCGGGGGCAGGAGCCGCGTCAGGTCGCGGGTCCGGTAGCGAACGACCGGCATCGCCTCCTTGGTGAGCGAGGTGAACACGAGTTCGCCCTTCTCGCCGTCGGGCAGCACCGCGCCGGTCGCCGGGTCGACGATCTCGGGATAGAAATGGTCCTCCCAGACCGTGAGCCCGTCCTTGGTCTCGATGCATTCCTGCGCGACGCCCGGACCGATCACCTCGGAGAGCCCGTAGATGTCGATCGCGTCGATCGAGAGCTTGGCCTCGATCGCCTGCCGCATCGCCGGCGTCCACGGCTCCGCGCCGAAGATCCCGATCGAAAGCGAGCACGACTTCGGATCCATGCCCTGCCGCTCCATCTCCTCGGCGATCGCGAGCATGTACGACGGAGTCACCATGATCACGTCGGGACGGAAATCGGCGATGAGCTGCACCTGCTTCTCGGTCTGGCCGCCCGACATCGGGATCACCGTGCAGCCGAGCTTCTCGGCGCCGTAGTGCGCGCCCAGCCCCCCGGTGAAGAGGCCGTAACCGTAAGCGACGTGCACGATGTCGCCGCGCCGTCCCCCCGCGGCCCGGATCGAGCGGGCCATCGCGGTCGCCCAGGTGTCGACGTCCTTCGCCGTGTAGCCGACGACGGTCGGCTTGCCGGTGGTGCCCGACGACGCGTGCACCCGCACGACCTCGTCGCGCGGCACGGCGAACATGCCGAACGGATAGTTGTCGCGCAGATCCGACTTGGTGGTGAACGGGAACTCCGCGAGGTCGGCGAGCGTGCGGAGGTCGTCCGGATGGACGCCCGCGGCGTCGAAGGCCCGCTTGTAATGCGCGACATTGCGGTACGCGTGCGCGAGGCTCCAGCGCATCCGCTCGAGCTGCAGCGCCGCGAGTTCGTCGCGGCTCGCGCGCTCGATCGGTTCGAGTTCCCCGGGGCGCGGCTGTTTCGACGGCATCCTCTCCTCCCTTCCACGGGCACCATGCGCGCGCCCGCGCGTGCGTCTCATGCGGCCGGCGGCTCCTCGATCACGTGACCCTTGATCCGGTAGCTCTTGCCGCGGAACAGCGCGACCTTCTCGCCGCGCTGGTTGAACACCTCGATGTCGTAGACGCCGGTGCGCCCCGACGCGCTGCGCTCGACGCCGCGCGCGGTCAGGACGTCGCCCTCGCGCGAGGGCGCGAGGAAGTCGATCGAGCATCCCGAGGCCACCGTCGACAGATTGTAGCTGTTGCACGCGTAGGCGAACGCGCTGTCGGCGAGCGTGAAGACGAAGCCGCCGTGGCAGATCGCGTGTCCGTTCAGCATGTCGCGGCGCACGGTCATCGAGAGTTCGGCCCGGCCCGGTCCGCAGGCGATGAGCCGGATGCCGAGCGCCCGGGTCGCGTGGTCGCGCCGGTACATGTCGTCGGCGACCCGCTCGGCCAGGCGTTGCGCTTCCGCGGGAGTCGTCGCCGGATGATGCTCGCCCATCGTCGCTCCTCCGGTCATCCCGCGAGGCGGCCGCCCGTCTGGGCCGCGCGCGCGAGACGCGGCGAGACCCGGTAGCGGTCCTCGCCGTAGTGCGCGGCCAGGTTCGCCATCGTCGCGCCGATGCGCGCGGCGCCGACCGCGTCGCCCCAGGCGAGCGGACCGCGCGGGTAGTTGACGCCCTTCTGCATCGCGAGGTCGATGTCGGACGGCGTCGCGATGCCCTGCATCGCCGCATCGGCCGCCTCGTTGACCAGCATCGCCACCGTGCGCATCACCGCGAGTCCGGCGACGTCGTCGATGCGCGACACCGCGAGCCCCGCGTGCTGCAGTACGCCGATCGCGGTCGCGACCGCCTGCGCCGGGCAGTTGTCCGCGGCCGAGACGGCGATCCGCTTCGCGGTCGAGTAGTCGAGCGCGAGGTCGAGCAGCACGAGGTTCGCCGCGCCGGTCGCCGCCGCGCGCGCGCTCGCCGTGCGGCCGTCGGTGAGCACGATCCACGCGGCGCCCGCGTCGATCGCACCGTCGGGGAAGAGCGAATGCATCGGGCGCTTCTGCACGACGGTGCCGGCGGCCGCCATGCGCGCGAGCAGCGGCTTCAGCACGCCGGGTTCGCCGTGGATCGCGACGCGGGTGGCGGCGCTCTCCGGAGGCGAGGTCGCGGCCACGGCCGGCGCGGCGCCCGGCGAATGGTCGTAGAAGCCGCGCCCGCTCTTGCGGCCCAGATGGCCGGCGGCGACGAGTTCGCGCTGGATGCCGGAAGGCGCATAGCGCGGATCGTGGAACGTCGCCTCCCACACGGAGCGGGTGACCGCGTAGTTGACGTCGTGCCCGATCAGGTCCATCAGCTCGAACGGCCCCATGCGGAAGCCGCCGGCCTCGCGCATCACCGCGTCGATCGTGGCCGGATCGGCCGCGCGCTCGGCCAGGAGCCGCAGCGCCTCGCCGTAGAACGGCCGCGCGCAGCGGTTGACGATGAACCCGGGCGTCGATGCCGCGTGGACCGGGGTCTTGCCCCACGCCGCGGCGGTCGCGAACAGCGTGTCGGCGACGAGCGGTTCGGTCGCGAGCCCGCGCACCACTTCGACGAGCGGCATCAGCGGCGCCGGGTTGAAGAAGTGCATGCCGGCGATGCGGTCCGGCCGCTTCATGCCGGCGGCGAGCGCGGTGATCGACAGCGACGAGGTGTTGGACGCGAGGATCGCGTCGTCGGCCACGACGGCTTCGAACGCCGCGAACAGTTCGCGCTTGACCGCGAGGTCCTCGACGATCGCCTCGACGACGAGCGACGCTCCGGCGCAGTCCGCGGGCGCGTCGACCGCGACGAGCCGCCCGGCTGCGGCGTGCGCGTCGTCCTCGCCCATGCGCCCTTTCGCCGCGAGCGCATCGAAGGTCGCGGCCAGACGCCGCACGGCGTCGGCGGCGGCGCCGGGACGCGAGTCGAGCAGCATCACGCGATGGCCTGCCTGCGCGGCGACCTGCGCGATGCCCGCGCCCATCGCGCCCGCACCGACGACGGCGACCATCGCGGCGGGGGGGATCGAATCCGCCATCGCCATCAGCGCCCGGTGAAGCGCGGCGCGCGCTTGCCCAGGAAGGCCGCCACACCCTCGCGGTAGTCGTCGCCGAATCCGAGTTCGCGTTGCAGGTCGCGCTCGAGGTCCAACTGGTCCTCGAGCAGATTCGCCGCCGACGCGTGGATCGCGCGCCGCGCCGCCACGAGACCGCGCGTCGGCGCGCTCGCGAGGTGCGTCACGAGCTTTTCCACCGTGTCGCCAAACGCGGCGTCGTCGACCGCCTGCCAGATGAGGCCCCAGGCCGCCGCCTGCTCGGCGGACAGTTTGTCGCCGAGCATCGCGAGGCCGAGCGCGCGCGCGGTGCCGACGAGTCGCGGCAGGAAGTACGTGCCGCCGGAATCCGGAATGAGCCCGATCTTGCAGAACGCCTGGATGAAGCTCGCGGACTTCGCGGCAACGACGAGGTCGCAGGCGAGCGCGAGATTGGCGCCCGCGCCGGCCGCGACGCCGTTCACGGCGCACACGGTGGGCATCGGCAGCGAGCGCAGCGCCAGGATCAGCGGGCGATAGTTGCGCTCGATCGACGCGCCCAGGTCGACCCGGGCCGCCCCCGGCGCCACCGCGCGGTCGGACAGATCCTGCCCGGCACAGAACCCGCGCCCCGCGCCGGTGAGGAGCAGCACGCGCGCGTTCCCGCCGACGAGGAGCCGCGCGAGCGCGCCGCGCACTTCCGCGTGCATCGCGTCGTTGAAGCTGTTCAGCCGGTCGGGCCGGTTCAACGTCAGCCGCGCGACGCCGTCGCGCGTTTCGAAGAGGATGTTCTCGTAGGTCATCGTCGATCTCCGGCGCCCGTCGCAGGCATCGCGCCAGCCTTCGTTGCGGCCGGCGCCCCGTCGGCGCGGGCCGGTGGTCTTCGTCGCGATCGGCGCAGCAGGGTCAAACCCGCGTCCGGCGCTCCGCGACTCCCGCGGTCACAGGTGCCTCCGGTGCTGCACCACGCGGAACCGGTTCGCGACGAACGCGGCATCGGTGAGCGCCGCGTTCGCGGCCGGATTCGCCCCGGTGCCGTGGAAGTCGGAGAACGCCGCGGACTGGTTGACGAACACGCCGGCGGTGAGGTTGATCGAGAGGGCGACACCGGCGTCCTCGGCCACCTCGATCGCGCCGTCGACCACCTTCGGATCGGTCGAGTAGAGCGAGAGCGTCAGCGCGCCGTGGCGCTTGACCGCGTCGCGGGCGATCGCGAGGCTCTGGGCGGTCGAGTCGGTCGCGATCACGAAGGCGATCGGACCGAACCACTCCGACAGATACTTGTCGCCGTCGCGCGCGTCGAGCTTCACGAGGAGCGGCGTGCGCACGTTGGCGTTCGGGAACGCGGGATGCGCGACCGTGGTCGTGTCGAGCAGGATCGGTCCGAGCGCACGGGCGCGCTCCAGGCGTTCGAGCACGCCGGGATTCTGCACCGCCCCCAGCACCTCGACCGCACGCGCCGGGTCGCCCAGCAGTTTCCTCACGCCGTCGGCGATCGCGTTCGCGACCTCGTCGAACGACTTGTGCCCCTCCCCGGTCGCGATGCCGCCGCGCGGCACGTAGATGTTCTGCGGCGCGGTGCACATCTGCCCGGTGTACAGCGACAGCGAGAACGCGAGGTTCCGCACGACGCCGGCGAGGTCGGTGGTCGAGTCGACGATGACCTGGTTCACGCCCGCCTTCTCGGTGTAGACCTGCGCCTGCCGCGCGTGCGACTCGAGCCAGTTGCCGTTGGCCGGGCTGCCGGTGAAGTCGATGATCCGGACTTCCGGGCGCAGCGCGAGCTTCTGCGCGGTGTCGTCGCCGGCCGCGTGCGCGACCAGCGTCACGACGTCGGGGTCGAAGCCGGCCTCCGCGAGCACGTCGCGCACGATCCTCACGGTGATCGCGAGCGGCAGGATCGCCGCGGGATGCGGCTTCACCACCACCGCGTTGCCGGTCGCGAGGCTCGCGAACAGTCCCGGGTAGCCGTTCCAGGTCGGGAACGTCGAACAGCCGATGACGAGGCCCACGCCGCGCGGCACGACGCGGAAGCGCTTCTCCATGCGGATCGGATCGCCCTTGCCCTGCGGCTTCTCCCAGGTCGCCGTCGACGGCACGCGGCGCATCTGGTCGTAGGCATAGGCGACGGCTTCGAGTCCGCGATCCTGCGCGTGCGGGCCGCCCGCCTGGAACGCCATCATGAACGCCTGCCCGCTCGTGTGCATCACCGCGTTGGCGATCTCGAAGCTCGCCCGGTTGATGCGCGCGAGCGCCTCGAGGCACACGCCGACCCACGCTTCGGGTCCCGCGGCGCGCCACGACGCCTGCGCACGCGCGATCCCGGCGAAGAGCGCCTCGAGATCGACCTTCGGATAGGTAATGCCGAGGTCGACGCCCCAGGGCGAACGCTCGCCGCCGACGGCGCCGACCGTGCCCGGCTCGACGATCGGGAACGGCTTGCCGAGCAGCGCCTCGTAGGCGGCCTTGCCCGCTTCAGCCGAACCTTCGCCGTAGACCTTCGGGCTCGCGGATTCCGGATACGGTGACCAGTAGCCGCGATCGGCGATCGCGCCGAGCGCGCGCTCCAGCGTCGCGCGATGCTTGTCGAACAGGGGATGACTCAAGGCTCGCTCCTCGAAACGTCGGTCGGCCGGATGCCGACTCTAGCACGCGGCACGCGCCGCCCCGCCGCACCGCGCCCGATGCATCGATGGACTCGGCGCGCGCCGCGCCGCGTCCCGCTCACCCCATGCCGGTCTGGTCGAAGTCGACGACGACCTGGTCGGTGGCGGGATAACTCTGGCACGCGAGCACGAAGCCGCGCGCCACTTCGTAGTCCTCGAGCGCGAAGTTCACGTCCATGTCGACTTCGCCCTCGACGAGCCTGCAGCGGCAGGTCGAGCACACGCCGCCCTTGCACGAGTACGGCAGTTCGATGCCGTTCGCGAGCGCCGCCTCGAGCAGGTTCTCGCGCGTGCGGTCGAGCGTGTAGGTCTTGCGCATCCCGTCGATGACCACCGTCACCAGGGTCTCGGTCCGGCCCGCGGGCGGCACGCGCGCGACCTGGTGCTCGTGCTTCGGGATGCTCGACGCGAAGCGTTCGATGCGCACCTTCGCGTCCGGGGTGCCGCGCTCGCGCAGCGCCGCGGTCACGTCGGCCATCATGCCCTCGGGACCGCAGACGTAGACCGCGTCGACGTCGGCGAGCGGCACCCAGCGGTCGAGGAGCGCGCCGGCGCGCGCACGGTCGATCCGCCCGTGCAGGAGGTCGATGTCCTGCGCCTCGCGCGAGAGCACGTGCACCAGGTTGAAGCGGTCGAGGAACCGGTCCTTGAGGTCGGCGAGTTCGTCGCGGAACATCACCGTGCCGGAGGCGCGGTTGCCGTAGAACAGCGTGACGTGCGTGTGCGGCTCGCTCTCGAGCGTCGTCTTCACGATCGACAGCAGCGGCGTGATGCCGCTGCCCGCGGCGAATCCGACGTAGTGGTGGCGCGCGGCGCGATCGAGCGGCAGCGCGAAGTGCCCCATCGGCGGCATCACCTCGAGCGTGTCGCCGCGCTTCAACGCGGTGTTGGCCCAGGTCGAGAACACGCCGCCCGGCGCGCGCTTGATCGCGATGCGCAGCGTCCGCTCGTCGCGTCCCGAGCAGATCGAGTACGACCGCCGCACGTCGGCGCCGTCGATCGACGCCTTGAGCGTCAGGTGCTGGCCGGGCTCGTAGCGGAACGCGTCGGCGAGCGCGTCTGGGACCGCGAAGGTGATCGCGACCGCGTCGCGCGTCTGCGGCTCGATCCGGGCGACGGCGAGCGGGTGGAAGCGGCTCATGGCGATTTCGAAGGTGGCGGTAGCGGTGGCGGTGGACGGTCCAAACCGGGCTTCGGTCGCGAGCGCCTCCGCGAGGAGCGCCGGGCACGAACCGTTCGCGGATTCAATGCGGCTTGAAGTAGTCGAACGGCTCGAGGCAGGAACCGCAGCGGTGCAGCGACTTGCATGCGGTCGAGCCGAACTGCGCGACGAGCGTGGTATCGCTCGACCCGCAGCGCGGGCACGGCACGACGACGCCGGGATGGCGCAGCGGGCTCAAGCCGCGCACGTCGATCTTCGCGGCACCGGCGACGGCCGAGCCGGGAGGGGCGATCCCGAACTCGCGCAGGCGTCGTTTCGCGTCCGCGGGCATCCAGTCGGTGGTCCAGGACGGCGCGAGCACGATCTCGACGCGCGAGCGCACGCCGATCGCCGCGAGCGCGCCGTCGATCGCTCCCGCGATGACGTCGGTCGCCGGGCAGCCGGAATAGGTCGGGGTCACGCGGACGACGACGCCATCGCCCTCGCGCTCGACGGCGCGCACGATGCCGAGGTCGACGACCGACAGCACCGGGATCTCGGGATCGGGGACCGCGGCGAGCGCGCGCCAGACCGGCGCGAGCGTCGCAGGGCCGCCGTCCCGCCGCGCGTTCCCCTTCACCGAGGGGATGGGTTCGACGGTCATGTCGTTCACCACCGCGCGTCGGGGTAGGCACGCTGCAGGAACTGCATCTCGGTCAGCAGGTGGCCCAGGTGCTCGGTGTGCGTGCCTTGGCGGCCGCCGCGCTGCGCGAAGTCGTCGGACGGCAGCGCGAGCGTCGCTTCGGCGAGCACGGCGCCGACCGATTCGCGCCACGGTGCGGCGAGCGCGGCGAGGTCGGGGCCGATGCCGGCCTTCGCCATCGCGTCGTCCACCGCATCGGGCAGGAAGAGTTCGCCGGTGTACATCCACAGCGCGTCGATCGCGCCGGCCATCCGCGCGTGCGAGTGCCCGGTTCCGTCGCCCAGCCGGATCACCCAGTCGGACGAGCGCTCGGCGTGGTAGGCGACCTCCTTCGCGGCCTTCGCCGCGATCGCGGCGACACGCTCGTCGCGCGAGGCGGTCATCGCGCGGAGCGCGAGGAGGTGCCAGCGGTCGAACAGGAACTGCCGCGCGATGGTGTCGGCGTAGTCGCCGTTCGGCTGCTCGACGATGAGCGCGTTGCGGAACTCGTGCTGGTCGCGCCGGAACGCGAGCGCGTCCTCGTCGCGGCCCGCGCCCTCGACCTCGCCCGCGTACGAGAGCCACATCCGCGCCTGCCCGATCAGGTCGAGGCCGACGTTGGTCTGCGCGATGTCCTCCTCGAGGACCGGGCCCTTGCCGACCCATTCGGACAGCCGCTGCGCGAGGATGAGCGCGCTGTCGCCCATGCGGAGCAGGAATTCGAATGTCGGTGCGGGAGCCATCGTGGAAGGAGGCATGGGATGCGTCGCCGGAAGGACCTGGGCGGCCGCGCGCCCGCGCGCGGCGCGCGGCGTCAGATGTGCTTGACCCCGTCGGGCATCGGGAAGAACGTCGGGTGGCGGTACACCTTGTTCTCCGCCGGATCGAAGAGCGCCTCGCGGTCGCCCGGCGCGCTCGCGACGACGTCGGCGCTCCGCACGACCCAGATCGACACGCCCTCGTTGCGGCGCGTGTAGACGTCGCGCGCGTTCTTGATCGCCATCTCCGCGTCCGGTGCGTGCAGGCTGCCCGCGTGCTTGTGCGCGAGCCCGTGCTGGCTGCGGATGAACACTTCCCAGAGGGGCCATTCGGAGGTCATGGGAGGCTTTCGCTGGTTCAGGGTTCGAGATTCGACGTTCGACGTTCAACGCGCGCCGCGCGCTTGCGCGCGTGCTCGACCGCGGCCTCGCGCACCCACGCACCGTCTTCCCAGGCCTTCGTGCGCACGCGGATGCGGTCGCGGTTGCACGGCCCGTGGCCGCGCAGCACCGCCTGGAACTCGCTCCAGTCGATCGGGCCGATGTCGTAGTGGCCGCGTTCCTCGTTCCAGCGCAGATCGGGATCGGGAATCGTGAGCCCGAGGAACTCCGCCTGCGGCACGGTCTGGTCGATGAAGCGCTGGCGCAGCTCGTCGTTCGACAGGAGCTTGATCTTCCAGCGCATCGACTGCGCGGAGTGCACGCTGTCGGCGTCGGGCGGGCCGAACATCATCAGCGACGGCCACCACCAGCGGTCGAGCGAATCCTGCGCCATCGCCTTCTGCTCCGGCGTGCCGCGGCACATCGCCAGCATGATGTCGAAGCCCTGCCTCTGGTGGAACGACTCCTCCTTGCAGATGCGCACCATCGCGCGCGCGTAGGGGCCGTAACTGCAGCGGCACAGCGGGATCTGGTTCATGATCGCCGCGCCGTCGACGAGCCAGCCGATCGCGCCCATGTCCGCCCAGTTGAGCGTCGGGTAGTTGAAGATCGACGAGTACTTGACCTTGCCGGCGTGGAGGTCCTCGATCAGGTCGTCGCGCGAGACGCCGAGCGTCTCCGCCGCCGAGTACAGGTAGAGCCCGTGACCGGCCTCGTCCTGGATCTTCGCCATCAGGATCGCCTTGCGCTGGAGCGTGGGTGCGCGCGTCACCCAGTTGCCCTCCGGCAACTGCCCGACGATCTCGGAGTGCGCGTGCTGCTGGATCTGGCGGACGAGCGTGCGGCGGTAGGCCTCGGGCATCGGGTCCTTCGGCTCCACTTTGATGTCCGCGTCGAGGCGCGCCTGGAACGCGCGCTCCTCCGGCGACATCTCGGATGCCTCCGCGACCTTCTTCAACCCGGTGTCGACCAGTTGCGCGTACATCGCCTGCCTCCTCGTTCGGTGGAGCCGGGCGCTTTCGGACCCGCCTCGTGCCGCCAGCAACACGATACATCTTTGTGGCATGCGCAGTAAAGCTTGTATCATATTGCCCGATGCCGCCACCCGATCCCGATCCCGAACTGGCCCGCTGGATCCGGCGCGAACTCGCCGCCGACCCGCCGCGGGTCCCGTCGCTCATCGTCACCGTCTGGGGCGACGCACTGGTGCCGCACGGCGGCGCCGCGTGGCTCGCGACGCTGATTGCGCTCCTCGGCGAATTCGGTGTCAACGAGCGCGCGGTGCGCACCGGCGTGTTCCGCGTCGCAAGGGATGGCTGGCTCGTCGCGCAGCCGGTCGGCCGCCGCAGCCGCTACCAGGTGTCCGGCCAGGCGGGCGCGCGATTCGCGCGCGCGTTCCACCGCGTCTACGACAGCCCGTTCGAGCCCTGGGACGGCGAGTGGGAAGCGGTCGTCCCGCACTCCAATCTCGGCCCGGCCTCGCGCCGGCGCCTGCGCGACGAACTCGCCTGGGCCGGATTCGCCGAGTTCGCGCCCGGCGTTCACCTGCGGCCCGCCCGGCGCGACGGCGTCGCGGCGCGCATCGTCGAGGCGCTCGGCGTCGCCTGCGCGGTCACCGGGTTCGTCGCACGCGACACCGCGGACGGCGCGCTTCCCTCACTCGCCTCGCGCGCGGAATCGGTCTACGCGCTCGGCGCGCTGGCCGCGGACTACCGCCGCTTCATCGCGCGGCACGCGGGCGTCGTCGCGGCGTTCCGCCAGCGCGCCAACCCCGATCCCGCGCAGGCGTTCGCGATCCGCACGCTGCTCGTGCACGCCTATCGGCGCGTGCGCCTGCGCGATCCCCAACTGCCCCGCGAGGTCCTGCCGGACGACTGGCCGGGCGCGGCGGCCTATGCGCTGTGCCGCGACTTCTACCGCATGGCGGAGCCGATGGCGGAGGCCCACCTCGCCGCGGCGTTCGCGAACGAGGGCGCCACGCTGCCGCCGATCGATCCGGCGTTCCACCGCCGCTTCGCGGACCCGCTGCCTTCCTGCGCCGCGTGAGCGGTTGCGTGCGGGGGATCGCGGGCTACGCCGCGGGCGGGGATGCCGCCTGCAGCGGATCCTCGTCGTCGTCGTCGTCTTCGTCGTCGTCCTCGCCCCAGTCGTCATCGTCGTCCGGGTCGCCGATCGGGGTCTCGTCGTCGTCATCGTCGTCGCCCGGACCGGGATGCGCGACCGGGGCGGCGATGCCTCCGCCCGGCCGCACGAGTTCGGCGAGGAGAGCATTCATGCCGGCGGAATGCGCAGGTTCTGGCCCGGATAGATCTTGTCCGGGTGCGAGAGCATCGGCTTGTTCGCCTCGAAGATCTTCATGTACTTGTTCGGGTCGCCGTAGTACTGCTTGCTGATCTTCGACAGGTTGTCCCCGGACTTCACCGTGTAGTACTGGGCCTCGGGTTCGCTGCGATCGACGCTCATCATGTCCTTCACCGTGGACACGCCCGCGACGTTGCCGCAGCAGAGCACGATCTTCTCGCGCGTCGCCTGGTCGGGCGCGACGCCGTAGACCGCCACCGACGACGACGCGCCGTCGAAGGTCACGGTGAGCCCGGTCGCCGAGAGGTTCTGCGCCTTGATGTAGGTGACGATCGCATCACCCGCCGCGTCGTTCGCCGCCTTGATCTTGGCGTCGTTCGCGGGGTCGGACTTCACCTCCGCCATCGCGGCCTGCGCCGTCCCCTTGCCGAACAGCTTCTCGCCCGCTTCCTTGACGAAATCGATCAGTCCCATCGCGCCTCTCCGGTTCGCGGCATGCCCCGCGTCCGGGCAAGCATACACCGCGAGGCGCCGCGGACGCGGCCCGCGGCGCCCCTTGACACGCCTCGCGCGCGCGCGAATCATCCGCCGGTCGATCGCCGCGCGACGACCGCGCGCGGCGGCTTGGCATGCCCACCCCCTCCCCGGCTCCGCACCGCGCCCCGTACCTCGTCGCCGACGCGATCAGCGTGTCGTATGGCACGACGCGCGTGCTCGACCGGGTGTCGCTCGAGGTCGAGCGGGGCGAACTGGTGGCGCTCCTCGGCAGCTCCGGCTGCGGCAAGACGACGCTACTGCGCGCGATCGCCGGATTCGTCGCGCCCGACGCGGGACGCATCGTCGTCGACGGCCGCGACATCACCCGGCTCGCGCCGGAGGCGCGCGGCACGGCGATGATGTTCCAGTCCTACGCGCTGTGGCCGCACATGGACGTCGCGGCGAACATCGGCTACGGGCTGCGCATGCGCGGCCGGCCGCGCGAGTCGATCGGCCGGCGTGTCGACGAGATGCTGAAGCTCCTCAAGCTCGAAGGCTACGGCGCGCGCGCGATCTCAGCGCTCTCCGGCGGGCAGAAGCAGCGCGTCGCGCTCGGCCGCGCGCTCGCGGTCGACCCGAGCGTGCTCCTGCTCGACGAGCCGATGTCGAACCTCGACTACCGGGTCAGGCTGGAACTCCGCCACGAGCTGCGCGCGCTGCAGCAGCGCGTCGGCATCACGGCGGTCTACGTGACGCACGACCGCGAAGAGGCGCTCACGCTCGCCGACCGCATCGCGGTCATCGACGCCGGCCGCGTCGCCCAGCTCGGCACGCCCGACGACGTGTTCCACCATCCGGTCTCGCCGTTCGTCGCCGGCTTCATGGGCGCCGACAACGCGATCGACGTGGTGCGCACGGGCCACGGCTGGACCTGGAGCGCGGCACCGCACGCCGGAGCGCGCGCCCGCGCGCATTTCCGCGCCGACCGGGCGCGCCTCGTCCACCCCGGAACGACGGCCCCGGCGGGCACGCTCGCGATCGACGGCACGATCGCCCAGCGCGTCTACCTCGGGACCGTGCATCGCTACCGCATTCACGCCGGCGCCGACGACTTCTGGGTCGAGGACGCCGAGCGACGCGACGAGGGCGCGCCGGTGCGCGTCCTCGTCCCGCCCGACGGGCTGCTCGTGTTTCCCGCGGCGGCCTGACGCGCGCCGCGACGCACGGGCACGGAGGTCTTTCAGAGGAGGAGGCAGATCATGCGCACGTTCAAGACTACCCTGGCCCTCGCGCTCGTCGCGACGGGGGCGGCGTTCGGTTACGCGGTTCCCGCATCCGCGCAGGTCACGCTCAACGTCGTGACCGCGGGCGACCAGAACATGGTCGACTACGTCAACAACTTCCTCGGGCCGAAATTCGAGGCCCGGAATCCCGGCGTCAAGGTGCGCGCGGTCGGCACCGGACCGGGCGACGCCGGTTCGCAGAAGATCCTCGAGAAGCTCTCCGCGCAGCAGAAGGCGGGGTCGACCGCGTGGGACACCGACGTCGCCGTCGTGCATCAGCGCGGCGCGGCGACGATGGTCAAGGACCACCTGCTCGCGCCCTACCGCAACGAGATCGCCGCCGGGAAACTCGTGTCGCGCGACACCGCGAAGAACGCGCTCGGCCAGAACGTCGACGGCTACGTGATCCCGATGTTCCACAGCCAGATTGCCTTCGCGTACAACCCGGACGTCGTCAAGTCGCCGCCGAAGAGCTACGCCGAGCTGGCGCAGTGGGTGAAGCAGCACCCGAAGCAGTTCGGCTACAACGGCGTCAAGGGCGGGATGTCGGGCGTCGGCTTCGTGATGGGCTGGGTCGCCGCGAACAGCGGCATGGGCGACCAGCTCGAGAAGGGTCCCTACGACCCGGCGAAGAAGGCGGTGATCGACCGCTCGCTCGCCGGCCTGAAGGAGTTCAACCAGTACGTCGTGCTGACGCCGGGCAACGCCGGCACGCTCGACATGCTGAACCGCGGCGAGATCGCGATGGGCCCGGTGTGGGTCGACATGTTCTACACCTGGGTCGCCGACGGGAAGATGCCGCCGAACGTGAAGCTCGAACTGCCGCAGCCGGGCCTTCCCGGACAGCCGATGTACTACGTCGTTCCCGCGAAGGCGGCCAACGCCGCGCTCGCGAAGAAGTTCGTGGACTTCGCGGCGAGCCCGGCGATCCAGGCCGAGGGCATCGTCAAGCGCTTCAACTGGTATCCGGGCATCGACGCGCAGTACGTGAAGCCGCAGATGGACGACAAGAGCTGGAACAAGCTCTTCGCCGACATCCCGCCCGACACGCTGCAGCGCTACGGCCGCCCGTTCCCGCTGTCCGAGTACTTCACCGACATCCTCGAGGGCTACGAGCGGGTGGTCCTGAAATGACCCCGCGTCCGACGCCTCCGGTCGCGTGAGCGACCGTCCGGGCGTCGGGATCGCGCCGCCCGTCCGGCGTAGCTGGGCGGGCCTCGCGCTCGCCGCGCCCGCGCTCTCGATCGTCGCGGTGTTCTTCGTCGCGCCGCTCGCGATGTCCGCCGTCCTCGCCTTCCGCGGCGAGGGCGGCGGCTTCACGTTCGCGCATTTCGCGAAGGCGTTCGAGTACTACTCGGCCGACCTCTGGTTCTCGGCCGCGATCGTCGTGCTGTCGACCGCCGCGATCGCGGCGGTGGCGATCGCGATCGCCGGCTACCTGACGCTCGGCGAACACCCGCGCACGCTCGCGATCCTGCGCTGGCTCTACCGCTGGCCGCTGTTCATCCCGTTCATCGTCACGGCGCAGGTGATGCGCACCTTCCTCGCGAAGAACGGGATGCTGAACCACGTCCTGATCGGCGGGGGCCTCATCGACCCGCTGCAGGCGCAGAGCCTGCTCGACTGGCGCGGCATCGTCATCGCGTTCGTGTGGAAGCAGGCGCCGTTCGTGACGCTGCTGCTCGCGGGCGCGATGGCGGCGATCGACCGCCAGCACATCGAGGCCGCGCGCAACCTCGGCGCCAACCGCTGGCGGGTGTTGTTCGGGATCGTGCTGCCGCAGGCCCGCCGGACGCTGATGGTCGGGCTCGTGCTCTCGTTCGTGTCGATGCTCTCGGTGCTGTCGGTGCCGATGATGATCAACCCGAACTCGCCGACGATGCTCACCGTCGACATCGCCTACCGGATCAACTCGCACGGCGACTACGCGGTCGCCAACGCGCTGTGCCTGATGTCGCTGGTACTGGCGTCGTTCGGCGCCTGGTTCTACCTGCGCGAGGCGGCCGCGCGCAAGGCGGAGCGCACGTGAACGCATCGCTTTCGGTCCGGATCGGGGAGTCCGCCGCCCGCACGGTCCTGCTCGTGCTGCTCGCGTTCGCGATCTTCGGACCGCTGGCGAACCTCGTCCTCTGGGGCTTCGCCGAACGCTGGTACTTCCCGCACAAGCTGCCGCAGGAGTTCGGCCTCACCTACTGGGCGCGCGTGTTCGCCCCGCGCGGCAGCGCGCTCGCGTCGCTGTGGACGAGCGTCGGGATCGCGACGCTGACCGTGCTCCTCACGCTCTCCGTCGCGGTCCCGGCGGGCTACGCGCTGGCGCGCCTGAAGCTCCCGGCGCGCACGCTGATCCTGCTCGTGTTCCTGCTGCCGCAGGCGGTGCCGAACCTGCCGGTCTACGTGAACATCGCCCGCGTGTTCTACGAGTTCAACCTGAACGGCACGATCCTCGGCGTCGTGCTGGTCCACGCGTCGCACGGGCTCGTGCTGGCGGTCTGGATCGCCTCCGCGGCGTTCGCCGCGGTCGACGCCTCCCTCGAGGAGGCCGCGCGCAACATGGGCGCCTCGCCGTGGCGTTGCTGGACTACGGTGACGCTGCCGCTCGCGCTGCCCGGGCTCATCGCGAGCGCGATCTTCGTGTTCCTCGAGTCGCTCGACGAGTTCACCGGCACCTACTTCGTCGGCGTGCCCGACGTCACGACGATGCCGCTCCTGATGTTCAACGCGAGCATGGGCGGCAACTACCAGATCGCGTCGATCACCGCGCTCCTGCTGCTCGCGCCGTCGATCCTGTTCATGCTGCTGGTCGAGCGCTTCCTGAAGGCCGACGTGCTGGCGATGATCGGGCGGTAGTGTCCCGGCGAAAGGCAGGGTCAGACTCGACTTCTCGAACGCTTGCCGGACAGCGCATCGCGTTCGCGATGCAGGAGTCGAGCCTGACCCTACTTTCCCAGCGGGATCGTCGCGACGATCCTCCAGTCCTCGACCGCGACCTCCTTGCCCGACAGCGCGACCGCGAGGCGGTCGAACACCATCGTGCGCCCCTCGACCGCGCCGGCGAGCGGCCGCGAGCGCGCGATCTTCTCGCGCACCGGCAGCGCGCCGTAGGCGAGCGACAGGTGCGGGAACGGCGACAGGCCCTCGCGCGACCCGGTGAGCTTCGCCGAGCGCTCGGTGAGCGCGCGGAAGCGGTCCGCCCGGTCGAACGCGACGAAGAACGCGCGGAACGGGTGCTCGGTCCACTGGATGCCCCAGGCGCGCCACTCGAGCGGCGCCTCGCCGGCGACGAGTTCGCGCGCGAGCATCTCGGCGTCGTCCGCCGAGAGGTCGAGATCGCCCTGCACCGTCGCGTGCGGCCCGAACGCGGGCATGCCGAACACCGGCGCGAGCGCTCGCACGAGCCTGTCGAGTTCGCGTTCGAGCGCGGCCTCGGGCAGCAGCCAGAACGAGTACGACGTGTCGTTCACGCCGGATCGATCGCGCGTCGAGGGCGGCTCACGGCATCAGGTCGCCGAGCGTCGACTCGAGGAACGCGCGCACGCCGGGCGCCCCCGCGAGGATCGCGTTGCCGCGGGTGAGGCCGTCGCCGGCGAAGAACGCGTTGGTGAACCCGCCCGCCTCGCGCACGATCGCGATGCCCGCCGCGACGTCCCAGGCGTTGATGTGCGGCTCGAAATAGCCTTCGAAGCGCCCGTCCGCGACGTGCGCCATCCCGAGCGCCCCGCTGCCCAGCCGGCTGTACTCGCAATGGCGCGCGAGCAGGCGGTCGATCGCCGTGAGGTGCACCTGGCGATCGCAGCGGTAGGAAAAGCCGAGGCCGACGCGCGAGGCCTCCGGCGCGCTGGCCGGGGAGACGCGGATCGGCGCGCCGTTCAGCGTCGCGCCCCGGCCGCGCGCGGCTGCATGCGTGTCCCCGAGCGCCGGTGCATGGATGACGCCGAGCGCCGCGTCGCCGTCGACGACGAGCCCGATCGACACGCACCAGACCGGGATCCGCCGCGCGAAGTTCGCGGTGCCGTCGATCGGATCGACGACCCACAGCGGCGCGCGTCCGTCCCAGCCGGCCGAGATGCCCTCCTCCTCGCCCAACACCGCGTCGCCGGGAAACGCCGCGGCGATCTCGCGCCGCAGCGACGTCTCGACCGCCTTGTCGGCCGCGGTCACCAGGTCCTGCACCCCCTTCGCCTCGATCGCCATGCGCGCCGGGTCGTGCGCATAGGCGAGCGCGATCTCGCCGGCGCGGCGTGCCGCCGCCGTCGCGAACCGCAATCGGGCGTCCAGGGCTTCGGGAGTCATCGGGGCTTCGCCCCCGGCGTGCGGAGGTCAGGGCGCAATGATACAGTCCGTCGCCATGACGCGATCGGTCCGTTTCGCCCATGCCTGCCTCGCCTGCGCCGCGCTCGCCCTGGGCGGCTGCGCCACCGAGCGCTACAGCCCCGGCCTCGAGACCACCGTCCTCGCGGCGGTCATCGACTATCAGTGCGAGGGCGGCATCAGGATGCGCGTCGAACGCGCCCCCGATGCGCGCAGCGCGCGCGTGACCATGGGCTCCCGGTCCTGGACCCTGACCCGCGTCGACAGCGCCGCGCAGGAGAAGTACGGCGAAGGCCTGACTGCGCTCTATCTCGACGGCGACGTCGCGATCTTCGAGAACGATAGCCGCATCGTCGGCGGCAAGTGCCAGTCGGCGACGCCGATGCCCAAGGCGCCGACGATGCGCAAGTACGACTTCTTCTGACCTTCCGCGGGCCGGACCGGCGCGACGCCCACCGCCCCGGCGCAGGTGCCTTCGAGCCCGTCGCCGTCGCCAGCGCAGCGCGGCGGCCGCATAATGGCCGCGTGGGGTATGCGTTCGACACCTTCCTCGACGCGACCGGCGCCAACCGGTACGACGACGATGCGCTGTTGGCGACGCTGCTCGACCGATACGCGGGCGCCTCTCCCGCGCGCGACGCGGACCTGTCGCGTTTCGGGGCGCGTGTCGCCGGACCGCTCGCCCGGCTCGCCGACGAGTCCGCGCAACCGGCGAACGCGCCGACGCTGCGGCAGTACGACGCCTGGCACCGCCGGGTCGACGAGATCGTGCTTCCGGCATCGACGAAGGCCGCGCTCGCCGAAGTGGCGGGCGCGGAGCGACTCGGCGTGCTCCACGGCGACCGGTTCGCGTTCTACGCGAAGACCTACCTCGCGCACCAGAACGGCGAGGCCGGCGTCGCCTGTTCGCTCGCCTGCACCGACGGCCTGTCGCGCACGCTCGACGCGTTGGGCGATCGGCCCGAGCACCGCGCCGCGCTCGACCGGATGCGTTCGTCGAGCGAACGGCGCGTCTGGCACGCGGCCCAGTTCGTCACCGAGATCCAGGGCGGCTCCGACGTCGGTGCGAATGCGGTCGAGGCACGTCCCGCCGGCGACGGTGCGTACACGCTGCACGGTCCGAAGTGGTTCTGCTCGAACGTCAACGCCGACGACTTCCTCGTCAGCGCCCGCCCCGCCGGCGCGCCCGCCGGCCCGAAAGGGATCGCGATCTTCCTCGTGCCGGCGTACCTCGACCGAGATCGCGGGACGCGCAACGGCTGCACGATCGACCGCCTGAAGGACAAGCTCGGCACGCGTGAACTCGCGACCGCCGAACTCACCTTCGACGGGGCGGTCGGCTGGCCGATCGGACCGCTCGACCGCGGCCTCCCGAACCTCGTCGATCTCGTGCTCGTCACCTCGCGGATGGCCTGCGTGCTCCATGCGGCCGCGAGCCTGCGCCAGGCCGAACGCATCGCGCGCGCCTATGCGACCTTCCGCACCGCGTTCGGGCGTCCGATCGCCGACTTCGCGCCGGTGCGCCGGACGATCGAGAGCATCGCGCTCGCGCGCGAACGTTCGCTCGCCGTCGCGTTCGAACTGGTGCGGCTGTGGCCATCGCCCGACGGGACCCACGACGCGGCGGACTTCCGCGTGCTGCTCTCGCTCGCGAAGCCGGTGATCACGCAGCGCGCGAGCATGCTCCTCCACGAGGCCGTGATGCTGCTCGGCGCCAACGGCATCGAGGAGCGTTTCTCGCCGCTGCCGCGTCTCTACCGCGACGCCGCGGTGATGGAGACCTGGGAAGGCCCGCACAACGTGCTCCATGCGCAGGCGCACCGCGACATCACGCGGCTCGCGCTCGACGTCGGCGACTTCGCGCATCGCGTGGCCGGCCGCGCGGACGACGCGCTGATCGCCGCGCTGCGCCGCGCCACCGGAGGCGGCGCGCCCGCGATGCTCGCCATGCCCGAGGCCGCGGAGCATGTGGTCGATGCGCTCGGCGACCGCATCCGCGGCGCCTGAAGGACCTTCCGCGCGGATCGCGATCCGCATTCGGGCCCGCGCGCACGTGTAATTCTTACATTCGCACTGCAGGTGCACGCACGCGCTTCCCGCCCGCCTGCATCGCAAGTATCCTTGCACGATCGCCGGGCACACGACCGGGTCGCATGGAGGATCTTCCGATGAATCACGCACTGCTGGCTGCCTTCTGCGGCGCGACCGCGCTGGCGGTGGCGCTCGTCCCCGGCGCCGCGAAGGCGCAGGCGAAGGGCAGCACCGCGACGCCGGTCGTCAAGGTGCGGGTCGTCGCGGACCGGCACGTCGTCGTCGACCAGCATCCGATCGTGGTGCTCAAGTCCGACACCCGCGGCAAGGTCATCTGGGAACTGCCGGCCCAGGGCCCGTGGCGGTTCCAGTCGGACAGCGTCGCGATCGACGGCGGACAGTTCCTCGGCTGCAACGTCGAGGCGAAGGGCATGCGCTATGTGTGCACCGACAAGTCGCCGCGCCATTCCGCGCTCTACCCGTACCGCATCACCGTCTACCACGGCACGGGCGGCAACGCGAAGGCCGTCTCGACCGACTCCGCGGTGCAGAACGAGTAGTCCGATCCCCTCGCGGTCGCCGGGGCGCGCGCAGCCGAGCGCCGCGGTGCGCCCGCGATTGCGTAGAATCGTGTCCGTTCGCGGCGACACGCCGCACGGGAGCAAGCGCTTGGATCGCCACGACCCCGCATTCCTCGACCGGCTGCGCCGGACGCTCTACAGCGCCGTGCTCTCCGACGTGCTGGACGAACTCGGATACATGCACCAGGCGCTCGCACCGGGCATCCGCCCGCTCGACGAGGGCCTCGTGCTCGCCGGCTACGCGCGGACCGGGCTGTTCCGCGAGGTGAGCGCCGCGGTGCCCGGCGAGAATCCCTACGAACTCGAGATCCGCGTCGTCGACGACCTGAAGCCCGGCGAGGTCATGGTGTTCGGCTGCGGCGGCTCGCGCAAGATCGCGCCCTGGGGCGAACTGTTGACCACCGCCTCGCGCGCCCGCGGGGCGGTCGGCGCGGTCACCGACGGCTTCGTGCGCGACGTGCGGATGATCCGCGAGCTGCGTTTTCCGGTGTTCCACGGCGGCATCGCGCCGCTCGACTCGAAGGGGCGCGGCAAGGTCGTCGCGATCGACGTGCCGATCGACTGCGGCGGCGTGCGCGTCGAACCAGGCGACCTCGTGTTCGGCGACGTCGATGGCGTCGTCGTCGTGCCGCGCAAGGTCGAGGACGACGTGCTCGCGCGCGCGTTCCGCAAGGTGGAGGGCGAGAACACCACGCGCGAGGAACTCGCGAACGGCGCGAAGCTCGCCGACGTGTTCGCTCGGCACGGCATTCTCTAGAACCGATTCCGGCCGCGCGCGATGCCCCGGCAAGTCGTTGCACGCGGTCTGTCGGCATGGTGCCGCTGCCAGCCACGGTGACGCCGCACTGGTCCGGTCGGAACAGCGACTGACCGGCACCCGGCGATGCCACGATCCGAGCGCGCGGGTCCGACCGGCCTGCATCCGTCCGCGACGGTCCGCTGGCTCCTGCTCGTCGCCGGCATCGTGGCGACCGCGCTCGGCGTCGTCGGCGCGTTCCTGCCGGTGCTGCCCACCACGCCGTTCCTGCTCCTCGCCGCGGCGTGCTTCGCGCGCGCGTCGCCGAAGCTCGACCGGAGGCTGACCGAGTCGAAGACCTTCGGTCCGATGATCGTCGAGTGGCGCACCCATCGCGCGATTCCGTGGCGCACGAAGCTCGTCGCGCTCGGGCTCATGAGCGCGATGATCGCGGTGTCGGCGACGTGGTTCGTCGAACCCTGGTGGGCGAAGGCGCTCCTCGTCGCGGTGGGTGTCGCGACCGGAGCGTGGCTCTGGAGCATTCCGTCGCGCGACCGGCCCGTGCGCGAACGCTGACCGCATGCGCGCGGAGCGGAACGAACGACGACGGCCAACGGCAACGGCGTCGGCCCTCCGCGCGCTCACACCATGCGGCAGACTTCCTCGAACGCGAGCCGCGGCAGGCGGCCGAACACCTTCGCCGGGTCGCCGTAGCCGAGGTTGCACAGGAAGTTCGAGCGCACGTTCGTCCCGGCGAAGAATTCGCGGTCGACCGCGTCGGGGTCGAAGCCCGACATCGGCCCGCAGTCGAGGCCGAGCGCGCGCGCCGCGAGCATCAGGTAGGCGCCCTGCAGCGTGCCGTTGCGAAACGCCGTCGTCGCGGCATGCGCGGCGTTGTGTTCGCCGAGGAAGCGGTCGCGCGTCGTCGGGCTGTGCGCGAACAGCCGCGGCAGGTGCAGGTGGAAATCGAGGTCGTAGCCGATCACCGCAGTGACCGGCGCGGTGATCGTCTTGTCGACGTTGCCCGGCGCGAGGCAGGGACGCAGGCGCGCACGGCCTTCGGCCGTGCACACGAACACGACGCGCGCGGGCTGGGTGTTCGACGCCGTCGGTCCCCAGCGCCACAGGTCGTAGAGTTCGCGCAGCGTGGCCTCGCTCACCGGACGCGGCAGCCAGCCGTTCTGCGAACGCGCGTGGCGGAACAACGTGTCGAGTGCCGCGCCGTCGAGGGGCGCGCCCGCCGGGGATGCCGAGCTCGGGTTCGTCGCAGTCGCGTTCACCGATCGACCCTCCGTTGTACTGGCGACCGGGGCAGTCTGCCGGCAACGCCCCGGAGCAGGCTCACTTGCGCTCTTCGGCCGCGATCTTCGCCACCACGGCTTCGAGATCCCGGCGCCGCGCCTCGGAGAGCGGACCGATCGGCGGCCGCGCGGGACCCGCGCTGCGCCCGGCGAGCGTCATCGCCTCCTTGATCACGACCGGGAACGAGCCCCAGGCCCACGCCGCCCGCAGCGGTGCGAACACGTTCGACAAGCGCCGCGCTTCGGCGATGTCCCCGCGGCGCAGCGCGTCGTAGAGCCGGACCTGCAGGCGGGGAAAGACGTTCGCCGCCGGCGAGATCGTGCCCTGCGCCCCGTGCAACATCATCGCGAGCGCGATGGTGTCGCGCCCCGAGAACAGCAGCGCGGGCCGCGGGGCGTCGAGCTGGTACTCGATCGCCTGCGTGAGATCGCCGCTCGAGTCCTTGACCCCGACGATGTTGTCGGCCGCCTTCATCGCGCGCGCGAGCGTCGACGGAAGCAGGTTCACGCTCGTGCGCGGCGGATTGTTGTAGAGCATCACCGGGATGCGCACCGACTTCGCGACCGCGGTGTAGTGGGCGACGAGTTCGTCCTGCGTGGGTTGCGCGAAGTACGGCGTGATCACGAGCGCGAGGTCGGCGCCCATCGCCTCGGCGGCCTGCGTGAGGCGGATCGCCTCGCGCGTGGTCACCGCGCCGGTGCCCGCGTACACCGGCACGCGACCGCCGTTCGCCTCGATCGCCACCTCGAGGAGCCGCAGGTGCTCGTCGGGGGTGAGCGAGAAGAACTCGCCCTGGCTCCCCGCCACCGACAGTCCGTGGACGCCGGCCGCGAGGTAGTCGGCGACGAGGTCGCGCACGCGGGCCTCGTCGAGGCGATGATCGGCGGTGAAGGGCGTGGCCATCGCCGGCACGACGCCATGGAACTTCGCGGGATTCACGTCGGAACTCCTTCGCTGCGGTGGTGCGGCGCCCGCGCGCACGGCGCGCGAGCGAACGGGACGGCGATGCTCAATCCTCGACGCCCATCAGGCGCCCGAGCTGGACCACATAGAGGCCGAACGCCGGGTTCTCCTTGGTCGCGCGCGGGTCGCGCGGGCGCGGCAGGTCGATGGCGATGTCGTCGAGCACGTGCCCCGGCCGCTCGGACATCACGAGCACGCGATCCGACAGGAAGATCGCCTCGGGAATGCTGTGGGTGATCAGGATGACGGTCTTGCGCATGAGCTGCCACAGGCGCAGCAGTTCGACGTTCAGCTGGTCGCGCGTGAGCGCGTCGAGCGCGCCGAACGGCTCGTCGAGCAGGAGGACCTGCGGCCGCAGCACGAGGATCTGCCCGAGTCCCGCGCGCTGGCGCATGCCGCCGGAGAGTTCGTGCGGATAGCTGTCGCGGAATTTCTCGAGCTTCAGGATCGGCAGCAACTCGTTCACGCGCTGGTCGATCTCGGAGGGCGGCAAGCCCTGGACCTCGGCGGCGAGGCGGATGTTCTGCTCGGTGGTGTACCAAGGCAGCATGTTGTGCGACTGGAACACCACGCCGATGTCCGGAGAGACGCCTTGGCGGCGCCGCCCCAGGACCTCGACCTCGCCGCCGGAGTCGGGCGGCGTGAGGCCCGCCACGATCCGCAGCAGCGTGCTCTTGCCGCAGCCGGAGGGCCCGAGGATCGACACGAACTGGCCGCGCGGAACCGAGAAATCCACGCGGTCGAGCGCGCGTACGCCTCCCCCCCCTCCGAAGGTTTTGGCGACGTCGCGGACCCGGATGGCGATTTCGCCGCCGTCGCCGTCCTTGTCCGTCGCTGTGATCCCGGCCACGGCGGCAGCCCTCACTTCTTGGCGCCGGCCCAGCCACCCGCCGAGATGTCGAACAGCACACCGTCGGGGTCGCGATACTTGGCTTCGAAGTAGAGGGTTTCCTTCTCCGCGGGGACGTCCATGAAGAACTTGCCTCCGTTGGCCACGATCTTCTTGCTCTGCGCCTCGAGGTTGTCGACCCAGAAGCCGAAATGGTGCGTGCCGATCCAGTCCTTGCCGCGCTCGAGACCGGCCGACGCGTCGTTCTTGAACTTGAGCAGCGCGAGGCAGATCGTGCCGTCGGACAGGTAGACGCCCGTCGCGAGCGGCGAGTCCGTCCGTTCGGTGATCTGCATGTCGAACGTGTCGCTGTAGAACCTGGCGGACTTCTCCGGATCTGAGACGGTAAGTGCGATGTGGCGCAGCTTGGCCATGATGTGCCTTTGACGTGATGGGGTGGCTACAACGCGCGCCACCAGACGCGCCTGGCCGCGAGTTCGACCAGGAGGTAGAGGATGCCGGCGACGATCGAGGTCGCCACGAGCGCGGCGAACAGCAGATCGGTGCGGCCGTTGGCGTTCGCCTCGAGGATCAGGTGGCCGAGCCCGCGCTCGGAGCCGACGAATTCGCCGACGATCGCGCCGATCACCGCCAGCGGCATCGCCGAGCGGCACCCGTCCATGATCGACGGCAGCGCGGCGGGAACCTGCAGGCGGCGGAACGTGGTCCACTGCGACGCCCGGATCGCCTTGAAGTGCTCGATCAGGTGTTGCGGCGTGCCCGCGAGCCCGCCCATCGTCGAGATCACCACCGGGAAGAACGCGAACAGGAACGCCATCAGCACCTTCGAGGTGATGCCGTAGCCGAACCACACGACCATCAGCGGCGCGAGCGCGATCTTCGGCAGTCCCTGGAACACGACGATCGCCGGATAGAGCGCGCGTCGCACCGTGGGAATCGCGTACAGCGCCAGTCCGAGCGCGATGCCGCCCGCGGCTGCGAACACGAACCCGACGAGCACCTCCTGCACGGTGACCCATGACTCCGCGACGAGCGTCGCGCGCGCGTCCCAGAAAGCGGACGCCACCTTGGAGAGCGGCGGCAGCAGGTAGGGCTTGATGCGGAAGACGTCGACCGCCTTCTCCCACAGCACCGCGAGGAGCAGGAAGAAGATCGCGGGATCGACGAATTGCCGCCAACGCGCGGCGCGCTCGCTGGTCTGCACGGCCGCCCCGCCTAGCTCCGGGGTCCCCACTGGGGCCGGGGCACCACGAAGCGTTCGAAGTGCCACTGGTCGTAGGCATCGAGGTCGTTCTTCCAGACCCGCGCCTCGTAGGGCTTCTCGGCGGTGACCTGCACCATGTCGGCGTAGAACTCGACGTAGTTGCCGTCGGGATCCTTGAACACGAGGAACAGGTTCTCGCCGGGACCGTGCTTGCCGATTCCGCGGACGATCTCGACGCCGCGTTCCTTCAGGAACGCCGCGGTCGCCTCGATGTCCGCGAGCGAGCCCACCTCGTAGGAGAAGTGCTCGAGTCCGGGTCGGCCGGGCGCGTAGACCTCGTCGCGGCCGGGCTGGTCGCGCGGGATCTGCGCGAGCGCGAGGTCGTGATGGTCCTCGGCGCAGCGCAGGAACGCCATCTGGTCTTCGATGTAGTCGGATACGGTGAGGCCGACGATCTCGGTATAGAAGCGCACCGAAGTCGCGAGATCGCGCACGTTCAGCACGACGTGGCCGAGGCGGCGGGGGCGGGGGCGGGTCATGGCGTCTCCTTGCTTGGCTGCAACGGGCCGGCGCCGTGCCGGCCCTACCTCGATGACTTCCTGGTGCGGCCGGCGCGTGCGCTGACCGCGTTCCCTGCTACTTCAGCAGCGCGTTGGTGTAGACGTCCTGCGGCTTCACCTTGCCCGCGAGCGAGAACGCCTTGTCGACGAACTGCACGGTCGAGGCCATGCGGTCGTCGCGCATGTAGCCCAGCCCCTGGTCCTTCGCCTGAGGATCGACGACCAGCACGATGATGTCGCGGATCTGGGCGAGGACCACGGCGCGGTCGACCGTCGGGTAACTCCTGACCATGATGTCCGCGGCCTGCTCCGGATTGCGGATCGCGAACTCGTAGCCCTTGTAGCTCGCCTGCAGGAACTTTCGCAGCGCCTCGCCCCGCTTCGCGATCACGTCGTCGGTGGTGACGAAGCCGCTGCCGTAGGCGTTGAGCCCGAAGTCCGCGTACTCGATCCAGCCGACGTCGACGCCCGCGGCCGCCGCCTGCTTCAGCATCACCGCGCGGTTGCTCGCGCGCCAGCACTCGGCGAGGTCGATCTTGCCCTCGACCAGCGACGCGTCGACGACCGCCGGATCCATCCGCAGCAGGCGGACCAGGTCCTTCGGCTGCCCGTTCTGCTCGAGCCACACCGGCACGACGTTGTGCACGACCGAGGCCGAGCCGCCGCCGAGCGTCATCCCCTTCATGTCGGCGGGCTTCTTCACCATGTGGCGCCTGGTGTCGAAGCAGATCCCCGCCGGCCACTGGGTGTTGATCGCGCCGATCATGCGGATCTTCCCGCCGTTGCTGCGGTTGATCGCGATGCTGATCGGGTCGGTGTAGCCGACGTCGAACTGGCCCTGGTCGAGTTCGTTCGCGGTGCGCGTGCCGCCGTAGCCGCGCACGATCGAGACGTCGAGGCCGGCGTCCTTGAAGTACCCGTTGGCGAGCGCGATGACCGGACCCGAAGTGCTGCCCTGCGGGAGCCACCCGAGGTTGAAGGTGAGTTTCTCCTGCGCCGCGGCGGAGCCGGCGAAGGCCGCGAGCGCTGCGGCGGCGAGGATCGATCGGGCGGTCGGACGGGCGTAGCTCATGCGGTCTCCGGAGTGCGTCGGGTCGGGTGGCGCGGGCGGCGTCCGCCAGGAACGGCTCTCCCGCTGCGGCGAGCGCTCGCGCGCCCTACTTCTGCAGCAGCGCGTTGGTGTAAATGTCCTGCGGCTTCACCTTCCCCGCGAGCGAGAACGCCTTGTCCGCGAACTGCATGCCCGCGTTGATGCGGTCCTCGCGCAGGTATCCGAGCCCGCGGTCCTTCGCCTGCGGGTCGACCACGAGCACGGCGGTGTCCTTGATCTGCTGCAGCGCGACGTTGCGATCGACGGTCGGATACATCTTGACCATGATGTCCGCCGCCTGCTCCGGGTTCCTGATCGCGAACTCGTAGCCCTTGTAGCTCGCCTGCAGGAACTTCCGCAGCGCGTCGCCCCGCTTCGCGATCGAGTCCTCGCTGGCGGCGAAGCCGCTGCCGTAGGCGTTGAGCCCGAAGTCCGCGTACTCGACCCACCCGACGTTCACGCCGGCCGCGGCGGCCTGCTTGAGCAGCACCGGGCGGTTGCTCCCGCGCCAGCACTCGGCGAGATCGATCTTGCCTTCGACCAGCGACGCGTCGACGACCGCCGGATCCATCCGCAGCAGGCGGATGGCGTCCTTCGGGAGGCCGTTGGCCTCGAGCCACACCGGCACGACGCTGTGCACCGGCGAGGCGGAACCGCCACCCAGCGTCAGGCCCTTCATGTCCGCGGGCGACTTCACCGCGTGGCGCCTGGTGTCGAAGCAGATCCCGGCCGGCCACTGCGTGTTGATCGCGCCGATCATGCGGATCCTGCCGCCGTTGCTGCGGTTGATCGAAAGCGTGATCGGGTCGACGTAGCCGACCTCGAACTGCCCCTGGTCGAGTTCGTTCGCGGTGCGCATGCCGCCGTAGCCGCGCACGAGCGTGACGTCGAGGCCCGCGTCCTTGTAGTAGCCCTGCGCGACCGCGACGATCGGGCCGATCGCGCTGCCCTGCGGCAGCCACGCCATGTTGTAGGTGAGCTTCTCCTGCGCCTGTGCGGTGCCGGCGAGAGCCGCGAGCGCCGCGGCGGCGAGGATCGAACGGGTCTTCGGGCGGACGATGGTCATGGTGGCCTCGTGGATGCGGCGTGCGGTCAGGCGAGCGACTCGGCCTCGACACGATTGGCGATCGTGCCGATGCCACCGATGGTGGCGGTGACGAGGTCACCGCGCTTCAGGTACAGGTTGCGGCCCATGCCGACGCCGGTGGGCGTGCCGGTCGCGACGACGTCGCCCGGCTCGAGCGTCACGATCGTCGACAGGTAGGCGATCTGCTCGCGCACCGTCCAGATCATGTTCGCGGTCGTGTCCTCCTGCATCGTCGTCTCGTTGACGTCGAGCCGGAGCGATACCGCCTGCGGATCGGGCACCTGCCACGCCGGCACGATCCACGGGCCGATCGGCGCGAAGGTGTCGTGGCACTTGCCCTGGAACCAGTCGAACTTGAACGGATAGTCGCTGCGCACGTTGAGGTCGCGGGCGGACACGTCGTTCACGACCGTGTACCCCGCCACCGCCCCGAGCGCCTGGTCGACGCCGATGCGGCGGCAGCGCTTGCCGATCACCGCCGCGAGTTCGATCTCCCAGTCGAGCATCGTCGTCTCGGGAGGCATCCGGATCGCCTCGCCGGTGCCGATCACCGTGTTGGCGAGCTTCAGGAACATGTAGGGCTTGCTCTCCGACTTCGCGGCGAGCACGGTTCCCATCTCGTTCGCGTGCTCGATGAAATTCGACGCCGCGCAGAAGATCTTGTCCGGCACGAACGGCGCCGCCAGCGCGGACATCGGCACCGCCGCGAGCTTGCCGCGCGAGGCGAGGTCGGCGAGCGCCGGACGGGCGCCGGCGAGCCACGGCTCGACCCGGGCCCAGTCCTTCATCATGGCCTTGACGCCGCCGGTGAGCCACGCGGGATCGACCCCGGCGAGGCCGGCGCGCACCGCGGCGTCCAGCGCGTAGGGCTTGTGATCGACCGCGATGGCCGGGGCGAGGCCGCCGGCGGCGCGGTAGGTGGCGAGGGCGACCCAGGTCATCGTGTCTCCGTGTATGCGAGTTCTGTAAATTGTATGCAGAGATTAGGCGCGCAATCCGCCGCTGTCAAGCCGTCGAACGAACTATTGGTGTGCTGCGCCGCAGCACGCAAGCGCATCATCGGGTGGCTGGCGCTGTGCCGCAACGGGAGGCGGCGCCACACCCAACCTTCAACGATTTCGCTACCTCGGCGCTCGGTGCGCCGCCACCGGAGACTCCGGCGCCCCTGCCAACTGCCAACTGCCAACTGCCAACTGCCAACTGCCAACTGCCAACTGCCAACTGCCAACTGCCAACTGACAACTGCCGCCTACGCCACTTCGCGCTGGTCCTTCGCGCCGGTGGCCGCGTCGTCGCGCGGCAGGTGCGTGCGGACGTTCGTCGCCGACTGCGCCGCGTGCTCGAGCATCGCGTGCGCCGCGCCGTCCGCGTCGCGGGCGACGATCGCCGCGATGATTCCCGCGTGCTCCGCGTTCGATCCCTGCATCCGGTTGTCGGTGGAGAAGAACAGGCGGGCGCGGAACGGCGCGAGGCGCCGCCGCATGCCGAGCGCGAGTTCCGCGAGCGTCCGGTTGCGCGCGCCGGCGTAGATGAGCTGGTGCAACTGCTCGTTCAGCGACGCGTAGGTCGCGGCGTCGCCCGCCTGCGCGGCCGCGGAGGCGCTCTGGTGGACGATCTCGATGCGCTTGCGCTCGGCGGGTCCGGCGCGCAGCGCGCACATCCGCGCGCAGAGCGCCTCGATCTCGCCGGCGGCCTCGAACAGGTCCTGGAGTTCCTCCTGGTCGACGACCGCGACGCAGAAGCCGCGTCGTGGCCGATGGTCGACGAGCCGCGTCCCCGCGAGCAGGCGCAGCGCGTCGCGCACCGGGCTGCGCGAAACGCCGAAGCGCGCGGCGAGCGACACCTCGTCGAGGCGCGCGCCCGGCAGGAGCTGCCGGCGGATGATCTCCTCCGCGAGGCGATCCGCCACGCTCTCCGCGAGTGTCTTGGCCCGGTCGGTCATGCGGTCTCCGCAGCGGATGGATGCCCTGCTATTGTATACAACTTCGCGCCAGGGCATGCAAGCGTCGACCAGGGCATTGGCGGGTCTTCGAGGCCCGGACACCCGTGATGTCAGGTGACCCGCGATGCCCGCCCCGCGCAGGTCTGCACGTTTCAGGCGCTCCGGCGTACCGATTCGGCCGGTCCCGGGACGGATCCCCGGTCCGGCGATCAGGCCGGCACCGTCGTCCGCTTCACGCCGGCGACGAAGCGCTGCAGCGTCTGCGACAGGACACCCGAGGGAATCATCGCCTCGACCAGCTGGAACTTTCCGCGCGTGGCGTGCGCTCGGGCGAGCGCGGCGGCGAGTTCACGCCGGGTGCGCACGCGCACGCCCTCACCGCCGAGCGCCGCGGCCGCATCGGCGAATTTCCAGTCGCCGAGATCGTGGAACGACGACTCCGGCTGGAACGTGCGCAGCATCTCCCAGCTCGCGTTGTTGAACACCACGACGATCGGGTCCCAGCCGTAGCGCGCGCAGTTGCCGAGTTCCCAGCCGGTCATCTGGAACGCGCCGTCGCCGACCAGCACCAGCGGACGTTGCCCGGTCGCGGCCTGTACGCCGAGCGCCGCAGGCACGCCGAAGCCCATCGTCCCGTAGTAGCCGGGAGCGACGAGCGCGGTGTGCTCGACGTCCATCGCCGTGAACAGGCAGTCGCCGATGTCGGCGGCGATCGGCATCTTGCCCTGCGCGGCCATCAGGTCGTTGACCGCGGTCGCGATGTCGGCGGGCGCGATCGGCGCGTCGTCGGCGACGAGTCCGTAGGGAAACGCGTTGCGGCGGACTTCGAAGCGTCGTGCGGTCGCGGGCACGCGCGCGAGCAGCCGATCGACCAGCGCGGCGAGCGGGATGTCCGGGTAGACGTGGTGGCCCATGACCACCTGCCCGTCGAGCGCGCGGATCGTGCGGCGCAGGTCGATCTTGCGGCCGGACACCGCGAAGTTGGTGTCGCAGACGATCTCGCCCAAAAGCATGAGGCTGTCGGAGGACTCGACGAGTTGCGCGAGCCCGGGCTCGCCCGCGACGCCCATGTAGGTGCCGACCAGCGGTGCGTTGGCGTCTGCGAGGAGGCCCCGCCCCATGAAACTCGTGACCACCGGCAATCCGAGCCGGCGCGAGAGCTCGGCGACCTGCGCCTCGAGCCCGTAGCGGCGGACCTCGATCCCGGCCATCAGCACCGGCGACGTCGCCGCCGCGAGCCGCGCGAGCAACTCGTCGACGCACGCGGCGAGCGCGTCCTCGTCGATCGGCGCGGGCGGTTCCGCGACGACGCTCGCGCAGGGCACGCGCACCATGTCGCGCGGCAGTTCGAGGTAGACCGGCCGAGAGTGCCGCAGCGCCGACGCGAGCACGCGGGCGATGTCCGCGGGCGCCTTCGCCGCGTCGTCGAGGCGCGCGCGGTCGCAGGTGATCTCCTCGAAGATCCGGTACTGCGAATCGAGCGTCTTCGCCTGGTGGTGCAGCAGCAGGCCGGAGCGCGCCTCGCCCTTGCCGGGTCCGCCGGAGAGCACGACGACCGGCGACTTCTCCGCGTACGCGCCGGCGATCGCGTTGACCATGTTGAGCGCGCCCGCGCCCCAGGTCACCGCGGCCACGCCGAGCCCGCCCTGCACGCGCGCCGACGCGTCGGCCGCGAAGCCGACTGCGGGCTCGTGCGAGAGCGTGTGGAGCGGCAGGATCCCCGACTCCTCGATGACGCGGAAGTACGGCAGCGCGAAGTCGCCGGGAATGCCGAAGATCCGATGCGCTCCGTGCGCCTTCAGCGCGTGCAGCAGCGATTCGGTGAGGTTCATCGCGGGGCCTCGAAATCGGGTCGAAGCCGCCATCGTGCGCCGGACCGCGGCGGTCGTGGCGCATCGATCATGCGCCCTATGTCTATCACGCGCATGATTCATGCGTGTTGTCGTGACATTGCGCAATAATGATTGTCTCCTGACCCGGAGGGCGCGGGCATGCGACCGCGACACCGGTTGCGGCCGCTCGCGCCGCACGCGCAACGGTGGGCGGCAGGCGCCGCGGCTACTGGTGGGTGGCAGGCGCCGCGGCTACTTGTAGCGGGTGCGCGCGATCTGCGCGAGGCCCACGCCGGCGGCGATGTCCTTGCGCTGCCGGCGGTCGCCCTCGTCGATGCGTCGCGCTTCGGAGAGCACCGCGTCGACCTGTGCGTACGGCACGACGACGACGCCGGCGTCGTCGGCCAGCACGAGGTCGCCTGCGTCCACCGTGACACCGGCGATCCGCACGCGACCGTTGATCGCGACGGTCTGCAGGCGCCACTTGCCGGTCGCGGGCGTGACGCCACGTGCCCAGATCGGGAACCGCTGCGCGCGCGCGACCTCGGGATCGCGGTACGAACCGTCGACGACGGCGCCGGCGAGCTTCGCTCGGCGCGCCACCGTGGCGGACTGTCCGCCCAGGTTCGACACGCCGGTGAGGCCTTCGATCACCACCACGTCGCCCGGCGAGGCGAGGTTGTAGGCCTCGTGCTCGCCCATCTTGCCGACCCGCTCCAGCGCGGCGCGCGTGGGCGTCACCGCTCGCTCGACGTTCCGCACCGTGACCGCCTGTCCGACGATGCGCGTTCCCGGCATCGAGGACGGCAGCACCGCGCCCGGAATGACGCCCTGCAGGCCGAGCAGGTCGAGGCTGTCGGACACCGTGCCGGTGAGGTCGGTCAGGCGCGCGAACGACTTCAGCGTGGCCTCGGGCAGCCGCTCGAATTCGAGGCGCACGATCGCCTCGGGCGGAACGCGGCCGGTGAGCTTTCGGCGGGCCGCCATGGTCAGCTCATCAGGCCGCCGTCGACCATCAGCACCGAGCCGGTGACGTAGCTCGACATCGACGAGGCGAGGAACAGCACGCAGGTGGCGATCTCGTCCGGCTGCGCGTGGCGCTTGAGCGGCACCGTCTGGTTCAACTGATCGGTCACCGAGAAGCCCAGGATCGCGCTCATCTCGTTCTCGATACCGGTCTGGAACGCGTTGTCGACCGGTCCGGGGTTGACGCAGTTGATGCGGATGCCGCGCGCGGCCGCGGGCTTGGTCGCCGTGCGCATGATGCCGATCTGCGCGTGCTTGGCGGCCACGTAGCTCATGTTGGTGCCGACGCCGCCGCGCACGCCGGCGAGACTCGAAGTGATGACGATGCTGCCGCCCTCGCGCATGCGCGGCAGCCCGTACTTGCACACGAGGAACGCGCCGCGCGCGTGGATCGCCATCGTGCGGTCGAACGCCTCCTCCGGATAGTCGACCAGCGGCGCGTTGTGGCCGGCGTTGCCGGCGTTGCTGAACAGCACGTCGATCGCCCCGAAGCGCGCCACCGCCGCGTCGAGGAAGCCGCGCACGTGGTCGGCGTTCGACACGTCGCCGGCGAACGTCGCGACCCGCGCGCCGGCGGCGAGTTCGGCCGTCGCGCGCGCGAGCGCCTCGGCACCGAGGTCCACCAGCATCAGCTTCGCGCCTTCGGCGAGGAACCGGCGCGCGGTCGCGAGGCCGACGCTGCCGGCGCCGCCGGTGATCACGCAAACCTTGTCGTCGAGCAGGGCCATCGCTTCGTCTCCTCCGGCGTCGTGCGGGCCATGTTCGGGCAAGCCGCGCCAAAGCTCAAATCGTTGACGAAAATTCAACCATGCCGATGAAAAACTGGGTTGACGGAGCTCCGACGGCTCCGGCATCGTTTCCGCGCCGACCCGCCTGCCCCGCGGCACGCGGCGCCGGGAACGACGCATGTCGCGGGCACCGCGCCCGCGTGCCGCACCGACCCTCCGGGAGACACCATGTCCAGCCGAACGATCCGTATGCTCGCCACCGGCCTCGCCCTGGCCGGCATGACCGTCGCCTTTCCCGCGCTCGCGCAATCCAGGCCGGACATCGTGATCGGCGCGCTCCTGCCGCTCACCGGACCGCCGGCCCCCGTCGGCCTCGAGCAGCAGCAGGGCGTGCAGTTCGCGGTCGACCGCGTCAACGCCCGCGGCGGCCTGCACGGGCACAAGGTCCGCGTCGCCTACGAGGACAGCCAGGGGAAGCCCGACGTCGCGGTGCTGTCGTTCAACCGCCTCCTCGACCTCGAGAACGTGCCGCTCGCGATCACGGCGTTCTCGTCGGTCTCGCTCGCCATCGCGCCGATCGCCACGCGCAGGAAGGTCGTGCTGCTGAACGCCGCCGCGCAGTCGAACAAGCTCGAGAACGCCTCGCCGTTCCTGTTCAACACCATCCCGCTGGTGAAGGACGAGACCGGCGCGATCACCAACTACCTCTACCGGACGCTCGGCAAGAAGACCGCGGCCGTGATCTACGAGAACGTCGCGGCGGGCATCGACGGCAAGGACGACTTCAAGCGCTCGTTCGAGGCGCTGGGCGGCAAGGTGCTCGCGGAGGAGCCGGTCGAGTTCGGCCTCACCAACTACCGCCCGACGCTGCTCAAGGCCGCCGCGGCGAAGCCCGACGTCGTGTTCGTGGTGATCACGCAGGGGCACCCGACCTTCGTCGAGCAGGCGGCGCAGACGCCGGGGCTCCCGGTGGTCGCCGGCACGACCTTCGTCAATCCGCTGTGCTGCTACGCGGGGTCGGCCGGCTGGTACCAGTCGGCGATCAAGTCGGACATCGCCCCCGAGATCCGCGGCGCGTTCGTGAGCCGGTACAAGACCAAGGACATGGGCTTCTTCGCGCGCGAGTACTTCAACGCGACCGACATCGGCCTGCAGGCGATCGACCACGTGCTCGCGCAGGGCAAGCCGGTCACCGGGGAAGCGGTGCGCGACGCGATCTTCGCGATCAAGACCTTCCGTTCGAGCGTCGGCGACGTCACCTTCGACAGGAGCAACACCGCGAAGCGCGGCGTCGAGATCCAGCAGTACGCCGCGGATTCGCGCAAGGTGCTGGCGGTCGAAGGCGCGAAGTAGGGAGCGCCGACCCAAGACGATGCTCGCGCTGCAACTCCTCGTCGACGGCCTGATCAGCGGCTGCGCGATCGGGCTCGTCGCGGTCAGCTTCTCGCTCTACTACTCGACCACGCGGGTCTTCCACGTCGCGCACGCCGGCGTCTACACCGTCGGCGGGTACGGCGCCTGGTACGCCGCGACCCTCGGCGCGCCGTTCGCGCTGGCGGCCATCGCCGGCGTGGCGCTCGCGGCGATCGCGGGGGTCGTGATCCAGCGCGGCCTCTACGACGTCCTCGAACGGAGAGAGGCCACGCCGCTCGTCTTCCTGATCGCCTCGCTCGGCGCGCTCGCGATCCTGCAGAACCTGATGGCGATGGCGTTCACGCCGAACATCCTGAGCTTTCCCTATCCGTGGCGGACCGACACGGTCGGCGTCGGCGCGGTGCGCGTGAGCCTCGCGCAGGTCGTGGTCGCGGCGACCAGCGTCGCGGCGTTCTGCGCGCTCCTCTGGATGTCGCGGCGCACGCTGCTCGGCCGGAGGATCCGCGCGGTCGCGTCGAATCCGTTCCTGGCCGAGGTCACCTGCCTGCGCCCGCGCTCGGTGTACCTCGCGGTGATGCTGATCGCCTCGGCCGCGGTCGCGCTCGCCGGCATCACGGTCAGCCTCGACCAGGCGATGCAGCCCTACACCGGCGTGCTGGTGCTCCTCACCGCGACCATCGCCGTCATCGCCGGGGGCATCGGGAGCCTCACCGGCGCGTTCGTCATCGGCGTGGCGCTGTCGGTGCTGCAGAACCTCGCGTTGATCGTGATGCCCGGGCGCTGGAGCATCGCCGCCACCTTCGGCCTCTTCATCGTGTTCATCCTGGTCCGGCCGCAGGGCCTGTTCCGCGCCCGCTGAGCTCGCCATGTCCTTCGTCCTCACCTACCTCGTGCTCGCGTGCATCTACTCGATCGCGTCGCTGTCGACCAACCTCCTGGTCGGCATCATCGGCATCTTCTCGGTGTCGCAGGCGGCGATCATCGGCGTCGGCGCGTACACGGTCGCACTGCTGCTCCTGCACGGCGTGCTGCCGTTCTCGCTCGCGGTCCTCGTGGCGCTGGTCCTGTGCGCCGCGCTGAACGTGCTGCTCGCGCTGCCGTCGCTGCGCGTGGCCGGCGACTATTTCGTCGTCACCTCGTTCGGCTGCCAGCTCGTCGCCACCGCGATCTTCATCAACTGGGCGACGCTGACCGGCGGCGCCTCGGGACTGGTCGGCATTCCGGGCGCGGAACTCTTCGGCCGCGCGGCCGACAGCACCGCCGGCTTCCTCGTCCTGTCCGCGGGCTTCCTCGCGCTCGCGTGCCTGAGCTACTGGCTGCTGATGCGCTCGCCGTTCGGCAAGATCGTGCACGCGATCCGCCAGGACGAACTCGCGGTGGCGGCGGCCGGACGCAACGTGCTGCGCGCGAAGCTCAGCATCGCGGCCGTGTCGGGCATCTACGCCGGTGCGGCCGGAGCGCTGTTCGCGACCTACCTCGGGTTCATCGACCCGACGTCGTTCGACCTGCACGCCTCGATCCTCATCCTGACCATGCTCGTGGTCGGCGGCGCGCGCACGCTGGCGGGATCGCTGGTCGGGGCGTTCCTGCTCCTCGCGCTGCCGCAGGCGCTGAACCTGATCGACGTCCCGTCGACGCTGGTGGGACCGCTGCGCCAGTTCATCTACGGCGTCCTCCTGATCGTGTTCATGCTCTACCGGCCGCAGGGCATCGCGGGCCGGCGCATCTGATCCACCGATGACCGCCTATCTCGACGTCCGCGCGGTGTCGAAGCGCTTCGGCGGCCTGCAGGCGCTCGACGCCTGCTCGTTCACCATCGAGCGCAACCGCTCCACCTGCCTCGTCGGTCCCAACGGCGCGGGCAAGACGACGATCTTCAACGTCATCACCGGATTCATCCGGCCCGACCAGGGGTCGATCGCGTTCTCCGGCCGCCCGCTCGGCGGGCTCAATCCGCGGCAGGTCGTCGACGCCGGCATCGCGCGCACGTTCCAGAATCTGCGCCTGTTCGACGAGATGACCGCGCTCGAGAACGTCATCGTGTACCTGCGCGGCGACGCGGCGACGAGCCCGACGAGCGCGCTGCTGCGGCCGTTCCGCACGCACGCCGAACAGAAGCGCAAGGCCGAGGCGGCGCACGCGTTCCTCGAGGAGGTGGGACTCGCCCACAAGGCCGGCGAGGTCGTGCGCAACCTGAGCTACGGCCAGCAGAAGCTCCTGTGCATCGCGCGCGTGCTCGCGACCGGGGCGGAACTGCTGCTGCTCGACGAACCGACCTCGGGCCTGAGCCAGTCGGCGCTCACCGCGATGGTCGACATGGTCGAGCGGCTGCGCGCGACCGGCCGGACGCTGCTCGTCGTCGAGCACAACACGCGCGTCGTGCAGCGCATCGCCGACGAGATCCTGTTCCTGCACCAGGGCCGGCTCGTCTCGCGCGGCACGCCCGCCGAGATCCTCGCCGATCCCTCGCTCGCCGCGATCTACTTCGGCGGCGCGGACTGACGTCCACCGATCGCGAGACCGCCATGCCGGCCGGAAACGTCGTGCTCGAGGTGAAGCGCCTCGCCGCGGGCTACCGCGACAAGGTGGTCATCCGCGACGTCTCGTTCACGCTCGCGCCGGGCGAGGTGATGGCGTTCTTCGGGCACAACGGCGCGGGCAAGTCGACCACGCTGCGCACCATCCTCGGAGCGCTGCGCCCGGTCGAAGGCGAGGTGTGGCTCGACGGGGAGCGGGTCGACGCGCTCCCCATTCCCGACCGGGTCGCGCGCGGCCTGCGCTACCTGCCCGACCGGCGCGGCGTGTTCCCCGACCTGACCGTCGAGGAGAACCTCGACGTCGTCGGGAGGATGACCGTGGTGCGCGACGGAGCGTCGGTGTCGATCGACGACGTGCTGCACATGCTGCCGCTGCTCGCGTCGCGCAGGCAGGCGCTCGCCGGCTCGATGAGCGGCGGCCAGCAGCAGATGCTGGCGTTCGGCCTCGCGCTCCTGGGCTCGCCGCGCTGCATCCTGCTGGAGGAGCCGTCGATCGGGCTGCAGCCGGATCTCGTCGAGCAGCTCTTCGGCGAGATCCGCGGCATCTGCACGCGGCTCTCGATCAGCGCGATCCTGGTCGAGCACAAGATCGCCTCGGCGATGAAGATCGCCGACCACGTCCTCATCATGAACAACGGCGAGGTGGTATTCGACGGCCCGCCATCCGCCGCGCAGGCCTCGAATTTCTGGGAGTATTTCTAGTGGGCGGCCCTGCGCGAGCGGGTCGCCGCGCGCTTCGCTCCGCCGGACACGCGCACAGGCTCGGCGAGCGCGGCGCGCACGAGCCGCGCTTCCTTCAGCACCCAGTCGCGGAACGCCGCGAGGTGCGGCGTGCGCTCGTGCTGCCGCTCGTAGACCAGGTGGAAGGCCTCGTCGCCCGCGAGCACGAACGCCAGCGGGATCACCAGATGCCCGGCGCGGAGGTCTTCGCCGAGGAAGCCGCGCTCACCCAGCGCGACGCCGAGCCCCTCCTCGGCCGCCTGGTAGGCGAGCGCGGAGTTCTCGAGCTCGATGTAGTGCTTCGGCTTGAGGTCCGGCGCGCCGGCGGCCGCGAGCCAGCGCGGCCACGCCTGCGGACGCAGGCCCGAACCCAGCAGCGCATGCGCGCGCAGGTCGCCGACCGTCGCGAGCGGCGGTCCGCGCTCGATGAGCCTCGCACTGCAGATCGCGACGAGCTGACTGTCGAACATCCGGTGGCTCGCGAGTTCCGGCGGCCAAGGACCGTGGCCGACGCGGATCACCAGGTCGGAAGCGTGGCGGTCGAACTCGAGCTCGGCCGAGGTGAGCGTCGTGCGGAACGACAGCGGCATCTGCGGGTGGCTCGCGTGGATGCGCGGCAGGCGCGGGAACAGCCAGCGCATCGCCACCACTTCGGAGCACATCACGCGCAGCGGACGCTCGCGACGGTCGGCGGCGAGCGCGCTGGTGGCGTCGCCCAGCCGGTCGAACGCCGCGACCACGGCCTTGTGGTAGACGATCGCCTCGGGCGTCAGGCGCACCTGCCGGTTGGCGCGCGTGAACAGGCGAACGCCGAGCAGATCCTCCAGCGTCTTGACGTGCCGGCTGATCGCGCCCGGCGTGACGTGCAGCTCCTGCGCGGCGCGGGCGAAGCTCTCGTGCCTGCCGGCCGCCTCGAACGCGCGGACGGCATTGAGCGGTGGCAGCGGGCGCCGCATCACAGCGCCGCCGAGGGCAGCGGCCGGCCGGCGAAATGCGCGGCCAGGTTGGCGAGCATCAGTTCGCCGATCTCCCGTCGGGTCTCCTCGGTCGTGCTCGCGATGTGCGGCGCGACGATCACCTGCTCCATGCCGAGCAGCGCGGCGGGGACGTTCGGCTCGTCGCGAAACACGTCGAGCGCCGCGCCGGCGATGCGCCGTTCGGCCAGCGCGGCGACGAGCGCGGGTTCGTCGACCACCGAACCGCGCGCGATGTTCACGAGGAACCCATGCGGTCCGAGCGCATCGAGCACCCCCGCGTCGACCATGCGCTCGGTCGCGCGGCCGCCCGGACAGGTGAGCAACAGGACATCGACGGCTCGCGCGAGCGCGCGCAGATCGGCATGAAACGGATAGCCGATTTCGGGCTTGTCGTGCGGGCCGTGCCAGGCCACCTGCATCCCCAGCGCGGTCGCGCGCCGGGCGACGGCGAGCCCGATTCGCCCGAGCCCCACGATGCCGAGACGGCGGCCGCGCACGCGGGTCGAGTTGGGGAGCGCGCCCGACGCCCAGCGACCCGCGCGCACGAAGCGGTCGCCCTCGACCACCCGGCGCAGCAGCGCGAGCACGAGCGCGATCGCGTACTCGCCGGTGTCCTCGGTGAGCACGTCGGGTGTGTGCGTCACGCGGATGCCGCGCGCGCGCGCAGTGTCGAGGTCGACGGCGTCGAGGCCCGCGCCGAACACCGCCACGATCTCGAGCCGGGGCAACGCCGCCATCAACGCCGCGTCGGCGCCGACCATGCTCCGGGTCGCGATGCCGCGCACCTCGGAACGCACGTCCGGCGCGAGGCCCATCACGTCACGACCGCGATCCACGCGATGGACGGCATAGGCGGCAGCGAGCTTCGCCGCGACGTCGTGCGGCAGCGTGCCGGGCTGCAGGATCGCGGGGGTCATCGCGTGGCGGACGGGAATGCGGGGCCGACGCACCGCGCGTCGCGGAACGATCGCCGCTCAACCGCCGAACGCGGGCTCGGGCAAGCCACGCACGCCGACCGCAACGGCGAAGACCGAGCCCGCCAGCGGCTCGCCCGCGAGCTGCTCGGGGTTCAGGCGCTGCGACGCCGTCGTGACGTACAGGACTTCGAGGTCCGGCCCGCCGAAGCAGCAGCTCGTCGGTTGCGACACCGGCAGCTCGACGATGCGATCGATCTCGCCGCGCGGCGTGTAGCGCACGACGCGCCCGCCGGCGTACTCGGCGTTCCACAGGCAGCCATCGGCGTCGACGGTCGAGCCGTCCGGCCGTCCCCGCGCGAAGCGATCGGCGAACGTGCGCGGCGTTCCGAGCGCTCCTGCGTCGAGGTCGAACGGATAGGCGAGGATGACGGTCCGGTACGTGTCGGCGAAGTACATCGTGCGATCATCGGGGCTCCAGGCGATGCTGTTGGGCACGATGATGTCGTCGCGCACGCGCGTGCAGCGGTGATCGGGGTCGAGGCGGTAGAGCGCGCCGGTCGGATCGCGCCGGTGGTCGTTCATCGTGCCGGCCCAGAAACGGCCGCGACGGTCGCAGCGGCCGTCGTTGAACCGGTTCTCCGGCGCGTCGGCTTCCGGATCGCAGATCGCCTGCAGCGCGGCATCGAACGCGTCGATCGCGTGGAATCCGGATTGCAGCGCGAGCACGAGTCCGCCGCGTGCGCGCAGGCCGATGCTGCCGACGAGCGCGGGCAGCGCGCGCGATTCCAGCGCGCCGGACGCGGGATCGAAACGACGGACCGCGGGCGCGCGGCTGTCGACCCAGTAGAGCTTGCGCTCGGCGGCGCTCCACACCGGGCTCTCGCCCAGCCGGTCGTGCGAGCGCACGACGCAATCGACGACGGTCTTTCCAGCCATGCGGAGGTCGAGCGATGATTGTCGAGCAGCGGACGTACACCGTGGCGCACGGTAGGATACACGACTACCTGAAGCGCTACGAGCGCGAGGGGCTGCCCGTGCAGCTGCGCCATCTCGGGCGCCTCGCCGGCGCGTTCGTCAGCGACATCGGCACGCTGAACCAGGTGGTCTACCTGTGGTGCTACGACAGCCTCGCCGACCGCGAGGCCCGCCGCGCCCGCCTCGCCGAAGATCCCGAGTGGCACGCCTTCCTGAAGACCAACGCCGGAACATTCACGCACCAGCA
>JAANMX010000410.1_pt1 | contig 57635 bp, 47 predicted proteins | sample 7279681 | NCBI WGS metagenome assembly JAANMX01 (sample SAMN14094542, study PRJNA606508) | bioreactor metagenome | isolation source: A lab-scale SPAN reactor treating ammonium-rich wastewater day 351 | place: Ireland: Galway | collected 2018-01-01
ACGGTCTGCTCGCTGAGCACCGGCTGAGGTTGGGGAAGCGAATCGAACGAGGTATCGGGCGGAACGAACGCGACAAAGCGCGCTGCGACGTTGAAATTGCGCATCGCGCCGCGCTCCGGCGTCGGGCCACCAACCGTATAGAGCTGGCTCTCCGTCCCGTCGAGACGGGTGGCGAGCGCGGTTCCGTCAGCGCGGCCGACGGCCAACCACGTCCCCGCCGGGCTGAACGCGAGCGCGGTCACGCCGTAGCCCATGCTGGCGACGTCGGGGGGCGCAGACCAGTCGTTCGCGTCGAAGACCGCAATGCCAGCGCTGCCGCCGACCACGAGGCGTTCACCGTCCGGCGACCACACCGCAGCATAGGCGTGTCCAAGCCCGTAGCGCATCTGCGGCACGATGACCAGCGGGGTGTCTTGGGCGCGTGCCGGAACCAGCGCGGCAAGCAGCATAATCAGCGCACGAATCATCACAGACATGAGAAGTTCCCCTGCGTCACGACGCCGACGAACGTGTTGGAGCGCTGCCCTACCCTCCGTTAACCTGATCCTCCACCGGGGCGGCGGTGAGATCAAAGTGCGGTGTAAATCCCCTGTGGGGGTGTGAAGGCACGGCCTCTACACCCACTACACCGACGGGCTTTGGATCGTACGGCCGAGCTTGGTTTGGCGGACAGCGTACTGCAAGCGCCCCTCGCCGCCGGCAGCGCCAACCGGCACCGTGACCAGCACGGCGGTTCCTTTGCCGGGGCGGCTTTCCAGCTTCAACGACCCGCCGATCAGCTCGGCGCGCTCGTGCATGTTGACCATGCCGAAGCTGCCGCGCTCGACGTACTTGTCCTGCACAGCGTCCACGTCGAACCCGACGCCGTTGTCCGCCACCCGAACCAGCACTTGATCGTTCTTGACGGCCACGTCGATCTTAATCATCTGCGCCTGCGCGTACTTGCGGGCGTTGCTGATCGCCTCCTCGACCAAGTAGAACAGCGCGTCCTGCGCCTCCATCGGCAGCACATGATCGACCTGCTCGTCAATGCGCAGCGTGACGTTTTGGGCGAATGTCTTGCGCGTCTTTTCGACCAACTGCGCCAGCGCGACGCTCAGCCCCTGCGACTCGAGGGCAAGCGGACGCAGCTTGAACAGCACATGGCGGATTTCGGCGGTGGCTTGTTTCGCCATGTCCTCGACCGCCTCGATCTCCGGCTTGAGCTTGTCGATCTGCCCGCGGTCGAGCAGCATCTTGAGGATTCCGGTGCGCATCGTCACGGCGCTGATCGTCTGTGTCGGGATGTCATGCAGATCGCGCACGAGCGCCTGCCGCGCGTTCTGCTCAAGGCGCACGATGCGCTCTTTTTCGAGCAGCAAGTTCCCGTACAGCGAGGCGTTTTGCAGCGCGACCGTCACCTGCGTGGCGATTGTCTGTACGACGTCGAGGGTGTCGGAGTTGAACGCATCCTCGTCCGAGGTGCCGAAGACGAGCACGCCGTAGTTGATGTACTCGGCGCGCAGGGGCACCGCCATCGTCGAACGGGTGCGGGCGAACGCGACCATTTCGGCCAGCTCAGGGTCTTTTGGCCCTGCCCCGCCGATCACGGCAACGCCCTCGGCCATCGCGCCGCCGATGACGCCTGAGCGCGCCGCGAACAGCTTATCCAGCTCGTAATGCGCCAGCCCACGGTTGTTGACGATCTGGAGCTGTTCGTCGGAATCGCGCACCAGCAGCACCATGCCGACCACACGCACGTTCGATGCGCGCCGCAAGCCGAGCCGGCCGATGTCGAGCGCCGCGTCGAGGATTTTCTGATAGCTGGTGGTGTTCAGCGACGTCGCGACGGAGACGACCGCCCGCGTCCCTTCACGGATGGTCGCCAGCTCGTTTTCGAGGCGATCCACGACCTTGTTGTACTGGCGCGTGGTCTGCCCGCGGTGGCTGAGGTCGGCCCAAGCCCACAGCGCGGCGAAGGTGACGGCCACCAGCGCGACCAGCGCGACTTCCCAGTAAGGTTGGAGCGACTCGACGATGCCACCATACGCGAACACGACGCCGACCGCTGCCGCCAATACAGTGCCGTAGGCGGCCAGCACCCCCCACGGCCATTCCGTGCGGCCGATTCCGATCACGGCGATCACCACGGCGGCCAGCAGCACGGGCAGCGGCCTGCCCTGCACCACATAAGCCACCGCGCCGACAGTACCCCAATCGGCGACGGTTTGAAGCACGGCTAGGCTGTCTTGCAGGCCGCGGCCAATAATCCCCAGCGCCACGAGGCTGTTGGTCACAAGAATAACGATGCCGCCCAGCAGCAGCACGTTGGAGTCGTACACAACACCAGCGCTGACATCCAACAGCGGCAGCGTGATGGCGGCGGCAGCGGCCAACAATCGCAGCAGCAGGGCTGCCCATTGCGCGGTCTGGCTTTGCGGTTTGTCCATTAAACGCACATTCGTCCGGGAACCAGTATCCCCATTATACGGGCCGAGTCCCCCATGCCGGATATGAGATTTCTCATCGCCTGATCAGCCGTCCGTCCCGCTAACGTGAAATCGACATCGTGCCCGGATGCTAGTTTACCAACGTGAACGTGCTCAACGCACTTTTTGCCTTGCCGTTCTCGTTGAACGCGATGACCTTCCACCGGTACGGCACGCCCGCTTGCAGCGTCACGCCAAGGCCGTCGATCGGCACGACACACGTCGACGAGCAGTTGAACGTCAGGGGGGAGTCCTTGGCCTTGTAAACCTTTGCGCCGGCCGGGTCTTTGATGACGATCTTGTACTGATCGGCCCCGCTGGCCGCCGTCCAGATCAGGCTTTGTCCGCTGGCTGGCACATCCCCGATGGGGGCGATCAGCGCCGGGGTCTCCGGCAGGTCGATGGTCAAGAAGCTGACCGTCGCCGTCCACTTGCTGTAGCGGTCGACACCGTCGAACTGCCGCGCGCGCAGATACCACCGTCCCGCGGGCAGGCTCACCGGGATAAGCGGATCCTGCGCTAGGCTCGCGCCGTTGTCGAACTGCAGCGAGTCGAATGCCGGGCTGTTGTCGATCTGGATGTGGAACGCGGCGTCATAGCCTTCGACGTAGTTGCTGCCCCCCTCTGCGACCAGCACGGTGAGATCCAGCCCGTAGCTCAGGCCAGCCAGCGGAGAGAGCACGGTCGGCTTGCCGGGCAGCGGCACGATACACGGCACGCTGGCGTCTCCCATCGGCCGAAACTGGAGCTTCACGTTGTCGATCAGATAGGCGGCCAGCCCATCCGCGCTCATGCCGGAGAGATCGACGCGGATACCGTCCCATCCCGCCGGAGTGGTCGCCCAGACCGTATGCTTGATCGGGGGCGAATTGGGCGGCACGGTGAATGAGCAGTTGGCGATGGTCTGGGCGCCGTCTGCGCGCATGAGGCGTACACGCATAGTCTTGGCCTGCGCGCTGCTGTTGCCGAGCTTCACGGTCAGCCTGAGCTTAGAGTTCGCGCTGATGATGGTCGGGATGTCCTGCCGCAGGATCGCCGGGTTAGACGTGCCGACGTCGCGGTAGAAGTTGAACACGCCGCTCAACACGGTGGTGCCTTGCGCGCCGGTCACGATCCAATCGGTTGTGCCGGCGTCGAACGACGGGTTCTTGACGACGTTCGTGTCAACCGGGATGTCGGCTGTCTGTAGGATGTCGATGGGTTGGAAGTACTGCGTGACGATCTCGGGCCACTGCGCGCCCAAGTCGGCCATGTCTTTCGTGCCCCACTGCGGCATGCAGCGCGGGAAGCTGTAGGTATCACATAACTCCTGCGTGCTCAGGAAGTGTGTCTCCTGCACGATGCCGTTGAACGTCGCGCGGTAAGGCCACGTGTGATCTACGGCCGCGCTTGTGGTCGGCTTAGCGCTGTTGGGGAAGAACACCATGTCGCAGGTGTTGTCCACGACGTCGACGCCTTCAGGGCGTGAGCCGGGGGCGAGCCGTACCACGTTGTAACGCCACCAGCCGAACATCTTGACGGCGATTGCGCCAGCGCGTAGGGATTCCGTGGGCCAAGCGTTGGGCCACTCGTTCGGCAGCACATTCTTGATGTACTCCCGGAAGTCCATCTCGATGATCTCGGTGATTTCCATGTCGTTGGCGATCCACTCGCCGCAGTGGATGTACGGCGTGATCCCGACCCGGATCGTCATGGGAAAGGCAACGTGCGAGATGCTGCGCGGTTCGCTTCCGGCTTCGCGCAGGGCGAACGCTTCGGCGTCAAGGCGGCGCGCGGCGGCGATGTCTTCGGCTGTGCGCTCAATCGGGAATTCGGGCGCGGTCTTTGGCGCGGGGGGTTGCGCACTGGCCGGCACAATTCCAAGCAGCATCACAGCGATCAACACGGCGGACAGTCGGGTCATCAATCGGCGTCCCCACTACGTAGCTCACCGCCTATTATACGTTACGCCGCGATATATCCTTAACCTGCGCCTCAATAGTGCGAATCATACGATGCGGCCTCGTCAACAAATCCCTTATCATCACGACGGCGCGTGTGATAGACTCCGTTCGTTCCACTCATCACAAACGCCAAACGTTAGTCGAGTATGGAGGTTCGATGAGCACACACAAGCGACTGGTTATTCCCGGCCCGGTGGAAGTCCGCGAGGAGATTTTGCAGGCGCAGACGCAGTGGATGATCGGGCATCGCTCGACCGCGTTCGCTGACCTCTATGCGCGTATGCAGACCAAGCTCAAGCACATGTTCCAGACCGAAGGCCGGGTGATCTTGCTCGGCTCGTCCGGCACGGGCTTGTGGGAAGCCGCATCGCGCAACTGCATCCGCGACGATAAACCCGTTCTGCACCTGATCGGCGGCGCGTTCAGCGAGCGCTGGGCGGAGATCAGCAAAGCCAACGGCAAGCAGGTCGACACCGTCGAGGTCGAGTGGGGGCAGGCCCACACGCCGGAACGGGTCGCCGAAGCCCTGAGCAAGAAAGCGTATGACGCGGTGTGCGTCGTCCACAACGAGACGAGCACCGGCGTCACCAACCCGATCAAGGCTATCGGAAAGATCGTGCGCCAGTATGACGACACGCTGTTCTTGGTCGATACCGTCAGCGGGTTTCTCGGCGCGGAACTGCGCGTAGACGACTGGGGCATCGACTTCGCCCTGACCAGCTCGCAGAAGGCGTTCGCCCTGCCGCCGGGCATGGCGTTCGCGTCGGTCAGCGAGCGTGTCCTCGCCCGCGCCAAGCAGGTGCCGTTCCGCGGCTACTACTTCGACCTGATCGAGATCGTCAAGAGCGGCGACAAGAACAACACGCCGTCAACCCCGCCCGTCAGTTTGATGTTCGCCGCCGACAAGCAGTTGGACGACATCATGGCGGAAGGGCTGGAGAATCGTTGGGCGCGCCACCTCACCCTACGCGAGATGACGCACCAGTGGGCGGACAGCCGCGGCTTCGGGGTATATGCCGACCGTGCACACGCCAGCCCCACCGTCACGACCGTTGATAACCGCACCAAGCAGATCGACGTGGATGCGATGGCGAAGTTCATGGCGGGCAAGAACTTCAGCATGGACAAGGGATACGGCAAGATCAAGGGAGCGACGTTCCGCATCGCGCACATGGGCGATATGCAGGTCGCTATGCTTGAGGAGGTCTTGGCTGGCCTCGACGAATTTATCGGCGCGTAGAGTCCGCGTTTCCCTCACCCCCTGACCCTCTTCCGCAAGGAGCGAGAGGGAAAGGCAGGCACGAGTTCTCGGCGGGATCTGTATCTGCGACCTACCTTGACGTCGCCTTTGCCGCTAGGCGTACCGCCATGTTCACTTTCAGAGACGAGACGAGCGGGCGTAGGGTAGAGAGGGACACGGGCACAAGCCGTCACACGCTGTGCGTTCTATATACGAACTCAACCCTGTTGTCCCCCCTCGCTGAGGGAGAGAGGCCGGGGTGAGGGGACAGCAACCGTCAACTCGAAGGAGACATACACATGCCGTTTCATGTCCTGATCTCGGATAATGTCGACAAGCGCGCGATTGCACTGCTGCAAGAAAAGCCGGACTTGCGCGTGACGGCCGGCGGAGACCTGTCGCGCGAGCAGACGATCGCGGCGCTGCCAGAGGCCGACGCGCTGATTATCCGCAGCGCGACCAAAGCCAACGCCGAGCTGCTCGGCTATGCGTCTAAGCTCAAGGTGATCGCCCGCGCGGGCGTCGGTGTCGATAACGTCGACCTGAACGTGGCGACCGACATGGGCATCGTGGTTATGAACACGCCAGACGGCAACACCATCAGCACCGCCGAGCACACCATGGGCTTGATGTTGGCGCTGGCGCGGCACATCCCGCAGGCGCACGCCAGCCTCTCCGGCGGCGCATGGGATCGCAAGAGCTTCACCGGCTTGGAGCTGCGTGGTAAGACGCTGGGGATCGTCGGCTTCGGGCGTATCGGACGCGCCGTCGCTAAACGCGCGCTGGCCTTCGAGATGAACGTGATCTCGTACGATCCGTTTGTACTGCCCGACATGGCCGCTGATATGGGCGTGACGATGGTTTCACTCGACACGTTGTTCGCGCAGAGCGACTTCATCAGCCTGCACACGAGCGTGAACGACGAGTCGCGTTATATGATCGACGCCAAGAGCATCGCCAAGATGAAGGACGGCGTGCGCCTGATCAACGCGGCGCGCGGCGTGCTCATTCGTGACGCCGATCTGGCCGAGGCGATCAAGACCGGCAAGGTGGCCGGCGCGGCGCTGGATGTCTACGAGCCGGAGCCACCCGCGCCCGATAACCCGCTGATCGGCCTGCCGGGCGTGGTTCATACCCCGCATCTAGCCGCCAGCACGAAGGACGCACAGAACAACGTGGCGATTGACGCGGCGCAGCTGGTCATCGACGCGCTGCTGACCGGCCGCTATGCCAACGTGTGCAATCCGGCCGTGCTCCAAGCGTAGTAAGTGGTCAGGGGGCAGTTGTCAGTTACCAGTGGTCAGTCGTCAGGGGGCAGGGGTCAGGGGGCAGTTGTCAGAGGGAAGGTGGATGCCGGCGGGCGTGTCGCGCTGGGCGTTGAAACGCACGGCTAATACGAGCAGAGCGTACTGAACGGGCTGCTGTATTGCTGTCGTCCGGCAACTGCCTTCTGACCACTGACTACTGCCCTCTGACTACTCTTTATCCCTCTGCACTCGATATCCGAAGCGCTGCATGGCGCGCGGATCACTGCGCCAATTCTTCAACACGCTCACATGCAGGTCGAGGTACACCGGCCCGTCGACAATCGCGATCAAGTCCTGCCGCGCCTCGGTGCCGATCTTTTTGATCATCTGCCCCTTCTGGCCGATGATGATGCCCTTCTGCGACAGGCGTTCGACATAGATCGTCGCGCTGATGTAGTGCGTGCCGTCTGGCCGCTCGCGATACTCGGTGACTTCCACCGCCGTCGCATGCGGAATTTCCTCCTCGGTGTTCGACATCACCTTCTCGCGCACCACCTCGGACGCGATAGCGCGCAGGTTGACCTCGGTCACTTGATCTTCCGGGTAATACTGCGGGCCGGGGGGCATACGCGCCGCCAGCGACTCGACCAACGCCGCCACGCCCTCGCCGGTCAACGCGCTGATGCGATGCGCTTCGACATGCGGAGTCAGCGCGAGGTGTGCCGACAGATCAGCGTCCGGCGCGAGTGTATCGACCTTGTTGAGCGCCAGCATAACCGGCGTCTGCACCGATGCGATCATCTCAGCAATCGCCTGCTCGCCCTTGCCGGGGGCCTCGGTGGTGTCGATCACCCATAGGATCACGTCGGCGTCTTTGAGCGCCTGCGTGGCGACCTGCACCATGTACTCGCCCAGCTTGTGGCGCGGCAGATGAATCCCCGGCGTATCGACGAACAGGATTTGCACAGCGTCGGTGGTGTAGATACCGAACTGCGTCTTGCGCGTGGTTTGCGGCTTGGGCGATACGGCGGCGATCTTCTGACCGAGGATCGCGTTGATCAGCGTCGACTTGCCGACGTTGGGCCGGCCGACGACGGCGACAACCCCACTGCGATAATCGTCGGGTTGAAGATGTTCGGGGGTCGCGTCAAGCGCATCGCTCATCGTAATGTCTCCAAATTTGAACCACAGAGAACACAGAGAGGGCTTTCTCTTTTATCTCTGCGCTCTCTGTGCCCTCTGTAGTTCAATCAGTTTTCTAAGCCGGTGTTCGTAAGTCGAGAGATTCGGTCTCCCATCTTGCAGCGTTAGTCGAGCTATGCGGCGCGGCGTTTTCTCATCACTCATCACTCAACACTTTCAACTTCGCGCTTAGTCTTCGTCGTCGCTGCCGGACAGTTCGAGCGTGCCGCCGGACAGCTTGGCGGCCTGATCGCGTGTCGCCAGTTCGTCGATGAACGGGTCGATGTCGCCGTCAATGACCGCTTGCAGGTTGTACAGGCTCATGCCGATGCGATGATCGGTCACGCGGCTTTGCGGCCAGTTGTAGGTGCGGATTTTCTCGCTGCGTTCGCCTGACCCGACCTGTCCGCGCCGTTCGGCGTCACGTTCAAGCTGCTGGCGCTCCTGCTCGATCTCATACAGGCGGTTGAGCAAAATCGTCTTGGCGCGTATACGGTTCTGAAGCTGACTGCGCTCGTCTTGGCACTCGACCACGATGCCGGTCGGGATGTGCGTCATGCGCACCGCCGAGTCGGTGGTGTTGACCGACTGACCGCCCGCGCCCTGACTGCGGAAGACATCGACGCGCACTTGATTCATGTCCAGCTCGACGTCGATTTCGTCCAGCTCCGCCAGTACCGCCACGGTCGCCGTGCTGGTGTGGATGCGCCCGCTGGCCTCGGTCGCCGGCACGCGCTGCACACGATGGACGCCGCTCTCCCACTTTAGCCGGCTGAACGCGCCCTTGCCCTTGACCTCGAACGAGATGCGCTTGTAGCCACCGTTGCCGGTCTCGTTCTCGGCGCTCACGTCGACCTTCCACTTGCGTAATTCAGCGTAGCGCGTGTACATGCGGAACAGATCGGCGGCGAACAGCGCGGCTTCCTCGCCGCCGGCGCCCGCGCGAATTTCGATGATGACGTTTTTGTCGTCGCGCGGGTCTTTGGGCAGCAGCATGATTTTCAGCTTTTCCTCAAGCTGCGGCACGATCTCACCCAGTTCGGCGACCTCGGCCTTCGCCATCTCGCGCAGGTCGGGGTCGTTCTCCTCGTAGAGGATCTGTTCGGCCTGTTCGAGGGCGTTCTGCTTGGCCTTGTAATCGCGGAAAGCCTCGACCACCTCTTCGATGTTGGAGCGCTCTTTAGAGTATTCGATGACCTTGTCGTAATTGCTGGTTACGGCGGGATCGGCCATCAGGCGCTCAAGTTCGTCGTAACGGCGTTCGATGCCCGCCAGTTTGTCAAACATAGGTGTAGGGATGCTCTGTGCTTGTTGGATAACCCCTCCATTATAGTCGCAGCCCCACCGCGTTTGGAATATCGCGGTGATGAGGGGTGAACCACCGCCTAAAGGAAGAAGTTGAAAGTGATGCGTGATGAGTGATGAGAAAACGCCAACTTTTTTCACTCGGCTGGTGTCGCGATTCGGACAGTCTTACCCACCGACTTTCGATAACCCACTTTTAGATCACACGAATGTGCCGGCACGGGGCGGGATACTACGAAGCGCGTCAGGATCGCCCGAAGCAGCAGCCCGTGGTTTCAACCGCAAGCGGTAGAACCCGACCCTCACCCTCTACGGCCGGTCGCGCATAAGATCGAGCGTCTGCTGCTCGAAGTCCCACACCGTGCGCTGAGACTCCAGCTTGCGCAGCCGGTCGAGGCGCGGCGTGCCTTCCATCAGCTCACGCGACCACTCGCGGGCGAACGCCCCGCTTACGATCTCGTCGAACGTGTTCTCCATCAGGCGTTCCAACCGCAGCTCGCTGAAGCGGGCCATCCGGCTCAGCGTCGCGTACTGCGAGGTCAGCGGCGAATCCAGCAGCGTATTCATCAGGCCGTCACGGTTGGCGCGGCGCAGATAGTCGAAGAACCGGCCTGCGATGTGCAGATCGGAGATGGCCGCTTCAGGCGGGATGCCTTGATTCACCAGCAGGTCGGCGGCGGCCACCATGATGTGATGGAACGCCGGGATCACCGCCTGCTGCACGAACAGCGCCAGAAACGCCTCGTGCTCAGGCAAAAGCTCGATCGCGCCCGCGCGCAGCAGTCCGGCCCCGCGCGCCACCGCCAGCAGTCGATCAAGCGCCCGACGCGTCGAATCGGCAGCCACCGAGATAAACGTCAGCGCACCCTGCCCGCTGAGATATCCGGCGCGGATCGCGTCGCCGGCGGGGCGCGGCGCCAGCACGCCAACATCCAGAAACGGCGGCGGCTCGACTGTGCCGAAGGCCATCGCATAGCCGCTGGTGAACACCATCAGGTCACCGCGCTTAAGGTGCGGGGCAATCGACCCCATGTACAGCGGTGGCAGCGCGTCGTCCGGCGTGGTGATGATGAGGATGTCGCACGTCTGCGCGATCTCGGCGGCGGGCAGCGCGGGGATTTCGTCGTTAGACGCCATCTCTGCCTCATCGTCGAATTCTGGCGCGGTCATCACGCGAATACCGCTGTCGCGTAGGTTGAGCGCCAGCGCGCGCCCGACCGGCCCATAGCCGAAGATGCCGGCGGTCGCCCCGGCAATGGCATCCAGTGTTGCGTCGTCGTCAAAGTAGATTGCAGTCATCGCGCGCGGCATCCATCGGTTGCGGTCGGGTTGCGCCGGCATTATAACTGCTCGACATGAGACGCTGGATTCCAATTGCCGTTTTGCTGCTGGCCGCGCTCACCCGATTCGCGGCGTGGTCAGTGCCGGTGCGCTTCCACGGCGACGAGGCGCTGTTCGCGACGTATGCCCGCAGCGCGGCAGTCTACGGCGACTGGATGCTGTCCGGCCCGCTCGACAAGCCGCCCCTCAGCCTGTACGCCATGGCGCTGTCGATGCAGTTCACCGGCGTGACGACGCTGTCGAACGGCGTGCTGACGCTCGACGCGATCGCCGGCGAGTTCGCGGCGAGACTGCCGTCGGCCTTCGCCGGGATCGTCACCGTCGCGGCGGTGATGGGGCTGGCGGGCGCGCTCGGCGGGCCGCGCACCGCGCTGCTCGCCGGTGTCATGGCGGCGGTCAGCCCGCAGATGACCGCCTTCAGCGCGACCGCGTTCACTGACCCGCTGCTGGTGATGTTCGGCACGTTGTCGCTGATGGCGGCGGCGCGCGGGCAGACCGTCGCGTCCGGCGTGCTGATCGCCGCGGCATTCGCCTCCAAGCAGCAGGCGGTGTTGATCGTGCCGCTTGCCGTGCTGCTGCTGCCCTCCCGTATGGCGCGGCGGCGGTTCGCGCTCGGCGCGGCGGCGGGCGTAATCCTGCTGCTGATATGGGACGCAGCCCGGTCCGAAGTCAGCATCTTTGCGGTGGCGGCCGACAACAACAACCCGTATCGCTGGATCGTCCCGCCGTCGGAATGGCCAGCCCGCGCCGCGCAGTGGGGGCGGTATCTCTCGACCGCGTTCGGCCCGCCGCTGCTCACCGCGCTGATTTGCATCGCCGCCCTGCTGCCGCTGCCCGTCGAACGCGGCCGCCGGATCACCGCGCTGCGCGGGCTGACATTGGCGCTGTTGGCCGCGCACGTCGCCCTGCCGTTCAACCTGTACGACCGTTATCTGCTGCTGCTGCTGCCGGGGATCGCCGTGCTGGCTGCCCTGCGCCTACGGGGCCTTCTGCGCTGGCGTTGGATGATGGCATTCCTCACCGTCGTCATCATCGCCGGCGGACTGCTTCAACCGGCGCGCTACCCGACCGACGTGCGCGACCGTGATCGGGGACTCCTCGAACTGGCGGCGTTCGTCAACCGTCAGCCGCTTGGGACGATTGTGTATAACCCATGGCTGGGCTGGGAGATGGGCTACAACCTCGGCCCGTGGTCGGACAAGCGCGTAGTGTACTACCCGTCACCGCAGGCGTTCGCCGCCGACGCGCCCACCAACCCCGACCGCGCCGACCGCCTGCTGATCGCTCCGGCATGGGCGCCCGCTGCGGCGTGGCTCGATGCAGCAAGCGCGGCGTTTGATGTCCGTGTCGCCTACCGGTCGGCGGATTACGCGGCGTGGTGGCTGACGCCTGCGGCGCTACAGCCCGACTGACGCGCCACCGTCGACGTGCAGCACTTGGCCGGTGATGAACTTGGCCGCATTACTGAGCAGGAACATCGCCGCGCCAACCGCATCTTCGAGCGTGCCGGTGCGCGTGGTCGGCTCAGAGGGGATGTCGTCCTCACCGACGTCACCGAGCATCACAGCGTTGCAGCGCACGTTGTAGCGAGCGAGTTCACGCGCGATTTGCTGTGTCAGCCCGACCACCCCGGCCTTGCTGGCGACGAACCCGACACCCTCAGGCCGCGCGCCGGTCGATGCGAGGTTGAGGATCGTGCCGCCGCCCTCGTCGGCCATCACACGGCCCAGAAGCTGTGCCATGAAGAACGCCCCGCTCAGGTTGACATCGAGGATACGCCGCCAGTCCCACTCGTCGAGCAGCAGCAGATCGCCCCCTTTGAAGATTCCGGCGGCGTTGACGAGCGTATCGACTTTGCCGAACGCGGCGCGGGCGTGTTCGATGGCCGCCGCAGCCTGAAAGCGGTTGGAGACATCGCCGTGGAACGCCACCGCCTGCGCGCCAGCAGCCTGAACCGCCTCAAGCAGGCGGTCACAGCGATCCGGGTTGATGTCGACGGCGCACACCGACGCGCCCGCTTTCGCAAGCGCCTCGGTGATCGCAAAGCCAAAGCCGGCCCCGGCGCCGGTCACGAGCGCCGCGCGCCCGCTGAAATCGAAGGTCACGGTCATAGGTGGTGCTCCCGCTGATGGTTCGCGCTGACAACTGTAACTGCGATGCGGCCGCGAATCTAGCACCGGTCGCTTGGACGCCCCCGGCCGTCAGGCTAATTCCGCACGATGGCGCGCTCGCGCCAGAGCGACACGACGCGCTCGATCGTCTGCTCGGTGTCGAGGTAGGTAGTGTCGAGGTCGATCACGCCCGGCAGACCGCGCACGCCCCACTCCTTCTGCAGCTCCCCGATCTCGATGGCGCGCTCATTGGGATCGGCGTAGCGGATTCCCATAGCGATATGCAGTTGGCGCAGCACCGCGTCAAGCGTGGTGACAAGGCAGATAACCGGCCCGGTCTCGGCAAGGCGCACGAGGTGATCGCCGCGCAGCAGCGTCCGCGCGCCGACCCGGATGACCGTCTGCCGGCGCAGGCACGCCTCTTCGATCAGGCCGGCTTCGATGGCGCGCAGGCGCGTTTCGCCGTAGAACTGGCGCACCTCCTCCGGTGGCAGGCCGGCGCGTTCAGTGACCTGCACGTCAAGGTTGAGAAACGGCAGGCGCAGGCGCTCGGCTACGATCTGGCCGATACGGGGCGCGTTCGGGCCGGTGTAGCCCGTGAGGATGAGGTTACGGTCGGTAAGCGGCAGGGCGCTGAGCACAGGCCCTCCGAATTACAGCCACATGGCGATCAGGCCGGGCAGCTCGTCGAGGGTCTGAATCGTCGCGTCTGGTTTGATGTCGTACTCTCGTCCGCTTCCACCTGCGGCCGGCTTGCGCCATACCGCTTTCATGCCGACGCTCTTGGCGCCGAGGATGTCCGCAGCGAGGTTGTCCCCGACGAACACCGCCTCCTTCGGGCCGACGCCAATCTTCGTCAGCGCGCGGCGAAAGACCTCCGGGTGCGGTTTGAGAAATCCGGCGTCCGCCGCGCTCAATCGGCAGCGCGGGAAGTACTGCGTGAGGTCGTGCGCGTCGAGTTCGGCGTCACGCATGCGCATCGGCAAGAACGAGTTGGTGATGATCCCCAGCTCGAAGCCGTGGCCTTTCAAGCGGGCCAGCACGCGGTGAACCTCGGCGAACGGGCGCGTGCCTTCCGCAGGGCCCCATCCATAGGCGGTGATGAACTGATCGCGGTCGATGTGCTCGTCCGGCACGCCGAGCGCCGACGCGGTCTCGACCAGCAGCGTCCCGACGTGCGGCGCGACCAGCGAGTCGCGGGCGGCGTTCCACAGCAAGCGCGACCGGCGCGAGAACTCCTGCACGAACTTATCGCTGTCAAATTCGACCGGAAAACCGTCGGCGATGTGGTTGTAGACGTTACGCAGGTGAAGCGGCTCAAGCTCCCACCAGTTACCTCTGAAGTCCGACCAGTCGATCAGTGTTTCATCGAGATCGAACAGGATAGCCCGAATTGGCATTCCGTTCCCTCAGCGCTTGGCGCAAACAGGGCGCTAGGCCCCGGCGCGCCACCAAAGAAGCGTATCGGCCAATCCGGCATGCAGCGAATACCCCGGCTTCCAGCCCAGTTCTTCAGCCGCCTTTGCCGAGCTTACACTCGCCGAGAAACCTAGAAGTTCGTTGAGGGAGCGCCCCGCCACCACCCAGTTCAACAGCTTGGGCAGGCGGCTCGGCGTTTGGATGCCGGTCTCCTGCGCAAAGGCGGCGAGGAACTCGGCGCTGGTTATCGGATGGCCGTCGGTGACATTGAACACCTCACCGGCGGGCTGAGCCTCACACGCGCGGCGGATCGCTTCAGCTGCGTCGTCCACGTACACGTAGTTGACTACACCCTTGCCGGACGCGACGGGACGGCCCTGCCGCATGGCGGATGAGACATCCTTCAACTGCGCCATGTGCGGGCCGTATAGATAACCGAGCCGCATCACGCACGCCGGCACGCCGCCGTTCAGGATCGCCTTCTCCGCCTTCAGGATCGCTTTGAGCAGAGGATGGCCGGAGGTCTCTGGCCGGGTCTCCTCAGTGACTTCATGGCCGTCGGCCGCGCCATAGACGAACGCAAAGCTGGCGGCTACGACAAACTTCGCTCCGCCGTCCTTCGCCGCCTGCACCGTCGCCTTGGCACGGTCGATCAATTCGCCGGTGTCCCACCGCACGGCCCGCAGGCTCTGATTCAGATCCTGCCGCCCCAAGTCGACGACGACATCGGCCTTCGCCATGCGCACGACCGCGGCCAGCTCGCTGCCGCGCAGCTCATCGACATAGACCGGCAGCGCCCCTAGCGCGCGGAGCTTGTCGGCGTCCGAATAGACGCTGACCGAGCCGGAGACATGATGCCCCGCCTCTACCAATGCCTTGACGACTGCCAGCCCCGGGCCGCGTGTCGCGCCTGTGACGACGATTGATAATGCCTTGCGCTCGGTCAGTGCAGTGTCCACGCCCGCCCCCACCTCAAGTATCTGCCACTCAATTGACAACACGACCGTCGATTATGCCAGAACGCGGCCTAGTTTGCGAGTTCGTTCAGGTAAGCGGTCATCCCTGCTTGGTCGAACGGCCCATACTTGACCGACCGCACGATCTGTTCTGCATCGACCAGAAAGGTCGTGGGCATTTGATAGATCCCGAACCAGCGGTACATCGCGCTGTCGTTGTCCTGCACAAAGACGATGTCCGGCAGGTCGAGGGCGTTGTCGGCGAAGTAGGCGCGAATCACATCTGGCGATTCGGTGTTGTTGGATGCGATCACCACCGCGCCGTCGGGCCCCTGCGCCGCCGCGAAGGCCTGCATTTCGGGCAGCTCACGCACACACGGCGGACACCACGTCCCCCAGAAGTTCACAAACACCGGCCGTCCGGCATACGCCGCGAGGTCAACCGGTTGGCCGTCGAGATCGACCAATTCAAACTCCGGCAGCGGTTGATCGAGCGATCCGACGCGCCCGACAAACGGGGTAGCGTCGCCAGCTGGCGCGGTGGAGGGCGGCGTATTGGTCAGCAGCATCGCCACCGCGCCAATCAACCCCAGCACCGGAACGATCAACAGCACGAGCAGCGCTGGAGAGAGCCGGCGTGATGTCTTGGCCGAAAGCAGTTCAGGATCGGACATCGTACACTTCTTTACCTACACCATCTGACGACTGGACAGCAGCCACCGCTGGACAAGCCCATTCATCTCGCACCGCGGCGCGAGAGACATATCCTCGCAGATTCTCAGAACCCGGCGCTTCGCACCCAGCACGTTCAACTTCCCGTTTAGCCTACTGTGTTTCGACGTGCTGACAAGGGAGAATCACACGGCCCCAATCGGGTGATCGGGGCCGTGCGGCGTGATGATCTGAGGGTTCGATGACGCGGCTAGCAGGCGCCAATTTGATTTGACAGCGTATTCGCGATTGCGCATACACCGTTGCGATACAACACGTTGTTGACGGTGTCGCCCACCAGCGCAAGCGCGACGATGGCGACTACGGCGACCAGAACAAGGATGAACGCGTATTCGACGAGTCCCTGCCCTGCCTCCATGCGCATCAGACGGTGTAACACCGCCATGTGCGCTTGTTCGAGGGTACTGGCGATCAGCATAGCTCCCTCACCTCCACGATAAGGCTTCGACGATGACGGGCGAGGGCCTCAGTTGCTGGCGGGATGAAAAAATGAACGCCGAGCGGGGCCGATGCAGCCCCCTACCTTGGTACCACTATAACCCATTTCCGGAACTGGCGATAATAAACGTTGCGGCTTCAGTCCGGTTTCGCCAAACGGGAAACCCGGCCGGAGAGATCGTCGTCGGGCTTGTCGGACGGCTTGCCGGTGGGTTTGCCGCTAGACGGCGTAGGTTTGCCCGCTGGCGCTGGCGGCGCGTCCTCGCCGATCAGGCCGCCTTCGGCCAGCATCCGGTCGAGGTCGTTCATCCGCTGCGTCACCCGCGACTGAATATCGCGCAGCAGCCCGCCCACATGCTCGACGCCGCCGGTCGTGCGCTCAAGCTGTTCCTCGGCGTCCTCGCGCGCCCATTCGGCTGCTTGCTTGGCCGTTTTAGGCTTATCCCACGGCTTGCGTTCTTCCGCTTCCGGCGCGGCGGCAGGCGCGGGCTTAGCCGGCGCCGACGGCTTCTGCGCGGCAGGCTGAGGCGTGTGCTTCGCCGTATCCGCGCGTACTTCGCCCTCGGCCGGCGGCATGAACTGCGTGATCGACCCCGGCGCGGTGTCCTGCGTGGGCGGCGCGCTCGGCTGCGATGCCTTGAGATCGCCCACCGCCGACTCAAGCGCATTGACCCGCACGATCAGGTCGGCGGCCGCGTTCTGGTGCTGGCGCAGATCGGCCTCGGCCATCGCCAGCCGCTTTTGAAGGCGCTGAATCTCTTCGAGCAGGGCGCGCGCGGCCCCTTCCTGTCCGGCCTGAATCGCCGCGTCGACTCGCGCGTCCAGCCCGGCGATCTCCTGCTGAAGCTGGGCGACCTGCGCGCGCAGTTTGTCCTCGTGTTCCAGCGCGGCGGCGACCCGTTCGCGCAGTTCGACCACCTGCCGGTCAAGGTCAGGCTTACGCTCAAGGTGCGGCAGCCGTGTGGTCAGGTCGTTGACCTGCGCGGATACCAGCGTGTTCAGCTTCTTTAAGAGGTCATACATCGTCCACCTCTAGGGAAAATGTTAAGTAAAGCGTGATGAGTCATGAGCGATGCGTTCAAGACCCGTATATCGATTATACCGGTTGAATGTGCATTGACGCCGTTAATCGCCAGCTGTTGAGCGTTTCTTCAGAACGCATCACCCGGCGCTCGTCACTTCATTCCGCAGGATACCGAGGCGCTCGACCTCCAGTTCGACCACGTCGCCGGGTTGAAGCCACGGCCCCTGCCCCATCGTCAGTTCGAGCAGACACCCGGTGCCGACCGTCCCGCTGCCGATGACGTCGCCGGGATACAGCGTCGCGTCGGCGCTGGCGCGGGCGATCATCTCGCCGAAGCTGTAGTGCAGGTCGGCCCAGTTTCCGCGTGAACGCTCGATTCCATTTACGCGCGCGGTCAGGGTCAGGTTGTAGACGCCGGGGCGACCAGCGGCGTGATCGGCCAACTCGTCCGGCGTGACCAGCCACGGCCCGAGGCTTCCGGCAAAGTCCTTGCCTTTGGCCGGCCCCAGCCCAACGCCGACCTCCTGCCGCTGCACGTCGCGCGCCGACCAGTCGTTGAAGATCGTATAGCCGGCGATGTGATCCTCGGCGTCCTCCACCGCGATGTCCTTGCCCGCCCGGCCGATCACGCACGCGACCTCCAGTTCAAAGTCGAGCGCCTGCGAGGACTTCGGGGCACGCACCGGGTCGTCCGGGCCGATGATGCTGCCGGGGTTGGAGAAGTAGAACACGGGGATTTGATACCATGCGTCCGGGATGTCGCGCCCGCGAATCCGGTTACCGGCCCTGACGTGCTGCTCGAAGGCGTAGAAGTCGCGCACGGTTGGGGGCCGGCGCACCGGCGCGCACAGTCTCACGCCGTCAAGCGGAAACACGCGGCATGCGCGCCCGCCCCACATCGCCGGACGGCCCGCCTTCACCGCCGAATCAAGCGCGCGCAGATCGTCCACGCCGGGCATCCCGCGTTCGAGCCAGTCTTTGAGTGTCTCGCGTTCGCTGCCGCCGATCTCGATCACGCGGTCATCTATTACCAGTCCGAACCGCGCAAACGCGTCACGGCCCGGCCCGACGTCCGGTATGAAGTCGATGAGTCTCATAGGTCTTGGAGTATCCAAATGGCTTTCACGATAATTGGCTCGTTCCTTCTCCCAGCGTATCATAGGCGAAGGAACGAGCTGCATGAGCGTTATGATAGGTCGGGGTATCCAGGGGCCGCGATCTTTGGCGAAGCGTGGGGAACACCGTGCCTTACAGATTCCCGCGGCGCTCCTGCTCAAGCTCAAGCGCCTCGAACAGCGCCTTGAAGTTGCCTTTGCCGAACCCGCGCGAGCCGTGCCGTTCGATCACCTCGATGAACATCGTCGGGCGGTCTTGCAGCGGGCGGCTGAAGATCTGCAGCAGATACCCCTCGTCGTCGTAATCGACAAGGATGCCCAGTTCGCGGATCGCGTCGAGGTCTTCCTTGACGCCGACGCCGGCGATCCGCCCCGGCAGCACGTCGTAGTACACGTCCGGAACGCGCAGGAATTCGATACCCCGCGCCTTGAGGTTACGCACCGTCTTGATGATGTCGCCGGTCGCCACGGCGATGTGCTGCACGCCGGGGCCGACGTAGTAGTCGAGATACTCCTCGATCTGCGACTTCTTCTTGCCCTCGGCCGGCTCATTGATCGGGAACTTGACGCGGCCGTTGCCGTTCGCCATCACCTTCGACATCAGCGCGCTGTATTCGGTGCTGATGTCCTTGTCATCGAACGAGAGCAGCTGCCGGAAGCCCATCACGTGATGATAGTAGTTGACCCAGTAGTTCATCTTGCCAAGCTCGACGTTGCCGACGATGTGATCGACCGCGGCGAGGCCGGCGCTTTCGGCGGGCAGGTTCAGCGGCTGATACGTCGGCGCAAACGGGCCGTGATACCCGCTGCGGTCGACGAATACGTGTAGTGTTTCGCCGTAAGCGCGGATAGCGGATGTGCGCAGCACGCCGTGTTCATCGGCCTCCTCACGCGGCGCCCACGCGCTGACTGCCCCGCGCGACGTGGTCGCCTTGTACGCATCTTCAACGTCGTCGACGCCCAGCGCGATGACCTTCACGCCGTCGCCGTGCAGCATGTGATGTGCCGACATCTCGTCGGTCGGCTTGTACGCGGCGCTCACGACGAGCCGAATCTTCCCGCTTTCAAGCACGTAGCTGGCAAAACGGCGGTTGCCGGTCTCAAGGCCGGAGTAGGCCACCGGCTTGAAGCCGAACCCCTTCCACCACCAGTACATGGCCTGCTTAGCGTTTCCCACCCACAGGTGCAGGTGGTCGATGCTGTTGATCTTGAGATGATCTGCTTCCTCGGTCATCGGACGGTTTTCTACTGCGGGCGCTGCCATGATCTACTTCTCCTCTATTCCCTCGGTCGATGCTGAACTCTCTCGAAGAACTCGCAAGCGGTGTAAGCCTTCTGGTGAGGCTTGGGGCGGCGCCCCACCCTGTTAGGCGAACACATCGCGCAGGCGGGCGACACCCTCCCGGATTTGATCGGACGTGCAGGCGCTGAAGTTGAGCCGGACGGTGTTCGACCCGCGGCCGTCGACGCTGAACGCGCTGCCCGGCACGTAGGCGACGCCGTGCTGCTCGATCGCGTCCGGCAGGCGGGACATCGTATCGGCGGACTCGTCGTGCAGTGTCAGCCACGAGAACAGCCCGCCGGTCGGGCGCGTCCAGTCGGCGAGGCCGCTGAAGTGTGCGTTGAGCGCGTCCATCATGGCGGCGCAGCGGTCACGGTTGGCGGCGTTGAGCCTGCGTAGATGCCCCGGCAGCAGCTCGCGAGACAGATACTCGTGCACCGTCCGCTGTATCAGCGTGGACGACTCAAGGTCGATCGACTCGCGCAGGGTGACGATGCGCGTCCCAAGCGCGGGCGGCGCGACGATCCAGCCGAGGCGCAGTCCCGGCGCCAGCATCTTGCTGAACGAGCCGAGGTAGAACACCCAACCCTCGTCATAGGCTTTGATAGGGGCGGGCGGCGTCCCGTCGAAAGCGAGCATACTGTACGGATCATCCTCGACCAGCGGGACGCGATAACGGGCGACCAGCTGCGCGGCGGCGCGGCGTTTGTCGTCGCTGAGCGTCACGCCCAATGGGTTCTGATAAGACGGGATCAGCACGGCGAGGCTGGGCCGCTGCGCAAAAGCCGCCTCAAGCGCGCCCAGATCAACGCCGTCCGCCTCGACCGGCACGCCGATCACACGCGCGCCGCGCCCCTGCGTCACCTGCCGCACGCCGGTGAACGTATACGCCCCGGTGACGGCCAGATCGCCCGGAGACAGAAACAGGCGCGACAAGATCGTCAAGCCCTGCTGGTTGCCGTTGGTGATGTAGATGTCTTTGGCGTCGACGTCGACTCCGCGCTGGCGCATGTGGTCGGCGATCCATGCGCGCAGCGGCTCGAACATCGGGCGGTACTGGAGCGAAGCCCCGCCATCACGCCGGAGCACCGCGGCCGCACACTCCGCGATTTCGGATGCAGGCAGCAGCGCAGAATCCGGCAGCCCGCCGGCCAGCGAGATCACGCCGGGGGCCGTTGCGCGCTTGAGGAGTTCACGCATCACAGACCGTTCAAGCGTGCGTGCTTCGGCGGAAAGCGCATAGGTGTCCATGATTGGCGCAGTCATCGTCGCATATCTCCTCACTCGGCGCGGGCAGGCGGCCTCATTCTATGTGATGCGCTCGCCTCACAATGGCAGCGCGGTCGTGCTTTTCACCTCGTCAAGCACCACCCGCGTGTGCAGACGCGCCACCGCTTCGATCGGCGTGAGCACATCCATCAAGAATCGCTGTAAGTCCTGCCGGCCGCGCAAGGCGACTTTCAGGATGTAGTCGTAATCGCCGGTGACGTGGTGGCATTCGAGCACTTCCGGCGCGTTGATGACCGTCTCGCGAAAGCGCGCGACCTCGTCCGGCTTGTGCATTTGAAGCGCCACGGTGATGAAGCACAGCAGCTCAAAGCCGAGCTTCTCCCGATCAAGGATGGCCTTGGTGTGCTTCAGATAGCCCAGCGCTTCGAGCCGCTTGACACGGGCGTGGGTCGCCGGCGCAGAAAGGTTGATCCGGCGCGCAAGCTCGACGTTCGTAATCGTGTTGCTCTGAAGCTCGCGTAGAATGATGAGGTCTTGCGCGTCGATCTCGTCAGAATATTGTTTCATAGTCAATTGGTGGTATCAAACGATATTCGTGATTGTATCGCACAATCCGAACATCCGTAAATCTCACGCATGAATATCTGAACAATGTTCCAATGAAAACGCCGGATCAATGGGTGATCCGGCGCGGAGGTGATCGACTTGCAGGCGGCGGGCGCGGCGGCTACGGATTACGCGCCGCGTCGGCGATCTCGTCCATCGTCATCTGCTTGACCGTCTTGTAGATGTTGAGGGTATAGCCGTCGATGTCGCGCACGGTGAATCCACGGTCGCCCCAGTACTCCGTCTTGATGTCCTGTTCGAGCTTGACGCCTTTGGCGATCACGGCGGAATCCCTCATCTCCGATCAGGCGCATGGCCTGCTTTTCGATGCCTAATGATCGCACAAATGTTCTATTCTTGTCAATCGGGGTGCTGGATATCGGTATGCGGCTAACAGGTCAGGATACGCAGCAGTCCCGGCCGCAGCGTGAACAGCCAATCACTACCCTGAAAGTGCTCGCCGTCGAGGTCGCCGTCGATGACCTGCCCGCCGGTCTCGATGCGCACCTCGCGGGCGCGGCTTGACAGCACGGCAGGGTGCGACAGATGCGTCCCGGCGTACACCTGCTTGAGCGCCTTGAGCGTGCTGATCCGGCCGGCATCGCGCAGGATGACGACGTCGAGCAGGCCATCGTCAATCTTGGCGTTGGGCGCGGCGATCATGCCGTGGCCGAAGGTGGTGCTGTTGGCGCAGGTGACGAGGATCGCCGTGCCACGGAAGAAGTCTTTGCCGTCCAGCTTGACATCGACGAACGACGGCTTGTAGGTCAGGATCGTCGCCAGCGTAGCCGCGAGGTACGTCCACGGCCGCTTGATGAGGGCGGTATTCACCCGCCGGCTGACGTCTCCGCTGGCCCCGCCGCTGGCGATGTTGAGATAGCAGCGGCGGCCGGTCGCTCCGCCCTGATGCGTGAACTGCACCACCCCGATATCGACGGGCGTTGGCTTGGCGGCGATCAACCACTCGACCGTCTCCAGCGAGCCTTTCGGGATGCCGCGCGCCGCGGCGAAATCACAGCCCGTGCCAATCGGGAACATGCCGTAGTCCGGCATCCTGCGCGCCGGGTTTTGATCGTGCAGCTGCACGAGCGCGTTGATCATCGCATAGTTTGTGCCGTCGCCACCGACCGCGATCACGCGCTCGATGCCGCTGTCGGCCGCCGAGCCGATCAGGCCGGGCAGATCACGCGCGGACTGCGTCACGGCGACCTGCATATCGGGGAATGCGGCGGCCATCGCGGGTTCAAACGACCGCCACAGCTTCACAGCGCGGCCAGCGGACGCATTCGGGTTCACCACAACAAGCGTCGACATCGTGAGGACTTTCTGGTTTGAGAAACCCGCGATTTTACTCGTTCGATACGGCGCGAAACACATAGGGTAAGTCCACGCCATCCGTTTCGCTTCCGTCGGCCAACACACCGGGGACACGCGCGCTGTCGGCGAAGAAGTCGTACCAGCCGATACGCAGGGTATAGGCCGTGCCGGGTTCGAGCGTGACATCCGCTGGCAGCGTGAGGGTCGCCGGGTGCGAGACGATCTCGTCAGGCTCCCACAAGCGCGTCGAATACCACGCGTACTCACCGAACGCCGGGAACGAATCCCACGTCGTGACGAGGTTGCCTTCATCGTCCAGCAGGTGGATGTACAGCGTGTATTCAAGCGGCGCTGGCCCACTGGCGAGGAAGAAGAGGCGCACCCGCGGCGGAGTCAGGCCGCCCAGCACCGGATCGCCACTGAGCCGCGTGCCGAGCAGCGACCCGAACGGCCATGTGATCTCGACTTCCGCAGGGTCGATATTGTCCGGGATGCGGAAACGCCGGTCGATGCCGCGCACGTGATACACCTGCCCGAAGAACGCCCCGTCGCGATAGCTGGCGATCGGCCGCATCAGTTCGGCGCGGTACATTGATCCGGTGACTTGATTGACCTCCGGCTGCGCGAATTCTTCGTACAGCCAGCGCGCCTCCTGCGTGTAGACGTAGTAATCCACGCCGTCGAGCTGATCGAGGTCGCTCGGCGCTTGGTCGATCCGCACGTCGTCCAGCGGGAAGAAGAACGGCAGCCGCTGCAAGCCCGGCGCGAAGATCACCGGGTGCTCAAGCCCGCGATTGCGGATGTCGTTCTTGAGCGCCTGCACGGTTCGCCACAGTGCATAGTTGGTCGAGTCCATCTTGCGCCAATCGTCTGGATACTTGCCCGACCACAGGTAATCCCACTCGCCATTGTTGTTCTGCAGCGGGGCCGCTATCCCCGGCAGCGCGGCCAGCAGCAGCGGAATCCCGATCAGCGGCGCGATTCTGCGGACGCTGACCTGCGGCGGAATCCAGCGCGCGGCGATCACCGCGACCGGCGCGATCATCAGCGGGACAATCGCGAAGCTGAGCCGGTAGTGATAGCTGTATGACATGAACCACACGGCGAAATACGGGACGGCCAGCAGCAGCCCCCACATCACAGCGTGCGTCATCCTCTGCGCCTGTGCGGTCGCGTGATCGCGCAGGATCGCCAGCAGGTGAACGATCAGCACGGCGCCCCCACCACCGAACAGCGCCCACTCGATCACGCCCATGCGATGCGGCGACACGATGCTCGGCAGCGCGCCCGCGCCGATCAGCAGCCACGCGGTGAGCAGCACACGGCGGTTAGGGCGGCGGCGCAGGCCCGGACTCCACAGCAGCCACGCGCACACCAGCCCTGCGGCCAGCAGCGGCCAGCCGAACTCCGCGCCCGAACGCTGCGCCTGCGTCAGCCAGAACGGATGCGGAAAGTCGATTGCGCGGTGGCCGAGCAGCACGTTGCGCACATACCACAGCGCGCCCAGCGGGATCGAGGCGACGCCGCACCACAACGCGACTTGAAAGCGCGGCCACAACCGGCGCAGGTCGAGCCGCACACGCACCGCCTCAACCGCCACCAGCGTCCCGACGCCGAGGATGAATGCGCCGGCGGTCGGTTTTGTCCATAAGGCGATACCGAGGAACAGCCCCGCGATCACGGCGTATGGCCGCGCGGACACATCCACCGCTCGCGCGCTCAGCCACGCCCGCAGAAAGAACGCCGCCGCGCCGGTGAACGCGAACGCCTGCGGGATCTCGAGGTCGCCGGTGGTCGCCCACTGCCCGACGTGCGGATACAACGCCCAGATCGCGGCGAGGTACACACCGGCGCGGCGTCCGACCGTCAACCGGCCGAGCGCATACGCCGCCAGAATGCTGCCCCAGTGGTACAACGGAAACACCGCCCGCGCGACGTGATCGTCCAACACGCCGGACATGATCTGCGCGTAGGCGTACTGCAGCGGCAAGAACTGTGGATAGTAGCCGATGTCCTGCGGGATATACCCCAGCAGCGTGTACAGCTTGCCTTCGTAGCCGTACACCCAAATCGGATCGTACTGCCAGAACGGGAACCAGACCGCGGCGACCCAGCGCAGCACGCACGCTGCCGCGATCAGGATCACCAGCATACGCTCGTCGAGGGCCAGCGGCACGCGCTCGGCCGGCACAGCGATGGTGCGACGGCGCTTGATCCACGCAGCAGCAGCTCCCACGGCGGCGATCGCGGCGGTTCCGACGAAGATGGCCGGCGCGGTCAAGGCGGCGGTCTCGGATGCGCCGCCAACCGTTCCCAGCACGAACATCCATGCGGTGACGGCCATCGGGCCAAGCGCAAGGCTGAGCAGCAGCACCAGCGGCAGGCTGCGCCAATGTCGGCGCGGCAGGACGGCATACGCCCATGGCAGCCCCACGCCGAACACCATCCAGATCAACGCCCACTGCGGGCGCAGCGCCAATTCAAACCAGTACGGAAACATCGTCAGTCACGTCGGCCGGTGGCCGCGAACAGCCTTTGAGGATGCTTTCGGCATCACCGAAACAAAAACGGACACCTGTGGTCAAGTGTCCGTTACGATACCACACTGCCTGTCGCGCGGCCTACGGCGTGTTACCCACGCGGATCCGCCGGCAGATCAACGGCTAGCTGTTGCCCAGTTCGGGCGGAAGCGCCTCGCTCGCAGAACTTGGGGCGCTCGGAGCGCTCGACGCGCTCGTATCAGGGTTATGCACCCCAAACGTCTTGGTGAGGTCTTTCATCATCGACATCAGTTCCATCGGGATGACGAACTTGGTCGACGAGCTGGCGCCGATGGTGCGCAGCGCCTCAAGATACTGCAGCAGCATCGTGTTGCCGTCGATGTTGCGCGCCTCGGCGAAGATCGCTTCGAGCGCCTTCGCGTAACCTTGCGCGCGCAGCAGCTGCGATTGACGCTCGCCTTCGGCGCGCAGAATGGCGGCTTCGCGCTCACCCTGCGCACGCAGGATATTCGACTGCTTGTCGCCTTCGGCGGTGGCGATGGCGGCTTCGCGCTCGCCGCTGGCGCGGGTGACGACGGCGCGGCGTTCGCGCTCGGCGGTCATCTGGCGGTTCATCGCGTCTTGCACGTCGCGCGGCGGCTTGATCTCGCGGATTTCGACGTTGGTGATCTTGAGGCCCCAACGTTCGGTGATCTCATCCAGCTTCGTGCGCAGCGTGTTGTTGATGCGCTCACGCTGAGACAGCACCGAGTCCAGTTCGATATCGCCGATGACCGCACGCAAGATGGTGGTCGCCATGTTGAGCGACGCGCTCACCACGTCGCTGACGTCGAGCACCGCTTTACGCGGATCAGTCACGCGGTAGTAGATCAGGAAGTCGATGTCGATGGGCGCGTTGTCCTGCGTGATCGCCGTTTGTGCCGGGATGTCGAGGAAGCGCTCGCGCATGTCGACGCGCACGGCCGTCTCAAGCAGCGGGATCACGATGCTGATGCCCGGGCCGCGCGTGCCGGCGTACCGGCCCAGCGCGAGGATCACCAGACGTTCGTATTCCGGCACGATCCGAAATGTGCGGAATAAGATCCAGAAAACGACGATGACGAGTACAAGAACAATCCCAATGGTGATGTCACCCATTTGCCCCTCCTCAAGGTAGCGTGACGCGTGATGTAAGTGTACGCGATTTTTTAGCTTGTCGTGCTAGCCGGGGATACCGCCGCCCCTTCGGCATCGTCATCTTCTTCGGACGCGGCAAGGTACTCGTCACGCTTAACCTTGTCCAGCTCGACGATCAGCTTGAGGCCCTCGCGATCGACCACGATGATCGGCATGCCGGCTTCGATCTTGCGGCCCGCTTCAGCCGTCCACGTCTCGTTATTGACCAGCACCGAGCCAATCGGGTTGAGCGTCGCAACCACACGGCCCTTCATCCCGACCAGATCGCTGTCGCGGTCGGTGACCGGAGGCTGGTTGCGCTGGCGGTTGAGCATCGGCATCAGCACCAGCATATGATAAGCCAGCGGCAGCACGAGCGTCACAGCGATCAGCAGCGGACTCACCGACACGCCGTTGTTATACAGCGCCAACGATCCGCCCGCTTGCAGCACAAGGCCCGCCAGCGCGATCCACAGCGGCCGCACACGCAGGAACGGCAGCACCGCGAACCCGAGCACGCCGACCATCAAGATCAGCAGCGCGCCCAGATTGGTGGGCAGCGCGGCAAGCATCGCCAGCGCGCCGATCAACGCGCCGCCGCCGGCCAGCTCCACGATTCCGGTGCCGGGGAGATAAGCGGCTGTGACACTGAGCCACATGCCGAAGATCAACAGAAAATAGGCGACATTGGGGTCATGCGCAAGCGGAGGCATGGCTCATCCTTTCTCAACGTCTTCCCTATTATCGGCTAGAACATCACGTCGCAATCGACTTCGAGCGGCGCATCCCCAATCGTTGGGGGGCTTTCGAGAACCGCGCTTCATGCATATAATACTCCGGCAAGCGTGATTGTGCCTTATCACCCACGGGATCAGACTTGCCCCCACATGGACATCGCAAACCTGCGAATTGACGCCAATCGGCTGCGCGCGGACTTTGACGCGCTGACCGAAATCGGCGCAACCGTTGCGGGTGGTGTCAGCCGGCTGGCCCTCTCCAACGAAGACCTCGAAGCTCGGGCGTGGTTCGCGAACCGCCTCGACGATGCCGGACTCGCCGTGCGCGACGACGACGTTGGCAATATCAGCGGCGTGCTGGTGATGAACGGCAGCGCGACCGATCGTTCGGTGCTGCTGGGCGCCCACCTCGATACCGCGCTCAACGCCGGGCGTTACGACGGCTCGGTCGGTATCCTCGCCGCGCTCGAATGCCTGCGCACTATTCACGAGGCGGGTATCCACCTGCCAGTCAACCTCGAAGTCATCAACTTCACCGATCAGGAAGGCAGTTGGCAGTCGATGCTGGGAAGCCGCGGGCTGACCGGACGCCTGCCCGACTTCACCATGCGCGACGGTGACGACCAGAGCGCCTTTCGGGCCGCGCTCTTCCGCGCCGGCATCTTCCTCAACGACATGCACAGGGCGGCGCGTCAGCCGTCTGACGTGGCTGGCTACCTTGAGCTGCACATCGAGCAAGGCGGCCGTCTGTGGGCGTCTGGCAAGCGCATCGGGATCGTCGATGGCATCGTCGGCCGCACGACCTACAGCATCACCTTTCATGGCGAAGCGGGCCACAGCGGCACGACCGCGCCCGAACAGCGGCACGATGCCCTGCAAGGCGCGGCGCAGTTCATCATCGAGGCGCATCGTTGGGTGCGCGAGTCGATCCCTGACGGCATATTCAATGCCGGCAATCTCGTCACCGAGCCGGGGGCGTTCAACACCATCCCCGAAAAGGCCGTGCTGACCGTCGAAGTGCGCAACCCCGACCAAAGCGCCCTGCTCGTGATGGAAGATCAGATGCTGGTGCTGGCCGCATCATGCGCCGAACGTTACGGTCTGCGTATGACGTCCCGCCGGCTGGTCAACATGCCTGCCGCCAAAATGGACGCCCCGGTGCGGGCGGATATCGAGGCGGCGTGCGCGGATATCGGCATTAGCGAGATCACGCATATCGTGAGCTACGCCGGCCACGACGCGCAGATGCTCAGCGGCTTCACACCGGCCGGCCTGATCTTCATCCCGTCGGTGAACGGCGTGAGCCATAACCCGCGTGAGTTCACCGAATGGGACGACGTCGTGCTGGGCGCGAACGTGCTGCTGCACAGCGCGATCCGTCTAGCGCGGCGGGTTTGATCCGCATTCAGCACAGCGCAGGAGGGCGCAATGACCAGCCGAGTTGTCGTCGTTGGCAGTTTCAACATGGATTTGACAACCACCGTCGCCCGGATGCCCCGCCCCGGCGAGACCGTGTTGGGTGACGTGTTCACCACCGGCCCCGGCGGCAAAGGCTCGAATCAGGCGATCGCGGCGGCACGTTTGGGCGCGCACGTCACGTTCGTCGGGCGCATCGGAACCGACGCGTTTGGCGAGGCGGCGCTGGCGATCTGGGCGCGGGACGGCGTGGACACGCACTTCGTCATCCGCGACCCGGATCATGCCACCGGCGTCGCCCCGATTTTCGTCGACAAGACCGGCGAAAACATGATTGTCGTCGCGCTGGGGGCCAACCTCGCGCTCAGCCCGGCCGACGTGGATGCCGCCGCCGACGCCATCCGCTCCGCCGACATCCTGCTCACCGGGTTGGAAATCCCGGTCGAGACGGCGGCGCACGCTCTCAAGATCGCCAAGGCGGCGGGTGTGCGCACGATCCTCAACCCGGCACCCGCACAACCCCTCACCCAAGAGATGCTGCTGACCGCCGATGTGCTGACGCCCAACGAGAGCGAGCTTGAAATCCTGTCCGGCCTCGCCATCGACGATGTTGAACAGGCCGCGAACTTGGTGAGAACGCACGACGATCAACACGTCGTCGTGACGTTGGGAAGTCAGGGCGCGGTGTACTTCGGGCCGGGCGGTCAGGGCGTGGTGCCGGTGTTCCCGGTCAACGTCATCGACACGACCGGCGCGGGCGATGCCTTCAACGGCGGGCTGGCCGTGGCCCTATCCGAAGGACTGCACATGGCGGAGGCCGTCCGTTTTGCCGGGGCCACGGCGGCGCTGTGCGTCACGAAGCGCGGCACCGCGGCCAGCATGCCGGCCCGCGCCGAGGTCGATGCGCTGTTGAAGGGGTAGGCCGCAGGCGCGCGTCCCCTCCGGCCGATGCCACCCGAAACAGACATCTGCGGTACACTACGAGGGTAGTTCGCCTGCGTGCTGAGCCGGGGGATTCCGCGTGGACATCGGCGACGTCATCAATAAGAGTTATCAAGTCGTTGAGCATATCGGGCGCGGCGGCATGGCCGACGTGTGGTCTGCCCGTGACAGCAAGCTCAACCGTATGGTCGCGGTCAAGACGATCCTGCACGGTTTGTCGCCGGACAGCGACCCGCTCGGTATGTTCAAGCGTGAGGCGCAGACCATCGCCGCGCTGGAACATCCGCACATCCTGCCGGTCTACGATTTCGGCGAATACCAGAACAGCCTGTTTATCGTCATGCGTTACGTGTCAGGCGGGTCGCTGGCGGCGTGGATGGAGCGCAGCAAGCTGCCGATCGACGAAGCGATGCGTGTGCTGGCGGCCGTCGCGCAGGCACTCGATTACGCCCACGGGCGCAACGTCATCCATCTCGACCTCAAGCCGCAGAATATCCTGCTCGATACCCATTTGTCGCCGTACTTGGGCGACTTCGGCTTAGCGACGGCGCTCGACGTGTCCGGCCGCGCGCAAAACCCCGGCAGCGGCACCCTGCTGTACATGGCGCCCGAACAGCTCACGTCCGACACGCTCGATAAACGCGCCGACATCTACAGCTTCGCGATCATGGCGTTTCACATCCTCAACGGCCGGCTGCCCTTCGATGGCGCGTCGCCGATGGTGATGAAACAGCTTCAGCTCCAGTCCGAGCTGCCGGAAATCCCGCACCTGTCGCCGACGGTGACCACGGTGCTGCGCAAGAGCGCCTCGCTCGACCTCGACGGCCGGCACGCTACGACGACCGACATGGTCGAAGAACTGCGCGCGGCGCTGAACTTGACCGGCCCGCTGCGGCTGGCGGGCAGCGGCGAATTGATCCCCAACGTCCCTGCCGACTTGCAGGAGCCGGCCGGCCTGTATCAGCGGGCGCGCGCGGCGTGGGACGGTGGTCAAGGCCGGTTCGTGCTGGGCGTCACCGACTTTCTGGTGATGGAGACCGCCTACGCGGCGTCCGATCAGAACGGCCTCGAACTGGACGACCTCGGCCGGCAGATGCTTCTGCGCGGGGCGCTTGAATACGGGATCAACGTGGATCACTGGTGGGGCGCGCTGGACGACGCCAACCGGCGGTGGGTGTGCTTGCACACCGTGCGCAGCGCCAACGCTCCGGCCCGAGTGCGCGCCATGGAACGCCTCGAAGATCTGCCCGACGACGAACCGCCGCGCATCCCGCGCCTGATCGCCCAAGCCCTGCAAGCCGAAGTCGACGACTCGGCCAAGCTCGCCGCGCTGCACCTGCTTGGAAAGCGCGCTCGCGAACACATCCAAACAGCGCCAGTCATGCCCGCGCTCACCCAGACGATGACGCGCGTCATGATGACCGTCACCCGCGTCGAGCAGCTTGAGGCGCAGCCGGACGAGTGGCTGTCTACGACGTTTGGCCCTGAGGTCGACCTGTTGATCGCGGAGATGGCGCTTGACCCCGCGCAGCCGAAAGTCAGCGAGGCGGCCGCGCGCACAGTCGCCAACATGCACAGCCGCGCGGCGGTCAAATATCTGGCCGATCAGCAGCGGGCGGGCCGGCGTGGGGCGCTGCGCGCGCTGGCGATCGTCCGTGACGAGGTGCCCAGTTTGCCGGACGTGGTCAGCCCGTTGGGGCGCGGCTACGCATGGATCGCCAACACGATGCGCCGCTTGACCGCCGACCCGCTTTCGCTGACATGGCGATTCTTATTCGCCATGCTGGGCGGGGCGCTCGGACGCGGCTTCCTGCTGTGGACGACCTTCGACTTTCCATTCACCGTGTTCAACTCGTGGCGATTCGCGAACACCATTGCATACGGGCTGTCATTCGGCGCCATTTTCGGGCTGGTCGTGATTATCACCGACGAGTTTTCGGCGCGGTTGAGAGGGTTCTGGAAGTGGCCTATGCGGGCCGGCGCCGCGTTCATCGCGGGCGCCATCATGGGGACGCTCTTGTGGGCGTCCGACCACTACCTGTTCTTGAACCGAACCGTCGATTTGCAGTGGGACTTGGTGCTGTTCGGCGGGTTTGGCGTGGCGCTGGGGCTGGCGTTCAACGGCCTGCTGCGCCTGCGCGCGTGGATCGCCGTCGCGCTGACCGCCGTCTCGATCTATCTGCCGGTCTATATCTCATGGAGCAATTACTGCACGCCGTATGGCCTCTGTTCGGACAGCCCGCCGTTCTCGGTTGGGCCGGTCGCCCTCGTCGGCCTGCTCATCGGGCTGTTCTGCGGGCTGATCCTGCGCGTCCAGATCGGGCCGATCGGTATTCAGACGCCGTTCAAGCTCACGCCGCCGATCTCCGCCGCGCTCGGCCTCGCGCTGGGGCTGGCATGGGCGCTGATCGCCCCGCTGACCTATGATCTCGGCCTGAGCAACCCGCCGCTCACTTGGGTTGGGATGCTCGGATTCGTGCTGGTCGGGTTGATCCCCGGCGTGCTGGCCGGTTATCTATTCAGCGGGCCGGGACAGTTCGCGTTCAGCATCGCATCGGTGCTGGCGTTCGTCGTTCTGCTGCCGGCGGTACAGCCGGTTTTGCAGACCAACGGCCCCTTCCCGATTGCGTTCGACGCGCTGGTCTATCCACGTGTGTACGCCGATTTCACCTACGAGAACTTGCACATTTTCACCGGCGCGATCCCGTTCGCGATTCTGATGGCGCTGGGGGCGCATGCGCAGTTGATCGCCCGTGAGTTACGAGCGTTCGTGCAGTCGCGGCGGCCCGCGCGTGCGATGAGTGAACCCGGCGGCATGACCGAGTTCCTCAACAAGCCAAAGGCCGCGCTTCCCGACACCGCCACGATCATCGAGGCCGTGAAAGAGGCCCGCGAGGAATTGAGCGCCAGCGGCACGCTCGATGCCAACACCGTCCGCGACTCTCGCGCCAGCGCCTTCAGTATGACGATGCCGCTGGACGATGACGCGACGGGACAGCTCAGGCCGCCGCCAAAAGACGAAGACTCCGAAATCCGCCGCGCGCGTGAATCAGACGCCTAAACGGTGTCCTCCGAAGCCTAGCCCGTGTTCGCGCGTTTGTATCGCGTTTCTCATAGGCTCAGGGCGCGCGCGTCGACTTCGCAGATATGCGCATTGAACTTGGTCGTGGCTCAGACCACGCGCAGCAGATCGTCCAGCGTGATGTGAGCGAGATCCGCCACGACGGTATCGGCCTGCCCCGCCAACGCCGGATTGCCCACGCCGACGACCCGCATTCCCGCGTCATGCGCGGCGCGAACACCGGCCTCGGCATCCTCGAACACGACGCAGTGCATCGGCTTAGCGCGCAGTGCGCCGGCCGTCCATAGGAACACATCGGGGTAGGGTTTGGCGCGCGTAACGGTGGCGCCATCCGCGATGACGTCGAAGCGCTCACTGAGGCCGAGCTTGTCGAGCACAGGGCGCGCGCTCATCGAAGATGACGCGACCCCCAGCCCCAGTCTACGGGCGCGGGCCTCGTCCAGCAGCGGAAGGACGCCGGGCAGGATGTGATCGTCGGTCATCGCGGCCACAAACGCGTCGTAGTGCGCCTCTTTGACGACCATCGCGGATTCGATCTCGCTGTCGGTCAAGACACGCCCCAACATAGCGCGCAGGATGTCCCCGCGCCGCTTGCCGCGAAAGCTCTCCAGCATGTCCGGGCTGAGTTCGACGCCGAGGTGCTCCGCGACGAGAAGCCATCCCACGTCATGCGCGCGCACGGTGTCCGCGATCACGCCGTCGAGGTCGAAGATCAGCGCATGCACCGTTCTAGCGGGAGACGATCCTGTACTATTCGGCGAGCGCAGCACGGACTTCATCGGGGGTCGGGGTGCCTTCGATCGCAAAACGTGTGACGCTCTCGGCGGCCAGCTGCGCGGCGACCTCGGTCGCGGTGCGAATGCTGCCCGTGACGTGCAGCGCGCACAGCAGCGAGCTGGCGAACACGTCGCCCGCGCCGGTCGGATTGACGACCTTTCGAATCGGCGTTTCATAGCGCGAGGGGACGCCGTATTCGTAGTGGATGCCGCCGCGTTCCGCCTGCGTGTAGAAGAGGCTGTGGGTCTGCGACGCCAGCTCGTCGAGCAGTTCCGGCGCTTCGACGATGTCCTCCTCGCTGAAGACGAGGATGCTCAGGCGGCGAAGCGTCTCGGCGCGGTTCCAGCGGCGAAAACGCACACGCCCGTCGTCATCCCAGCGGCGCAGCCATCCTTGCAGCGTCGCCATGATGGTCGCATCAGGGAATAGATCGAGCATCGTGGGATCGTCCGCTTCGCCCGCAATCGGCGCGAAGTGCACCAGCGGCGCAGACCGCCACGCCTGCGGGATGTCGCCCGGCGTGATCTCGGCGGCGACGCCGCGAATGTACTGCACACGGCCGTGATCGCTGTACAGGTTCTCGTAGGTGGTGGTGTACGGCCCCGGCACAACGACGATCTGCCCGTAGGGAGACAGCTCATTGAGCAGCGGCTCAGCAGGCAGCGCGCTGGTGACCAGCCCCACCCGCAGGCCGAAGGCATGCGCAGTGCGAATCGCATACGAGACCGTCCCGCCGACCGTACGCCCCTGCGGGGTCAGATCGGCGGTCATGTGCCCGATCAGCAGATAATCGACCGGCTTCGCGTCCGCCGGGTTAGCGATCACTCGAAACTGCCCTCGTCCTCGTCGGCATCGTCTGGCTGATCGTCCGACGGCTGAGCGCCGGCCACTGGCACGATGGTGACTTTGCGGTTGTCGCCCTCGCCGATCGACTTGGTCTCGACCTGCGGGTGGCTGCGCAGCGCGATGTGGATCAAGCGGCGTTCGTGGGCCGGCATCGGCTCAAGAACGACGGTGCGCGCCTCGCTGATGGCCTGTTCGGCCATACGCGCGGCAAGGCTGCGCAGACGTTCCGCGCGGCGAGCCTTATAGCCGTCGACGTCCACGATCAAGTTCACGCGGTGCTGCAAGCGATGGCTGACCATCAGGCGCAGGATGTATTGAAGCGCGGCCAGCGTATCGCCACGGCGGCCGATCAGCGCGTTGATCTGACGGCCCTGCCCCTGCACGTTCAGAATCCACGGCCCGCCGCCCTGCGAGGCATCGACGCGGCTGACCTGCACGCTGCCGCTGATGTCCATCGCCTTGAGCACGTCGACGAGCATTTCGCGCGCGGCGGCCACGTCGGCGTCGTAATCGGATTCTTCGACGGGCGTATAGCCGGCGAACAGCGATTCGCCCTCGGCTTCGAGGTCGTCATACAGGCTGTCGTCGTCAAAGGCGCTGGTTTGCCTGCGCACCATTTCGCTGTCCAGCAGACGTGACACGGGCCGGCGATCCCGGTCGCCCCTTCCCCGGCCACCGCGACCGCCCCGGTCACCCCGGTCGCCGCGATTCTGCGGACGATCGCCGCGCTGGCCTTCGCGGCGCTGCTGGCCGCCACTGTAGCTCGAGCGATCCTGCCCGCCGCGCCCCCCGCCCTGCTGGCGATTGCCGGACTGCTGACGGCGTGCCGCTTCGGCGTCAGGCTGCGCCAAACGCGGGAAGCTCGGCGGCGGAGAGGTCGGGCCGACGCGCAAAAGCTGAAGGCGCACCTTCGCCTGACGCGGCGGTGAGCCGAACAGGCCGAGCGTCGGTTCTTCGACGACCTCGACCATGACGTCCCACGGGTTGACCCCCAACTCGGCCAATCCGCGCTGGATGGCCTCGTCGACGGTGTCGGCTGAGATTTCGATCGATCGACGTTCAGACATAAGCTCTACTTCTTTTTCCTCGTGGGCCGCATGCGCGACGACGGCGCAGCAGGCCCCGGCTTGGTCTTCAAAACGGTCTGCGATGCGCTCCGGCTACCGCTGCTAGCAGCGCGCGCCGCAAGGGCAGGATTGCGCGGTGACGATTCGACCTTGGCGATCACACGAGACAAGATCGCGTCTGCCTCTGCTCGCTCCTCGGCCGTTTGTTCGTGCTTGGGGGCGGGGCCGGACGGGCCACGGCCGATCACCTGATTCCAGTGCGCCTTGCCGAGCATCGTGTACTGCACGATACCGACCACGTTGCTGACGATGAAGTAGATCGACAGGCCGACCGAGAAGGTCAGCGCGAAAAAGCCGAACATCAGCGGCATGATGGTGGTCATCGACCGCGTCATCGAGGCTGTCGGGTTGTTCTTGTCGTCCGGGTTCTGCGGCGGCAGCGTGAGCTTGCTTTGCAGCCATGTCGTCGCCAGCACCAGCAGCGGCAGGATGACGGCGGCAGGCGAGAAACCGGCGACCGTCGGCGGCTGCGTGAGGTCAAGGCCAAGCCACAGCTTATCCAGCGGCACGAGGCTGTCGAGGCCGGGGATCAGCAGCCGGCCGGACAGGTCGACGACCTGAAACGGGGTCGCGCCGAGGCCGTAGTTGATCGCGCCGTACAGCGCAAACAGGATCGGAAGCTGGATCAGAAGCGGCAAGCATCCGCTGAGCGGGTTGATCTTGTACTCCTTGTACAGCTCCATCTGTGCCGCCGCGATACGCTCGCGGTCGCCCTTGTACTTCTCCTGCAGTTTCTTGAGCTGCGGCTGGAGAAGCTGCATGCCCTCGGTTGATTTCTGCTGCTGCAAAAGCAGCGGCGAGGTCGCCAGACGGATGATGACCGTCAGCGCGACGATAGCCAGCACGATGTTGTTGCCGAACACCGAGTACAACAACGTCAAGATAGTGATGAAGGGATTGAGCAGAAAATCCATACGGCGTGTCCCTCCGGCGGCCTAGCGCCGATATTCCCACAGGAGTTGGCCGTCGCGCGCGCCAAAGGCGACCAGCGGCCGGTCGGCCTGCACCGTCGCAACGACAATGATGTCTTGGCTGACGTTCGGGCCGGCTGGGATGTAGAGCATTTCGCTCAGCACTTCGGTCTGCAGCTCGCGCGCGATGGCGACGCTCCCGTCGCCCTTGTCCAGCCATGTGACGCGCCCGTCTCGTGAGGCGGTCACGACGAAGTCGCCGGCCAACAGCACCGAAGGACGGATGCCGCTTTCGGCAGCCTGCACCGACCAAACCTGTTCAAGTCCGGGAACGCTCAGCGCGTACACGTATCCGCTGAGGTCGGTCACGTAGGCGATGTCGCCCTCGATCACCGGCGAACCCCACACCCAGTTGTTAGCGGTGAACGTCGCGGTGATCTCCCCTTCGAGATTGACCTCGACGACGGTACGCGCGAACGTGCCGACATACAGCCGGTCGTTTGCGATCACCGGCGCGCCGGCCGCAGCGCCTTGCAAATCGACCCGCCACAGTTCCGAGCCATCGGCGCTGTCGATCGCATACAGGTTATGATCCATGGAGGTGATGTACAGCACGCCATTGTGCAGCAGCGGCTTAGACCAGATACCGCTGGTCGTCTCGAAGGCCCACAACACGCTCAAGCTCTCGAGGTCGAACGCTTCGAGGTTCTGGCTGTTATAGCCGACGTACAGCCGGTCGCCGCCCACGGTGACGTCAGCGACCACATGCCCGCTGATCGGATTTCCAGCAGGGTTGTTGATGCGCGCCGCGGCGTAGTCAATCTTAACGAAGCGGCCGTTGTATTCGGCGGCGAGCAGGGTGTTATCGTCAAGGCGCAGCGGTGTGCTGTAGAACGCCTGCTGGTTGCTGGCCCCGTCCAATTCCCATGTACGTGCTTCGCCCGTTTCCGGGTCGATGCGCACGTTGCCGTCCGAGTCGCGCAGCTTGACTTCTTCTCCGGTCGCCGGTTCGATCAGCACGAGATAGCTGTTGTAGGCGAGCAGAATATACTGATCGTCGATCATCGAGATCGACGGCCAACTCACGCCGAGGCGCGTACTGACGCAGCCAGCCGCCACCAGCACGATGAGCGCCAGCAGCACGGGAAGGGTGACGCGCCTGCGAAGGGTTCGAATCATGTTTTGGCGTGCTCTTTCTTTGGGGGGACGGGATCAAAGCCGCCGGGGTTAAACGGATTGCAGCGGCCAATACGCTTCAGGCCCATCCAGCCGCCGCGGATCAGCCCGTGAACTTGAATGGCCTCGTACATGTACTCCGAGCAGGTCGGATAAAACCGGCATGACGGCGGCAGCAGCGGCGAAATCCGTCGTTTATAGAAACGAATGGCTGCGAGTGCCAGAAACTTCATGTGCTAGAGACCACGCGAATCATCTTCGTCATGCAGCAGGCCGGCCTGTTCGATCAGTGTGCGGTACGCCCCGTGCAGGTCAACAAGCGGCAGCCCGGCGGCGGCAGGATGCGCGACGATCACGACATCCCACCCCCGCTGCAACGCCGCGTCTTCGGCGCGAATGGCCTCGCGCAGGAGCCGGCGAACCCGGTTCCGCACGACTGCCCCGCCCAGCCGCTTGCTCGTCACGATCCCGTACCGGTTGGCTTGCAGCCCGTTCGGCGCGACGTTTACCAGCAGCAGCCGGCCGCGCTCCGTACGCCCTTGCGCCCGAATACGGGCGAAGTCGTGCGTATTCGTCAGCCGGAGCGGGCGCGGCAGGCCCACAGCGCCCCCACGGGTTAATGGGCGTTCCAGTTGATCTTCTTGACGTGCACCGGCGTAACGGCGAGGCTGTGACGGCCCCGGGCGCGACGACGCTTCAACACGTCCCGGCCGCCGCGTGTCGACATCCGCGAACGGAAGCCGTGCACGCGCTGACGACGACGAATCTTCGGTTGGTAGGTACGCTTGGTCGACATTGTTTCGTCCTTGGCTGGCCAAACACTACGCGGGCCACGCCCACGTATGCGCTCACGAAAAACATTCCCGCTTTATCTTCAGTGGCTGGCACATGCTGTGCCTGACTGGGTTGGGCGAGGGGTGGGCTTGGATGCTGCGTGGCCCACTCTGCCGTCCCTTGTGGACAGACTCGGTGTTCAGTATAATTCCACACGGGGAAGGCGCAACGAGCAGTATTTTACATCGTTGAACGCCGATTTCAATTGCCAACCCCCGCCCGCTCGCGCTGCGTCAAATCGGCTTAGTCTTTGGAGAGTCCCGGTTTTGCCGTCAAAGCCGCACTGGTCTACGCAATTTTCCCTTACCCCCTCTGACATCGACGCCTTGATCGCCGACCTGCTTGAAGGCGAAACCCCGCTCCCGGCCGATGTCCTAGCCCGCCGCGTGATCGAACTTCGTCTGGAACGTGACGCTCAGGCGCTTGCCGACCGTTACGCCGACCTGCTCGCTTACGATCCGACTCAGACGTACAAAAAGGGCCAGACGATCGCGTTTCAGGGCGAACAGCTCGCGACCGGCGTGGTCACTGCGGTCGAGAGCGGACTCGATCCCGCCGGCTTCTGCGGCCGTAGTTATGGCAAATTTAAGCGCATGACCGTCGATATCGACGGCGAAACAGCGACCTACGCCGCCGGAATCGCCGAGGGCGTGGTTGAGCCGAGCGTGTCCGACCTGCTGACCGCGCTCCCCGGCGCCGAGACGATGAGCCTCGATGACATCATGGAGGTCAACGGCGCTAAGATTTTGGCATCCGTCAACGAGGCGCTCCAGTCGAACCCGACACTGGTGCGGCTGGCCGGCAAGTGGTTCGTCCGCGACTTGATGCAAGACGTGACGGTTGGGCATTTGAACTTGGCCGAGGCGGTGCTCGACATCGCGGAAGGCGGCCCGCTGACCACGGCGGAGATCCTTGAGCAGATCGGCGGATTGGGCGATTCCCCGCAGGAACTGCAGGAATTCTCGCTGAATTACGCCATGAACGAGGACGAGCGATTTGACGAAGTTGGCCCTGCGGGCGAGGTGCTGTGGTACCTCAAACGGCAGGAGCCAGCGGAAGTGCGCGAGAAACCCGCCCTGCTGCGCTACACGCGCATCGACTACAACCGCGACCTGCTGACGGCGGACATGCTGGCGCTCGAAGCCGAGGTCGATGACGAATTGTCGCCCTTCGACACGGTTGAAGATGTCGACGAGGCGACGGTGCGGCTGATCTACGCGCACCGCCGGCTTGGCACGATCCCGCTCAACAGCCACACCCGCGCGATTTTCCCGACCGCCCGCCGTGCGCCGCGCATCAACGTGACGCTGGTTGACGCCCACGATGGCGAGACGTACAGTGGATGGGTCGTCAACGACGAACAGTACGTGTACGGCGCGGCCGAGATTTACCGCAAGTATCACCTCCCGTTGGGCGCGCAGTTCACGGTGCATCGCAGCAGCACGCCGGGCCACATCGTCATCGCCGTGCCGACGTTCCGGCCCCGTGTCGAGTACGTCTCGCTGATGAGCGCCAAGGACGACCGCTTGCAGTTCGACTTGCAGACGCGCCACATCGGCGCGAAGTTCGACGAACAGATGATCCTCGGCATCGACGAGCTGGCCCCGATCGAAGCGCTGGCGAAGTCGCTCACGCAGCAGAAGAAGAACCTGAGCACCGTCCTCAAGTTGGTGATCCCAGCCCTTGCGCGGCTCAGCCCGCAGGGCGCCGCCCATGCAAAGACAATCTACAGCGCGGTGAATGTTCTGCGGCGCTGCCCGCCCGGCGTCGTATTGGCAACTTTGGAGGCCAACCGAGACTTTGAAAACGTCGCCGACCACTATTGGAAGTTGAGCGACGCCTAAACGATCGCATCGGAAACGAGTCTGCTATGACCCCGCCCAAGCCCAGCGCGTTAGCCAAACCCACGCTGGACACCCCTTACCATATCGACTACGACTGGTGGCCGACCTCCGGCGAAGACCTGCGCGTGGTGCTGCTGCGCCAAGTGCCACCGGAGTTTCACGATATGGTAACCGCCGAGCCGGCCGACCGGCAGATCGACTACATCGATCCGCGCACGGGCCGCATCAGCCGCGTTGATCCGCTGCGTTTCGCGCTCAAGGTCGCCGCCGAAAACCCCGCCTTCATCAACCGCGAAATCTCGGTCATCGACTGTGTGCTGCGCGTGCTGCTGATGAACGACAACCGGCCGATCACCCCGCGCGAATTGGCCGCGCTTACCGGTTATGACGGGCAGCAGATCCTGCGCCTGTTGAGCGGCGCGCGCGTCTATTACGGAATCAGACCGTTCATCACCTAAACTCTAAAGGGAACGACACGCGATGGGACGTGTGGTCAACACCGATAACCCCGGCAAGCGCCGTAGTGCTTTGATGCGCACCGTCGCCGAACTGCTCCGGCGCCTCGTGCTGCAGCCCGCCATCACCGATGACGCTAAGGACATGGTCGCTCAAATGGTGTTCTGCCTGCGCGAGATCGACGAGGGCATCGACGAATCGGCGCGGGCATGGGAAAAGCGCGGCTACTGGATGAAGTCCGAGGAGTTCCGCGGCAATTGGATGTGGGTCTCTAACGCAGCTCAAGACCTCGCGCGCGTCGCCGCCGCTGGCGACTGGTCGCAGCTTGCGCCGATGCTGATCCGCCTGATGCCCAAGTTCAGCGACGTCAACATCACCAAGTTCACCCGTGACTCCAGCACATGGACGGGCGCGTACGCTCGCCTGCTCAAGGAGCAGCGATGAGCGCCGGTTCGGCGACGCTGCTGATCAGCTGCCCCGACCAGCGCGGGTTGGTCGCCGCCGTTACCCAATTCATCTTTCAGCACAACGGCAACATCCTGCACCTCGATCAGCACGTCGATCAGCAGGCGGCCGTGTTCTTTATGCGCGTCGAGTGGGACTTGACCGGTTTCGGCATCGCGCGCGCCGACATCCCCACCGCTTTCGGCCTGACGGTCGGCAACCGCTTCAAGATGGACTGGACTCTGCGCTTCAGCGACGAAACGCCGCGCATGGCGCTGTTCGTCAGCAAACAGTCGCACTGTCTGTACGACATCCTCAGCCGCTGGCAGGCTGGCGAATGGCAGGTCGCCATCCCGCTGATCGTCAGCAACCACGAGTCGCTCAAGCCGGTCGCCGACTCGTTCGACATCCCCTTCCATCACTTCGCGATCAGCGCGGACACGAAAGCCGAGCAGGAGCGCGCGCAGATCGACCTGCTCAAAGCGCATAAGGTCGAGTTCGTCGTGCTGGCGCGTTACATGCAAATCCTGACCGGGCAGTTCATCGGCGCGTTTCCGAACCGGATCATCAACATTCACCACAGCTTTCTACCTGCGTTTGCCGGCGCAAAGCCGTATCACGCGGCGCACGCGCGCGGCGTCAAGCTGATCGGCGCGACGAGCCATTACGTCACCGCCGACTTGGACGCCGGGCCGATCATCGCGCAGGACGTCATCCCCGTGAATCACAAGGACTCGGTATCCGACCTTGTGCGCAAGGGGCAGGACATCGAAAAGCTCGTACTGGCGCAAGCCGTGTGGCACCATCTGCAAAATCGTGTGCTGGTCTATAACAACAAGACGGTGGTATTCCAATGAGCGAACTTCTCAAGCGGTTGTGCGAAACGTGGGGCCCGTCGGGCTATGAACATCAGGTGCGGCGGCTGATCGAAAGCGAAGTCGCGGCGTATGCCGACGAAGTGCGTATCGATGGCATCGGCAACTTGATCGTGCGCGTCGGGAGCCGCGGCCCGAAGGTGATGGTCGTCGCGCACATGGACGAGATCGGCGTGATGGCGACGTTCGCGGAACCGTCGACCGGCGTGCTGCGCTTCGCGGCCATCGGTGGGCTGACCGTCCACGATCTCGTCGGCCAGCGCGTGCAGTTCGAGGACGGCACGCTGGGCGTAATCGGCGCGCATCAACCGTACAAGAATTCCAACCCCAAGCTGGACGAGCTGTACATCGACACGGGCGGCGCGCCGGTCGCCATCGGCCAGCCGGCGGCGTTCGTGCACGCCTACGCCGAACAAGGCGATATTCGCTTGAGCAAGGCGATGGATGATCGGGCCGGATGCGCGGTCGTCATCGAGGCGATCCACAAGCTGAACCGCAAGACGCCGAATCAAGTGTATTTCGTGTTCTCGGTGCAGGAGGAGGTCGGCCTGCGCGGGGCAGGGCCGGCGGCGTTCGGGATCACCCCTGATGTCGCTATTGCCGTCGACGTGACTGACACCGGCGATATGCCGAAGGGCGAAAAGACGGTCGTCAAGCTCGGACACGGGGCCGGCATCAAGGTCTATGACCCCGGCTTGGTCGTGCCGCGCGCCGTGATCGACTGGATGGTCTCCACCGCCGAGAAGGCCAAGATCCCCTATCAGATCGACATGATCGAGGCGGGGACGACCGACGCCGCGCGTGTGCAGTTGGCCGGTTCCGGCGTGCCGTCCGGTGCGGTGACGATCCCGACACGGTACATTCACAGCCAGAGCGAAATGGTACACGCCCGCGATTTGCAGGCGTGTACGGACTTGCTGGTGGCGCTGTTGAAGTCGAAGGCCGAGATCAGCGTCTAGCGCTGACGGACGTTCAGCGTGAACTCGCCGCTGCCGCTATCTCCAAACGAGGCCACGACGACCAAGAACTGGCGGCTGGAACGCGGCAGGTTCGAGTCAATGCGCGAGTTGGTGCTGACGGCCAAGTCGACGTCATCATTGGCGGCCACCGAGACACCCCCGACCGTCGTCAATTTGAGCGTCGTGTCAAAGTCGTCGCTGGCGGCGGTAATCACCACGGACGACACGCCCTCCGGCACGGTCAGCGCGTAGGTGATCGGCTCGCCGCTGCGCAGCGTGCCGACGACCGATCCGGGGAACGTCAGCGCGGGATAGCCGGACAAGTCGACGGGCACGCTGGTCGGCAGCGGAATCGCCGCGACGGTCGCTATGGCATTCGCCACGGCCACGGGATCATGCGACGGTTCCTCGGTCACGTCTACTTCGATAATCATCGGCCCCGTCACCAGCGTCGATAAGCCCTCAAACGTGCGATCTGAGACCAACGCGGTGCGGCCATCGGCATAGCGGATCATCACGTAGGGCGTTCCATTAGCACCGACCTCATTGGCATAGCGCTGATCGGCCTCGACCTGCCCCGCCCGCGCGGTGCATTCTTGGATCGCGCCGGGTTCGACGCCCAACAGCTCAGCGACAAGCCCGGTTGCCGCGGCCACCGAATAAGTGTCGCGGTGGTTGATCGCCAGATCGTACAACTGCCGGCTGACCTCCCAGAACGAGCCGGGCGATAATTCCTCGGCGCAGGCGGCGACCTTGCCGACCGCGACAGTCGTCTGTCCGCCGGCGGTCGCAAGGGTGCGATGTTCAAGATTGGCGCGGCCAGTCACGACAAACTCCGTGATGAACTGCTGGACGGTCGGCTCGAAGTTCTGACAGTGCGGACATGCCCAGTCCGCGAACACGATCAACGTGACCGGCGCGTCCGGATCACCCAGCGTGAACGCACCATCCGGGCCGCGGAACGAGACGGTTTCGTAACCGAGCGCGGAGGAGACGACGGGCCGATCCATGGACGCCAACGGGGTCGGCGACGGGATCGGGGTCGGCGACGGGATCAGCGGGGCCGGGATCGGGGTTGGGGTCGCCAGTGGTGGGATGCGCGTCGCGCTTTCTGCCGTCATCGTCAAGATGATCGGTTCAAGCGTCGGCACGATGATCATCGTGGGCAGGGGTGGCTCAGTCGGTCGTTCGACAGGGGCCAGCGTAGGCTGAAACAGTACCGTTTCCATCTCGCCAGCGGTCGCCAGATCAATCGCGAAACGCGCCACGATCGTGCCGTTAGGCTGAGTCACCGTGCTGAGCAGCATGGCGTTGAGCTTGGCAAGGATCGCGCGGATCATCTCGGATCTCCCATCGGCGCGACCTGTCCATGCGGTGATATACGGCACCAGCTGAGATGGCTGGACGTAGAGGTTCTGTCCGCCGGGCAGCCCGATGGCCTGCGCGTCCGTCAGCCACGCATCGGGATCCACGTCGCGGGTACGGAGGTCGGCCAATGCCGTGCGCGCCGCGCGCTGCGTGCCGAGGATCGCCACATCTCCGCTGACGATCAGCGAGATCGTAAGCGACTCGTCGGGGCGGCCATCGGGGCGAATCGTCACCGCCAGCTCGGTCGAATCCTCGGCGCGGAGCACCTCGACATCGGCATACATCCACGACCGCGTGCTGTCGCGCAGGAGAGTCAGCGCGCGGGCAAGCCGTTCCAGCGCATCGAGGCTTTGCCGCGGATCGCCCACCTTAAAGACGCCTGCACCCTCGACGGGCGGCTCGAGGGCGTTTGACTCCGAAGGCCACGCCGGGTTCGCCATCAGGAACAGGACATAGTCGCCGGCAGTCCAATTGCGCAGATCGTCGAGCGTGACGCCAAGCACGGCGCTGAGGCCGAGGTCAGTCAATTGATTCACGTCAAGCCGGCCGAGGATGGAATATACGAGCGTGCCCTCGATGCTGTAGCCGTACAACCTGGGGTCGATCCGCTGCTGCACAAGCGCGTCCCTGACCGATGGGCCGTAGGCTTCCCACAGCGCGTCGAAATTGTGCAGCAGATCCGCGCCATGAACGACGGCGAACGCCCCGGACGGAGCCAGCGCCAGCGCGGCGGGATCGGTCGCGGGATAAGGCCCGACCGGCAGGCCGAGCAGGCGTGGAAGCGTCAGGTTGCCGCCGGCGACCGCGACGTCCATCACCAGCGCGCCGGACTCGCGCGTGAAGCCGATCATCGCCGGGCCAAAGACCTGCCCGGCGGCCGCGACGAACGGCGCCCGATTCATCATCTCGCGGCGGCTGCTTCCACCCGCGAAGCTGATCGCAGACAGCCGGGACAGGTCAAGGTACGCGACAGCCGGATATGCGCCGGGGAGATACCCGCGCGCCAGCTGATACGCAGGTTCGCCAGCCAAGTTCGGTTGATCGGCCTGAACGGGCAGCAGGTCGTAGCGGCTCGCGAGCAGCATCACGCCGGGCGCAACCATCGCGCCGCTTTCACCGTCAATGCGATAGTACGTGATCTCGCCGCGCACCTCTGTCTCGCTCGAAAAGTCGCCGATGAGCTGGTCGAGGAACAGCTTCGCGCCGTCGGTGTCGGTAATCTCGCCAGCGATGACGATGTCTTGCGTGAAATAATCGCGCTGGTTCGACAGACTCACGCCAATCGCCAGCGTATCGCCAAGCCACGTCATCGACGCGAAGTCGGTGTCAAAGCCGGAGCGCAGCAGTTCGTCGAGAAGGCCGACCACTGAGGGCGCTTGCGGCGCGCCGGGAATCCCCGCCATCATATCCGCGATGAGTGTATCGTAGGCGCTGAGCGCATCATCGCTGAGCGACAGCGCGGCATACGCCAATGTGTCGGCGGGCATATACACGGCCAGCGCGTCCGATACCGCGACGGCGGGTTCGGCTGTTTCTTGGGCAGCAATCGTAGGGACAAGCAGCAGAAAAACGACACTAACGATCAACAAACGGGTTATGCGCTGGATGAGCATCACGCCTCCGTGTCTCAAGTTGATAGTTCTAGTCACATGATAAACGCAAATGCGCCCTCGTGTGGCGAACGGTGGACGAAAGCCGGGTATCTTAACTCAGGACGTCACCGGGGCGCGCAAGGTTCCAGTCCTCTGCTCTGCCCCTCATACACACCTCTGACACGCATTTTACGTTCCTCTGACAGACGCTATACGATCCTCTTATACGGCGGCTCTAGGATAAGGTCATAAGCGGAAAACGGAGGAAATCCGGCCGCTCATCCGAAAACGAAAGACCGTAAGAGGCAGTACAAGGAGAACCGATCATGTCAACCATCACTCGTTGGAACCCCGTTCGTGACATGAACGCCATGTCGAGCTTCATGAATCGCCTGATGGAAGAGACCCTGCGCCCGATGCGTCCGCTGGAATCCTACGAAGGTGTGACCGGCGCGCTGGCGCTGGATGTTGTGGAAGAGAACAACAACTACGTCGTCACTACGTCGCTGCCGGGCGTCAAGGCCGACGACATCAAGGTAAACCTGCACGACGACCTGCTCACGATCGAGGCTGAAATCCCGGCCAAGACGACTGAGAAGACCGAGAACGGCAACGGCGGCAAGGTTCTGCTGCAGGAGCGCAGCTGGGGCAAATTCAGCCGCAGCATCCGCCTGCCGCAGCCGGTGAACAGCGAGAAGGTCGCCGCCGAATTCGAGAACGGCGTCCTGACCCTCACCCTGCCGAAGGCCGACCACGTGCTTCCGCGCACCATCCCGGTCAAGATGCTGCACAACAACAACTAAGCGGCACGCCCAACAACTCAAACTAGAGAGGCTCCCCCTCCGTCCCACGCCCCCTGTTGGATCATCCGGCAGGGGGCGTGTTTGGTTAATTCCAGCCTTCGCGCGCATGTCTCTAGCGCGTGCGTCAGGTAACACCCACTGGGAGCCTCCGATTGACCGCTGATTTTACGCTGTCTTGCTTGCACGATTCACAAACTGAGCGACAATGAAAGCACCATTTATACTCCGTTTGAAAGAAAGGATCGCAGTTATGCGCCGTTGGTTACTCTTGTTCGTTCTCGGCGTGCTGGCGCTCGCGGTCAGCCCTGTATACGCGATCCCTGCGGAGTTCACCGCGTGGCTGTATACACCGGACACCGGCTCGATGACTCTGGTCGACCTGTCTGGTGAACGCGACACGTTTGAACTGCCGGTCTCGCCGCCATACACGATTCGCCCGCTGTCCAACGTCAGCGTATCGCCCAACGGCCGGCTGATCGCCTACATGCTGGCCGAGCCGGATTCGACCAATCAGCAGCTGATGATCTACGACTACAACACCCGCACCGTGATCGCCCAGTATCCGGTGTCGTCGGTGGCCTACAACAGCATCGACTTCAACCCGCGCTTTGCGTTCAGCCCCGATTCGCGGCGGATCGCGCTGGGCTACAGCATCGACCCGGCGGGCTGGGAGCTGGTCGTGATCGACCTCGACACCTTCAGCATCACCGGCTCGCTCTCCAGCGGCGACCCGGCCTTTGCGGGCGTTCCGGCGACGTATGGTGTCACGCCAACCGTCACCTATTTCCGTTCGCCCACCGAGCTGGCGATTGCGCTCGTTCTCGGCGGCACCGATGCCGATGAACCCGCCGGCAGCTACCTGTGGGATCTGGTAACCGCGTCGGTGACGCCGCACCTCGGTTATGCGTCGGCCACCGACGTGTTCGCACCGACCGGCGAAGCGGTCATGGCGCTGCCGGACGACCGCTTCCCGATGATGCCGGATCGCTTCATGTTCGGCCAGTTCAACACGATCCAGATCTACGACTCGGCGCGCGGCGAACGGTGGCCGGTCTTCCAGCGCTCCGATTGGACGATCTACGGGCCGAAATTTGTGTTCAACGCGCAGTTGGTCGCGTTTGTGGCCTATGACGGCACGAGCGAGCGCGTCTACCTGCTCAACCGCGATGGCGCAATCGCAGGCGCTCTGCCGCCTGAAGTCAACGCATACGAGATCGCTGGCGTTCCCGACGGTTTCATCTACGCCAAGCCTGACGGCGGCGTCCCCGGCCTGTACAGCATCAACCTGCGCGCGGGCGACTCGGACGGGTCACGCGTATGGAGCGGCGTGCCGAACACGTATCCGCGCATCGTTTGGGTTGGCTCGTTCGGGACAGACTCGTTCATGTACCTTGAGCCGCCGTATGCCAACTGGCCGGTGCTGGCCGATCCGGTCGTGGATGCCAGCGCCACCAGCCCCACTGAACCCGGTGGCCTGACGCTGCGCGTCGGCGAGCGCGCGATCATCCGCACCACCGAGGGCGACCTGCTGCGCATACGCTCTGGCCCCGGCACCAATTTCGTCGTCGTGCGCAGCGTGCCGCCCGGCACCACGGTTGAGCTGATCGGCGGGCCGACCAGCTCCGGCGGATTCAACTGGTGGAACATCCGCCTTGACGACGGCACGACAGGTTGGACGGTCGACTTCGCGGATGGCGAGGAAACACTTGTCCCAATCGGCGCGGAAGGAGCGCCGCCAACAGCAGCCCCGACCGCCACACCGGGCGCGGATCCAAGCGTGCCGACTCAGCTTCGCGTGGGCGACAACGCGCTGGTGACGACCGGCGCCCTACGTCTGCGCAGCGTGCCGGGCTTGGGTGGCGCGCTCGTGCGCGAGATGGCGCGCAATACCTACGTGCGTGTCATCGGCGGGCCAACCCCGCTCGACAACTACCTGTGGTGGCAGCTCCAAATGCTTGACGGCACGACGGGCTGGGCGGCGGAGATCGTCGGCACCGAACGCGTGCTGACGTACACCACACAGCCGCCCCCGACCGCGACCCCGGCGCCTTCCAGCACGCCGTCTGGAGGCCCGACCCCGACGCCATTGATCTTCATCCCGCTGCCGATCACGACGCCGCTGATCCTCGTCCCGCTGTTGTTCACACCCGAACAACTGTCGCCAGCGGACGGCCACACCTACAACATCTTCCCGCGCACGACAACGCTGACGTGGTCGGCGGTCGCCGCGGCCAGCGGAGGCTACGAGCTGCAGCGGCAGTGGTGCGATACCTCCGGTTCCAACTGCACCAACTACGATCTGGTGACGACCAATTCGACCACGTACACGTTCGATTTCATCGGCGCGCAGGTTGGGCGCTGGCGCGTGCGCTCGGTCGGGTCGGGCGGCGCCAAGAGCGACTGGTCGCCGTGGCGGACGTTCCGCCACCTGCAATAAGTAGGGACAGTACGTAGGGGCGCAGTATACTGCGCCCCTATTCGTCTCTGCCCTGCGTTATGGCGATGCCCCAAACCTCGTATCGCCCCCGGTTCCCTAAAGTAGGTTATCGAAAGTCAGCAGGCTCTATCTTCTGCTTCAGAGGGTTCCACGAGCGGTGAAGGCTGGCAGTCACTCATCACTCGTCACTCAGCACTTTCAACTTCTTACATAAGGAGACGGGGCCGGTTGTCCCTCACTCGCCAGTTTCGCCGCTGCCGACCGGTTCTTTGTTGGTCGTGACGCTCACCCAGTCGGGCCGGTCGTCGTAGAGATGGCCGAAGATCGGCTTCTCGTTGCGCAGGATTTCGACGAACGCACCGAAATCCGCAATTGGCAGATACATCGCGCCCTTGCGTTCGGCAGGGTTGAATGACGGCGGCGGGAACGGGCTTTCAGGCGCGAGGAACAACACGTCGAGCGTGTACTCGACCTTCGTCTGCGGCTCGACACCGGTGCAGCGCACCAGTCCCCGGATCAGCACCTGCGCGCCGCCGATGTCGCGCCGTTCCAACTGCCGCCATGATACCTGATAGTGTTTGATCTCGAAGATGACGGACGCCATAACCGGCCTTGCCTCCGCTGTTGATCTCGTTACGTCGGTAACAAGCATAGCGCGCCGTCCCGCCTTTTGCTCATACAGGACACGCAACCTGCGCCGGTCATGCAGACGGCCGGCGCTGACTTACCGCCGCAGCACCGGCTCGACCGGCAGGCTGACCGTGAACGTCGTGCCTGCGCCGACCTCGCTGGTGAAGTAGACTTCCCCGCCCAACTGCGTGACGCTCTGCTTGACAATCGCCAGCCCGAGGCCGGTGCCTTCGATCCCGGAGGCGTTGTCGGCACGGTGGAACGCCTCAAAAACGCGATGGCGCTCGTCTTCGGGGATACCGATGCCCTGATCGCTGACGCGCAGGGTCATATGATCGGTGTCGACGCAGATTTCAGCCGAGACCGTCGTCCCGGCAGGGGAATACTTGACCGCGTTGGTGAGCAGGTTGATAAGCACTTGTTCGAACAGACGCCGGTCGGCAGACAGCGGCGCTGTGTTGCACAGTGGATTGATAACAAACGTATGATGTCCCCGGTCGGCCATGCTCACGTTCTCTACAATGCCTCGCAGGACATCGACGGCGTCGAACGTCTCCAGCATCACGGACACCCGCCCCGCGGATGCGCGGCTGATACTCAAGACATCGTCAAGCAGCGTCGACATGCGCCGCGCCTCTTTGGTCACGATGTCCAGCTTGCGGCTGATGTCGTCTTTGCTGAGGCGATCAATGTAGCTCTTGAGGATGTCGATAGTCGAGACGATCACCGAAAGCGGCGTACGGAACTCATGCGTGACCATCTGCGTGAAGCGTTCCTTGAGCAGGGTGACCTCGCGCTCTTTGTTGAGTTCGATCTCCAGCGACTCGACATTCATGCGCTCGGCCTCCAGCGCGCGCCGTTCGGTCATGTCGGCGGCGGCCACCAAACGCGCCGGTCGGCCGTTGAACTGTATCCGTCGCGCGCTGGCCTCGACCTCAAGCGTCGATCCATCCTTGCGGCGGTGCAGCCACGTCGACGGGGCCATCAAGTCTTGGTCACGAGCTTCCCCGCGTAGGAGCGTGAGCAGCCGGTTCGCCTCCATTGGCGACCGGATATCCAGCAGGTTCATCTGCGCGAATTCTTCGTGCGAATAGCCGTAAGTGCGAACCATCGCGTCATTGACTTTGAGGAAGCTAAGCGTCTCCTCGTCATAGATATACAACGGCTGTGGCGTCAGCTCGAACAGCTCTTCATAGCGCAAACGCTCGTCGATGAGCGCTTGTTCGACCTGCTTAATATGCGTGATGTCGCGCCCGATGGACTGGATGAGCTGCAAGGTTCCGTTTTCGTCCGTAATGCCGTAGTCGACCCACTGGATCCAGCGCCCGCTGCCGTAATCATCCGGCGTCAGAAAGGTCATCGTCCGGGGCGTTGGATCACGCTGCAGCTCGGCTAAACGATCCTTGATCTGCGGCAGGTCTTCCGGCCGGACGAGCGAAAAGAAGCTCCTGCCGATCAACTCCTCAGGATGGCGGCCGTAGAACGCGCAGTAGGCATTGTTCACGTAAGCAAGCGTGCCGTCTGGTTCGATCAAGCACACCAGATCAATCTGCCCTTCGACGATACTGCGATAACGACGCTCGCTGTCACGCAGCGCAAGCTCCGCCATCACGCGCCCCGTGATCTCACGGCTGATCGTCATCACGGACTCGACTTCGCCGTCTTCGCCGAACAGTGGGATGATCTGTGCCTCGAAGTAGATCGTGCGGCGCGGCCCCCTGATACTCCATTGAGTCCACTGCTCTTTGCCAGAGGTGAACGCGCGGCGCAGGTCACTGGTGAATTGATCGGCCAACTCAGGCGCGATGGGCAGGTCGTAGGATGTCGCGCCGATGATCTCCTCGACCGGACGGGTCAGCAGCTTGATGGACGCGGGATTGACGTAGGTATAGCGCAGTGACCGGTCAAATCGCGCGATCACATCAGGGTTGGCATCGGTCAGCGCGTAAATATCCCGCTGTACAGACGCAGTGGACGAGGCAGAATCGCTGGATAACCAACCGGCCACCAGCGCCTCAACGGAAATCCCACGGCGCGCGGCTTCATCGGTAAGCTGGCGTTCCAGATGATCCGGGAGGCGGGTCGACATCATAAATCAGAGCCACATGCGATGATTGTCTTCAGTATACTCGAAGGTTGTCCGATAGGATTAACGACCTCTCTACTGCACGACACCTTATTCCCATTTGCCGGGAAACAAACGCGCCCTCTTGTGACAGAGGGCGCGTTCGGTATGCTGCGCTTACCGTTTAGGGGAACTTCAACACGCGGATCGAGGCGATCCACCAGCCGTCGTAGTAGCCATCCACGAGGTTCAGCGACGGATCGTTGATCGCATTACTGTTGTCGCAGTCCCACCGCCGATAGCAGTCGGAGTTCTGCCGGTCATAGCGGAACCGCAGCAGGATTTGCTTGCCGTTGTACGCGGAGAGGTTATACGTCCGCAGCTGCCACGGATCCGAATAGGGATTGCCGAGGCCCACAACGCCATCGCCGTAGTCGGCGTCATCGGAGGCGCCGCCATCGTGATCGCGACGGTTCCACGTGAACCCGCCATCGTCACTGACGTCCACCCAGAATTGGTTATTCGTATGTGACCGGTACTTATTCTCGATGCCGAGCAGGGCGTAGCTGCCGGGATCCATTGTCGTCAGGTCGAGGACATGATTGCCCAACAGGGACGTGTTGGCGTATGCAAGCGGCGGGATATCAGGTGTCAGGCCGCCGCCGTACTTCGGGCTGTCCGAGAACGAGTAGCTGCCATCGCTGACGCTGAGCTGGATCACCGCGCCGCCGGTCTTTTCGTAGAATTGCAGCGTGAGACGGTAGCGCCGCCCAAACAGGAAGTTGAAGCTGCCTGTATTGGTCGTCGGGCCGTGATCTGTCCAGTTGTTGATGACGTTCCACGTGAACGGTGTGGGCGGGATCGGCGTGCCGCCGGAGTCGAGTTCTTCGACCTTCAGGCGCACACCGTCGTCGGAACGTGTGCTGAAGTTGCGCACGCCGTTCTGGAAGCTCACGCCGTCGACCAGCACATCCAGCGTGAATTCACCGGCGAAGTAGTCACAGCTCGGCAGCGCCGTTACCGGCTTACAAGACGGCGCGATGTTGATCTGTGTGTAGGGCACGGTTGCCACCGGCGTCCGGTTCAAGACCTCGAGCACGTGATCGACGCCCATACGATACCGGTTGCCGCCGGTGTAGCCGAGTCCCGCGCCAATGCTCTCACAGTCAGCGCAGTTGATCCAGTTACCCGTCCACACGCCGAGGTTGACGATTGCCCCGCTGCCGCCGAGCGTGATGTTCGGGTCAAGGCCCCACAACCCTTCAGGGATCCAGTTGACCATGCTGCCAGCGTAGTCGATGAAGTTGCTGTTCTGGATGACCGTGATGTTGGAATACGGCGTCCGGTAGCGGATGTCGATGCCGTCGAGATACCAGCCATCGTAGTTGGTCGTCGTCGTGAGCGCGTCGTACACGAAGCGGATGCGGATGCGCGAGCCGGCCGTGCTGTTGATTACGCTGTAGGCGTACGGCGACAGGTCGATCTGATAGCGCCGCCAGCCGTAGCTCTTCGAGTCGCCGCTGGTGCTGCCGATCGGGAAGTACGGCGACGTGACATCTGCCCACGGCAGCCAACCGCGTTCAAACGTGTAGCACTGGAGGATGTTCGGCCCGCATGTGGTCTGCGCCGCGGTGTCGATTGCGGTCAAGGAACGCGTGTCCTCGCGCGAGACCTGCACGCGCAGCGTGGTATTGCGACCGATGTGGTAGCGTGACCAGAAGTTGAGCACCGGCGCTTCGTCGTCGGCATAGACACCGCGCAGGTCAAAGACGCGATCCAGCTCAAGGATGCTGTAGGTGTTGCCCAACGTGGCCCATGCCGAGTCGCCAAAGTCACTGTCATAGCCGACCGGAGCACGGTCTTGCCCGCCAAGCACGCTGTCGTGGAAGCTCATGGCGCCGCTGCCCGCGCGGGCTTCGAAGTCCACCGCGTTCCACGTCCCGCCCAGCTTCCAGTCGTTCTCAAAGCGGCGGCCGTCCACCGAACCATCCGGCTCGCTGAAGAACGTCGAACCACTGCCGCTGCCGATCGTCGTGCCTGTGAACCAATCGTTCCGGTTCTCCAGCACCGGCCACAAGCGCCACACCGGCGTCGCATCTTCGCCAAAGCGGATGTCGTCGATGTAGATACCGCGCTCGCTCGCCGAGGCGTCCGCGCCCAGCGCGAAGCGGATCACCACGTCGTCATCGCGCAGGGCCGCGCCCGTCCCAACCCCCGGCGCGCCGCCGCCGTCCAGCGCGATTTGGCGCAGGATCGGGTACAGCGAGACCTTCGTCGGTTCCCACGTGCGGTTGATCGCCCGCCCCATGTTGTGGCGGTAGATCCACAAGGTGCGATAGTCCGTGTCCGGCTCGTCCACACGTTTCCACTGGATGATGAACTGGTCAGCGGATGCCAGCTCACGGCGGTGGAAGAACGTCAGCACCGGGTTGGTCGCGGCGGGCGAGTACGAGTTGGTGCCGGTGGTGACGCCCGGCCCGATCAGCACGATCTTGCCCGTCGTGTCGTTGTACAGGTCGATCGGCCAGCGCAGCGTCAAGTAGGTGGTCTGGCCGTCGATGTAGTTGCTGTTGGGCGAAGCGCCGTATGAGTATTCGACATCGGTGGCCGGCGCGCCCACGCGCACGTGACCGTGCTCGTCGGTCGGGCCCCATGTGCCGGTGTACCGCCAGAAGTACAGCGGCCCCTCGTTCTGCACGTCGTCGCTGAACGGATAGTCGGTGTATTTCGGCGTCTCGTCGCGGCCGAGGCGGATCTGGTCAATCCACCAGCCATCTTTCGTATCCGCCTGAGCGTGCACCAGCATCGCAAAACGAATGCGGATTTGCGTCGGCGCGCCGGGGATGCTCTTGAGGCTGACCACCGTCTCTTGCAGCGTGGTCTGCTTGATCTCTCCGGTCGCCGTGATCGGCCGGATTTCGCCGTCGGGGAAGGTCGTCCACACCGCCGGAGCCACATCGTACGGCGTGGTCGAATACTGCACGACCAAGCCGGTGCGGCTCCCAACGTGATAGCCCTGATAGAACGACAGCACCGGATCGCCGTCGTTGCCGAAGCTGTCGGTCGCCGGCAGCGTCGTCAGGTCGATGAACCCGTCAAACTCAAGGTAGTTGACGCGCACATCGTTGATATTGTTGCTGACCGGAGAGTCGTTATGACGCTTATAGTAGGTGAACACGCTGCCATTGGTACCGGCGACGGCATCCTGTGTGTCGACGGTGTCGTCGGCGCTGTCGTGGAAGGCCAAGCCGTTCGGGCCGAACTTGTTGTTCGACACCAGCGCCCAACCCGACTTCTGATCACCGGGGTTGTTGATGCCGCCGGTGGTGATGAAGTCGAAACGCTCGTCGGCGTTGTTGAGCGTCCACAGCCGATCCATGTTGAAGGTCTGCTGCGTCTTGTCCTTGAACTCGACATCGTCGACGTGCCACTGCCGGTTGCCGCCCGCGCCCGACGAAATCCGCATCGCGAACCGGAAGGTCAGGCGGTTACTGGTGAACCCCGTCATATACGGCGCCAGATCGACCACGTTGCGCGTCCAGTTGAAGTTGGTCGTGCCGGCGCGGCCGAGGTCGATCTTCTGCCACGTCATCGCGCTGCGGTTGGCGGTCGGCGGGAAGGCCAACGGATCGACCGGAATATACTCGGCGACCTCAAGCCACCCATCCGTGCCGGCGCTGCCGAAGTCCCACGTGTCCCAGAAGATCATCTGCGGATTGGTCATGCTGGCCGGGATACGGACGGCGCCGCGCCACTCCAGATAGCACAGCGTGCCGCTCTGATTGTCGCCCAGCACGTAATCGTCGAACAGGTTGCGCTCGGTGTTGGAGTCGTTCTCGTCGTCGGAAATGCCCCAACCGCAGTTGAAGCTGCCGCCTGAGACCGTGCCGGTTCCGTCCACTGCCGAGTCGTCGGGGTTCGCGCCTGAGCCGAGCACCTCGACCTTCAGGATCGACGTGCCGCCGGCCTGATAGTAGTCGACCTCAATGGTGTGCGCGCCGGCGGCCACAGACAGCGAGCCGGTATAGAGCGTCGCGGCCTGATCCTTCCAGCTGTTGGTGTCGCCATTGGAGTCGGCGATGGTGACGGGGCTGCCATCGAGGCGGACGCGCGCACCATCGTTGGTTACCACACGGAAGGATAAGCTCATGGCGGACGGAAGCTCGATAGTGCGCGTAAACGTCGCCGAGAAATCGGTCGAACGCCAGCCGGCGACGAATTCACCGTTGTAGTCCAGCGCCCAAATACCGGAAATGACGTGGTCGGGCGTGCCGGACAGCGTGCGGTTGGGATAGAACTCACCTGTCCACGGCAGGCCGCCGAGGGCGATATTGTTGTCGATACGCCAACGGCGTCCTTCGTCCGCGGTGTCCTTGAACGGCGCGTCCTTGTAGTCGTCACCGTAGGTCGGCGTCAGCGTCGGCGTCGAGGTTGGCGCCGGCACGGTGGCCGTATATGTGTTGGTCGGCGTGGGCGAAGGGCCTGCCGTCGGGATGTCGGTCGGGTTGGCCGGTGTGTTGGTGGCGACCGCGCCGCCGGTCGGCGTGAACTCGAAGACTTTCGTCACGGTGCCCCAGAACTCGTCGCGGTCGGGCGCATCGCCGACGACCGTCTGCTGCAAGATGTCGTTCACCACAGCATTGAACAGGTTCGATGTCACCGGCGCGCTCGCGGCGAGTGCCAGCCCGAAGGCGATGCCAACAAGGACTGCGATCAGGGCGTATTCGATAATCGCCTGACCGCGCTCGCGCATGGGCGTGTGAGTGTGAGATGTAGGTTCAGGGTGCAGGTGCGACATAGCGACCCCGGCATAGTGTGCCAGCTATTCCGTCTGAATTGCAGTGTACCGAAACATTGGCCGTTAGAGGCAGGTTTTTTTGTCGGAGAGTTGTACGGAACCATTCACACATTATTGACATGCGCGTTCGCTTCCCTCATGCCATACTCTGCGGATCGTGCCGGATCAAGGACGTGTGTGATGAACGACCCAACGCCCTACCCGCCCGAATACTTCGCGCGTGAGGACGACAGCGACGATCGTCACTTTTACCGCATGCCGCGCAAAGTCGTGCACATCGATCAGCCGGCCGTCGACATGCTGCGTGAACGCGTGTTCCGTCCGCTGCTGCCTGCGGGCGGGCGCATCCTCGACCTGATGAGCAGTTGGCGGTCGCATCTGCCGCCGGACGTGGCGCTGGGCCGTGTGGTCGGGTTGGGATTGAACGGCGAAGAGATGGCCGATAACCCGCAGCTCGACGATTACGTTGAGCACGACCTCAACACGACGCCCGACCTCCCCTTCGCGGACGGCGCGTTCGACGCCGCACTGTGCACCGTGTCGATACAGTATCTCACGCGCCCGGTCGAGGTCTTCAGCGAGGTGCGACGTGTCCTCATCCCCGGAGCGCCGTTCATCGTCAGCTTCAGCAACCGCTGTTTTCCATCAAAGGCCGTCTGGGTGTGGTTGTTCACGGACGACGCCAAGCATCAGGCGCTGGTGATCGATTATCTGGAGCGCGCAGGATTCGACGGCATTCACACCGAAGACCACGCGCCGCGCTCAGGCGATCCACTCTACGCGGTCATCGGCCATGCGCCGAAGGACGTGCTGAGGGGTAAGTGATGAGGGGGCAGCGGTCAGGGATTAGGATTCCGGTCGACGTTCCCGAATGGTCACCCATCGGTCTATTCACGAGGCAGAG
>JAANMX010000413.1_pt1 | contig 57519 bp, 55 predicted proteins | sample 7279681 | NCBI WGS metagenome assembly JAANMX01 (sample SAMN14094542, study PRJNA606508) | bioreactor metagenome | isolation source: A lab-scale SPAN reactor treating ammonium-rich wastewater day 351 | place: Ireland: Galway | collected 2018-01-01
CGCGACCTCGGAACGGTATCCGCCGTGGTCGAGATGCTCGCGTTTCTGCGCGACTGCCCCAAAGGCATCAACCTCATGCACGACCGCAGCCCCGGAGAGGCGGCGTGAGTCAGGAGAGAATGGCAAGAAGAAAGCCCACGGGTGGCGTCCCGTGGGGGCAGTGCTGAGAATCTGGCCCACGGAACGTAACCCGTGGGCTTTCCCAAAACCCTCTGACACACCCGCCTCCTTGCCTCTGCATTAACTCTTCCTCCCCAATCCCCCCCTCATCCAGTAACGGCCGCGACCCGCTTCGCCTTGACCTGGAAAGCGACCCCTCCTATAGTGATTTTTCCGCCCTCCAGATGGGAACAGTATGCGCGGGCCGGGTGACGGACCACCCGAAAAGAGGCTGCTCGCACTGTATGAGGAGAGGTCATGAGAACACTCTGGGCAATCGGACGGCGCCGGCCAGCCCTGGCTCTCCTTGCGACAACGACCCTGGCGCTGGCCCTGGGCCTGACGCAGGTCACGGCACAGGTTGCCACCTTCAACGAGCGCGAGGTTCGCTCCGAGACGAGCGCCCTGGACGACCCCAAGCTCGATGTGTGGTCCCTGGACTTCCGGTTCAAGGATCCGCGCCTGATCAAGGTCAACATCCCCGGCCGCGGGACGCGCATCTGCTGGTACATGTGGTATCAGGTCATCAACCGCACCCGCGCGCCGCGCGTGTTCCTTCCGGAATTCGAGCTGGTCACGCTCGACCACCCGGGGGTGTACCGCGACGAGGTTCTGCCGTCGGTCCAGGAGGCCATCAAGCGGATCGAGGACACGACCGGGTATCAGGATATCAAGAACTCGGTGACGATCGCGGCCGAGCCGATTCCGAAATCGGAGCCGGCCGGCGAGGCGTTCCCGCGGGCGGTCACCGGGGTAGCGATCTGGGACGGCACCCCGGCCGACCCGAGCAAACGCGATGCGAAGACGCCCGACCTGGCCGATTCGACGCGGTTCAGCATCTTCGTCAGCGGACTGTCCAACGGCTGGGTGCTGGTGGACCCGCTCGTCTCGGGCGGGGCGACACGCGAGCCGCCGGTGGTGCGCCGCAAGACGCTGCAGCTGAACTTCAAGCGCCTGGGCGATCGGTTCCAGCTCGACTCGCGCCAGATCAGCTTCGTATCGCCGGCCGAGTGGATCTACCGGGCCGCGCAAATCCCGCTGCCGCCGGCCCTCCCCAAGGCCGGCAAGGGTGACGCGGGTAAGGACAAGGCTCCGCCGAAGGGCGCTCGCCTGGAGCTGGACGTACTCAAGGCCGGGCGCCTCGGGAAGTAACACGTTATTCTTCACCAGCCCGCAGCGTCAGCGCCGGGCACGATAGCCCGGAGCGCAGGCTCCGGGTACTACCACCTGGGAGAGGGCACAAATGGCTCATAAGAAAGGTCAAGGGTCGGTCCGCAACGGCCGCGAATCGCACAGCCAGCGTCTGGGCATCAAGGTGACGGGCGGGCAGGCGGTCCACGCCGGCGGAATCATCGTGCGGCAGCGCGGCACGAAGTATCACCCGGGCCGGAACGTTGGCCGCGGCAGCGACGACACCCTGTTCGCGCTGGTCGAGGGGGTCGTCAAATTCGACCGCCAGGGCCGCCGCGTCAACGTGATCGCAGCCGGGGTCCAGTAACGTCCGGGCCGGCAGTAGCAGCAAGGGCACGGCCGGTGTGAGGGGACGCGATCAGAGTGTCGCGTCTCCTCACACCGGCCGTGCTTTTTCGTTGCTACCCCGCGGCCCGCTGGGTCGCCGCCTCGCACGGCGGCGTCTCCGGCAGCGCGACAGCCGCGTGCTTTGCCGGCGTCTCCGCTGCGACGGGCAACCGCGGACGCATGCGCAGGTAGACCAGATACCCGGCCAGGCCGAGGATCCACGTAAGAACCCGCTGCACCAGGGCGGCGAGTACGCCCCCGGCGGCAGCCGCTCCGACCCGCGCGTACAGCCAGCCGTATCCCACCTCCGTCCCGCCAACCCCGCCCGGTGTCGGGAAGCCGGCCTGGATGGCCATGCCGACCGGCACCAGCAAAAAATGCGTCCCGAGGGTCGGGAGGTCGGCGGCCGGGGTCAGCGTGAGCGCCGCGAAGTAGAAGGCGAGAATGTTGCCGATGTGGCCGATCACCGACATACCCAGCGCCAGCCCCACACTGCGCCCGCGGCACCGATACATCCACACGGCCCGCCACAATTCGGCCAGTGGACCGCCGACCTTCGGGGCTCGCTGCAGCCAGCTCGCCAGACCCTCGGCCCATCCCGCGGAGAGGATCCCGAGCAACAGCCAGAACACCACGCTGGCGACGGTCAGTCCCACCGCCACCAGCGTAATGGTTTCCAGGACGAGGACGGATCCGGGTGCGAGCCGCTGGAGTGCGCCGGACGCCCAGAAGACGGCTCCGAGCAGCGCCACCAGCCAGATGAGGCCGCACAGGCCGATGGCCCGATCGAGCAGGACCGTGGCGACCGCGACGGTGCGCCGCTCCTGCTGCCGGGCGATGCCCGCGGCCTTGATGATGTCCCCGCCCACCGAGCCGGGCAGGAACGTGTTGAAGTACAGGCCGACCAGCCCCAGCCGGGTCGCCTCCGGCAGAGCAAACGGAAGATCCTGCGCCCGCACAAGGACGTACCAGCGGACGAAGGACAGCAGGACGGTGGTCAGGTAGAGCGTGCCGGCGAGCAGGAGGGGGGCGAGGCGGATATCGCCGGCGAGGGCGTCGGCCAGGCCCTGCCCCGTGGCGGGTTTCCAGTTCGTCCAGACGACCCAGGCGAGCAGGCCGAAGCCGAGAAGATATTTCAGGAGGTTAATGAGGGCACGTTTACTCACGTCAGATCCCGGCAGGTTTCCATTCCGGCGCCCCGGGCGCGGCGTGTCCCGGCGGCTGTAACGATTCTGGCTTTTCCCCCCGCCCCTGTCCAGCGAGGAATCGCCCTCCGCCGCGTGTCCGGGGCCGGCACGCCGGGAGGTTGCTTTTTCGTTGCCTCCCTCCTCACCGCCGGGTACGCTGCCTCGTAGCATGTATTTTCAGCCTTCGGCAACGGGGATAGGAATGGTGCCATTCTCCGCCCCCGCCGAGGCGCTCCCAGGACGGTTCCCGTACACGCCCGGTATCGACGGCCCCGGCTCGCGCTTCGGTCCCGCGACCCGAGCGGGGGCGTCCCTTTTGCGAGGAGGCTTTGATGCGGCACTTTCGGTTGGCGTGGTGCCTGGTGGCACTGCTCGGCCTCGCGCTGCCGGTGGACGGCGGCGAGGTGGTGCTCAAGGGCACCTGGAAGCTGGGTTCGATCTCGGCCCAGACCGGGGCGGACGCGCCGGTGGCGCTGCTCCGGCTCACTCAGACCGACGGCGCGCTCAAGGGCGCGGTGGTCGATTCGCGCCTCAAGGGCGCCGAGGTGAAGGAGATAACGTTCAAAAGCGGCACCTTGCGCGTCGTGCTGCGATCCGCGAGCGGCGGGGAGCAGATCTTCGAGGGCCGGGTCGCCGAAGGTGGCAAGACCTTCAAGGGCTCCTACGGCGACGCCGTGCTGACCCCGGCTACCCTGGTTCCGGTCGAGGGCGAGAAGATCACCAGGGAGATGACGGCGAGCCTCAACGTGCCGTCGATGACCCGGGCCGCGGAACTGACCAGCAAGGTGAGCCAGATCCTCACCCGCTACCTCGCCACGAAGGACAAGGAGAAGAGGGCGGCGATCCTCAAGGAATACCTGCCGGCGGCGCAGGCCGCCCAGAAGGAACTGCCGGCCCTGTACCGGGAGACGATTAGCAAGCACGCCGACAGCCCGCTCGCCGTGGACGCCGTGCTGGCCCTCATGCGCAACCGGGCGAAGCCGGCGGCCGACGACGCCCGCGCCTGGATCGCGGCGGTGAACAAGGTAGCGGCCGGGTACGGCAAGCGCTACGAGGCATACGTCGCGGCGGAAACCGCGAAGCTGGCGCTGACGCCGGCCGGGCTGACCGAGCTGGCCCTGGAGCAGGCGACGCGGGCGGAGAAACTGCTCGACGCCAGTACCAGCGTGGACCGGGCGGTGACCGTGCTGACGACCCTGGAGGCGGCCCTGAAAAAGCTGGGCAAGGCGGATGAGGCGAAGGCGCTGGCCCCGCGGCTGGCGAAGCTGAACGAAGCCCAGGACCGGGAGTACCTCGCGAAGATGCCGCCGTTCCAGGTGAAGAAGTTCGCCGGCCGCAGGGGCACCAGCGACCGGGCCGTGGTGATGGAACTGTTCACTGGCGCGACGTGCCCGCCGTGCGTGGCCGCTGACCTGGCGTTCGACGGGCTGGCCAAGGCGTATGCCTCCCGGGATCTGGTGCTGATCCAGTACCACGTCCACATTCCCGGCCCGGACCCGATGACCAACCCCGACACCGAGGCCCGGTGGGCGTACTACCGCGACCGCTTCGCCGGGCAGGTCCGCGGCGTGCCGTCCTCGCTGTTCAACGGCAAACCGCAGGCGGGCGGCGGCGGCGGAATCGCGGCGGCCGAGAGCAAGTACCAGCAGTACCGCGAGATCATCGATCCGCTGCTGGAGGAGCCGGCGGCCGCCAGGCTGTCGGCCAGCGCCAACCGCGTCGGCGACAAGGTCAAGATCGAGGCCGCGGTGAAGGGGCTGAACAACGACGCGAACGTGAAGCTGCGGCTGCTGCTGGTCGAGGAGACGGTGCGCTACGTGGGCAGCAACAAGATCCGGTTCCACCACCAGGTGGTACGGGCATTCCCCGGCGGAGTGGACGGCGTGGCTGTCAAGGGGAACGGCATGAAGCACACCGCGGCCGTCGATCTGGCGGAGCTGCGCAAGCAGCTCGACACCTACCTCGACGACTACGCGGCCAACAAGCGGGCATTCGCGAACCCGGCGCGGCCGCTGGCGTTCGCCAACCTGCGCGTGATCGCGCTGCTCCAGAATGACGAGACGGCCGAGATCCTGCAAGCGACCCAGGCGGAGGTCGCTGGCGACAGGGGCGGCCGCTGACCACCGCTCCACGGTCCGGAGCCCGGGTGGCTGCAGCTGCCCGGGCTTCTCCCGCTGGCCTTCACGCGCTCTCCCAGCCCGGCAGCCAGGTCTGAACGAACCCGCCGTTGTCGCCAGATCCTGGGCGCCGGACCCGCGGCTTCCGGGGGCGGTTGGCGAAGGTCGCCGGCCCCGGACCGCTGACCGCCAGGCACGGTCCGGGCTGGTCCTGACGCGCGGTGTGGATCTCGACCGCCGGGTCGCACCCCTGCACCGCCTCGGCCGCAGCCGCGACGGCCAGCGCCGGCCGGTTGCAGTCGCGGCTGAGGTGGAGCTGGACCAGGTGACGCAGCCGTCCCTTCTCGGACAGGCGAATCGCCTCGCGCACCAGCGCCGCCGCCTGGACGTTCGACAGGTGGCCGTCGTCCCCGAGGACGCGCCGGACCAGCCGGGGCGAGCGCCCGCTGGCGTGCTGCAAGGTGACGTCGTGGTTGAACTCCACCGCCAGCACGTCCACGTTCGCCAGCGCCCGCGCCGTCTCCCCCTGCCAGCAGCCGAGGTCGGCCGCGTATCCCAGGGCGCACGCCTGCCCGAACAGATCGTGGGCCGCCTCGAACCGGAACCCGCACGTCACCGTGTTATCGTGCCGGACCCGGAACGGCCTGCACGCGAGCCCGTTTCCCAGGCGGAGATCCTGGCCCACCTCGTAGGGATGCACTAATCCGTCCGCCTGCAGGCCGCCGAAGCCGGCGCTCCAGGTTCGCAGGGACGCCTGGTGCTCGGGGTGGCAGTACAGGGGGATGCGGCGCCGTCGCAGGTGGTCGAGGGTGCGGTCGTGCCAGTGGTCGCCGTGGGTGTGGGTCAGCAAGACCGCCTGCACGCGCTGCCAGCCGGCGTCCACCGCGGCCAGCCGGTCCGCCAGCTGGCGCGGCCCCAGGCCGGCGTCCACGAGCACCCCGAAGCCGTTCGCCTCCAGCAGGCTGGTGTTGCCCGAGCTGCCGCTCGCCAGGACCGTGAACCGTAGAACCATCCCGGTCGCTCCTTCTGTATGTATGAGAGCATGGTATCTGGTTCGCGATTTCCTGTCAGGTGCAGCACGCCCAGGAGGCTGACCGTGTCCGAGTTATCCCGCCTCGACCCGACCGGCCGATTCACCGGCCTGGCGGAGAAGTACGCCCGCTGCCGGCCCGGCTACCCCGAGGCGGCGATCGCATTCATCCTCACCCGCTGCGGCCTCGGCCCTGGCTCCCGGCTGATCGATGTCGGCTCCGGCACCGGGATATCGAGCCGGCTGCTCGCCGCCCGCGGGGTCGCGGTGATCGGCATCGAACCGAACGAGGAGATGCGCCGGGCCGCGGCCGAACCGCCGGCCGGGGGGCCGCCGCCGAACTACCGACCGGGGACGGCCGAGGCTACCGGCCTGCCCGACGCCGTCGCCGACGCGGTCCTGGCGGCCCAGGCGTTCCACTGGTTCCAGCCGGACCTGGCGCTGCGCGAGTTCCACCGGATCTTGCGACCCGGCGGCTGGGTCGCCCTGGTGTGGAACGAGCGTGACCCGTCCGACCCGTTCACCGCCGCCTACGGCGCCGTGGTCGGGGGTACGCCGGAGGCCAGAGCAATCGAGGGGCCGCGCGCCACCGCCGGGCAGGTGCTGCTGACCAGCGACTGGTTCGAGGCGGCCGAGCGCACCGTCTTCAGCAACGAGCAGGGCGTGGACCTGGAGGGGTTGCTCGGGCGCGCGTTCTCGGCCTCCTACGCCCCGCGTGAGCCGGCTGCGGCGGAGGCGTTCGCGGCTGCCCTGGCGGACGTCTTCGCCCGGTTCGAGCGCGGCGGGCGCGTGGTGCTGCGCTACGAGACAGCCGTCTATTCCGCCCGGCGGCGCGACGACCCAGCCGCCCGGTAATCCGCCGTTGGCGGCCGGCCTCTCCTCCTCCGTTCGGGGTTTCACTATATCATGTCGGGAGGTTTCCGCTCCGAAACCGTGTGGTCCGCTCAGGTTCAGGGTTGAAAGGAGACACATCAATGCTTCGCATCCGCACGTTCTTGCCGGCCGGATTGGTGATGGGAGCCTTGCTCCTCGCCGGTGACACCGCACCGACGCTCGCCCGCGACGATGGGGAGAAGGACGGGTTCAACCTGATCTACGTGCCGACGCCGCAGAACGCGGTCGAGAAGATGCTCGACATGGCGAAGTGTACCAGGAAGGATATGGTCTTCGACCTCGGCTGCGGCGACGGCCGCATCGTCTGCACCGCCGCCAAGAAGTACGGCGCCAAGGGGGTTGGGATCGACCTGAACCCGGTCCGGATCAAGGACTCGCTCAAGACGCGCAAGAAGTTCGGCCTGGATGAGAAGGTGGTCGAGTTCCGCGAGGGCAACGCGCTGACGGTGAAGGATCTCAACAAGGCGACGGTCATCTGCCTGTACATGCTGCCGGAGTTCATGGCCAAGCTGGAGCCGATCGTCAAGGCGAAGCTGAAGCCGGGCGCCCGCATCGTGGCCCACGACTACCCGTTCCCGAACTGGAAGGCCGACCAGGTCGTCGAATTCACCGGCGTGGACGATCAGGGCGGCAAGCGCAGCCTCACCCTGTACATGTGGACGGTGAAGGACGAGAAGAAGTAATAATGGATCCTGTAAAGCCCACGGGTGGCGTCCCGTGGGCTTTACAGACGCAGGCGCGGCTGGTAGCCCTTTGACCTGCAACGATCCAGTAAACGACCGTTCCGGTCATTTCAGATGCTTGCGGCGCAGCTCGCGGAGCCGTTTGACCACCGGCTTGACGTTCCCGGCAGCGTCGAACAGTCCACAATTGGGGAACTGGTGCGGAGCCTCGTCGGCAGCGTGGACCCACTGGACGCTGCGCACCGCCGGCTTGCACAGGCACAGCCCGGCGAACGCGCTCGCCCAGTCCGCCTGTACCTCGGGACTGAAATCGTCGTGCCAGCGCCCGCCGTTCACCGTCAGCTCGGCGTCTGCGTGCGGGTCGATCGCCTTGCTGGACGGATAGCCGAGGGTGACGTGGAGGGGTACGCCGAGCAGGGCGTACAGATCCAGCAGGCGCGACAACTCCAGCGTGTCCCGGCAGTAGCTGCCGCGCGGCGTCACGCCCATGACGAATTCGAGGTCCAGGGCCGACAGGCTCAGCCCGGACCGGATCAGCGTGTCGGCGAAGACGAACGGCGAGTGGGTCCGGTCGGCGGTCGTCAGGTACTCGCCCCACGGCTGGGCCAGGCCAATCGACAACTCCAACTGCGGGTCCACCTGCCGGGCCGACTCCACCAGACGGACGGTGAGCCAGAGCAGTTCGTCCTCCCCGAGGTTGAGGATGCCCGCCAGGTTGCTCGCCGTACACAGCTGCCAGGACCGGATGCGGTTGCGGTACCGCTTCACCACCGTCTCGATGTGGCTGCACATCATGTTGGCGAGGCTGGCAATGTCCCCCTCCCACAGCCACAGCCAGTCCGGCAGCCGGCCAGTCGAAAAGTCGATCAGCGGCCCGCCGCTGACCGGCACCTTCTGCGCCTCCGCCCAGGCAAGGACGGCCTCGCTCGCGTCCCAGTGATAGTCGGCCTCGGCTGGCTCGATCTCGCTCCAGGGGAACGGGACAACGACCGTGTTGCACGCCTCGAGCAGCTGGCCGGCGGCCTCAGGCGACGGAACGGGACGGTTGACGCGACAGGCCAGAACGGTGTCGAGGCGCGGCTGGCGCTGGTGGCGGACCTGGAACACCTGGCTGACGTAAGCCTGGACGAGCTGATCGGCCGCTCGGTACGCCAGGGACAGAGCCTGCTGAGCGTGGGTGCTCGCGTCCAGGGACGGGAGGTAGGAAACGGCGTGGGCGAAGGCGCGGGTGGATTCGCGGATCAGGGCGGCGAGGTCGGGCGTCATCTGCAGCCCGCCCATCAGCCAGTCGGCCGCCTGGCCGCGCACCTGGTTGACCTTCCCGCGGGCGAGTTCGAGCTGAAGCTGATAGGGCTCGCGGCGTTCGATGACGGTCGGCGTGGCAGTCATGAGCAGCCCGCTGCCGTTGACCTGCCAGGGCGAGATCACGTAGCCGCTCTCGTCAGTGCCGCGGCAGACGACCAGCCGATCCGGCTCGACGCTGACCTGGGCGGCGTAGGGCATGTTGTCCTGCCCTCCGAGCATGCCGGCGTGGTCCAGTTCGTTGGCGGCGTCCACCGTGAGGTCGGGCGGTAACAGCAGGGTAATCGTGCCCATGATCGGGTATCCACCGCCGGGGGCAGGGGGTCAGGGATCGGATTAAAGCCCACAGGTGGCGCCCCGTGGGCGGAGTGCCTGGGACTTCCCCCACGGGGCGCCACCCGTGGGCTTTAAGCTGACCGCTGCCCCTGGCGTCAGGGGGTCTTGCCGGGGAAGACCGGCAGTTTGCGGGGTACGGGGCGGCGCTGGAGCCGGGCGAATTCGGGCAGCCCGTCGGTCCCCATTCGTAATGGCACCTCTCCGAGGACGAGAGGGCCGGCATACGTCCGCAGCGCTTCCGTGACATTCGTACCGGCAACGTCCATGAAATGGCGCGGCAGCTGGCGGACCCCGTCCGCCAGATCCTCCAGCCGGGCCAGCCCGGTGGTGCAGCGGTACGGGCGGTCGCTCTCGCGAACGAGGGTGACCATCACCCCGCGCTGCCCCGCCACCGCCTGCCGGACGGCCTCGCGCCCGCACAGGTACGCCTCGTCGCTATCGGTCCGGGAAGCGAAGTGAACGGCGTTCCGCTGACAGGTGTCGAGCCTATTATACCGGCACGGGATGCCGATTTCCCGCGCGACCACCTGGCGCAGGTAGCTCGCCACGCCGCCGAGCTGCCGCGGTCCGAACGTGCCGACCGCAGCCGCCTCCCCGGTGTGCTCTCCCGGCCCGTCGAGGATCCCTTCGCTGACCACGACGAAGCACCGCCCCAGCCGGCGGTGGACCTCGCGCACGTCGTCGAGGAACCGATCCAGGCTAAATGGGATCTCCGGGACGTAGATCAGGTGCGGAGCGTCGCCCTCGCGGCGGCGGGCCAGGCCGGCCGCGGCTGCGACCCACCCGCTCGCCTGGCCGAGCACCTCGGCGATCGTGACCGGCTCGAAGGCGTACATCGCCTCGGTGTCGCGTCCAGCCTCCATGATGCTGGTGGCCAGGTACTTGGCGACGCTGCCATATCCGGGACAGTGGTCGGTCCCGGCCAGGTCGTTGTGAACCGTCTTCGGCACCCCGATCACGCGCAGCTCGTACTCCTCCTCGGCCGCCAGCCGGTGGACGCGCTGGGCGATGGCCATCGACTCGTTGCCGCCGATGAAGAAGAAGTAGCGCACGTCGTGGGCGCGGAACACGGCCAGCAGGCGCTCGTAGCGGGCGCGGTCGGTCGCCAGGTCGGCCAGCCGGTAGCGGCACGATCCGACGGCGGCAGACGGTGTACACCGAAGCTGTTCGAGCGTATCCGCGGACTCGGCCCGCAGGTCGAACAGATCCTCGCGAACGATGCCAAGGATGCCGTTGTTGGCGCCGTAGATGGCGTCGATGACGTCGTGCCGCAGCGCCTCCTGAACGATGCCGCAAGCGCTGGAGTTGATGACCGCCGTGGGGCCGCCCGACTGGGCGACGACCGCGTTGCCGCGCAGTCTGTCCATGAGTGCCATTAAATCACGCGGGCCGGGGAACGCACAGGGAAAAGCGCTGAAAAGCCGGGACGACAGCGAGTCTGCCGCCTTTACCGCCCCCCTTCGGTCCAGCGCGGGATGTCGTCCTCGCTCGACGGGTCGGCGGCCACGATGGTGATCCCATACGAATCGGCCAGGGCGATCGTCTCGGGCTCGTCGAGGATGATGGTTTTGCCGGCCTCGATGGCCAGCACGCGCCCGCCCGCCCGGTGAACGCTCTCGACTGTCGTCCGCCCGACGGTCGGCACGTCGAAGCGCATGTCCTGGTGCGGTTTCGCGACCTTCACGACGACGAACCCGCCGCGCGGGCACAGTTCCCCGGCCCGGGCGATGGCCCGGTCGGTCCCCTCGATTGCCTCCACCGCCAGGACGGCCCGCTCCTTGACGGCGACGGTCTGGCCGACGTCCAGCCGGCCCATCGCACGCGCCAGCTCCCAGCCAAAGGCGATGTCCTGGGCCTCCTGGGCGGACGGCCGACGGTGGGTGAGGACACCGGGTTTCACGAGCAACTCCGGGCAGAGATCCAGGGCCGACGCGAAGCGCAGCCCGTCGGCGGCGAACTCGTCGATGACGGCGAGCAGGAGGGTGTCATCGCGGTTGTCGCGCCGCCTGTGCCAGAACCAGGCCCGCAGGGTCCGCCAGTCCGGCCACAGCCGCACCAGGCGCCAGCGGGCGTTCATGACGCTCTTGTGGATCTTGCCGGCCATGACGACCTGCTCGACCCGTTCGCGCTTGAAGCACCGGATCATGCGTCCCAGCCGGGCCACGCCCGACCAGTAAAACCGCGCGACGAGGCCCGCCAGCTCGGCCGGCGCCTCGTGCCGGATCCCGACGCACACCACCGGCACCCCGAGGCGCCGCGCCTTCTCCGCGAACACGACCGGGAACCGCCCGCTGCCGGCGAGCAGGCCGACCGGCTTGCGGGATGATGGCGGATGACAAGGTGACAAGGTGACCGAAACATCTGTTTTCTCGCCGTCCGTCATCTGTACCCCTTACCCCTTCCTTGTCACCTTGTCACCTTGTCACCCCGTCATCCCAAGGCGTTTCTTGATCTCGCCGACGTCGCGACGGATCTCGGGGAGCTTGTCGAACGACACCCAGATGCGCTTCTGCAAGCTTTCCGGCAGGGCCGGCGTGCCGAGGACGCGCTCGCCCGGCGGAACGTCGCGGCGCACCCCGGCCTGGGCGCCGATCACCGCCCGATCGCCGATGTGGACGTGGCCGACGACGCCGACCTGGCCGGCCATCACGACGTGGTTGCCGGTGGTGCTCGACCCCGCAATCCCGACCTGGCTGACGAGCAGGTTGTGGCGGCCGATGCGGCAGTTGTGGGCGATCTGTACCTGGTTGTCGATCTTGGTCCCCTCGCCGACGTGCGTCGTCCCGAACGTTGCCCGGTCCACCGTCGTCCCGGCGCCGATCTCGACGTCGTCGCCGATCTCGACACGGCCGAGTTGCGGCACCTTGACGTGCCGCCCGCCGTGGAAGCGATACCCGAACCCGTCGGCGCCGAGAACCGCGTTGGCGTGGACGGTCACCCGCTGGCCGATGATGGTGTCATCGTAGACCGCGACGTTGGGGAACAGAGTGACGTCGTCGCCCAGCCGGCAGTTGCGGCCGACCGACACGCCGGGATGGATGCGGCAGCGCGCGCCGATCACGGTCCCTTCGCCGATGACTGCGAACGGGTGGACGCTCGGGCAATCGCCGAGGACGGCGGTCGGGTGGACCGCGGCGCGCGGGTCGATGCCGTGCGGCGGAGGTTCCGGGCGGCCGTGCAGGCGGCGAACGATGGCGATGAAGGCGGCGAGCGGGTCGGCGACGCGGATGAGCGGGACGCCGTTGCCCTGGAACGAGGTCGGGACGATGGCGGCGGACGCCCGCGAATGGGGGAGTTGGGCGCCGTGGCGGGCGTCCTCGACGAACGTGACGTCGCCCGGTTGGGCCTCGTCGAGAGGGCGGGCGGCGAGGATGGAGAGGTTGCCGTCCCCCTGGAGGGCGCCCTGTACCAGTTCTGCCAGCTCTCGAAGTGTCGCACTCACGCGCAGCCCCTTTCGTCCTTGAAAGCGACCGCCCGCCGGCAAGCGTTCCACGGGGGTGGCCTGATCCCGCAACGCCCGGCGATGATAGCGGAGGCGGGGGAAATGGGCAACGCGAGTTTTTCGCCGCCGCCCGCTGCCGCCTCTGTATCAGTGCAGGGGGAAGGGAGTTGGTCTGTAAAGCCCACGGGTGGCGTCCCGTGGGCTTTACAAACCACCCTCACGCACCTAACTGTCGTCGGTACGGGCGGGGCGTTCCGCCGGGAGGTCCAGCGCGTTCAGTCTGGTACGCAGGGTAGCCCGGGTGATGCCGAGAATCCGCGACGCCTGGGAGAGGTTCCCGCCCGTGTGGCGCAGGAGTTCCGTGAACAGGTGCCGCTCGGTCAGCGCCTGATAGTCGGCGTGGAGGGTGGTCGAACCGGCGCGGACCTGGTCGCGGATGAACGTCGTCAGGCCGCCGAAGTCGAACGACGGACCCTCGGCCTCGTCCGGACCGGCGTCCCTGGTGCGGAGCGCCGCCGGCAGGAATTCCGGCAACACGATCTGCCCGGTAGTCTGGAGCAGGGCCTGTTTGACGACGCTCTGCAGTTCCCGCACATTCCCCGGCCAGGGATACCTGCGCAGCAGATCCATCGCCTCCGGCGCGAGCCCCCGCACGTCCTTCCTCAGCTCCGCCGCGAACCGCCGGACGAAGTGGCTCGCGAGCAACGGCAGGTCGTCGCCGCGCTCGCGGAGGGGTGGTAGCCGGATCGCGTAGACGTTGAGCCGGTAGTACAGGTCGCCGCGGAACGTCCCTTCCTCGACCATTTTCTCCAGGTCGCGGTTCGTGGCGGCGATGACGCGCACGTCGGTCTTGATCGCCTCATTGCCGCCGACGCGCTCGAATTCCTGCCCCTGCAGGACGCGCAGGATCTTGGTCTGGGTCAGCGGCGTCATGTCGCCGATCTCGTCGAGGAACAGCGTTCCGCCGCTGGCCTGCTCGAACTTGCCGACACGTCGCCGGTCGGCGCCGGTGAAGGCGCCTTTCTCGTGGCCGAACAGCTCGCTTTCCAGCAGGTTCTCCGGGATGGCCGCGCAGTTGATCGCCAGGAACGGTCCCTGCGCGCGGTGGCTGTAGTGGTAGAGGGCGCGGGCGACGAGTTCCTTGCCGGTCCCGCTCTCGCCGAGGATGAGGATCGTGACATTCTGCGGGGCGACGCGGCCGATCGCCTTGTACACCTCCTGCATGGCCGGGCAGCGGCCGAGCAGAGTATCGGACTGCTCGTCCGCCCCCGACCCTTCGGGGATGACGGCGGGGACGCGCATGAGCCGGCTGATGGCGAACGCCCGCTCGACCAGGTCGGTCAGCTGGTCCAGCTCCAGCGGCTTGAGCAGGTACTCGTAGGCGCCGAGCCGCATCGCCTCGATGGCGGTCGCCATCGTGCCGTGGCCGGTGATGAAGATGACCGGGATCTTCGCGTCGATCTGGTGGATGCGGCGGAACGTGTCCAGCCCGGATGCGTCCGGCAAGTTGATGTCCAGGATGACCACGTCCGGGCGGTCCTGCTCGACCGCCGCAACTCCCTCCGCGGCCGACGCGGCCGTCAGCAGCGTCACTTCCGGCTCGGTAAACGCCTGGCGGAAGAAGTACAGGATCGACGGTTCGTCATCCACCACGAGCAGCGTTGGCATGGTTCCCCCCTGGTGCAGGGACAGGCGACCTGGTGTACACAGGTTCCTGAAAAGCCCACGGGTGGTGTCCCGTGAGGGAAGCGCTGGGAACCTGGCCCACGGGGCGCCACCCGTGGGCTTTCCTCGTTCCCAAACAGAGTTTGAGAACCCGAGACGATTGCTCGCTGTCCACTATTCACTGTCCGCCGAAACGGCCGGCAGGCGGAGCAGGAAACAGGCGCCGCCGCCGGGCAGGTTGTAGGCGGACAGGTTGCCGCCGTGGTCCTCCGCGATGCGCCGGGAAACTGGGAGGCCCAGCCCCACGCCGGTCTCCTTGGTGCTGACAAACGTCTCGAACACCTTCGGCAGGACGTCCGGGGTGATCCCGGGGCCGGTGTCGTGGACCAGGATCTCGACGTGCCCGTCGCGGGGCGGGCGAAGGTCGATCTCCACGGTCCCCCCGTTGGGCATGGCGTCGAGGGCGTTAAGGACCAGGTTGAGCAGCAGTTGCTGCAGCTGGTCCTGGTCGCCGTCCACCCAGACCGGCGTGTCGGGCTGGGGGACGCGAAGGGCCACCCCCTGCTTCTTTGCCCGCCCCTTGACGAGCGCGAAGACCCGGCCGGCGACGTCGGCCAGGTTGAGTCGCCGGCGGTCCGGCTGCGGTGGGCGGGCGAAATCGAGGAACGTCTGGAGCGTCCGCTCCATGCGGCGGATCTCGTGCTCGATCACCACCAGGTCGTCGGACGGCAGGCCGCCGACCGCCGCCCTCCGAAGGTTTACCTGGACCAGTCCCTTGATGGCGGTGAGCGGGTTGCGCAGCTCGTGGGCGACGCCGGCGGCCACCTGCCCCAGCGCCATCATCTGCTCGGCCCGCTGTAGATACCGCTCGCGCTGGCGCCGCTCGTACCAGTCCCGCTCGATGGCCGCGGCAAGCACGTTGGCGACCGACTGGAGGAACGCGACGTCCGCGGGCGCGAACGAGCGGCGCCGGGTCGAGCAGGCGCCCACCACTCCCAGCGGGCGGTCACGGCCGTACAGCGGAACGTTCAGGCTGCTGACAACGCCGTGGGACCGGAGCAACGCCGCGTCGGGGAAGCGATCGTCGGTCCGGACGTCATCCACGATCACCGCCGTCTGGCTGAGAAGCACCCGGGTCGCGGGAATGGCGCTCGCCACGTCGGTCGTCGCCCCGCCGATGACGCCCTGGTCCCACCCCGCCCCCGCCCGGAACAGGAGGTTCCCGTCGGGCAGGAGTTCCAGGACGCTCGCGTACTCCACCCCCAGCCCCGACCGGATCAGGTCAACAGCCTCGTCCAGCAGCACCCCCAGATCGATCCCGGTCAGGGCGCGCCGCCCCAACTCGGCGACTGCGGCCTGCTGGCGTGCGCTGGCCTCGGTCGTGCCCTGGCAGGAAGGTTCGCTCGAAGACGCCATCCCCGTGCCCCTTTCGACGGCCTGCAGGCGAATCGCCTTTATTGTACCCCGGCCGGGGCGGGCCGCCCGAACCACCTCGACGTGGCGGCCGCGCGGACAACGTTGGTACGGGCGTTGCTAAGAGATGAGGAGACCCTCTTCTTTCATGGGACAGAGACGATGCAGACCAGGAAAAATGGCAAGGCGGTCCTCGAAGCCGAAGCGGTCGTGTACCGGGTCGATCCGGTGAGCCGCGAGCTGATGGTCTTCATTGACAGCGCTCTTGTGGCTGTCTACGTCCCCCCCAACTGTGACGTTGTCCTCCGCGGCGAACGAGTCAAGTTCCGCATGGTCCAGCCCAGGGACTGCGTGCGTATGCGTTACGCCGACCGCGCCGGCTCCCTCGTTGCCCGTGCGGTCGAGGTGCGGTCCGTGCGCTCGCCCTCGGCCGTCTCGCGGTGACGCCGCGGCCGCGCGGCCGCGGATCCCCAGGCTCGGGGCTGGTAAAGGATCGCTCAGGGGGTGGTCGATTCCTGGACGCCGACCGGCGCCTTCGGCCGCGGCATGGCCCCCGGAATCGGCCGTTTCTGGAATTCGTCGCCGGTTTTTCCTCGACTTTTGCGGTGGATGCACGGCAGGTGGCCGTCCGCGTGCGGATCGCGGCAGATGGCACGGCAAATGCGTTAAGGATGGTCAGCCAGGACGATCACGGCGAAGGCAGTGTGCAACAGGGCAGCCTGACATGTCTTGAAGACAGGCCCGCCGTGCAGGCCGTCCTCACAGCGGCACAGACTCACAACAACGCTTTCCGTGCAGGTTGGTTCCGGAGCGGGCCGGATTGCCGGACGCACCCGCCGGGCGACGGGTGACGGCGGCACCGGCCCGCTCCTGGTGACGGTCCCCAGCTTCGACCGCCACCCGGCCGAGTCCGAGTTCCTGGAACGTCTTCTGGCGACCGGGTTCCGGCACGCGCGAGCGCTGAGGCAAGCAGGAGGCAACAGGAGGAACAGCATGGTGACGCAGGAAGATCTTGACCGGGTCGGGACGCGGGTTCAGCACCAGTTGAGCGGGCGTGTGCGCGAGTTCCGCCTGACGCGCCGGGGCGGCGGGGTCATCCTCACGGGGCGGGCCGGCTCGTATTACGCCAAGCAGCTTGCCCAGCACGCAGTCATGAAGGCGACCCCCCTCCCCATCGTGCGGAACGAAATCGAGGTGTGGTAAACGGCATTTTCCCGCCGTTCGTCGGGCACCGGCGGGCGGTAATTGATTCTCGATCCGGGTGAGGGCGCCTGGTCCTCTTTCCCCTGAGGTGGGAAGAGAACCAGGCGCCCTCACCCAAATCGGGCAGGAGAGGAGTGTAAGCATGAGACGCCCGAATCGCTGCAGCTGGCTCCGGCCCTCCGGCGGACGGCCATCCCTCGCCGCCGACTCCCTGGAGAGGGACGCCTGGCCCGTCCTGCCCACGCACTTTTCCCCGGCCCCGCGGGAGGCAACTGAGAAGGCGGCCCAGCCGCTAACTCCGCCGGCTCGCTTTCGGTCGCTGCTCGTGCCGGTGGACGGCGGGCCGTTCGGGGAGCACGCGCTGCCGGCCGCCCTGAAAGTGGCGCGCCTGGCCGGTGCCGAGGTCCGGGTGGCCCACGTGTACCGCCCCGTGCAGTCACCCCATCGGCCGGAAACCCTGTACTACGACAGCAGCCTGGATGCCCAACTCCGGCGGCGCGGCAAGGCGTACCTGGGCGGTCTCGTCCAGCGACTCCGGCGGGTCACAGACGTGCGCATTACCCCGGTGTTCCTGGAGGGCAAGGAGGTGGCCGACGCGCTCGGCGAGGCAGCCCGCGCCGGGACAGACCTCGTCGTCATGGCCACGCACGGCCGGGGTCTCGTAGGGCGGCTCTGGTTCGGCAGCGTCGCCGACGCGCTCACGCGACGACTGTCGGTCCCGCTGCTGCTGGTGCCTGGGTACAAGGCGCCGGTTGACCTGACCGGCGACCCGCTCCTGCGCCGGCTCCTGATCCCGCTGGATGGTTCCGCGCACGCCGAGCAGATTTTGGGGCCGACGCTCACCCTGGGCGCCTTGACCGGCGCCGACCACACGCTGCTGAAGGTCGTTCGGCCGATGTCGGATTACGGCCTCGGGTACGACGCCGACTGGCACACCTTGCCGATGGCCAGGGAAGAATACCGGGCGCGCGCTTACCTCCGGCGCCTCGCGGACAAGCTCGACGGAGGGACGTGCCGCGTCCGCGGCCGGATCGTGTTCGAGGAGCAGCCGGTCGCTCAGGCGATCCTCGAGTACGGCCAGAAGCACGATGCCGACCTTATCGCCCTGGCGACGCGGGGGCGCGGCGGGCTGGCGCGGCTGTTCCGCGGCAGCGTCGCCGATCAGGTGGTCCGGGGCGCGTCGGTGCCGGTGCTGGTGTACCGCCCGGACGGCGAAGCGCCCAGGCAAGGGCTCGCCACGGACGCTGCGGAATAGGGGCCGGTCCTCGCGACGGTCACCGCCACATGGGTTTTTTTACCCTGATTCTCGCTAACAGGCTGCTCCGGCACCTGGCGCCGTAGCCTGGGTTGGTCGGAGACATTCCCATAAAAAGGAGACGAAGTCATGAAGAAGCGAACCCTCATCATTTCGGCCCCGGACCACCGGCGCCTTGAGACCCTGCTGGACACAGCGCGGGCGGATCCGCGCATCCGGGAGAACTACCTGGCGGCCCTCGAAGCCGAGCTGAAGCGCGCCCGTGTCGTGCCGGCCGGGAAGGTTCCGCCGGACGTTGTGACGATGAACTCGGTCGTCCGCCTCCGCGACCTCGACTCGGACGAGACGGAGGAATATGAGCTGGTCTACCCCCCGGACGCCGACCTGGATCGGAACCGCATCTCCATCCTCGCCCCGATCGGGACGGCCATCCTGGGTTACCGGATCGGGGACATCATTGAATGGCCGGTGCCGGCCGGCGTGCATCGCCTCCGGGTGGAGGAGGTGCTATACCAGCCGGAGCAGGCCGATCTGCTGCGCGAGGGCGCGTAGCAGCCGGGTGAGTCGGAGTTGTGGTCCGGTCGCGGCGCGACCGGACCACAACTCCGACCGGGAGCGGGTGACGCCGCGCGCAACCCGCCGCCCCGACGCTCCCCTCGCCGTGCCCGCGGTCCATTTCCGGTGACGGGGGACGGTCGGATGGGGTCCGCGATCGACCACACTCTTCTGGGCCTGGCCGTCATCCTGCTGCTGAGTGTTCTGGTCAGCAAGGCATCCGACCGCTTCGGCGTCCCCGCCCTGCTCCTGTTCCTGGTCCTGGGCATGCTCGCCGGGTCGGAGGGCGTGGGCGGGATCTACTTCGACGACCCGATCGCCGCGCAATTCCTCGGGGCGGCGGCGCTGGCCCTCATCCTGTTCGCCGGCGGGCTGGATACGACCTGGCGGGACGTCCGTCCGGTCCTCGGATATGGGCTCGCGCTGGCCACCGCCGGCGTCCTGCTCACCGCGCTGGCGTTCGGGGTGTTCGCGTACCTTGCGCTCGGCCTCTCCTTACTGGAGGGGCTGCTGCTCGGGTCGATCGTCTCCTCCACCGACGCGGCCGCCGTCTTCTCCGTCCTGCGCTCCAGGAACGTCAGTCTCAAGGGGGAACTGCGGCCGCTGCTGGAACTGGAGTCCGGCAGCAACGACCCGATGGCCGCCCTGCTGACGATCGGGTTCGTGCAGATCCTCACCCAGCCGGACCTCTCGGCCGCCGGTCTGGCCCTCCTGTTCGGCCTGCAAATGCCGCTGGGCGCCGCCATCGGCCTGGCCGCCGGTCGGGCCACCGTGTTCCTCGTCAACCGCCTGAACCTGGGGTACGAGGGGCTCTATCCGGTCCTGACACTGGCGCTCGTGCTCGGAACGTACAGCCTCACGAACGTGATCGGCGGCAACGGGTTCCTGGCCGTCTACCTGGCCGGCATGTTCGTCGGCAACCACGATTTCCTGCACAAGCGGAGCCTGCTGCGCTTCCACGACGGCCTGGCGTGGCTGATGCAGATCGCCATGTTCCTGACGCTCGGGCTGCTGGTGTTCCCGTCGCGCCTGGTCCCGGTCATCGGACCGGGTTTGCTGGCCGCCGCCTGGCTCATGGTCGTGGCCCGGCCGCTGAGCGTGTTCGCGTGCCTGCTGCCGACGCGACTCGGTCTGCGAGAGAAGGTGTTCGTGTCGTGGGTCGGGCTGCGCGGGGCGGTGCCGATCGTCCTGGCGACGTACCCGCTGGTGGCGATGCCGCGGGAGCCGCGCGCCGAGTTCATGTTCAATGTGGTGTTCTTCGTGGTGCTGGCGTCCGTCCTCGTTCAGGGGACGTCCATCCCGGTCGTGGCCCGGTGGCTGGGCCTCGATGCGCCGCTCGCCCCGCCCCGCGTCTTCCCGCTGGAGTACAACCCCGTCGCCGGGCTTCAGAGCGAACTCCGGCAGTTGACTGTCTCCGCCGATTCGCCAGCGGTCGGCAAATCGCTCGTGGCGCTGGGCCTCCCGCCGGAGTCGCTGGTCGTGCTGATCGCCCGCGGCAACGAATACCTGGTGCCGGCCGGAGGAACGACCCTGGCGGCGAGCGACGCCCTCCTCATCCTGGCGGACGAGGCGGCGTTCGCTCGGGTCAAGGACCAGGTCGAGCCAGCGGGTTGACGCGCTGCTGCTGACCGAGCCGCGCACGCCACGCGGCGTGCGCGGCTCGAACAGCCCCACCCGGCGGCACCGCCGGTCACCACCTGTCAGGAGTTTCTCGATGCCCTCCTCCTCCTCCTCGTGCCACGGACTGGCGCCGGGTAAGAAAGCCAGCCTCTCCGTCCACGTCGCCCGGCGTGCCGACGGGTCGCCGATCGCCCTGTCGCTGCTCCTCGTTCGCGGCGCGGCGCCGGGGAAAATGCTGCTCGTGAGCGCTGGCGTTCACGGCGACGAGTTCGAGGGGATGGCGGCCCTCCACCGGCTGTACGAGGAGTTGGATCCGGCCGCCCTGGCCGGAACCCTGGTCGGGATCCCGGTCGCCAACCCGCCGGCGTTCGAGGCGGGCCTGCGCACCAACCCGGACGACCGCCAGGACATGGCCCGCGTCTTCCCCGGCGACCCGCGCGGGACCGTCACCGAGCAGCTGGCGGCTCGGCTGACGGAGGAGATCCGCCAGGCCGACTTCTACTGCGACCTGCACAGCGCCGGGCAGTACTACCGCATGCCGCCCCTCGCCGGCTACCAGTTGCGGCCCGAGCCGCTGCTGAGCGCTCAGCGCGCCGCCGCCCGGGCGTTCGGGCTGCCGCTGATCTGGGGCACGCCGGGGCTGCCGGGGCGGTCGCTGTCGGCGGCGGCTGAAGGGGGGATCCCATCGATCTACGTTGAAACCACCGGCGAGGGCCGCTGCCGGCCGGAGGACGTTGCGGCTTACCTGCACGGGCTGCGCAACCTGCTGATCCACCTGGGGATGCTGGCTGGCGAGGTGAACGCCGATCCGCCGCGCTGGGTGGTCGAGGATGACCGGCCGCAGGCGGGCTTCCTGCAGGTGCAGAACCGGGCGCCGAGCGGCGGGCTGTTCGAGCCGGCGGTGGCGGTCCTGGACCGCGTGACGCGGGGGCAGCACCTCGGCGCGATCCGCGACGCCTGCGGGACCGTGCGCCACCTCGTCAAGGCCCCGCACGAGGGGCTGGTGGTGTTCCTGCGCACCTTCCCGCGCGTCCTGGCGGGCGACCCGGTCTGCACGATTCTGCAAACGGACACCCTGGCCAGCGGGGCGTAACGGTTCGCCTGGCATGGCTGCGGCGAATTCGTGTAGGATAACGGCAGCAAGGAGGGTTATTGTCGTGAAGATTATTCTGGCCAACCCGCGCGGGTTCTGCGCGGGCGTGAACATGGCGATCGAGAGCCTGGAGCGCGCGCTGCAACTGTACGGCACGCCGCTGTACGTCTATCACGAGATCGTCCATAACCGCCCGGTCGTTGAGAAGTTTCGCGACCGTGGCGTCGTCTTTGTTGACCGCATCGAGGACGTCCCGCCGGGCGGCCACGTCCTGTACAGCGCCCACGGGGTAGCGCCGGCTATCCGGGCGGCGGCGGCGCGGCGCGGCCTGCACGCCATCGACGCCACCTGTCCGCTCGTCACCAAGGTCCACTTCGAGGCGGTTCGGTTCGCCCGCGAGGGGTACACGATCCTGCTCATCGGTCACGAGGGGCACGACGAGGTGGTTGGGACGATGGGCGAGGCGCCGGCGAACATCCGCCTGATTCAGTCGGCCGCGGAGGCCGAGGCGCTCGACCTGCCGGCGGACGCGAAGGTCGCCTTCCTGACGCAGACGACGCTGAGCGTGGACGACGCCGAGGTGATTGTCGGCGCGCTGCGGCGACGCTACCCGCAGATTGTCGGACCGTCGAAGGACGACATCTGCTACGCGACGCAGAACCGGCAGGAGGCGATCAAGCGGCTGGTCCCGGGGGCCGACGTGGTACTGGTGCTCGGCAGCCAGAACAGCTCGAATAGCCAGCGCCTGGCGGAGTTGGCCGAGGCGTGCGGCAGGCCGGCGTACCTGCTCGACGGCGTCCGCGGTCTGCGGGACGAGTGGTTCGCCGGGGCCAGGACGGTACTGATCACGGCCGGCGCCAGCGCCCCCGAGGAGGTCGTGCAGGAGTGCGTCGAGCACCTGCGGCGGCGGTACGGGGCGACGGTGGAGAGCCACACGGTGCGCGAGGAGCACGTTCAGTTCCCGCTGCCGCGCGAGCTGCGCGTGGTGGCGGTCTGAGGCGCCGTCAGGGGGAGAGGTGGAGCATGGCGATCGTCCTGCGCATCGGGCCGACCGATCACGGGCGTCCGATGACGGTTGAAGAGTTCGAGAAGGGCGACTACGAGGAAGGGTATCAGTACGAACTGATCGACGGGAAGCTGTACGTGTCCCCCAAACCGAACGCCCCGCACGGCTGCGTCGAGCTATGGATCTTTCTGAAGCTCGTTGACTACTGGCGCGCCCACCCGGAGATCCTCAACTACGTTCATCCCAACGCCCGCGTCTTCGTCCCGGACCGACCGGGCGTGACCAGCCCCGAGCCGGACGTGACCGCGTACCGGGACTTCCCGATCGATCTGCCGTTTACAGAGATCAAATGGCAGAACGTCAGCCCGCTCCTGGTCGTGGAAGTGGTGTCGGCGGACGACCCGGACAAGGATCTGGTGCGCAACGTCGCGCTGTACCTGGAGGTGCCGACGATCAAGGAGTACTGGGCGATCGACGCCCGCAAGAACCCGGACCGGCCGACGATGCGCGTCCACCGGCGGCGCGGCAAGCGCTGGACGGTCATTGACCTGACCTACGGCGACGTCTACACGACAAAACTCCTCCCTGGCTTTGAACTGACCCTCGACCCGCGGAGTTGATTCGCATGCCCGTCGCGATTGACCTGGCGCTCGACTACCTGCCGCGCCTGCCGCGGCGCAAGGACGTCCGCATCGGCTGCATCGGCAGCGGCTTCATCATGCGCGACTGCCACCTGGTCGCGTACCGCCAGGCCGGGTTCAACCCGGTCGCCCTGGCCGCCCGCGACTTCGACCACGCCCGCGCAGTTGCTCAGTTGCACGCCGTCCCGCGCTGCCACGCCACCATCAACGACCTCCTCGCCGACGACAGCATCGAGGTTCTCGACATCGCGGTGCCGCCGGACGCGCAGCCGGACCTGATCCGCCGCGCCGTCGAGCGCAACGGCGCGCTCCGCGGCGTCCTGGCGCAGAAGCCGCTGGCGATGAGCTACCGCGCGGCGAAGGAATGTGTGGACGCCTGCGCCGGGGCGGGCGTGGCGCTCGCGGTCAACCAGAACATGCGCTACGACCAGTCGGTGCGGGCGCTGAAGGACGTGCTGCGGCGCGGGTGGCTCGGCGAGCCGGTGCTCGGCACGATCGACATGCGCGCCATCCCGCACTGGATGCCGTGGAGCGAGCGGCTGCCCTCGCTATCGACGTTCGTGATGAGCATCCACCACCTCGACACGTTCCGGTACTGGTTCGGCACGCCGGACCGCGTGCTGGCGAGCACGCGCCCCGACCCGCGCACGCGCTTCCCGCACGCGGACGGCATCAACCTGTACATCCTCGAGTACGACAACGGCTGCCGCGCCTCGTCGTGGGACGACGTCTGGACCGGGCCGGCGCGCGAGGGGTCCGAGAGCGATATCGGCATCCACTGGCGCGTCGAGGGAACGGACGGGCTGGCGCGCGGTACGATCGGCTGGCCGACCTACCCGGCGCGGACGCCGAGCACGCTGGACTTCACGACGAAGCGGCAGCCCGGGTACTGGCTCCAGCCGCGCTGGAAGGAGGTGTGGTTCCCGGATGCGTTCGTCGGAACGATGGCGCAGCTGTTGTGTGCCATCGAGGACGGGACCGAACCGGAGATCAGCGGGCGCGACAACCTGGAGACGATCGCGCTGTGCGAGGCGGTCTACGCGGCGGCGCGCGACCACCGCGTCACGACGGTTGGCGAGTTTATGAGTCCCGATTAACCATGCCAGGTGACCGCGCGCAACACGTCGCGCTCGTACACTTTCATCGTCTCGGTAATCCGCCCGCACACCGACGGCTCATTGGCCGCCAGTTGCAGGAGGTCAAAGATCGCCTCCGCGTGCTCGACGTAACCCACCGCGGTCGCGTGGGTCCGTTCCCGATCGAGATCGTAGTCCGCCCAGTTCCGCTCTTGTCGCAGGAGTTTCAAATCGGTTCCTGCCTTTTGGACATCCGGGTGCCCCGAGTTGGAGAGACGCAACCAAAGGTAGCCATGCACCTGCTCGCCCTGAGGAACCTCGAACCCGCACTGGCGGAGCAACGCCCGGGCGGCGTGAAAGGCTGCGTAGTAGCCTCGGCTCACGGCGGACCGCCACTCCGCCTCCCCCATACCTGTGATAAGGGCGTCCGCCACGTCCAGGAAGTCGCGCGGCTTCATCAGGCCACCAGGTCCAGGAGCAGACAAAAAACGGTCACCAATGGCGCTGGGCAACAGCGGAACAACTCGTCCGTCCAGCGGTGCACCGCGGAAACGAAGTCCGGCACGTCCGCCTGCGGCACGCGGACGTCGAACACAATGGTACGCATGTCTCGGATTTCAGGGTCTTCGTTCACGGACACCGTCAAGGAGCGGGCCGTCGGGAAGAGCCGGCGAGTCGCGTCCAGCAGCGGCTGCAGGTACTCGGTGACGCCCTGTTCCGCCGCCAGCGCGAGGACGTCCGCGGGCCATTCCCAGCCGGCGTGGGTCGTGAGCGGGGCGTTCATGCGTCGGGCCTCCCTCGTCGGTTGAACGGTTGCCTCGTCACTCGCAGTTTACCGCCCGGCAGCCCGCGCCAGCTACCCTACTTCACCCCGTCTGCACGAGCGCCCGGCCCTGGGGACGGCAATTCAGAGGCTGTTAATCGCCGAACATCGCCGGGTTGAAGCCTCCCGTCTCCCGGCCTCCGGCGAGTGGGGGCTGGGAGAACGCATCGGTAGTCGGCGGTGCGGTGTCAGGAGGAGGGGGCGGGGGAGCGAACGCCCCGTCCAGGTCGGCGTCGGTCACGTCCGGATTCGCGAGTTGGAACCGCCTGACCAGCTCGTACGACGGCAGCCGCGCCACGTTTGGGTTGTCTCGGATAAACTGCACGAGCCGCACAGCAATCCTGCTGCCGCGCCAGTGTGCCGTTTTGTTGGCGTGCAGCGCCGCCGCGAGCCGCTCGGCGTTGTTCTCCGCCTGGACGGCGAAGTACGACATGGTCAGCGAACCGGCCCCAGGCGTCGATCAGCGGCCGGTAAAGGCTTACGAAGCGCTCCCACGCCTCGCGGTCTTCCGGCCCCTTGAGTTTCTCCAGGAGCGTGTCGCTGCTCGCGATGTCGTAGACGTCGCTCATGGGCTGCTACGCCCGGGGCCGAGGGATTTAACATCGAATTTCCCCGGGCGCCCCCCGCGAGGTCACCTCACCCCCGCTCGCACGATCGCCAGGAAGTCGTCGGCCTTCAGGCTGGCGCCGCCGACAAGGGCGCCGTCCACGTCCGGCTGACTCAGCAGCGACGCCGCGTTGTCTGCCTTGACGCTGCCGCCGTACTGGATCAGCAGGGCCGCGGCCGCCGCCTCGCCGCACAGCTGCCCCACGCGCCGCCGGACAAAGGTGTGCGCCTCCTGGGCCTGCTCCGGAGTGGCGTTGTGGCCCGTACCGATCGCCCACACCGGCTCGTAGGCGATTACCACCCCGCCCAGCACGTCTGCCGTCACGCCCGCTAGCCCGGCCGTCAGCTGCCGGTCGAGGACTGCCTCGGTCCGATTCCCCTTCCGTTCTTCCAGCGTCTCGCCGATGCACAGGATCACCTGCAGCCCGGCCGCCAGCCCGGCCTTGACCTTGCGGTTGATGAAGGCGTCGTCCTCGCCCAGCTTGTGCCGCCGCTCGCTGTGGCCGACGATCACGTAGCGACAGCCGACGTCAACGAGCATCGTCGGGCTGACCTCGCCGGTGAACGCCCCCTCTTTCTCCGGGTAAAGGTTCTGCCCCCCGAGCCCGATCGGAGTGCCGCGCACCACCTCGGCGACGCGCGCCAGGTACGGGAACGGCGGACACACTGCGACGGTGACCCGGTCGGCCTTGCCGACGCCCTGCACCACCGCCGCTGCGAGCTGGGCGCCGGCGGCAGCGGTGGTGAACATCTTCCAGTTGCCGACGACGAACTTCTTGCGCATGGCGAACCCCTTTGCCCTGGACGATCGCCCCGGAACGTCCATAATAACAGTTTTCAGGGTCTGGGTAACAACACCCGGCCGGCGGCACCGTAAGCGGCCGGCGTCGTGCGTTTTTGTACGAGAAACGTCCGGGCGATTCACCCGGGCGGTGGGTCCGTGAAAGGGGATGGCGGCCATGCCACTGGGGTTGCTCGGGTTGAAGGTGGGGATGACCCAGGTCTACGACGACAAGGGCAAGATCGCGCCGGTGACGGTGCTTCAGGTCGGACCGTGTCCGGTCCTGCAGGTGCGCGATGCCGACCGCGACGGGTACAGCGCCGTCCAGGTCGGCTTCCTCGACAAGCCGCGCCGCAAGGCCACCCGGCCGGAGCGCGGCCACGTCGCCTCGTCGTTCGTGTCCAACCGCCGCAAGGCGCGCCAGGAGGCCGGCGTCGCGCTGCCGCCGAAGGCCGACGTCGAGCCGCAGCGCTACATCCGCGAGTTCCGCCTCAACGCCCCGGCCGAGACGACCGTCGGGACGGTGCTGACGGCCGCCGAGGTGTTCAAGGATGTTCCGCGCGTCGATGTGATCGGGACGAGCAAGGGCCGCGGGTTCACCGGCCCGATGAAGCGCCACAACTTCGGCGGCCTGCGCGGCAGCCACGGCGTCAAGAAGGGTAACCGGCAGCACGGGTCGGTCGCGTCGAACGCCAGCAACCGCGGGAGCGGCCGGCCGAAGAAGGGCATCCGCCAGGCCGGCCAGTACGGCAACTCGCAGGTGACGATCCGCAACCTCGACATCGTCCGCATCGACGCCGAGAATCACCTCGTCCTCGTCCGCGGCGCCATCCCCGGGCCGAACAACGGCCTGGTGATCATCCGGCCGACGAACAAGCGCAGCCGGGGCGGCTAAGGAGGGGTTAGTGTAAGTTCGAGGAGGATGGTGTGTGCAAGGGGCTCTGTAAAGCCCACGGGCCGCCGCCCGTGGGCTTTCTCCCTTTCCCTGATCCCGAGTCCCTAACCCCCAACCCTTCTGCTACAATGGACGGCGTCAATCTGCACTGGCGCGCTCCCCTCCCCGGGTACTGACCATGACTTCCCCCGCGGGCAAACTGGTCGGGATCGACCTCGGCACCACGTTCTGTGCCGTCGCGACCCTCGATGACCGCGGGCAGGCCGTTACCCTGCCCAACCGCGAAGGCGAGATGCTCACCCCCAGCGCGGTCCTGCTCGAGGACGGGATCGCCGTCGTCGGCCAGGCGGCCCGCGACGTCGCCCTCGAACACCCCGATCGGGTCGCCATGCTCGTCAAGCGCGACATGGGCCTGCCCGCCTATAGCTACCCGGTCGCCGGTCGCACGTTCCGCCCCGAAACTCTCTCGGCCATCGTCCTGCGCAAGCTGGTCCAGGACGCGGAGTACCGCCTCGGTCCCGTCAGCAAGGCCGTCATCACCGTCCCGGCCTACTTCGACGACACCCGCCGCAAGGCTACCAAGGACGCCGGCCGCATCGCCGGCCTGGACGTCCTCGACATCCTCGACGAACCGACTGCGGCAGCCCTCGCCTACTGCTTCCGCCCGCCCCAGGGCCACGGTCAGTTCCTCCTCGACGCGGCCCTGCCCACCCAGCAACAAACGGTCCTGGTGTACGACCTCGGCGGCGGGACGTTCGATGTGACCCTCGTCCGGCTAGCGCACCGCCGGTTCGAGAGCCTCGCCATCGAGGGCGACGTCCGCCTCGGGGGCAAGGACTGGGACGACCGCATCGTGGACCACGTCGCGACCAGGTTCCTGGCCAACTACGGCGAGGATCCGCGTACCGATCCGCAGTCCCTCGCGGCCCTCACCGCCGCGGCCGAGCGGGCCAAGCGCACGCTGAGCAAGCTCAATCAGGCCAGCGTCACCTGCGCCCACCGCGGCCAGGTGCTGAGCGTGCCGATCGCCCGACACGAGTTCGAGACGATGACGCGCGACCTGCTGACGCGCACCCGGCTGACGGCGCAACAGGTTCTCCGCCAGGCGGGCCTGACGTGGGACCGGGTAGATCGGTTGCTCCTCGTCGGCGGCTCGACGCACATGCCGATGACGGTCCAGATGCTCCAGGAACTGACCGGCAAGCCGCCCGACAACTCGCTGGCGGTGAGCGAGGTGGTGGCGCGCGGGGCCGCCATCCACGCCGGCATCGTCGCCTCACGCTCGGCCGATCCAGAGATGCTCGACGCCGACCTGCGGGATCTGCTCGGCCAGGTCGTCGAGATCAACGTCAACTCGCACAGCCTCGGCATCGAGGTGAAGCAAAACCAGGACCGGATCAACGACATCCTGATCCCCAAGAACACCCAGTTGCCGACAGCCGCCAGCCGGGTGTACCGCACCGTCGTGGAGAATCAGCCGCGCGTCCGGGTGAAGGTGTTGCAAGGCGAAGCCCACCAGGCGGACGCCTGCATCAGCATCGGCGAGTGCTGGATCGAGGGACTGCCGCCGAACCTGCCCCGGCTCTCGCCGATCCAGGTCCGCTGCGGCGTCGGCAGCGATGGGCTGATCGACGTGATGGCGCTGGACATGACGAGCGGCAAAATGGCGCGGGCCGAACTGCACCGTTCCAGCGGCCTGTCCGAGGAGGAAATCGCCCGCGAAGCGGCCTGGGTACGGAGCCTGCAAATTCAATAGGCAGGAGGCAGGAGGCAGAAAGCAGGAGGCAGGAGGCAGTCAAATAAAGCCCACGGGTGGCGTCCCGTGGGTTAGGTTTCCAGCGATTGGCCCACGGGGCGCCGCCCGTGGGCTTTCACCCTGCTGCCACCTGCCTACTGCCTACTGCCTCCGGACGATCATGGTATTCGCCGTTCAGTGCCCCAATCCGAAGTGCCGGAAGTTCATGCTGGTCGAGGACCGCGACCGCGGCAAGGTGGTCAGCTGCCTGCTGTGCAAGGCGGCGATCAAGGTCGGCGGCACGGCGGCGCCGAACCCGACCAGCTCTCGACCGACGCCCCCGCCCCGCCCATGAACGACCGGCCGGCCGGGTTCGCGGTGCGGTCAGCGCTGTGGTCCCTCCAGCGCGAACTGCGCCCCGACCTCGTACCAGCCGTCCGGGCAGCGCTGGCCACGCACCACCCGGGCCAGGGCCTGGACGTTGCCCAGAGCCGGCAGCGTCGGGTGGCGGACGTAGAAGTGCGACGCCGGCAACGGCCTGGGCAGGAACAGCCCGATCCCACGCACCGAGATGTCCTTGCCGACACACTCGATCGCGGCCCCGTCCTCAAGCCCGGCCAGGACCGGCACCACGCGCAGCGGCTGGTTCCACACGAGGCGGTCCTGGGCGCGCAGGTCCGAGCGCACCTGCAGGTGCGCCCGCAGCCGCTCCAGCACGACTGGCCCCAGAGACTCCAGCAGGCGCACCGCCCGCTCGCGTCCGCACCCGAATGGCCGGATTACCACCGTCAACTCGGACAGCTTGTGGCCCGGGCGGGCGGGGCGCGTCACCCGCACCTCGATTTCCAGTCCGATGTGCCTGCCGACGAGTCGTTCCCAGAACAGCGGCGCGGCCCGGACCGCGAAGACGAACGTGTCCTGGTCGCGCAGAACCGCCTCGGCGTCCCACTCCTGGCGGAACCCTTCCAGCTTCAGGGCCGCCGCCCCGGCGAACAGACTGACCCCGCAGCGGTGGCGCAGACTCCGGCCCGGCTCCAGGTGGTAACGGATCGGCCCGTGCTCGCACAGGGCGCCCCCGCCAGCTGCCAGACCGACCAGTTCGCGGGCAAACTCGTCCAGCGACCGCGTGCCCAGCCGGCGACCGTCCGCCTCGGGCCGCAGCAGCACCGGCAGCGTCCCTGGCTGACGCCGCCCTTCCTGCGCCGCCTCGCCCGGCAGTCCTTCCAGGGCCGCGACCAGATCCCGGCAGCTGGCGAAGCGGCGGCGCGGGTCCGCGTTGACGGCCTGCCGAATGACCTCGCGCTCGGCGGTGGCCAGCATCACCAGATTCGGCTTGCCCGGCCGCGAGCCGGCGTGGGCGCACAGCGGGTGGATGCCGGTGACCATCTCGGCGTAAATGAGGGCCAGGCTGTACTGATCGCTCCTCGGCCCGGCCTCCCCGTCGAACAGTTCCGGGGCCGCGTACACCGGATGCAGCGCGGCCGCCCGGCAAGCGGTGTCCGGGCCGAGCAGATTCACCAGACCGAACCCGCCCAGACGTACCCGGCCGTCCTTGAGCCACAGGTTGCCCGGGTGCAGCCCCAGGTGGGCGAGGCGCGACTGGTGGTAGATCTCGTCGAGCGCCTGGGCGACGAAGCGCAGCTGCGCGAGCAGTTCGGTCCGCGGCACTCCGGGCAGTCCCCAGGCGCGACACTCGCGCAGCCACCCCGCGAACGTTTGATCGTACCCGTCGGCCAGCAACACCAGCCGCCCGGACGGTCCCCGGGCCAGGCCCAGCGGCGGCAGCGCTGGGTGCGAGACAGCCCACAGCCGATCGAGTTCCCGCGATCGGCCTGCAACGGCTTCCTCGTGGAAAAAGTGCGCGATGCGCGGCTTTCGGTCAGGGCCGACCACCTTCCAGATCTCCCCGAGCGCCGCCCGTTCCAGGCAGTCGAGGAAATCGTGGCCGTCCAGCTCCGCCGTGATGTGGGTCGCCGCCAGCCCGGCCCCGACGCCTGGCACGCTCGTCGCCTCTGCATCGCGAACCAGGACGTGCTGGGGCAGGGCGATCTCGTCGGTGGTCTTCATGATCGTCCGCGCAGCCCAGATGGGTTTGGTGGGGATTTCGCTCGGGTCCACGCGCTCGCCTCTTCCGGGGAATGGTGGTTGTCGGGACGGGCGGACGGCGGCCGTCACCGCTCAACCATAGGTCACCCCGGCGGGGCTGTCCAATGAGCGATGTGGTGGGAACGTGGGGCCGGCGTTACCCCTTCTCGGGGCCGGCGCTCGCCCAGAGGTGGTCGAGGCGCTCCGCGACGCGCGGGCCGCGGGTCATGCGCGTGAGCACACGCTGAGGGGTCAGGCCGACCGCTTCCACCAGGGAGACGGCGGCCCGGTTCCCTTCGGGGACGTCGAGGAAGACGAACTCGCCCGCGTGGCGGTGCCAGGCGTCGGCGAACAGCAGGGGGCCGGCCGCCAGCGGCGCGATGCACGGGCCGAGAAACCGTGCCCGCGCGCCGGGCCGCGCCGTCAGGAATCCGACAACTCCCCCGTCCGCCTCGACGACCCGCAGGGCGTCGGGGTATTCCTCGAACAGGCGGAGGAGGATTTTGGCCCGGTCGGTTCCGGTCGCCTGCCGGTCGAGGCGAAGGCAGGCCTCGTGGTCCGCGCGTCGGGCGGCGCGCACGGTTGCGGGTGCATCCCGGCTGGGCAGCACGCCAGCGTAGCGGTGCAGGATGTGGTCGGTGACGAAGCCCAGCTGTTCGTAGAGGGGCTGGCCGAGGGGGGTGGCGTCGAGGCGGACGGTGCGCACGCCCTTCCGGTCGAGCACCTTCAGGCCGTGCTCCATCAGGGCGCGGGCGACGCCGCGGCGGCGGAATGCGACATCGACGAGCACCATCGCGATCCAGGCGACCGGCCCGAACACGCAGGTAGCGAGGGTGCCGGCGGGCTGCCCGTCCAGGTCGGCGACGAACGCGCCCCCGGGCTCGACCTCCAGAAAGCGCACCCAGTCGGCCTCGACCTGGTTCCACCCGGCCTGGTCCTTGAGGCGCATGCCCAGCGGCAGGTCAGCGCACGTCAGCGTCCGGATGTGAATCATGCGTCGTCGAGGCGGAACGGGCTGGCGGTGTCGTCTTCGTGGCGGATCTCGTCGATCGGATCCTTGCGCCCCGGCCCCCTGTACAGGCGGTTGGGCGCGTTGAACACCAGCCCCGGGCCGGTGCCAACGTTCTTGTACCCGTGGACGACACCGGGCGGGATGACCACCAGGGCAGGGCTGTCGGCGCCGGCGATGAGTACCTGCCGCGTCCGGTAAGTCGGGGACTGCGGGCGGTTGTCCCACAGCACCACCTTGAAGTTCGACGGCCCGATGAAGCAGAAGTAGTCGGCCTGATCGACGTGCTCGTGCGGGCCGCGCGTCACGCCCGGCTCGGTCTCGGACACGTAAGCCATCACCGGGTGAAACTGCGCCGGCACGTCGTCGTGGCGGAACAGTTCGCACAGCCAGCCACGCCCGTCGTAATACTTGCGCAGCGGGTGGTAAATCACGTCTTCGATGGTGCCGTCATGAAACTCCATATGCCCTCCCTTGTGGGTTCGACGGACTCGCGGCCGCACGCATTCTCGGGCCGGGTACTGCGGTCCGCGCTGCGTGCGCGGCGCGGACAGGAATAACCGGACCATGAATCAGCCCAGCATCTCCTGGACAACGTTGCCGTGGACGTCGGTCAGCCGGTGGTGGCGCCCCTGGAATTTGAACGTCAGCCGGCGGTGGTCGATACCCAGACAGTGCAGGATGGTGGCGTTCAGGTCGTGGATGTGGACCGGGTCGCGCACCACGTTGTAACTGAAGTCGTCCGTCTCGCCCACCGTTCCGCCGGCGCGGACGCCCCCGCCGGCCAGCCAGACGGTAAAGCAGCGCGGGTGGTGGTCGCGCCCGTAGTTCTCCGCCGTCAGCGTCCCCTGGCAGTAGACAGTGCGGCCGAACTCCCCGCCCCAGACGACGAGGGTATCGTCGAGCAGGCCGCGCGCCTTGAGGTCGGTGAGCAGGGCGGCGGTCGGCTGGTCGGTGTCGCGGCACTGCCCGCGGATCTGACGCGGCAGGTTCGTGTGCTGATCCCAGCCGCGGTGGTACAGCTGGATGAAGCGCACACCGCGCTCCGCCAGCCGCCGGGCCAGCAGGCAGTTGGCCGCGTAGGTTCCGGGGATGCGCGCGTCGGGGCCGTACAGGTCGAGAACGCGGCGCGGCTCAGGCGAGACGTCCATCAGTTCCGGCACGCTGGTCTGCATCCGGTACGCCATCTCGTACTGGGCGATGCGCGTCTGGATCTCCGGATCGCCCGTGTCCTGGTGGCGCATCTGGTTGAGGCGCGCCAGGTCGTCGAGCATGCGGCGGCGCGCGTCGCGGCCGAGACCAGGCGGGTTGGACAGGAACAGAACCGGGTCGGCGCCGGACCGGAAGCGGATGCCCTGGTAGCGCGACGGCAGGAACCCGCTCCCCCAAAGGCGGTCGTAGAGCGGCTGGTCGGCCGGCAGTCCGGTGCCGACCGAGACGAGGACGACGAACGCCGGCAGGTCGCGGTTCGCGCTCCCCAGGCCATAGCTAACCCACGCCCCCATGCTCGGCCGACCGGCAAGCTGCGCCCCGGTCTGGATGTAGGTGATGGCCGGGTCGTGGTTGATCGCCTCGGTGTGGACCGAGCGGACGAAGCACAGATCGTCCACGACGCGCGCGGTGTGCGGCAGCAATTCACTCACCCAGGCGCCGGTCCGGCCGCGGCGCGCGAACCGGAACCTCGACGGCGCGACCGGGAAGCTCTCCTGGGTGGCCGTCATGCCGGTGAGCCGCTGGCCCCTGCGGATCGAGTCGGGCAACTCCACGCCGCGCAGGTCGCGCAGGCGCGGCTTGTAATCGAACAGCTCGAGCTGCGACGGCGCCCCCGACTGGAACAGATAGATGACGCGCTTCGCCTTCGGGGTGAAGTGCGGCAGTCCGGGCAAACCGCCTACCGCCCGGGCGTCGTCGGCGCGGCCGTCCGCGTGCAGTAGCGTGGCCAGCGCGGCGACGCCGATGCCGGAAGCGGCGTGACCGAAGAAGTGGCGCCGGGTCAGCAGCCGGCGGGAGTCGTGCAATGGGTCCATGATGTCGATCTCGGCGTGGGCGTCAGCGGCCCGCTTCGGTCAGGAGCGCGTCGAGGCGGATCACCAGTTCCGAGGGTAGGTCCGCCAGCAGGTCGCGCCCCACCAGGCCAACCTCGATCAGGTCGCGCAGGTGAACGCGGTCCTGGTCGCGATTGGCCATCAGCTTCATGCGGACCAGGCCGGGAAGCGTCACGACCTGCAGGCCAGGCGCCAGGGTTTGCCGTTCCTCGATGCTGGGCGAAGGAAGCGGGTTCTCCGGGCGGACCTTCTCACCCGCCCAGATCAGGTGAACGCCCTGGCGGGGGTTCGGGTCGTTGCGCTCGAGGAACATGCCAACGCCGACCGCTTCAAAGTAATCCAGGCCCGCACTCAGGGCGGCCGCTCGCGCCGTGGGGAGGTGGTCGCGACTCAGGAGCAGATCGACGTCTTTCGTAATGCGGACCGCGGCTGCGTCCTTTGTCGCGACCCAGGCCGCCACCGCCTGCCCGCCGACAAGGGCGTAGGGAACGCCGGCTGCTTCCAGCACGGCGGTGATGCGCTGCAGGCGTTCCGTCACCTTCTCCACGGCCATGGCGAACCGCTCCAGCAGGTTGACGGCTCCGACGGCGGCAGTGCTCGGCATGGGCAGGCTCCCTTCCCTGACCAGCGTATCCGGGATCCTGGGCGGACGCAAGGACGCAGGATAACCCTGGTGCAGGTTCAAGGAGGATGGTGTGCGAAGAGTCGTGGCAAGCTCACGGGTAGCGTTCCGTGGGCCAGGTTCCCAGCACTTCGCTCATGGGATGCCACCCGTGGGCTTTCCAGGCGGGTTAGTCTGAACGGCGTGGGTCGTCTCTATAAGATTATGTGAGGGTACGCCCTTGGTTTATTGAGACGAGGACAGCGATGTCGCGACGCGCTCGGGTTCTGTTTGCCAGTCTGGCCGCCCTGGCCTGTGTACTCTCCCTGACCGCGCGCGGTGCGCGGGGGCAGCAGGGCACCCCCAAGCCGCCCCAGTGGACGCACGCCTTCGACCTGAAGTGCCGTAACAGCAAGGAGCCGACGTTCTCCAAGGACACGAAGACGTACGGCATCGAGGTCTTCCGCGACGACAACAACCAGAACGGCGTGTACATCATCGAGACCGGCAACCTCGCCGTCGCCCGCAACTTCGCGGACGTCAAGGCCCCTGTTCCCAACAGCAAGTCGCCCGAGTGGTTGCACGGTCTGGACCTGAAGGTGCGCAAGGCGAACGAGCTGGAGTTCACCGACAAGACGCAGGTCATCAGCTTCGAGGTGTTTCGGGACGAGAACACCGGCAACCTGATCTACATCTCGGAGAAGGCGTACATCGCCGTCGGCCCCGGCGAGAAGGGCGGCCGGGCGCCGACGCCGTCGCCCAGGGCGCCGGTCTGGACGCACGGGCTGGATCTGAAGGTGCGCCAGGCGAAGGAGAAGGAGTTCAGCAACAGCACCAAGGTGTGGAGCGTCGAGGTGTTCCGGGACGAGAACACCGGGCTGCTGATGTACGTCTGCGAGAGCGGCGCCGTCGCCGTCGTCCCGGGCGAGGCGGCGGACCCCAAGGCCAAGGCCAAGGCGCCGGAGTGGCTGCACGGCCTGAACCTCAAGTGCCGGCGCGGCGGGGAGAAGGACTTCGGGCCGAACACGAAGGAGTTCGGCATTGAGGTCTTCCGCGACGCCAACAACGGCAACCTGATCTACATCTGCGAGACGGGCTCGCTCACCGTCGTGCCGGGCACCAAGGACGCCAAGGCGCCGACGCCGACGCCGCGCGACCCGGTGTGGAAGCACGGCCTGGATCTGAAGTGCCGCAAGTTCGGGGAGAAAGAGTTCGGCCCCACCACGCGCGTGTTCGGCATCGAGGTCTTCCGCGACGAGAACACCGCCAGCACGGTCTACATCTCCGAGGTCGGCGCGATCTCCGCCGTGCCGGGGAAGTGAGGCGGATGGGTCCGAGGCCCGGGGCGCGGGGACGAGCGCCTCTCCCCCGCGGCCCGGACCCCGGCCCCCTCCCAGCGGAGTCAAGGAGGGGCAGTCATGAAGTGCAGTTTCTGTGAACAGCCGCTGGTTTGCAAGTCCTGCCGTCGCCCGTTCCATGCCCGCACCAGCGAATCCCATCTCGGCGTCTTCCAGGCCGACACGCAGGTGCTGTGTCCGGAGTGCCAGAAAGTCCTCGCCTGCACGGCGTGCGGGTACGTCTACAGCGGCCCAGCCGACGAGCGCGCGGGAGAAGAGCCGTAGGCAGTCAGCAGTCAAGCTAAAGCCCACGGAGCGCTGCCCCGTGGGCTTTAGCTTGACTGCTGACTGCTATCCCGCCGCGCCCGCGGCCAGCCTCCGGACCGGAGCGTCAAGGATCGCGCGCACCTTGTGCGCGAGGGCGTGGGTGGCGAAGGGTTTCTGAATGAACTCGACCTCGCCAGCCAGCAGGCCGTGACGCAGGACGCTGTCCACCGTGTACCCGGACATGACGAGGATCTTGAGATCGGGCCGCAGGCGGCTCAGCTGCTCGGCCAGCACGCGCCCGCTCAGGTGCGGCATGACGGCATCCGTGAGCAGCAGGTGGATCGGGCCGGCAACCGCCCGCGCCACGCGCAGCGCCTCGATCCCGTCACTCGCCTCCAGCACCGTGTAACCCGCGTGCCGCAACACGGACGCGGCCATCCCCCGCACTCCGCTGTCGTCCTCCGCCAGGAGCACGGTTTCCGTCCCGCGCGGCGGGTCGGCGACGGTCGCCGACGGCGTCAGCTCCACCGACCCGGTCGCACGCGGCAGGTAGATCTTGAACGTTGTTCCTCGGTTCGGTTCGCTGGCAACGCAGATGTGCCCGCCCGATTGCTTGACGATGCCGTAGACCGTCGCCATCCCGATGCCCGTTCCCTTCCCTTCGGGCTTGGTCGTGAAGAACGGCTCGAACAGACGCAGCCGGGTTGATTCGTCCATCCCCACGCCGGTGTCGGTGACGGCGAGCATGACGTAGTTCCCCGGGCGCACCTCCGGCGCCGCGTGGGCGTACACTTCATCCGGGAGGAGGTTGTGCGTCTCGATCGTCAGCGTGCCTCCCTGCGGCATGGCGTCGCGGGCGTTGATCGCCAGGTTCAGCAGCACCTGCTCCATCTGTCCCGGATCCACCTTGACCGAGCCGAGGGCGGGATCGAGGGCGGCGACCAGCTGCACGTCCTCGCCGATCAGCCAGCGCAGCATCTTTTCGGTCCCGCGCACGATGTGGTTGAGGCAGATCCGGGCCGGCGCCGAAGCCTGCTTGCGGCAAAACGCGACCAGCTGGCGGGTGATGTTGGCCGACCGTTCCCCGGCCCGGCGCATCTCCTCGATCGCTCCCCGAAGCGGATCGGCGGCGGCGAGTTCGCTCAGGATCGCCTCCCCGTAGCCCATGATGATTGTCATCATGTTGTTGATGTCGTGGGCCACCCCGCCGGCCAACCGGCCGACCGCCTCCAGTTTCTGCGCCTGCTGCAACTGGTCCTCGGCCCGGCGTAGCGCCTCCTCCAGGCGCCGCCGCTCGGACACGTCCCGGACCACGAAGACGGCCCTGGCGCTGTCTCGGCAGCTCCGGACCGGGGTGCAGCTGATCTCGACCGGGATCTCGGGTCCGTCCCGGTGGCGCAGGGTGGCCGGGTGGGCCGCCCGGTCGCAGGGCGGCAGGCCGCCTGCGGTGCGGAGTACCTCTTCCAGTGGGCGCCCGATCGCCTCGCCCCGGTGCCAGCCCGTCAGCGCCTCGGCCGCCGGGTTGAGGGTGGTGACCCGGCCGTCCCCGTTCGCAACCAGGACCGCGTCGGCGACGGCGGCAAGGATCGCGGCACAGCATGCCTCGGCCGCCGGGGCCACTCGTTCCGACGAATAGCGGCTGGGGCTCTTGCCCGGTTCACCGCGGACGAGCAGGAGCGGACCGCTCGCCCCGACCGCCTGCGCCTCCTCGACGGAAGCATACACGGCCTGAACTTTCAGTCCGGCACGTTCCAGCCGCTCCCGCAGGAGTTCGGGGCTCAGCCCGCCGATGTCGGTAAGGACAAGATTCGCTCCCGTCATCCCAACCCCTCCACGGCCCTCGGACGGTGGCGGTCGGGGCCGCCTCGCACCATCCCACGCTTTTCCACAGGGGCGGCGCCTTTCCAGATTCAGACCAACTATAGCTCGCGATGCGGTCCAAAGATTAGCGGCGGGACGGAATTGGTGATGTTACTGCAGCCGGTGGACATAGCCGCGCGGCGGCAGCGGGCTCCACCTTCCCCCCTCGTCGAGCCACACGCCCGCCTCGACGCACGTGCCAATGTGGACCAGAGTGACGCCGGGAATTGGTTGCGCCTGGACCAGGCGCTGCCCGTCCTCCGGGGCGACGGCGCAGACCAGCTCAAAATCCTCGCCGTCGCCGAGGGCGTGGTCGAGCGGCGTTGTACCGTCCGTCATCAGGCGAGCGGCCTCGCTGATTGGGATCGCCGCGCTCCGCAGGACGGCCCCGCACCCGCTCTCTGCACAGATGTGGTGGACGTCGGCCGCCAGTCCGTCGCTCACGTCGATCATGGCGTGCAGGGTGGCCGCGGCGTGCAGGCGCTGGGCCTCGTGGACGCGCGGGGTGAAGTCGAGGTGTTTGCCCAGGATACTGCCGCCGAGCGGGCCGGTGACCAGTAGCCAGTCGCCCGGCCGCGCCCCGGCGCGCGTCACCGGCCCGCCCCCTGTCGGCTCCCCGAGGACCGTCACCGAAATCACCAGCGGCCCGTCCCAGCTGTTCGTGTCGCCGCCGACAACGGCGGTGTCGAACTCGTCGGCCGCCTCGCGCAGCCCGCGGTACAATTCCTCCGCCAGCGCCCGCCCGCCCCGGCGCGGTAGCCCGACGCTCACCACGGCGGCGACCGGCCGGCCGGCCATGGCGGCGAGGTCGCTCAGGTTGACAGCCATCGCCTTGCGGCCGACGCGGCGCGGCCCGGCCTCGGCGAGGACGAAGCAGCTGCCCTCCAGGAGCATGTCGGTGGTGACCAGGCACGGGGCGCCCGGAGTGAGGCGGAGGGCGGCCGTATCGTCCCCCGGTCCGAGCAGCACACGCGGATCGGTCGGCGTCTGGCTCCGCACCCAGTCGATGTACTCGAATTCGCCCATCATTTGTCCCCCTGGCGGCCCCGACCCGGGGCGAGTGCTGCCCCACACCCTGCGAACCCGTAAAACAAACCACTCAGGCCGGGCGAGCGGTATCGCCCGGCCGCGTTGCACAAGGAGGCAAGCCATGCGCCGTCTACTCTTCGCCGCCCTCGCCGCCCTCGTTGCCCTCACGCCCGGAAACGCCCAGGACAAGGATAGCAACCCGGTCGTGGTGATGGAGACCTCGGAGGGCACGATCAAGATCGAACTGTTCGAGAAGAAGGCCCCAATCACGGTCAAGAACTTCCTGCAGTACGTGGACGACAAGTTCTACGACGGCGTCATCTTCCACCGTGTCATTCCGAATTTCATGATCCAGGGCGGTGGGATGCTGCCGGGGTTGCGGGAGAAGCAGACCCGGCCACCGATCAAGAACGAGGCTGGCAACGGGTTGAAGAACGAGCGCGGCACGATCGCCATGGCTCGGACGAGCGACCCCGACAGTGCGTCGGCCCAGTTCTTCATCAACCTGAAGTACAACGACTTCCTCGACCGGGCGAACGCCGCGGACAACGTCGGCTACGCGGTCTTCGGCCGGGTGACCGAGGGCATGGACGTGGTCGATAAGATCGCGAAGGTGCAGACCGGCAACCGCGGCGGGCACCAGAACGTGCCGCTGCAGGACGTGCTGATCAAGTCGGTGCAGCGCCTGAAGAAGTGAGCGCCGCCTGCATTCACAGAACAGATCCACCGACCAGCCCGGAGCGCCAGCGCCGGGCGCTCCGGGCTGGTCGGCAGGTGCCCTTCCTGTTCTCGCGCTGCGCGCCCCTTACCCTTCCCGTACCAATCGGTACAGGATCTCGCTCGCCTGGGCCACCTCGTCCAGCGGCACCCACTCGTCGCAGGTGTGCGCCTTCGCGATGTCCCCCGGGCCGAACACTACCGACGGCACCCCCGCCGTGGCGATCGTCGAGGCGTCCGTGCCGTAGGGCACGACCATCACACAGTGCGACCCGGTCACGGCATCGATCGCCGCGCCCAGGCGCCGCACCAGGTTCTCCGACCCGACCGGCGCCAGTGCCTCCTTGCTCATCCACGGCGGCGAGCACTCGAACGGGAAATCAATGCCGCCCTCGCCGTGCAGAAACGCCGCCAGGTCGGCCGGCGCGGCGAGCGGATCCTCGCCGGGGATGACGCGGCGGTCCACCTCGACCCGGCACGAGTCCGGCACCGTGTTGACGCTCGTGCCGCCCTCGATCCGGCCGACGCTCAGGGTAGGCGCGCCGAGCAACGGGTCGGCGCGCGACGCCTGCAGCCGCGCCGCGTAGCGCTCGATGGCCGTCAGCAGTTGGCCCATGCGGTAGATCGCGTTGACGCCCTGTTCCGGGGTGGAACTGTGGCACGACCGGCCGGCGGTCGAGACGTGCCAGCGCACCACTCCCTTGTGGCCGTGAACGATTTGCAGCTGCGTCGGCTCGGCGACAACGGCCCCGTCCGCCCTGAGCCCGCCCTTCACCAACCGCAGCACGCCGGTGAAGGTGTGTTCCTCATCGACCGTGCAGGCCATCACCACGTTCGCCGTCCCGGCCGGCTTCTCGCGCGCCACGCGGGCGAACGCCGCCAGCATGGCCGCCATCCCGCCCTTGATGTCGCACGCGCCGCGCCCGTACAGCCGGCCGTTCTCGATCTTCGCCCCGAACGGATCGACGGTCATGTTGTCGATCGGGACGGTGTCCTGGTGGGCCTCCAGGATGAGCGTGCGTCGCGCCCCGGGGACGTCGCAGCGCGCGACGATGTTGTCGCGCAGCGGGGCGACCGACTGGCGCTCGTAGGGGACGCCGAGGCCGCGGAAAAAGTCCTCCAGGTAGGCGGTGACCCGGTGTTCGTAGAAGTCCGGGTGCTGGGTCGTGCGTCCCATCGGGTTGACGCTCGGGAGGGCGACCAGGTCGCGCAGCAGGCGCGTCGTCTCGTCCATGGCGATCCTTTCGCGGCGGGGGATGGGGCGACGTCTCTCAACCCATACTGTACGAGGCGGCGCGGGGAAATGAAAAACCGCGAAGGTTCTGCCGCCCCCTGGATGGCCGGGCGGTGTTTCCGTTAACTACCGGGAACAACCGCCCGCGCCCGCACCGACTTTCCACCCCAGGAGCCGCCATGCCTCCTTCTCGCCGGACCCTGTTCGTTTTGCTTGCCGCACTCGGCCTGCTCGCTGGGCCTGCCCGTGCTCAGAACCCTGCCCTGCAGCGGATCGCCTTTGGCTCGTGCGCGCAGCAGGACCGGCCGCAGCCGGTGTGGGACGCGATCTTCGCCGCGAAGCCCAACCTGTTCCTGTTTGTGGGCGACAATATTTACGGCGACACGAAGGACATGGCGGTGCTGCGCGCCAAGTACGACAAGTTGGGCGCGCTCCCCGGCTACCAGAAGTTGTGCAAGGCGTGCCCGCTGCTCGCCACCTGGGACGATCACGACTACGGCTGGAACGACGCCGGCGCCGACTACCCGCACCGAGAGGAGTCGCAGCAGATCTTTCTCGACTTCTTCGGCATTCCGAAGGACTCGCCGCGACGCACGCAGAAGGGTGTCTATCACGCCCAGGTTTTCGGCCCGCCGGAGCGCAGCGTGCAGGTGATCCTGCTCGACACGCGCTACTTCCGCAGCCCGCTGACCAGGCGGCCGAAGACGGCGCGCGGCCAGGGGCCGTACCTCCCGACCGCCGACCGAACCACGACCGTCCTCGGCGAGGCGCAGTGGCAGTGGCTGGAGCAGCAGCTGCGCGTGCCGGCGAAGGTGCGCCTGCTCGTGTCGAGCATCCAGGTTGTGGCAGAGGATCACGGATGGGAAAAGTGGATGAATTTCCCGCACGAACGCGAGCGCCTGTTCCGGCTCCTGCGCGAGACGAAGGCGAGCGGTGTGGTGATACTGAGCGGCGACCGCCACCTGGCGGAGTTGTCGGTGATGGACGGGGGCGTCGGCTATCCGCTGTACGACCTGACGTCGAGCGGGTTGAATCAGGGCTACGTCAAGGGCTGGCGTGCCCTGGAGGTCAACCGGCATCGGGTGGCGACGATGAACCAGGGGAACAACTTCGGCCTGGTCGCGCTCGACTGGGAGCGCTCCGACCCGGTGGTGAGCCTGCAGATCCGCGACGAGCAGGGCGACATCACCATCCAGGAGAAGATTCCGCTCAGCTGGCTGCAACCCGGCACGCTGAAGCCGCGCAGCGCCGCCCGCGCGCGACTCAGCACCGGCGAGTTGCTCACGCCGGACGTCGTCGCCAAGCATGTCAAGCAGCGCGTCACGATTGAGATGGAGGTGCAGGCGACCGGCGCGAGCACGACGATGGTCTTCCTGAATTCCTCGCCGGAGCGGCAGAGCGAGGAGAACTTCACGGTGGTGCTGGACGAGGCGGCCCGGGCGAAACTGAAGAAGGCCGGCATCGCGGCCCCGCGCACCCACTACGAGGGCAAGGCGATTCGGGTGACCGGAACGCTATCGCTGTTCCGCGAGCAGCCGCAGATTATCGTCTCGGACCCGGCGCAGATCGAGGTACTCAAGCGATAAGGGAGATGTTACCAGCTACCAGCCTGGAGCACCCGCGCCGGGCGCTGGCAGTGCCCGGCGCGGGTGCTCCGGGCTGGTAAGGGGGAACTTACGGTCGATTGCGATACTTGTCCGCGACGCGCTTGAGGAAGCGATTCTCCTCGTCGGTGAGCGACTGCCGGCCCTCGCGCTGGATCTTCTCCAGCAACTCGTCCATGCGGCGTTCCTCGGCCGCCTCGCGCTCCTGCTCGCGCTGGAGCTTGGCCGCCCGGCGCTTCTGCAGCCAGCGCTGGATGAAGTTCGGCCTCTTCTTGCGCGGCGCGGCGGCCGGCTGGTTCTTCTCCAGGCTGGTGTAGCCCTGCGAGAAGTCGTATCCGAACAGCGTGTCCTCCACGCCCGTCTCCAGCTGAATCCACTTCTGCTTGCACGACTGGTAGATGAACCACGCCAGGAACAGCACCATCAACTCGTTCTTCGTCAGCGCGTACACGCCCACAATGAACATGAAGATGAAGCCGACGAAGATGGACGCCATCATCGACTGGCGATAGCCGAAGCGCGGCCACAGGGCGGCCTGCAGCATCTGTCCGCCGTCCAGCGGGTAGCCCATGATGAGGACGTTCAGCAGCAGCATGAACCAGTTCAGCCAGAAGAACCGGGCCGTCAGCACCAGCCAGTAGTCCAGCTGGTTCGCCGTGCGGGCAAACTCGCTGCCGAACACGGCGCCGCCGCCCATCTGGGTCAACTCGGTCACCCAGACCTGTTCGGGGCGGGGGTCGAAGGAGGGCCAGAACCCTTGCGAGGTAATGAGCCCGCCGGCGAGGAGGCACAACACCAGGTTCATCAGCGGCCCCGCGGCCGTGGCGATGAAGTGGGCTCGGGGCGTGTTCGGGAGGGATTCATAGCTGGCGAGACCACCCAGCGGCCAGAGTAATACCTCGTTGGCCTCACCATCGACGCTGCGGGCTCCGAAACAGTGGCCAAACTCGTGCAGGAGAACCGACAGGAACAGCAGCCCCATCAGAACCAGCATCTGCAGGCCCGCGCCGAGCGGTTGCTTGTCGTCCGTCGCCACCCGCAGCCACATCACCAGGATGAAGACCGGGAAAAGGAGGTGGATGCGGATGGTGATGCCGAACAGGCGTCCGAAAGGCAGCGACCAGGAGAACGGGTCACGCATGGTTGAAACCCGGCAAGCGAAGGCAAACCTCGAACCGGCCTTGGACAGATTTTACCACCCGCCGCGAGAGCACGCAATCACCCCTCCCCCGAGCGGGGCAAAAATTGTGCCGGACGCCCCGGCCACCCGGGGGGCCGTGCGGAAGAAACGGGCATGCCGCCGCTTGCGGCTGCACGCGCAGCCGCAAGCGGCAGACTGGCTCGCGCTCACCCCCGGGTGAGGGCCTCGCGCGTCCGCCCGATCAGGTCGTTGTCGCGCTCGCCGGTCCCCTTCAGCCAGAACACGCTCGACGCCAGGAAGCGGTCGCGCCAGGCCGGCGTGATGTGGTAGAAGTCCTCCAGCGCCGCGGAGCTGAACTTGTAGTCGTGCGAGTCGCGGCCCTTGGTGAAGATCAGTCGCCGGGCGCCGGCCATGAGAGCGTGGGCCGCCGCCGGGTTGTCATGCGTGAAGGCCAGCGTCTTGCGGGCCGCCGACAGCCTGTCGCGGCTGATGTCGGCGAGGATCTCCTCGACCGCCTGTGGCCCGCGGGCGCGCAGGTCGGCCCGCTCCAGCCGGTCCAGTCGCAGGTCGTCGCGCACCCGCCCGCGGCCGAGCATCGCACTCCGGAACATCGGCAGAAACGCCGCCGCCTGCAGCGTCACCAGTTGCCGCGTCTCGTCGCTCTCGCTCGTCTGGTAGGCGAAGTGCAGCGCGTTGACCGTCGTGACGCAGTGCAACCCGACGATGCCCGGCTGGCGCATCAGCAGCTCGCCGGCCGTCAGGAACAGGCCGTCCCAGACGCACGACGGGTCGATGCCGTTGTTGAGCAGCGTCACGACGCGCTCGCTCCCCTCGGCAGGGGTGGCGGTGCGCAGGGCTCCGAGCAGGTCGGCAGCGGCGTCCTGGGCAACGCGGCCGCGCCGCCACTCGCGGCGGATGCGCGTGACACGCTGCAGGTTCTCGCGCCACGGCCGGTCCTGGTCGGCGTCGCGGCGAGCCGGGTTGGTGCCCTCGTGATCCAGCAGGGCGAACGTTAGCGACCGCATCACCGGCTCGGCGTGGCGCCACCCGATCGTTTGCAAGGTGCGCCAGGCGTTGGCCGAGTAAATCGCCTTGTGGCCGATGCTCCGGAAGTCGCGCGCCCCGTAGCGCCAGAATAGCTCGATTACCTCGCTCGCCCCGGCCGAGCGCACCAGGGAGGCGATGGCGGCGTCGGCCCCCTCCGCGTCCCAGTTGTCCATCGCCTCGATGAACCGGCGGCGGGCGTGGGCGGCGGCCGGCCGGCGGGCCTCGTTGACCGGCGGCATCACCCAGTCGGTCACCGACTGGTGCCGCGCCTGCGACGTCTTGAAGTTATCGACCGCCCAGAACAGCGGCAGCCAGCGATCGCGGTCCTGGGCGGCGATGCTCGCGAGGTGGGCCGAATTCGTCACCAGGACGGCGTGGAACTGGAACCCGACCGGACGCGGCCGGATGCTGCGGACCCCGGCGAGGAGGACGGCGGCGAGCAACTCCTGGTAGGTGGTGCCGCCGCGGACCCGGGTGGCGACCTCGCCGATGAGGCGGTCGCGCGGCGTCTCTTCGAGGAGGCGCACCAGCGGCTCGATGTCCGGGCTGAACCGAACCATGTTGCGCGGCACCTGCACCTGGGCTGCGCTCAGCGGCGGCAGCCCGCGCAGGAACGCGAAGTCACCCAGGCCGGCCAGCACGCCGACCCGGGCCGCGTTCGACAGGAACTCACGGCGGTGATGTGGAGAGAACATGCTACCCCCTTGTGGCCGGCGAGCGCCGGCGGTGGTGAATGGGTGCGGATCGCCACCGGGGGAGGGAGCAGGGTTGTTTACCAGCCGCGAGCGTCAGCGCGCGGGGACAACCGCGCGCTGACGCTCGCGGCTGGTAAACCAATGAGCCGCAACGGGCTGCTAGGTTTCCTCTGCCCTGCCACAGGCCCGGAGATGGTCCGCATTCTTCTTGATGCCGCGATAGATCAAAAGCCCCACGACGAGGAACGACCCGTAAGCGGCGCCCAGCATCAGGTAGATGCTCTGGTTGTACGCCGCCGGGTTCGCCGTCGGATCCTCTTCCTCCGCACCGGAGGATTCCGCAATGACCTCCCGTCAGGACGGGCAGGCCTGGGCGGCACGCGGCGAGGCGACCACGGTCAGCAGTGTCACCAGGCCGAGCAGGAACAGGCGAAGACGGGACATTACGGCTTCTCGCATGCGGCTCATTCTACCCCGACCTCAGAGCGACGGATAGAGGTGATACAGCATCCAGTAGACGACGACCCCGGTCAGCGACACGTACAGCCACAGCGGCAGCGTCCAGCGCGCCAGGCCGACGTGCTTCTGCAACCGGCCGCGCAGCCCGAGGTAGACCGTCGTCAGCGCCAGCGGCGCGACCGCCGCCGCCAGAATCGTGTGCGACAACAGCACGGCGAAGTACACCGGCCGGCTCCAGCCCTCGCCCTTGAACCCGGTCGGTTTGCCGTCGAGGATGGCGAAGTGGTAGTAGAGGTAGCACGCCAGAAACACCGCCGACACGCACAGGGCGGCGAGCATGCAGACGACGTGCAGGGTGACGGCGCGGCGGCGGATGGCGAGGTAGCCGGCGATCAGCAGCACGACGCAGGTTCCGTTGAGGGCGGCGTTGACCGCCGGCAGGGAGAGATTCTGCGCCAGCAGCTGGGCGCGCCGCCCCAGGCGCCGCACCTGCTCCTCGTCGCGCCCATCGACGTAGCCCCGCATCTCGCCGGCCCGATCGATCAGGATGATGCGGAACGAGTGATCGATCGCGCGCGTCGGGTCGGCGCTCTCCGACCGGACGGCGGTCTGCTTGAACCCCTGCTGGACCAGGCGGTGCATCGTCGCCTCGTCGCCCGTCAGGAACAGCCAGCGCTGCGGGTCGGCGTTCCAGTGTCTGGCCCACTCGCGCAGCTTCTCCGGCGTGTCCCGGGTCGGATTGAGGGTGAAGCTGACGAGCACCACGTCGGGATTACCGGCGAGCGTTTGCTGGAGCTTCGCCAGGTTGTCGGTCGTCACGGAGCAGCCGGCGGCGCACTCGGTGAAGAAGAAGTGCGCCACCCAGACCTTGCCGAGGAGGTCGGCGCGGTGAACCGTCCGGCCGTCGCGCTCAGTCAACGTGAAGTCGGGCGCCTCGCCGAGGGGCTGATACAGGGGATCGAAGTCAGGGGGACGGAATGCGGTCTGACTCGGAGCGCGGGAGGGAACGAGGAGCGCCAGCAGCAGGGCGGGGAGGAGACGGCGGGACATGGGGCACTCGCTCGGGTGGCGTACTGAGTACGGCGTACCGAGTACTCAGTACGCCGCGGAGTTCGGGTCACTCGACGTTGTGCCACGCCACGACCGTGTCGGGCATCAGCACCACCATCATCATGATAGCCAGGATGACCACCGGGATGATGAGGAAGTAAATCCGCCCCCAGTCGTACTTGGCGTGCATGAAGTACATCACGACGAGCGTCGCCTTGGCGACGGCGACGCCCAGAATGATGAGCATGGCCGTCAGCTTGTCGGCGACCAGCTCGAAGACGAGGAACGACATCGCGGTGAAAATGCTCAGCGCGACGAAGACCGTGAAGTAGAGATTGAGGGTTGGCTCGTGGTGTCCGGGGTCGTGGCTATCGGTCATGCATTCGACTCCCGCGCCCCGCGGGGCGCCGTGAACAGACAGTTTCGAGGTCTTGCAGGAGGCGGCTCCGTCCGCCGATCTTGCCAGGTACATTCGGCGGACAGAGCCGCCTCCTGTAACACGCCTAAACCAGGTACAGCAGCGGAAACAGGAAGATCCAGACGATATCGACAAAGTGCCAGTACAGGCCAGTGTACTCCAGCATCGGCTCGTGCCGCACACCGAAACGGCCGCGCAGCGCCATGAGCAGGACGATCACGAAGATCACCAGTCCGCCAAAGACGTGCAGGGCGTGGAACCCGGTCATGGCGAAGTAGCACGACGCCCACATGTTGCCGAACGGGATCGCGTAGGACAGGTGAAGCGTGGGGTACTGCTCCAGCAGCCCCTTCACCTCGCCCGTCTGGCCGGGAACCTTGAGGGCCGGCTTCCGCTCGACGTACTGGCTGCCCGCGATCGCCAGGTTGACCTGCCGTGGGCTGAGGTCCGGCAGGCGCTGCAGCAGTTCCCACGACGCCGCCACCGGCGCCAGTTCCTTGTGCTTCTCGACCAGTTCCTGCCCCTGCTTCTTCAGCTCGGTGTTCAGGTTGGCATCGATGGCCTTCTTCTGCTCGACCGCCGCCGACGGGGTGATGTCCTTCTTTTCGAGCCGCTTGTCCAGCTCGTCCTTCTTCTTTCGCGCCGCCGCCTGCTCGGCATCCACCGTCTTCAGGAAACCCTTCCATGCTCCCACCGCCGCGGCCGACGCTCCCACCGCCTCGGTCGGGTGTTCGACGATGTGCCGCAGCTGGCCATCGACGTGGCGGATGTAGCTCGCGCCGGTCGGCCCATCGAGCTTCTCGAAGACGCGGCCCGGAAGAATCTGGTGTTCGATCTTCGACTTGTATTCAAACGCCTTGACGACGAGGAACACGCACCCGAGCGCCAGGGTAATGGTGATGTACACCGTCGCCCGCTTGACGTTCCCCTTGCCGAGGGCGAGGTGGGCGAGAACGACCGTCAGCGAACTGCAGATCAGGACGAATGTGTTGAAGGCACCCACCCCCTCGATCAGATGGACGTCATGGGGGGTCGGCCACGGCTCGGTGCGCGGGTTCGGCTGGCCGTTGCGCAGCAGCACATACGTCCCGATCAGGCCCGTGAAGAACATGATCTCGGTGACCAGGAACAGCCACATGGCGAGCTTGCCGTTGGGCAGGGGCAACCCCATGTGGGCCTTCGGTTCGTCAGCGACTGCGTGTGCCATGTCGTTTCGGGGTCAGAGGTCCGTTGGTAAAGCCCGCGGGTCGCGCCCCGTGGGCGAAGTCGCTGGCGCTTCGCCCACGAGGCGCGACCCGTGGGCTTTCAAGCCAGCCTGCTCAACCTGCGCCCAGCACCACCAGCAGGGCCAGCAGCAGCGGCAGGTAGAGCAGCGAGGCGCGCAGGACGCGCCGCGCCTGAACGTTCGTCGGCTCCAGGCAGAAGCCGACCGCGCGGTAGAGGAAGAACAAGCCGAGCAGGGAGGCGCCCGCCGCGTACACCAGGCCGGCCTGACGCAGCACCACCGGCAGCAGGCTCACGAGGATCAGGGCCAGGCAGTACCACACCATCTGCCGCCCGGTCACGCGGCCGGCGCGGTCCACCACCGGCAGCATCTGCAACCCCGCCCGGCCGTAGTCCTCGCGGTAAATCCACGCAATCGCCAGGAAGTGCGGCACCTGCCAGAGGAACAGCACGACGAACAGCACGCCGGCATTTACCTCGACCGTCCCGTGGACCGCGCTCGCGCCGATCACCGGCGGCAGCGCCCCCGGGACCGCGCCGATCAAGGTGTTGAGCGTCGTGAAGCGCTTCAGCGGTGTGTACAGGAAGGCGTAGCTGACGAGCGTGAATGCCGCAATCCCGACCGTCAGCGGCTGCCGGATCGTCAGCGCCAGGTACGCCAGGCCGGCCCCGCCCAGCACCAGCCCAAACACCAGCGCCTCCACAGGCTGCAGCCGGCCAGAAGGGAGAGGGCGGTTCTCGGTACGGCGCATCAGCGCGTCGGTGTGCCGTTCGAGCAACTGGTTCAGGGCACTGGCCCCGGCGGCGACAAGGGCCGTGCCGCAAACGGTGTGGGCCAGCAGCAGCAGGTCCGGCTCGCCGCGCGCCGCCACCCAGGTGCCGGCCGCCACGGTGAACAGCACCAGAACGGCGATCCGCGGCTTGGTCAGCTCGACGTAGTCGGCCAGGCGCGAACGGGTCAGCGGCAGAGCGGGCGCCAGGGCCACGACCGGCAGTCCGCGGCCCTCGGATGCGGCAGTCTTCATGCGGCGCCCTCCAGACGACCAGCGGGCGCGGATACCGCCTGCGCGGACCAACTCGCCTGCCGGTGGGCCAGCAGGGCGACCGCCACCGCGGCCGCGAACGTCAGCGCGCCGACCAGGTAATGCGCCGACCGGATGAGTTCCGTTTCCACAGCTAGCGACTCGATCACGACACCCCGCCTCGGATCGGTTGCCCCGAACCGGCTCAACCACGACTCGACGCCCAGCATCAGCTGTCCCGCCACCAGGGCCGCCAGCACGGCGACCGCCCTCACGCCCACGCGCTCGCCGGGCGGCGCGTCGAGGGCCACCTTCACCAGCCACGTCACCGCCGCCACGACCGCGAACGCGCCCAGGAGGTGCGCCCGCGCGCCGAGGGTCACGTCCTTGTGCCGCACCAGGGCGCCCAGCACCAGCTGCAAATAGATCAGCCCGACCACGACCAACGACCAGCGCCGCAACCGGGCCGACGCCGTCGGGCCGGGGGCCGTCCACGCCCGCGACGTCCAGACCGCCACGCCGACCAGCAGGGCGAACACGAGATGGGCGAAACAGCCGTGGACGAGCGACAGCGTGCTGCCGAACAGCGCGTTCAGATCGACGCGGTAGCGCCCGAGCAGCCCCTGGCTCGTCACCGCCAGCAGCACTGCCACCCCGAGCCAGCGCTTCCATCCACGCCCCTTCGCCAGCAGCCCGACACACAGGACGATGGCCGCCACCCCGACGAGGAAGCCAAACAGCCGGTGCGTCAGCTCGATCACCAGTCCGAGACTGAGGATGAGTCCCAGGCTGGCCCGGTACTCCGCGTCAAACAGGACCGCAAAAATCTCCCACGGCCACCGGAAGCCGCGCGGATCGACCATGCCGACGCCGCGCGTCGTGACCTCCGCGCCGAGGGTCAGTAGCGGCAGCGTCAGACACGCCGTCAGCACGGCCAGCCAGTGCATCCACCGGGGCGGCGTGTGCGGTTCGGTTGTGGTGACAGGTTCGGTCATCAGCGACTTTTGGCTCGGTACTCAGTACTCAGTGGTGGTCGTGCGGCGGGTGCTGCTTCTCCGGGTATTGCGGGCTCGGGAACTCGCCGGGCAACTTCTCCGTCTGCAGCAGGTGGTCCTGGGCGGCGTCGATCGGGCTGTACTCATACGGCCCGCGGTAAACGACCGGCTCCACGTCGCCCCAGTTGCCGTGCGGCGGCGGCGAGGCCGCGGCCCACTCCAGCGTGTTGCTGTTCCACGGGTTGCGGCCGGCCACCGGACCGCGGAACAGGCTGTAGAAGAAGTTCACGACGAAGATGAGCTGGGCCGCCCCGAGCACGAAGGCGCTGATGCTCATGAACTGGTTCAGCCCCAGCAGCGGCGCCTCGAACGCGGTCGCGGTGAAGTCCGGGATGCGCCGGCGCAGGCCGGCCGCGCCCAGAATGTGCATCGGGAAGAAGACGCCGTTGGCGGCGATGAAGGTGATCACGAAGTGGACCTTGCCCCATTTCTCGCTCATCATCCGCCCGAACATCTTCGGGAACCAGAAGTAGATCGCCCCGAAGATCCCCATCAGACTGCTGGCGAACAGCACATAGTGCAGGTGGGCGACGATGAAGTAGGTGTCGTGGATGAAAATGTCCACCGGCGTCGCTGCCATGAAGATGCCGCTCAACCCGCCGATGATGAACATGGCCACGAACGCCAGCGCGAACAGCATCGGCGTCGTGAACTGCACCCGGCCCATGTAGATCGTGCCCAGCCAGTTGAACGTTTTGACCGCGCTCGGCAGCGCGATCATGATCGTCGCAATCATGAACCCGGTGCCGAGGCGCGGGTCCATGCCGCTCTGGAACATGTGGTGGCCCCAGACGATGAACCCGAGCCCGGCGATGCCGGCAATCGAGTAAATCATCGCCCGATAGCCGAACAGCGGCCGGCGGGCAAACGTCGCGATGATGTCGGACACGAACCCCATCGCCGGCAGGATCATGATATACACCGCCGGGTGAGAGTAGAACCAGAACAGGTGCTGCCACAGCAGCGTTTGGCCGCCGCCCGGCCCGGTGTACCAGTTGCCGAACACCAGCCCTTCCGGCGGCAGGAAGAACGTCGTCCCGAGCGTCTTGTCGAGGAACTGCAAGAACAGCGCGACCGTCAGGATTGGCAGGGCGAACGCCTGCAGGATGGCGGTAATGAACAGCGCCCAGATACTCATCGGCATGCGGTACAGGGTCATGCCCACGGCACGCATGTTGATGATCGTGGTCATGTAGTTCACCGACCCCATCATCGACGAGATGCCGACGAAGATCAGCGCGGCGAGCCAGAGGATCTGGCCGTGGCCGCTGTTGGGCGCGGCGGGCGACTGGAAGCTGCCGGACCCGGCCGGCATCGGCGCGCTGGCGAGGGTCGGGTAACTGGTCCAGCCGGCGGCCGGGGCTCCGCCCTCGGCGACGAAGCTCGCCAGGATGAGGATGAACGCCGGCCACATGAACCAGTACGACATCATGTTCAGCTTTGGGAACGCCATGTCGCGAGCGCCGATCATCAGCGGGATCAGAAAGTTCCCGAACGCGCCCGCCAGCAGCGGGATGATCACGAAGAAGATCATCACCGTGGCATGCATGCTGAACAGCATGTTGTAGAACTCCGGCGACATGCGCCCGCCGTTGGTCCGGGCGAACATGGCGCTGAACCCGGGCAGCTCGGCGTGCGGCCAGCCGAGCTGCATGCGCACGAACAGCGCCAGCAGCCCGCCGATGACCAGGAAGATCAGCGACGAGAACAGGAACTGGATACCGATGATCTTGTGGTCTTCGGAAAAGATGTACTTGCGGAGGAAGCTCAGCTCGTGGTGAGCGTGGGCCGCAGTTTCCGGAGAGTGGCCGGCACTCATTACTCGGTCCTCAGATGCGGGCCGCGAAGGCGCCCGGGGATCGCTCGCGAAAAAACCTCTCCCCCTGGCCTCCTCCCCTGCCAGGGGAGAGGGTCAAGAAGGGCGGGTGTCGTCTGTATTCTGTCAGGCAGTGGTACGCCTCTACTCCCTCTCCCCTCGCAGGGGAGGGAGCCGGGGGAGAGGTTTATCTCACCTCGCCTTGTTACTGCGACGGGTGTCTTCCTTCTCGGCGTGGGCCAGCCACGCCTCGAAATCCGCCTCGTCCGCGTGGACGAATACTTTTGCGATCATGCGGTAGTGGCCCCACCCGCACAGCTCGGCACAGGCCACCTCCCAGACCAGGGACTGGTCCTTCGGCCGCCCCTTCGCGTCGTGGCCGCCGCCGTCCTGCCACTCCGGGTTGCCGTGGCGGTCCGTGCCGCGCACCGTGTTGCTCTTCTTCACCGGGGTGAACCAGAGCGGGATGGTCCGGCCCGGCAGTGCGTCCTGCTTGACGCGCATGTGCGGCATGTTGAAGCTGTGAATCACGTCCCGCGTGCTCAAGCTCACCACCACTGGCCGATCCTTGATGACGTGCAGCTCGTTCACCACATGCACGTCGTCAAAGTGGCCGTCCTTGCTCCTGGCCCACTGCTTCGCGGCGGTCGAGTCGCCCTTCCAGCGCTTCCACTCGGCCACGCTCGGGTAACGCATGCGCCACTCGAACTGGCGCGCGCTGACGGCTGCCTGGACCGGCACTTTGTCGCCAGCCATCAGCTTGTCGCCGCGCTCCTTGTACTTCGCCTCGACCCACGTACCGACCTGCGCGAACGCGATGTACAGCAGGATCGCGGCCGGCACCAGCGTCCACGCCAGCTCGACCCGGTGCTGGTCGTGCAGCAGGGCCGACACCGGCCGGAACAGACGCTTGCAGCACGACGTCCAGAACACCTTCTTCTCGGCTGCGTGGTGGCCGAAGACGTGCTCCTGCTGGCCCGGCCTGGCGGCGTACTGCCACATGAAGACGACCAGCAGCGCCTCGGTCAGGATGAAGAAGAAGCCGGTGATCCACAGGATGACGTAGTACAGGTGGTCGATATCCGGGGCGTGTGCGGACAGCTGCTCCGGAAGCCACCAGCCGATGAACGGGGCGGCGACGAACAGGCCCAGACAGGCCAGCAGGACGACCGCGAAGAAAATGCTCCAGCCCTTGCCCACGAGAACTCTCCCTCGCTATGAGGTGATTTCCGAACCCCGCAGGAGGCGGCTCCGTCCACCGATCGTTCGGAGAGGTCGGCGGACGGAGCCGCCTCCTGCGGGGTTCGGAATCACGTCCGAAGCTGTACGCCCCGGCGCCCGGTCAATCGATGGTGATCTTGTACTGGTCGCGCATCCCCCGGTACGGGAGCGCCCGGACGAAGTGGACGACGTCCCAGATCTGCTCGGGCGGGAACGTCTCGCCGAAGCGGTTCATGCCCGCCCCGTTGATCCCCGAGTGGACGCGCCAGTAGATGTCCAGGGGCCGACGGCCGCCGCGGTAGACCGCCTGCGTCAGGTTCGGCGGTCGGACGAGCGTGCCCCACTCATCGATCTTGAACTTCGCCTGCCGGCCGTAGTCGGTGTGGCAGTTGGCGCAGTTGGCGAGGAACAGCGTGTGGCCGCGCCGAACCGACTCGCCCATCTCCTCCGCGCTGAGCGTCTTCGGCTCGGCCACCTGGATCGGCTTACCCTGCGCCTCCTCCCAGGCGGCCACGATGCCGGAGATGCTGACCAGGCCGCGACCCTCCAGGAACTTGCGGATCTGCGCCGGCGTCTTGTCCTGGCCCCGGGCCAGGCGCTTCATCGCCTCGTTTTCCGCCTGACCGCGAATGCTCAGGTGGATGACGTAGCTGACCAGGACGTCCAGTTCCTCGTTCGGGAGGACGTTGAAGCTCGGCATCGACGTGCCCTCGATACCCTGGCGGAGGGTGCGGTGCAGATCCTCGCGGCGCGGCGGCAGAGCCCGGCCGCTGCCCTGATCGACCGACTGGAACTTGAAGATACCGATCCGGTAGTCGCGCGGATGTGGGTTGACCCACTTGCTGGTCGGTCCGCGGCCGTCGCCCGTCAGGCCGTGGCACTGCAGGCAGTGAATGCGGTACAGCCGGCTCCCCTCGGCCAGCGTGTCCTTGTCCAGCTTCAGCGTCCTGATCTGTTCGGGGGTGACGCCCTTGGCCGCGGCCGCGTCCACGGTTGGGTTCGCCGGGGTGCCGAACACCTTGTCGAGGACCGCCTTCAATGCCTCCCGGTTTTCGCTGGAGATGGTGGACGGGTCAAAGAAGGCGGCCAGCAGCTTCTTGCGCTCGTCCGGGTCGGGCAGGTTCAGGGGGTTCCGCGGATCGTCGAGCCCGCTCAGCTTGAACAGCGGCAGTTGTCCGGGCGGGTCCGGGTCGGGCCGCTCCGGGATGACGAGTTGCTTCGGATCGACGATGACCGGATCCGTGCGGAGCGGGTAGCGCATGCTCTCGGAATATTTGTCGTCGCAGCCCTGCAGAAAGGAGAGGGCGAGGAGAGCGGCGCCGAGCGCGGCGACCCTTGGCTTTGTGAGGAAAGGCAGGCAAAAACTCACCGACGTACCGGCGCAACACGCCCACCCCCTGGGAGCTGGGCAGCGCCGCCTCCTTGAGTACAGGTGCATACCTCACCACGCTGCCGGGGGACGAGCGCCGTCTCGAACGTTCCGGCGGGATGCGTGTTTTTGTAGCTGTCCGGGGGGAGGCGTCAAGCACTTCCCTGAGACTGGACGTTGAACGCTCCTGGGGAGCAACTCATGTGCCGCAACCGCACACTGTGCTAGAATGACCAGCGCCGGGCGACTTCTGCGATGTTGGCTCTCGGTCCGCGGGCGCTGGAGCGGTCCTGCGGTTTCAAAACTGAGAAAACCGACCGCCCCTCTTCTCGCTTTCAGGAGTGGCCGTCGCCGGTTTGGGAGCGTTCATGCTGTACCATCTCGCGCGTCTGCTGCAGCTCGCCGGCCTGGTGATCCTCCCGGTCGCGGTCATGGGGAACGTGGCGGACGAGCGGCTCAGCCTGAAGGAGTCGCTGCTCCTGTCGGCCGTCGGAGTCGGGGTATTCGTGGTCGGCTGGCTGTTGCAGCAGACGACGAAGAAGTAGCGGCCGACGGACCAGTCCGGAGCGCCAGCGCCGGACGCAACGAGCACCCGGCGCTGGCGCTCCGGGCTGGTCGGACGGGTCCCTATAACTGCAGCCCTGGAATCCACAGCGTTGCGATGGTGAAGTAAAGGACGATGCCGGTCACGTCCACGAAGGTGGCGACGAAAGGACTGGCGGCGAATGCCGGGTCGAAGCCGAGCGCCTTGAAGCCCAGGGGAAGCAGCGAGCCGACCAGCGTGCCCCACAGGCAGATCATCGCCACCGCCTGCGCGATCACCAGCGCCAGCTGCCACCATTCCACCTGACCGCGCAGGGTCGAATCGGGCGTCAGGGCCGCCCGCACGAAGCCGATCGCCCCGAGGCTCACCCCCAGCATCAGCCCCATCAACAGTTCATGGCGCAGCACGCGCCCCCAGTCCTTCGACCCGACGTGCCCCAGCGCCAGAGCCCGGATCGTCAGCGTCGCGGCCTGCGAACCGGAGTTCCCGCCCGTCGAGATGCACAGCGGGATGAACAGGCTGAGCACGATCACCTTCTCGATGGCGTGCTCGAAAAACGCCATGGCCGTGAACGTGAACAACTCGGCGATGAACAGGCACGACAGCCACCCGACGCGCTTGCGCCAGACGGTGAGCAGGTCGGCCTCCAGGTAGTTCTCTTCGATCAGGCCGACGCCGCCCATGCGCTGCGCGTCCTCCGTCGCCTCCTGCACGACCACGTCGATCACGTCGTCGTGGGTGATGATGCCGACGAGTCGCCCCTCCATGTCCACCACCGGCATCGCCAGGAAATCGTAACGGGCCATCTGCTGGGCGACCTGCTCGCGGTCGTCGGTGACCTTCGCCGTCACCATGTCGCGCTCCATGATGTCGCGCAGCAGAGCCTGCCTGGGGGCCAGGATCAGGTCGCGCAGCGACACCGTCCCCAGGAGTCGGCGCTGCTCGTCGAGGACGTAGATGTAGTAGATCGTCTCCCGGTCGGGCGCCTGCAGGCGCAGCCGGTCGAGCGCCTCGCCGACGGCGATGTTCGCCGGCAGCCAGGCATAATCGGTCGTCATCAGCGCGCCGGCCGTCCCCTCCTCGTACTTGACGAGGCTGGCAATGTCGCGCCGGTCAGCCTCGTCCACCAGGCGCAGGAGTTGGTCGGCGACGCGCGGCCGCAGCCGGCGGAGCAGATCGACCCGGTCGTCGTGCGACATCTGCTCGATCAGCCGGGCCATGTGCTGCTGGCCGATCCCCTCGACCATCTGGACCTCCCAGTCGATTGGGAAGTACTCGAAGATGGCGGCCTGCGTCCGGATGTCGGTGTGCCGCAGAATCTGCCACACCACGTCCGGCTCGAACCCCTCGGCGAGAGCCTCGGCCACGGTCGCCGGGTGCAGGGTCTCGCAGAACACCTTCATCCCGGTGGCGTCGTTCTCCTGGTGCAGGAAGCGGATCTCGGGGCCGAAGAGCGGGTGCGCCATGGGCCACTCCTGGAGCGCGGGGTCCGGTGCGGGGCCGTCTGCGTCCCGCCGCGTGGGATGCAAAAGGGAATAGTAGACTTACTGCACAATAGGTAGCAGGGATGCTGAGGCGGGGTTTCCCCCACCCCAGGCTGGTCAGGAGAACATCAGGTTATGCAGCCCGGCGACG
>JAANMX010000414.1_pt1 | contig 57501 bp, 42 predicted proteins | sample 7279681 | NCBI WGS metagenome assembly JAANMX01 (sample SAMN14094542, study PRJNA606508) | bioreactor metagenome | isolation source: A lab-scale SPAN reactor treating ammonium-rich wastewater day 351 | place: Ireland: Galway | collected 2018-01-01
AAACATAAATACCATAGGCAGAAATGTTGTCCAGGCATATTTGAGTTTATTCATCTTTATTATGATCGTTGTACCCACACAGAAGGCAATCGCCGCAAGGAGTTGATTTGCAACGCCAAACATCGGCCAAATGGTTGATATATTCCCTGAATAGATGAGATAACCCCATGATCCTACTACAAGAAAGCTTGAGAGTATTGTTCCGGGAATCCAGTTTGTTCTTCCCAGAGGACGGTACGCATGACTACCCAGTTCCTGGACAATAAACCTGGCTACCCTGGTTCCTGTATCAACGGTTGTAAGAATAAAAAGGGCCTCGAACATGAGCGCAAAGTTATACCAATACGGCATAAGGGTTTTCATACCTGGAAGGCTTGAAAATATTGAAGCCATACCGACTGCAAGAGAAACTGCGCCTCCCGGTCTTCCGGCAATATTGGTACCTACGTCTTCGGAAAGTTCAATAATATGATTTATGGGAAAACCCAGCCGTGCCAATTCATCAAATGATAGATGAGTATTAATCGCAAAATAATCTCCCGGCATCAATATCGTTGCGGCAATAATAGCAATCACCGAGATAAATCCTTCCACAAGCATAGCGCCAAAACCTATCATCTTTATCTCAGACTCATTTTCAATCATTTTTGGAGTAGTACCTGACGCAACAAGAGAATGGAAACCAGAGAGTGCCCCACATGCAATAGTTATGAACATAAATGGGAATAGCGTTCCCGGTATTACTGGACCACCACCATGAACAAATTTTGTAACGGCGGGCATATGGATATTAGGCGCCAGGAATAGTACACCAAGCGCAAGGAGTATAACCGTCCCTATTTTCATATAGGTAGAAAGATAATCTCTGGGGCAGAGAAGCATCCAGACGGGAAGAACCGATGCAATAAAACCATAAAGAGCCATCAGAAAGACAAGGAGTTTTTTGTCCAGATTAAAATATGGCTCAAGACCAGATCCAGGGATATAACTGCCAAAAAAGACAGCCAACACCAAAAGAATAACACCAATAATACTGACTTCTGCTATCCTTCCATACCTGATTTTGTAGAGATACAGTCCCATAAACAGCGCTATAGGTATTGTTGCAGCTATGGTAAATGCGCCCCAGGCGCTGTGGGAGAGGGCATTGATAACAGCAAGACCCAGCCCTGCCAGTGCAACGATGATAATAAATAAGATTGCTATTGCTGCTGTAATCCCGGTAAGCGGGCCAACCTCATCGCCGGCTATCTGTGCCAGTGACTTGCCGTTTCTCCTTACCGATGCTGCAAGAATAACCGTGTCATGAACAGCGCCGCCAAGTGACGCTCCTATCAATATCCACAAAAAACCCGGAAGATATCCGAATTGCGCTGCAAGTACCGGACCTATCAATGGACCAGCCCCTGCAATTGCTGCGAAATGATGACCAAACAGTACCCATTTGTGAGTAGGGTGATAGTCCCTGCCGTCTCTTAATCTTTTTGAAGGGGGTATTCTTCTATCATCGAGACTCAGCACCTTTGCTGCAAGAAATGCGCCATACAGACGATACGATATTATGAAGAAACATGCGGCGGCAATAATAAGCCAGAGTGCGTTAACCTTTTCTGATGGCCAGAGTACCTGAGTAACTACTCCAAGTGCAAATGCGCCTATAATCGCAGTTACCGTAAGAATTATCGTTGATATCTTCACACTTTGATAATTTTTATAATGGTCAATGGTAAGTGAGCATAGTAAGTGCCAGATTGTAGCATAATGCTTAACAAGTACAAAATAAAAATCTATAAGACAGGGAGCCGAATACAGGGAATATACTCTTATTAATAATAATGCATGCTATTTGATCCACTAATTCTATTTGACATATTGTTGAATACTGTAGTAACGTGAATTTACCTTTATGGTTGGTATATAATTTGCTCTCCAATTACAATGCAAAGGTTATTTAAATCTTTAATAATTTTTAAGAGGAGGCTACACGATGAATACTATCTTACGAAGAACTTTAATACCGGTTTTTGTTATAGTTTTCGGTGGCGCTTATATGAGTACGGTTACATGGGCATACGGGATTTATGAAGCTGAGAGTAAACAGAACCGCTATGAGTCAAATGGATACATAATTCAAACAAAAGCAGGGATGGAAAGTGAAGAAAGCGGGGCTGCTAAAGATCCTGTATGTAATATGGAAGTAAGCAATATAAAAAAGGCACCGTCAGAAGAGCATGACGGAGAAACTTACTATTTCTGTTCAGAACAGTGCAAGAAAACATTCAAAAAAGATCCTGACTCCTATACACAGACAGAAACCACACCGCAACGTAAAAGTGGCGGGTATTAAAACGAACCACTAAATTCAGTTTCAGTTTGGTGGATTCATTTCGCTCGGTTCCTTTTATCTCTTATCAAAAGGTAGGGCAAGGCTTTAGCCTTGCTCTCTGCCTGAATATGCACACGGGAGAGCAATCCGGAAGGGTTACCCTGCAGGATTGAAGCTCTAATACATCAAGCATGATGAACTAAGCGAAGTGGATCCACCCCCTTCTTAATGGTAACAGTTTTTTGAACAACTCTAAAAAGACTGGGTACGAAAAAATCATCAATCCTCTTTTTTCAATTTTAATACCTAATTTGACTATGTAAATAAAAAATTCTCATAGCAGATTAGCATTTGCACAAAGCCTGTCTCATGAGCAATCCGCCAATCAGACCCTCCTTTACGAAGAGAAAAAGTATAAACTCTTTTATGAGAAGCAGATTTATAGCCTTTTGATTTTCTTTTCTTGTATTTATCATCATGGAAATAATAAAATACGGTAATAGAAAAAAGATTTTTAACCTTTAAAGAATTCACTATTTCCAGAGGATAGGAATAATGGGTAACACACACTGGTATACTATGCAGGCTGATGAGGTAATAAGGAAACTGGAGACTAACGCCGATACAGGCCTTAGCCATGCCGAGGTCAAAAATAGGCTTGAAAAATACGGGCATAACCAATTGGAGGAAAAAAAAGGTGTATCTCCTTTTATGCTTTTTTTGGGACAATTTAATAACTTTATTGTACTAATATTGATTGCGGCTGCCATAGTTTCCGGAGTTTTAAAAGAATGGGATGATGCATTAGCCATCATTGCTATCGTTATTATCAATGCCATTATTGGGTTTATCCAGGAATACCGTGCTGAAAAATCTCTTGCAGCCTTGCAAAAGCTATCGGCGCCTTTTTCACGGGTAACACGGGATGGCGAAATACATTCTATCCCTTCACGGGACGTTGTACCTGGGGATATCGTTCTTCTGGATGCCGGTGACTATGTCCCTGCCGATGGAAGATTATACTCTTCCTATAGTTTAAGTGCCCAGGAAGCATCCCTCACCGGAGAATCGACGCCGGTCACCAAGTCTGCAGAACCTCTTCCCGACCCCTCTTTGCCTATTGGAGACAGAAAAAATATGGTGTTTATGGGCACCTCGGTAACGAATGGGAAAGCCAAATGCATTGTTGTAACAACGGGGATGCATACCGAATTGGGTAAAATTGCAAGTCTCATTCAAGGGGCAGGAAAGGAGGCAACCCCCCTCCAGCATAAGCTTGAAGTATTTGGAAGAAAGTTAGTGTATGTATGTTTAGGGATTGTAGCTCTCGTTTTCTTTTTAGAGATATGGAGGAAAGGTCCATTACTGGAGGCATTCCTCATATCAGTCAGCCTTGCCGTTGCTGCTATTCCCGAAGGCCTCCCTGCCATAGTAACAATAGCTTTAGCGCTGGGGGTACAGCGTATGGTAAGGCGGCATGTATTAATCCGTAAATTACCTTCGGTGGAGACACTGGGTTGTGCTAATGTCATTTGCTCAGATAAAACAGGTACGCTCACTCAAAATGAAATGACCATCAGGAAGATATTTGCCAATGGTAAAACCTTTGATATTTCGGGAACAGGGTATGCCCCGATAGGAGACTTTTCCTATCGGGGCATACCCCTTTCAGAAACTGATCATCAAACACTCAGGAAGGTCCTTGAAATCGGTGTATTGTGTAATAATGCCCATCTTAAAAAAATAGATAGTGCGTGGAAAATCATTGGAGATCCTACGGAGGGCGCTATTATTAGCGCTGCAGCTAAGGCAGATGTTTGTAAAGAAGCATTAGAAAAAAAATTTCCCCTGATATCAGAGATTCCCTTTGATTCCGACCGGAAAAAGATGTCAACGATGAGAAGTATGCCGCCTGAGTTCCTTGTTTTTACCAAAGGAGCTCCGGACGTTATTGTAAAGGATTGCACAAAGATCTATGTCGAGGGGAACGTAAGGAATTTAACAGAAGAGGATATCCGTGTTATCCTGGATAAAAACAACAAGATGGCCGGGGCTGCTTTACGCGTTCTTGGTATAGCATTCAAGACACTTGACCACCTGCCTGAGAAACCAACCCCTGATACGATTGAAAAGGATATGATCTTTGCCGGACTTGTAGCTATGATTGACCCTCCCCGGCCGGAAGTCAAAGATGCTGTTGTCACCTGTCACAGGGCATGTATAACAACGGTTATGATTACGGGAGACCATAGGAATACTGCACGTGCAATCGGAGAAGAATTGGGATTTCTGAAAGAAAACTTAAAGGTTATCGATGGAATGGAATTAGATACCCTCTCTGATGAAACCTTAGAAAAAGAAGTGCCAAAGATAGCCGTGTATGCACGAGTTTCTGCTGAGCATAAGATCCGGATCGTAAGGGCGTGGAAGAAACAAGGCGCCGTTGTTGCTATGACCGGGGATGGGGTAAATGACGCCCCTGCTGTGAAAGAGGCAAGTATCGGTATCTCTATGGGTATTACCGGTACGGATGTTACTAAAGAGGCATCTGATATTATTATAACCGATGATAATTTTGCATCTATTGTAGCGGCTGTTGAAGAAGGAAGAGGTATCTACGATAACATTAAAAAGTCTATCCACTACTTGCTTTCCTGTAATGCCGGTGAAGTATTGACCATGCTCTTCGCCTCCTTATTCAATCTCCCCCTCCCCCTATTTCCAATCCAGATACTATGGATCAACATTGCAACCGATGGATTACCGGCATTAGCATTAGGTGTAGATACCGTAGATCCGCATATTATGAGAAGGCAGGCCAGAAGATCAACAGCACAAATCATAGACAGAAGTCTTGGTAAATTAATTGTATTACAAGGCTTCCTCATAACATTCAGTACCCTCCTGGCGTATCTCTATGTGTTGTATGGATTTGATGCGGCATTCGAAACATTCTATAATAACTGGTTTAACGGTAAAACAGCACCCTACGAATTCGACGGTGATATTGTGCGGGCCAGAACGATTGCCTTCTGTGTCATGGTTATCTCACAACTATTTCAATCATTTAACTGCCGGAACGCAAGACGTTCATTATTCGCAATCGGGCCTTTTACCAACAAAAAACTTCTTCTGGCAGTTGGGATTTCATTAGCCATGCAAGTGAGTATTATCTATATCCCTTATTTCGATACTATTTTTAAGGTAATACCTTTGGAACCCGGAGATTGGATTTTAATCTTTGGATTTTCCTCTCTTACGTTTATTATTATGGAAATAATAAAACTCTTTATGAGAAGAGTAGAAGTACCTGTGGGTGTTGCAGCTGCCGAAGTGGCAAAAATAGCTGTTGACGAAGTAAATAGTATGTATGCTACCATACGAAAGCCTATCCACTACTTGCTTTCCTGCAATGCCGGCGAGATTCTGGCTATACTCTTTGCCTTAGTTCTCAAACTCCCGGCGCCATTATTTCCCTTGCACATACTATGGATAAGCATGGTAACAAATATATTACCGGCATTGGCATTAAGCGCTGATACAGCAGGTTCCCGTGCCATAAACCTGCCAGACAGAGGCTCAGCAAAACGATTCATGGATAAAAGATTTTTTGCATTGATCCTATTACAGAGTTTTCTTATAGCATTCAGCACCCTTTTGGCTTATCTCTATGTATTGTATGGAGGCATTCCATTCCTTCTCGCATTCTATAATGATTGGTTTACCGACAAAGTAATACCTTACGGATTAGATGGTGATATTGCACACGCCAGAACGATTGCCTTCTTTGTTGTAGTTATTTCACAGTTGTTTCACTCATTTAACTGCAGAAATGCTACTCACTCGCTCTTGAGAATCGGTGTTTTTACCAATAAAAAACTGTTATTGGCAATTGCGCTTTCGTTAGCTATGCAGATGTCTGTTATCTACATCCCTTACTTTCATGATATCTTCAAGATAACCTTATTAGGATTAGAAGATTGGGTAGCCATCTTCGGATTTTCTTCTCTTACATTCATTCTTATGGAAATAATAAAATGTTTTATAAGGAAGAAATAGACGATGAGGGGTAAACTGCAAAGAGTACTATAAAGAGTACCATTTTTGTAATTATCTTATGAGAAGGAGATGTCTTATGATAAAGCAAATATTTATTCACGCATTTTGTTTAACCTTGCTGTTTGTATATACCTTTGCATACCCATCGAAAACGTTTTCCGACGAAAGAAAGGCGATCTCCCCCCCACCCGATTTAAGCGAACAGACTCAGGTATGTATAATATGTCACAAAAATTATACCCCCGGAATAGTAGAAGACTGGCTGAGAAGCAGGCATTCAAAAACAACCCCGGAAAGAGCGCTTAAAAAACCTGCACTAGAAAGAAGGATTTCAAGCGAAATAATACCAGAATCCTTACAGACAGTGGCCGTTGGCTGTTATGAGTGCCACAGTCAGAATCCTTCTGCACACAAGGACAATTTTGAGCATTTCGGATTCAAAATCAACGTAATTGTATCTCCCAATGACTGTAAGATTTGTCATTCTGCAGAAGCCGACCAGTATTCTGTTAGCAAGAAGGCCTATGCATTGGATAATCTTCAAAAGAATCCTCAGTATCATAGCCTTGTTGAAGCAATTGTAAGTACAAAAGAGATACAAGATGATAAAATAATTCACCTCAATGCATCAGATAGCGCAAAAGCAGAGAGTTGCTATGCCTGTCATGGAACCAGAGTTACCGTTCTTGGAATGAAAAAGATATCCTCCGGCATGGGTGATATATACGTCCCTGATCTTACAAATTGGCCAAATCAGGGTGTCGGAAGGATTAATCCGGATGAGAGCCGCGGATCATGCACCTCATGCCATCCAAGACACAGCTTCTCAATAGAGATAGCCAGAAAACCGTACACATGCTCCCAATGCCATATCGAACCGGATGTACCGGCCTTTAACATTTACCATGAGAGTAAACATGGGAATATTTTCTCCTCAAACCAGCATGAATGGAATTGGAATAACGTTCCCTGGAGAGTTGGTAAAGATTTTCAGGCTCCTACATGTGCTACCTGCCATAACAGCCTCATAGCTACTCCTGACAGCAAGGTAATTGTACCAAGAACCCATGATTTCGGCGCAAGGTTGTGGGTAAGGATTTTCGGACTTATCTATTCCCATCCACAACCCAAAGATGGCAGAACCTATAGTATCAAAAACAAGGAAGGTCAATCCCTTCCCACGAGTCTTACCGGTGAATTGGCCTCTGAGTACCTTATTGATGAGAACGAACAGATGCGGCGGCAAACTGAAATGAAGAAGGTTTGTCAGGGTTGTCACAGTACAGATTGGGCTAATAAACACTTTGACAGATTGAACGATACAATAGTTGAAACAGACAAGATGGTTTCATCTGCTACACAATTACTTTTGAAAGCATGGAAAGAAGGATTGGCAGATGCATCGAATCCTTTTGACGAAGAAATTGAACATCTGTGGATAAGACAATGGCTGTTCTACGCTAATTCAGTACGATACGCATCCGCTATGGAAGGACCTGACTATGCTGCATTTAAAAACGGCTGGTGGGAATTAACAACAACCCTGAATAAAATACGGGATTTGATTCAAACAAAAAGAAAATAACCCGATAAAGTACTATTTCAGCCACGAATGGGCACGAATAAAAAGCAAACAATAAGTATTTATTAATAGTTTACTTAAAATAAATTTGTTGACAATTTTTATAAAAAAGATTAGATATACTCTTACTTGCAATGTTATGATCTGATTTTAGACGATACCATATTAAACATAAGAATTTTTTATTATTCCTTTTCATGTTTCCTTTTTTCAAATACTATTTTCTCGCTTTACCATCTTGTAGAGTACCTGTATCCTATTTTAGACTTTTAAGCGTAGAAAGGGGGTTGAAAAGATGTTGAATAAAAAAGTTTTAGGAATTGCAATTGCTTCTGTAGTTGCGTTTTTTAGTTTGGTAACCTGGCTGGATAATCTTGTTTACTCAGAGGAAGAACCAGGGAGAAGAACTGTAGTTACTGAACAAGCCACAACAGATGAAGAGACTCTCATTTGCCCGTCCTGTAAAGAAAAGAGTTTAAGCCCAGGGAAAAGAGGGTTACTTTTACCCAAGACCATGGTTTGTCCCGAATGTAAAAATGAAGTATCAGGAGATGCTGTTCATCATTGTGATAAATGTGGAAAAGACGTTCTTGTATGCCCCGCGTGTCGAAAAGCTTCTGCTGAGCTAGATGCCACGACAATGGAAAGCAAGTGTCCCAAATGCAAATTAGTACGCTCAAGACCTATTAAGGGAAAGGCATATCATCCCGTAGAGTGGAAAATGAAATGTCCTGACTGTAAACAAAAACCGGAAGAGATGATCATTCAGCATTGCGATACCTGTGGTGAAGATTTCCTGGCATGCTCAATTTGTAAAGCACAACAGGAAAAGGCTAAAGGAGGTTTAGAATCCGGATCGATAGAAAGTAAGTGCCCCAAATGTGAAACAGAGCGGGTAAGACCTATCAAGGGAAAAGCATATCATCCCATAGACTGGAAAATGAAATGTCCTGATTGTAAGAAGGAACCAAAGGAATGGCTTATTCAACAGTGTGAGACCTGCGATGAAAATTACCTGGTATGCCCAATATGTAAAAATGAATCAAAGAAAACCCAAAAACAGGCTAAATAGTATTCAATCTTAGTAGTATCAGGTTTACAGAATTACGTATTCCATACTTCCAGAGCATAGAAAAGATTAACATGGGGTGAGGAAGGTCTTTTGGATCTTCCTCACCCCTATACCGCATAGTATACGAACCCCTTCATTCCTCTCCTTTGCCATGTCACACTCCTGTGATATCACACGTATGCGACATGTCGCACTTTTCATATTTTTGATAATCTCATAGTTACCCTATATGGTTTGCTTCTTCATTGCACCAGAAAAGTAATGGATATTACGGTATTTTATTTTATTTCATGATGCATGAAAATAACAGATACTATTGTGTAATAAGATTAAACAAATAAATTACTTATGAAATAAATTGTGCTACAGTATCATGCATTTTGATGCAAAATTTATAAAGATTTGCTAATAAAACTTAGGTATTTTTCCCATCTTATGCTTATCTTGGCATATTTTTTTCTTCATCAAAGGTCTGGCAGTTATCCGGCATGTAAGAGAATTTAATTGCATTTTATAACCATACTCTTTTTGCCTCTCAGAAATGTCTTAAACTCAATAATGACAAAAAAAATTATGTATGGCACTACTTCCTATACTATGGATATACCCTCGGTTCTGATAGCTATTGTCAACTGGAATGGTAAAGATGATCTTTTAGAATGCCTCGCCTCAATAATGAAGCTAAATTATCCAAAAGATAATTGTAAAATATTGGTCATCGATAACAAATCGAACGATGGTTCTCAGGCGGCAGTATCTCTTTATTATCCGGAGGTTTCTCTTATAGAGAATGAGAGGAACCTTGGCTATGTAAGAGCGGTAAATCAAGGTATTGCTTATGGCATGGAGAGAGAAATAGATTATATCTGGGTATTCAATAATGATGTTGCGGTCGAGAAAGATTCTTTAAAAAGACTCATTGAGGTGGGGCAACAGGATGAGAATATAGGTGTTATAGCCCCGGTTGTATATTCCTATAGCAATCCTGAAACGATAGACAATATTGGTTACAAGATAAATTTTTGGACCGGAAGACTAAAAAAACTGAAATGTGGACGCGATATTTTCAGGAATAAAGGCGATGAAATAGCTAAGGTCGATTCTATCTTAGGCTGTTCAAATCTTATAAAGACATCAGTTTTTAAAAAGATCGGATCGTTCCAAACGATATATGGGGTCTATTTTGAAGAAACAGATTTCAATGTCAGAGCAGCACAGAAAGGTTTTCGGGTTGTAGTAGTGAAAGAAGCACGGGTATGGCATAAGAATGCCTCCACAATGAATAAATTTATCTTCCGCAGGGCTTACCTTCTCCTCAGGAACCTTTTTCTCTTTGAGCTACTGAATGCCAAATTAATGCATTTATTGGTTTTCATTCCCTATTACTTTTTTATTCATATACCTTATTTTCTTTTACGGGGAGGTATATACGGCTTGCTCGTTAAGCTAACGGAACGAAAAAGAAAGGAAAAACAGCAAAACAATTTTTAAAATCTGAGGGTTACATCCAGTATGAATGGACATTACTTTATCCATATTGAATATGCAATTGCTATAAGACTATTGTATGCCTGAGAAATATCCATTGTCAGTAATCATAGCTTCCTATAATTCAGAGAAGACAATAAAAGATTGTCTCAAATCTTTAGAAGATCAAGTATCCGATAAAGACTTTGAGATAATTATTGTTGATAGTTCTCCTGATGATAACACGGCTAAATTTATTAAGGAAAGGTTTCCCAAGGTTAATGTATATAAATTTCAGGAAAGGAAATATTGCGGGGATGCACGCAACTTTGGTATTTCTGTGGCGAAAGGAGAGGTTATTGCTTTTATTGACGCGGATTGCAGAGCTGATAGCAACTGGGTCAATGAGATTATTAAAGCCCATCAGTCCGCTCATGTGGCCATAGGGGGCGCTATTGCAAATGGAAATCCTGCAAGCTATGTTGGCTGGGCAGCTTACTTTTGCGAATTTAGCCAGTGGATGCCTTCTCTCCATGCGAAATGGTTACGGGATATTGCCGGGGCAAATATGTCTTATAAAAGAGAAGTTTTTAAAAAATATGGCGCCTTTATAGAAGGAACGTATTGCTCTGATACTGAATATCATTGGCGATTAGAGCAAAAAGGGTATCGCTTGCGATTTGTACCCTCTATCCTTATTTTTCATCATAATATCGATAACTTGAGTAAATTTTTACTCCATGAATATCATCATGGTCAATCTTTTGCTCGGGTACGCATCACAAGTCAAAGATTTTCCCGATCGAGAAGGTTTCTGTATGTAATTTTCTCTCCCCTTATTACCCTGAAGCTTTTCTTCAAAATAGGGTTTATCAATTTCAAAAACAGGATTTACCTTTTGTCTTTTTTAAAGGTTTTACCTTTGTTTACTTTAGGCCTTATTTCCTGGTCTCTCGGGGAATGCGTTAGCTATGCGAAAGATTAAGAAACTGATAATGATTCATTCTGATATAATTTAATAATGTGTATTGTGAAATAGAATGGTCCCCGTACGTATGTTCTTTAAAATATACAGAGAAAAAAAACCCAAATTGCTTGCATGGATAATCAACATAAGGAGGGCTGGGGCCACAGCATGAAAAAGGGGTATGAGGATATAACACCCGATGATCATTACCATCAAATTCACCACATCGGCTATAGCTATTATGTAAGGCTTACTCATAGAGTATAGTGCTACATGGAGAGTAGTATTAACGGTGAGGATAGTGTAACTTAACAAAAACCAGTTAAAAACGGGAACGGCGCCGAGATATCGAGAACCAAAAAAGAATTGTATAACAGCATGGGAGAAAAATAAGAAGGGGACAATTATTATCCCCATATAAAGTGAAACCTTTAAAGCATCTCTTATATATTTTTCAAATTGTGCTATTTCCCGAAACCTGGATACTTTCGGCAACAGTACGGAGTGTAAAGAATAAATAATTATTGGAAAGATGTAGGTAAGATTAACTGCCAACCCATAGATACCCGCAGCCTCGCTACTCAACATCCTTGAGATCATAAAGATACCAACATACGGAAGTATAAGATTACACGTATTGCTTACAAACATCCATTTACTATAAGAAAAAAGTTGTTTGAAGAGATTCTGTATAGGTTTTTTTTCTGAAAAGAATACAGGACAGATATTTTTAAACCCAAGAAAGATGCCTAATACAGGAATGAAAGCAAAAATTGCAACAGCAATAAAAACGCTCATTTTTAAATACCATATTAAAACTATCACGGTAAATAGCTTACCCAAATCAATAAAAATCTGCAGGATAACGGATTTTCTGAATAATTGATATGTATGAAGTACGGATTTTAAATAATTTAACAGAGAAAAAGTTAAGCCGCCAAAAGCTGCTAATTTAAGAAGTGAAGTTAAACCTGGATGGTAAAAGACTTTTGTTGATACTATTTCAGATGCAATGAACACTACAAGAGCAAGGATAGAACTTATTATGATCCTTACAAGAAAAATTGTTCTCAGCACGTAATTAACTTCGGCCTTTTTTTTGAGGATTAAATATGAAGAGGCAAATTTTATCATGGTAGTATCCATGCCAAGAGTTGACAAGCGGGAAGAGATGAGTATGACTGATATTGCCATGTTGAAAAGCCCAAAATCACTTACACTCAATTCTCTTGAGATTATGAGCACTGCTAAGAATCCCAGGCCTGCGGCAAAGATATTTCCGGTAAACATCAAAGTGAGGCGCTTTATTATCCCGGATCTTATAAGGTCTCTAGTATTAGAAATATTCATGAGAACAAATATACCCTTTAAATCCTTCTCATATCAATCGAAGTTTGTTTAAAAAAGGCCGCAAAGGATTTGCCATTCAAGTCTTGCCCATAACTCTTTCCGTTCGTAGTATTCATTACCCTCATTCCTGTGTGCCGTGTCACATCTCTGTGGTATTCACTTATGTGACACGGCACATATTTCGTATACATTTTTGGTTAAAATTACATGGATATCCGTTATCAGAATACAATTTAACTATTTTTCTTACTTCTCTGATATTTTGGCATATAATTTTCTATAAAATCCGGCAGATTTACCGATTTGTGATTTACATCAATAATATTCATAGAGTTGTACGGGAGGGTAGATTCTCTATACTATAATGGAGTTTAGATTTAACGTTGCACAAAAACCCCCTCGTCTCCATCATAATTCCAGCGTATAATTGTAGTCAATTTCTTTCCAGGTGTTTGGATGCTATCAAATCTTCAGATTATCCTCACTACGAGATAATTGTTGTCGATGATGCCTCTACAGACGAGAGTCCGCAGATAGCCCGGCAGGCAGGAGTCCGGGTTGTCCGTATGAATAAACAATCGGGACCTGGAGCAGCGAGAAATGTTGGTACACAGAATGCCAGGGGCGATATTTATTTCTTTGTGGATTCAGATGTAGTCATACATCTGAATTCCCTTAGCTGTGTTGTATCCAAATTCTTAAACAATTCCGAAATTGGAGCATTATTTGGATCATATGATAATCAACCATCAGCTATCAACTTCTTTTCTCAATATAAGAACCTTTTCCATCATTTTATTCACCAAACTTCCTACCATAATGCTCATACCTTCTGGGCGGGATGTGGTGCAATCCGAAAAGAAGTGTTTCATAAAGCCGGAGGCTTCGATGCTGCGCAGTATCCAAAGCCATCTATTGAAGATGTAGAACTTGGCCTTAGGATAAGGAAATGCGGTTACAAAATCTTACTGGTAAAAGAACTCCAGGTAAAACATTTAAAGAAATGGAGTTTTTATTCTTTACTTTATACAGATATTTTTTGCCGCGCAGTTCCCTGGGCAAATTTAATCCTCCAATCGCAGGAGATGCCGAAAGGATTAAACTTCCAAAAAAGTCATTTAGTGAGTGCACTTTGTGTCGGACTTCTTATAGGGCTTGGAATATTCTTTTTGCTTGAATATAAACTCTTTTCCCATATCCCCATAGGGTCTTTTTATTATTATATCAAGCTATCGGGAGTAGCTCTTTTTCTTGGCGCTAATTTTGTTGTTTCTTACACTCGTATCCTTCAACTTTGGCACAAGGGAAGACATTTAAAATTTTTACTTCCTCTGGTATTTTTCATCGTTTCCGGATTTGCATTTACCTTATTGACTTTTTTCTTTTTTAATCAGAAACTCCTTGCATGTATTCCCAATACTTCATTTTATTATCATCTAAAGTTTTTCATTCTTATTTTATTTCTCCTCATCAATTTTGTTATCTTCTATGTGAAAATACCGAACATAAAAACCAGAAGTTGGCATCGGAATGTCATGATACGGATTGTCTTTATCATTACAGCAGGCATGGTTGTTACCTTATCTGGTATCGCATCCCGCAGTAATCTGGGATACAACCTACTCCCTTCTGCGGCAGCCCTGTATTTCGCCTTTGTCTTAACTACCATGAATATCTTATTACTGAACAGTCAATTATACCGATTTTTTTTCAAATTAAGGGGTTTTAAGTTTTTACTGTTGGCCATTTTTTCACATGTGCTTTATTACCTTTATAGTAGTGGAACTTTTATGGTTTGTTGGATAATTTATTCCACAAAAAAGCTTCACATGCGACAACATTAATTCATGAATTTTTTACCGGTGATTTTATATGCCAGGAATACATTCGAAAAAAGCACTTATCTTTGGCGCTGGCCCGGCAGGTTTAACCTCAGCGTATGAACTGCTTGATAAGACAGATATAGCGCCCACGGTATACGAAGCAACCAGGGAAATTGGTGGTATTTCAAAAACAGTCAACTATAAGGGGAACCGAATAGACATTGGCGGGCACCGCTTCTTCTCAAAATCGAGCAAAATTATGGATTGGTGGTGCAATATTCTCCCCATACAGGGCGCTCCGGCAAAAGATGATTTACTATTAAGACGAAAAATTCCTGTTGCAAATACATCAAAATACAGAAAGATAAAAGAAAGCGATGCACTTATGGTAAATCCTCCGAATCCTGAGAAAGAAGATAAGGTTCTTCTTCATAGAAATCGAATATCGAGAATTTTTTATTTGCGCAAGTTTTATGATTATCCCCTTTCCTTGAAATTACAAACTGTAAAAAATTTAGGGCTCAGAAAAACAATAAAAATAACCTGTAGTCTTTTCATGGTAAACTTTCTTCCAAAAAAAGAGATAAGAAATTTAGAAGATTTTTTCATTTCACGGTTTGGTAAAGAGCTGTACCATACTTTCTTTAAGGATTACACAGAGAAAGTATGGGGTGTAACCTGTCAGAAAATAAGTGCAAAATGGGGCGCACAAAGAGTAAAGGGACTTTCCGTATTTACCGCAATAACTCATGCCATAAAAAGGGTGTTTACCGGAAAAAAAAAGGATATTGCACAAAAAGACACAGAGACATCGCTCATTGAGAGCTTTCTTTACCCGAAATACGGACCTGGTCAGATGTGGGAAACCGTTGCAGACATAGTAAGTAAAAACGGGGGCGTAATTAAGACGAACCATGAGATTGTAAATATTATAATCGACGCCAACCGTGTTCAGGGTATAAGAATCAGAGATACCATAACAGGAAATATATTTGAGGAAAATGCCGATTACTTTTTTTCATCAATACCAATAAAAGATCTGATAGCACGGATACATCCTGTGCCCGACAAAAACATACGAGACATTGCCTCAAGACTTGTTTACAGGGATTTCATGACTGCAGGAATCTTAATACACAGGTTAAAAGTCAAAAATACTACGAAACACCGCACAATGGGTAATATCATTCCGGATAATTGGATATATGTCCAGGAGAAAGACGTGAAGTTAGGCAGAATTCAGATCTTTAATAACTGGAGCCCCTATATGGTTTCACATGAAAATGATATCTGGTTAGGATTAGAGTATTTTTGTAATGAAGGAGATGAATTATGGTGTATGTCAGACAAAGAATTCCTCCAATTTTGCATTGGAGAATTGGAGAAGATTAATTTTATTGACTCACATGAGGTAAAAGACGGTTGTGTTGTAAGAGTACCGAAGGCATATCCATCATATACTGGCAGTTATGATTATTTATATGAGATCATTGAATATCTGGAAACGATTGATAACCTATTCCTTATTGGCCGAAATGGTATGCATCGTTACAACAATCAGGATCATTCAATGATGTCAGCAATGGTTGCCGTAGAAAATATTATAAAAGGAATAAAAACAAAAGATAATTTATGGAGTATTAATATTGAGGAAGAATATCATGAAAAAGTTGTATAAACGGACAATGTAATTTCCCGTTCTTACATAAACATTATGCGCGAACAAACGTGGAGAGACGGCCCGGAAGGTTTTCTGTATCCTTTGTCCATACCACCTTATACTAAGGTAACGATTATACCATTATTTCTTAATCAGGAGGATTGCGAAAAATGATACCGAACTTATTTTCTAAACAGCGTAACGGGTGCATGGGTCAAACAGGAAAAGACAGGATAAGCCTTATCTTGATTCTCCTGATAATGTCAGTTCTCTTATTGCGTGGAATTTACGACCCCACGGTCAGCGGTTTCGCAGATGCAGAACGGCATTTAATGGATGGCGCATTCATTCTTGATTTCCTGCGAGAAATGCCGATAAGTAATATTTATGATTTTACAACCCATTATTATGCCAGATATCCTGCTATAAGTATCGGCTATCACCCCCCTTTTTTCCCCTGTATTGAAGCGATGTTTAACGCTGTATTCGGCATTAACATCTGGAGTAGTCGCTTAGCTATTTTGCTTTTTGCTCTCATTGGAGTAAGCGCCTGGTTTAAACTTACCCAGCGCATCTTCGACACGCATACTGCCTTTTGGGCATCACTATTACTCATAACGACACCTTATCTGGTTCAATGGGAATGGTACACAATGGCCGAAATTCCCGTGTTATCTATGGCCATGCTCACTGCATACCTCTTCTATCGTTTTCTAGAAAACGGAAAATCAGCTTATCTCTATACCACGGCAATCACTTTTAGCCTCACCGTATGGACTAAACAAACAGCCGTTTTTATCGTACTATGGTTTATCCTGTATCTCATAGTCAGAAGACAATTCACAAGCTTTATAAAACGCAAAGAGACCTGGATTGCTGGCATAATTGCGGTATTTCTGCTTACCCCTCTCGCCATAATTACCTTTTGGCTTGGAGACCAGAACATAGATCAGTCTATTGCGTATACGAAGCATTCCAGATTATCATGGGAAAATTTGAGACTCTATTTTTTTGTGCTGGTAAACAGCCATTTAACCTGGCCTTTCATGATTCTCTGTGGTACAGGTTTTGGATGGGCAATCTGGAAACGTGATAATCGTTGCATGTATTTTATTCTTTCAATTATGAGCGTATACCTTTTTTTCACATTTCTCAATGCTAAAACTGACCGATATCCAATTTTCTGGATACCGGCCTTTTGTTTGTTCGCAGCATTACCCATTGTATATCTTCAAAAATATAAAATTTGTTACCTTATTCATGTAATTGTTTTAGTGGCTATTGTGATTTATCAGATATCATATATTTACAAAAAACCCCTATTCTATATCAGGGGCTATGATGAAGCCGTTCATTATATACTACGGGAAAATAAGACATCTACAATCTTCTTTGATGGTCGCCACAAAAATTACTTTATCTATTTAATGCGGGTGCTGGATGAAAAAAAATCCATGTATGTGCTGCGGGGAGATAAACTTCTTACTTCTTCATCGATTACCCCAGGACATTGGCTCAAGATTCATGCCCATTCACATGATGATATTAAGAGGATTTTCGATAAATATGGCATATCATATATCGTAGTAGAAAAAGAGGATTGGACAGGAATTGAAATTCATAAGGAGTTACGATCCTACCTTAATTCCGGCCCCTTTAGATTGATAAAAGAGATTCCCATTGAAACAAACCGATGGCAGCCGCAAACATTAAAGATCTATCAATATTTACATGCAAAGTCTATGACTGAAGACTGTTTAAAATTGCGCCTGCCAAGCGTTGGAAAGACACTCAATGTATCCATACAACGCGATTAAATCTTTAAAGGAATTATTGGAAAACAGCCAGGAAGAAAATTTTGGCCTTTATTGAATTTGTATGCCACAAAGATATATAAAGCCACGGAGAAAAAATTTCAATATTTTTGGATAGAAGCCGTTTCCTGGTGGTGATTGGCAGACAAACATCATTGGTGAATTTTATCTTTTCGTAATAGGTTGGATTTTAAAAAGCTCGATAAGAGGAACTGCGGCAAGTGATTTATCGTTTACCATTCATTATACCCTTATACACGTTAGCGGTCTTATGCGCGATGGTATCCCAATTATATCTTTCTGCTATCATAGTTATTTGTCCTTTTTTCTCTTCCTCGCATAAGGGCTTATCGAGATATTCTTGTATTTTTTCAGCAAGCCCCTTAACGTCTCCTGCCTTAAAAAATCTGTTCCCGGATAATTTTACATTCTTATTGGCAGAAATATCTGAAGCAATGCAGGATAAACCATAGCTCAGAGCCTCTAGTAACACAATAGGCAATCCTTCGTAATAGGAAGGGATTACAAAAAGCCCTGCGTGACTATAGAATTCTTGTAGTGATTCTCCCGTCAGAAATCCTGTTAAAATAATATTGTTATTTTTATCTGCCTGATCTTTTAAACGTATACTATATCTATCCTCATGGTCAGCGCAGCCGATGATAACTAATTTCCAGGTATTGCCTGAAGACTGATTGATAGAAGTCGAAATCTGGTTAAATGCTTCAATAAGGTCGTGGAAACCTTTTTCAGGCACAAAGCGGCCTACGGATAATATATACCGACCTTTCGTCAAAGCGTAGTTTCTTAGAATAGCGCTACTTTGCGCAATTTTCGTTATTGTTACCCCATTGGGAATGATGTTTACATATCTGTTATATTTTCTTTTCACATGATGTGCAATAGTCTCAGATACACATATGATATCGTTAGCCCATGTACTACCGGATTTTTCACTGAGTTTTAAGACACCTCTTGCCAGTTTACCCCATTTTTTTCTTTGATAATCCGGTCCGTGATTTGTCATGATTACCTTGAGGCCTAAGAGACGGGCAAGTGGTGTAAATAACGAAGGTCCTATAGCATGGATATGCAGTATATCGGGAGAAAACTTCTTGGCAACGAGAACTCCGATAAAGGTATGAAGGAATGTTTCGAGGAATTTATTTTTTGGACATGGTAAAGGAATTAACTTAATCCCTTTATATATACCAATATCCGGATTAACATACGGCTTTCTCGTTAGAACGATTATCTCATAACCTTTTTTGACAAGTTGAGGATAAAGATTTTCGCAATGTGCTTCTATACCACCCTGGACATGAGGAAAGCCACGAGTGCCGAGAACAACAATTTTTATCTTTGGCTCATCAAGTCTTTTTCTTCTTCTCCTTCTGATCAGTTGAAAATATAAATTTACACGATCTGTTTCAATTCCTTCTTGAACAGGGGAAGAGTCACGGTCGCCAAGAGCAGTAATTTTTATCATGGATATAATTTTCTTGAATAGGTTTATTTGGAGATTCTCTTATTTCCGTTTTTATCACGAGATTGTTTTAGTTTATGCAGCTTTGTACTTTATTATTTTTTCCCAATGCCAAACTTCCAAATCCCCTTCCTTTTCCCCTATCGGTTTTCATCTTATTTTTTATTATCCAGGCAGTTGGTTTTATGAAATATTTCTTCATAACAGGAGCAGCAGTGCCGATCATCCAGCAATTCTTGGGACAGGTCTTTACCTTTTCTCTTATCTGCTTTGCCTTCTCTCCGCGCCATATTTCCTCGAAAGATTTTTCCTTCAGATTACCCATACTCTCAAACCAAATATTTTCTTCCATCCCGTTGCAAGGTCTGATATCACCCCAGGGGTCTAAAAAGAAATTCTCTGTTCCTGCTTCACAGGGAAGCAATCTCTTGTTTCCCCTGATATAATTAATTAATCCGTAATTGAAATAGGCCCGGTACAAGTTTTTAATCTTTTTGCTTTTTAATAAATCTCTTACGATCTCTTCGAAACAGGTGATTACCTCCTCCTTTTTCTGTATTTCATTATCGTATTTATGGAAATAGTATGAGTTGTGCACCGCTGCAGTTGCAAATTCAACGTTCATCGTCTTGGCTAATTGATATAATTCAATCATATCTTTAGCATTTCTGTCAGATACGGTAATACCAAACCCTATATCTTTAAACCCAAGCCTCTGAAGCTCAAGCAGTGTCCTTAATCCATGGTCAAAACCATCTTTGACTCCTCTGAGTTCATCATTAGCAGCAGGCAAACCTTCAATGCTTATTCTTATGCCAATGTTTTTGTTCTTTTGTGCTATTGCTAAAATTTTTTGAGTAAAATACCCGTTGGTGCTCATTACAATTCTTTTTGCTTTCTTCCGTAATACAGAGATAATCTCTTCAATATCATCCCTTAAGAATGGCTCTCCGCCTGTGACATTGGCAAATTCAAGAGAGGGAAGTTTCTCTAAGAGCGATGGCTTGAATTCCTCTTCTCTTTTTGTGGGATGCTTCCAGACATTACACATATAACATTTATTCGGACACCGGTACGTTGTAATTATCGCTGCTTCCATGATATCTCACTTTCTATTTCTCTTCCTTTACAGGGATTTTTCAGTATACTTATCGGTCATTTTTAATCTCATAATATCGTAAAACTTGAATACATATTCATTTTCAATCTGATCATGATTAAATCTTTTTTTTGCTCTCTCAGCTATTTGATCTCTGTGATAAATATTATTATGTAAACATATGTTTACAATATCCGCAAAATACCTTGGATCATCGGTATTCACAACTTCGCCATCTTCGGTATTTTGAATTACATAGTTCATAATATTATTCACGGGCAAAGTCACAATGGGTGTTCCACAGAGTAAGGATTCAATGACAACATTACCCAATCCCTCATTATGTGAAGCGAACCAAAATAAATGTGAGTTCTTATACAGGGCAACCAATTCTTTCCTGTCGTCTATTCTGCCTAAAAATGAAATTTTGATCCTGCCGTTTGTTTCCTGAGTAATCGTTTCCGATAAAGATATAATTTCACGGAAATACTCCTCATCAGGGTGTGGCCCTACGATGAGTAATTGAATTTTTCCTTTCAGATAGAATGCTGCATTTAAGAGAAATTCAAGATTCTTTCTTCGTATGATAACCCCAACCCACAAAATCCTGCGGGCAGAAAAGTCTAAATATCTTGAAACAATATTCGTATCGTTCTCCTCATGTAAGCTATCCAGATAGATTGGATTAAATCTGCACCAGATTTTATCTGCCGGTAAACCATAGGCTGTGCATGCGTCTTTTAACGGTGGAGATATCACGATAACTAACCTGGCGTAATGAAATGGAAATAAGAAAAAATATCTTAAAAGAGGGAGTTTCGTTTTTTGAAGTGTTAGAGGATCGTCCATACCTAACGAAACAATCTCCTTTACCAGAGGCTTTTTCACTAAAAAGGCATACCAACCTATTAAACTAGAGAGCCAACTTGAATCAACGGTATGAATGATATCAACTTCAGACTGAAGTTTTAAAAATGTTATCGTGGTTCTAAAAAATATTCGCAAAACAAACATAGTCTTCAGGAACTTTCTTCCTATATGCGTTTGCCTTCCGGCATATTTGTTACAACCAATGTAGATGATCTCTATACCATCATACGTTCTTGTTTTCTTCTCGGTTTTATTTATGCTATTCGTAATAACATAGACCTTGTTTACTCCCTTTTTCCGCAAGTTAGAGTACAATCTGTGAATTCTTAAACCCGCCCCGGTGAAGTCCGGTGGATACATTAAAATTCCAATTAAAACATTCATTTTTAAATTCTTAATAAGTCCTTTTTTTAAATCTTCCCTGTTTTTATCAACACATGAGAATGAAGTATTTTCGTATGCATTTCCTGAATTCCCTGAATATACGATCGAATATGATACTTTTGCTCTGCCAATGTATAATTCATATTGTGTCAAAAAAACGTTATGCTACAGATTGTTCTCCTGTCGATGAGCAGTGAATTGTGTCAAGAGAATGAAAGGAAGAAGTGCAAATACTGAACCAAGACATAGCTTTTGCAGGATGGATATGAGAATACAGAGAAAAGAAGTATCTCAAGAGGAATTTTGTATTGCCTTTCTCTGATTTAGATCTCTTATACACGCAGAAACAGACAAAGATAAAACCATGAAAATGATCAGGACATGTGACATGACACAGAAGTGTAATGCAACAAAAGTGAGACAGGATACATGAGGGAAGAGATACATGTAGTTACTCAAAATTTTGAGTAAGTGTGAGGTGTCAATACTGTGTCGCTATAATATTATTTGGCAAGTGAAGAGGGGAAGAAAACTAAGTTTACTACTACAGAGAAAACGTTACTACTATCCTGGTTGGGTTAAGATAAACCACTTTTTACACAGGCAATAGTTCTCCTCATCGGTTTTTTCTTATTACTGATTGATAGATTTTCATAAGTTCTTGATAATATTTTTCAGCATTCAATTCCCGTTCTACAAATAGTCTTGCATTTTCTCCCATGTGTATAATTCTGTCAGAACTCTCCAGCATGGCCGTAATCTTTTCGACAAGGTCGTCAACATTCCCGGATTCAAAAGTTAATCCTGTAACATTATTTTTAACCAATTCCGGTATGCCGCCAATCCTGGCTCCAATTACCGGTTTACCCAAAGCAAATGCCTCTAAAACCGATATGGGATTATTTTCATACCATTCCGAGGGAAGAACAACAACGGTACTTTTTTTGATTTCATGATAAAGCGATTGCCCTCTCATATACCCAAAGAATTGGACATGGTTAAGCTCTTCAGCATTTTTTTCAAGCACGTCTTTAAGAGGTCCTTCCCCTATAATTTTAACCTTTATCCTGATTCCATCTTTTGCTTGTAAAATTTTCACTGCTTTCATGAGCGTTGATAACCCTTTTTCAGGCGAAAGTCTTCCAAAATAAACTAAAGACTTTTCTTTCCTGCTTCCGTTGTCTTCTGGTTCGCTCCTGACATCTTCAAAATTCATTACAAAATTAGGCAAATGAATAATAGGTTTTTTAAATCCCATTTTCTGTAACTTATTTTTAAGAAACAGGCTTGGAGAAATAAAAACGTCTACGGCACCATATATATCAAGAAGTGTATGGTGTAGGTACATCTCTACCGCAGCAAGAACACTTTTTGTGCGTGAATCTTTTATGCAGCGTTTGCGAATTGCACTGAAATATCTTCCTCTGTTACAATCCTCGCAAATTTTCTCGTCAGCAATGAGTGAGTATGAGCCACATACCATCTTATAATCATGGAGTGTCATAACAATAGGTATCTTCCTGCTTCTCAATTCATGAAGGATCGATGGAGAAATTTGATGATGGATATTATGTAAGTGGGCAATATCTGCCGGATATTGATCCAACACGCGGGAAATGCGCTTCTTTGCCTCAAAAGAATACAAAATACGGAAGGCTATTTTGAGCTGACTCATGGGATTGCCATCGTTTGTGTTTAAATCTACATCAGGCATGAAATACTTTGAAGTCTCACACGGTATGTTTTCCGGATGAGACATAGAAAAAAATTTTACGGTATGCCCGTGTTTTTCCAAGATGTCTGCTGTCCCAAAGTAGACTCTTTCACTTCCACCGCGTAAGTAGTGAAATTTATTAACCTGGAGGATATTCATTTTTATTCCCTTACTCTGAAAAATTAACTCTGGGTTTATTCCCGGTTACCTTTTTTATGAGAAGAAAAGTCCATGACCGGATCTCCTGTAACATAGACTCCGCTTCCATTCGCAGAAAGATAAACCTCGTGTGGCGGAGATGGATTCACATTGATATTGAAGGCACGGAGCACAGGCAAACCGTTATTGATATTTTCCCATGTCTTTCCCCCATTTACACTCCTGAAAACTCCTTCTCCCGAGCTCTCATCGTGGTATTGATGATCGTTAGAAGCAGCATAAATTACTGAAGGAACTGAAGGCACTACTGCCACGGACTCAATTCTCGTTGGGCCTGATAAAATTTGTGTCCATGTCTTACCGCCATTTGAACTCTTATAAACGCCACCAGGGCCATTTTTACTCCTCACCACTCCTGCATAGAGATGTTCAGGTTGGCGAGGATCTATAGCAAGAGAAGCTATTCGCAGAGAATTCTTATAGGTTTTAACCCAGGAATTTCCATCATTGTCACTCTTATACAACCCATCATCTGTTGCGGCGTAGAGGGTGCTCTTTTTCTCAGGGTGATAGGCGAGCTTCTGTACTCTTATTTCACGAGGTAAACCAGTATCCTTTTTTATCCAGCTTATGCCTTTGTCTTCGCTCTTATAAATACCTGGTTTACCACCAATAAAGATTATTTCTGTATGATAAGGGTTGATTAAGATTGTATTGAACAGGGTGTTATCGGGAAGTCCTTCAGTTCTTTGAACCCAGGTATTTCCATAATCAGAACTGGTTGCAAAACCGGCGATTTTAAGTCCTTTTGCATTGATAACATGAACGATATTAGGTTTTTTGGGATCTACAGCGACATCAAAGATATCGTCTTTATACTTCATACCCTTTACGGAAGCATACCAACTTTTTCCATTATCATCGCTTAGAACTAAGCCATGATCTGCGGTGCCGACATAGAGATGGTTATGATCTTTTGGATCTATACCTACAACGTGTGTATGGCCAAACACATTTATACCTCTGTGAGTCCATCTGCCCGGGGAAACTTCTTTTGAAATTAATTGCTTCCAGGTTGCTCCTCCATTATCGGACCGGTAAATATATCTTGATGTTCCAATATATATCCTCTCGCTATTCCTGGGGTCTAAGGCGATTGCATTAACTTTCCGGCTTAATTCCAGCCATGCTATTTCAACGTTACCTTTACCGCCCAACGGGCCGTTCCATTTTGTAACCTTAATCCAGGTATCTCCGTTATCTACACTTTTATATACACCCCCGCTTTCTCCCCAGGTACTATTTATCGCATACATGACCTTCGTATTCTTTTTATCAATAAGTATTTGTGCATAATTATCGGTATGTTTTGACTTCGTTTTTATAAAATGTAACCCGGAATTCTTTTTCTCCCAGGATTCACCGCCATTGTCAGATTTAAAAACTCCTTCGGGCCCGGCAGCAAGGTAAATCATACGGGAATCATTTGGGTGCGTTGCAACATGCCGTACTGCAGTATTCAGGATATTTCTCCATGTTTTACCGGCATCAAGACTCTTTAACAGACCTTCATTCGTTGCAACATACATGATATTGGTATTTTTATAGTCAATAACCATATGGCGGACTTTCAATTCTTCATCAGGAGAAAAACCAGGAGAAAAGCTTGACTTCCAGGTTTCTCCGTCATCTTTACTCATATAGATATCGCTACCCCAACTAATCTTCTTTATGACAGGCCCGCCTTCCGTGCTTGGCCGGTAACCGAATCCTAAATACAGGATACGATTATCTTCGGGGTGTAAAACAAGAGATCCAATACAGGCAGATAAAGACCCAGACTGTGGGGACCCAATACCTTTCCATACTGACTTCCACGTTACTCCGCCATCAGTTGATTTATAAAAGCCGCCTCGTGTTCCAACATACAGTTTCTTTTTGTCTTTTGGATCAATAATCACAGGTGTTGTGATATCATAATTTTTAATCCCGTTATTTATAGGAAACCAGCTTTCTCCCTGGTCACTGCTATAATAGACGCCGCCAATATCTGTGCCTGCATAGACAGAACCATCTTCACCTACTGACAGAGAAGTTACCTGATCAGCATCTCCCGGACCAATCAATTTCCACGTAATCTTTTCATCTGCAGCAAGACAAAACGGGATAATTCCATAAAAAACCATTTCTGCCACGATCAGCATCACAAAAATGACTGCGATGCCTGGATTTCTTCTCCCGAAAATTCCTTGTGTCAAGGAAAGCAATCTTTTTATACCAGCACTGTCACTATTTTTCTGCATCATAGCTCTCCATAAAAGTGTTTTGCTATCAGGATTTTTCATCTGCCGGAGTCTGTAAAATATTGAGAATAGTAGAAGCTATATCTACAATCCTTTCTTTTCCCGTTATATTTTTGGAGTTAAGAATACCGTAAAAGCCATGGTACCTATGCCCGCCGGATATTTTCTTATGTGTCGTATTTACTCTGGTAATTTTCGTGTGCAGCGCCCAGTTTACCCCATATGATTCTTCAAGCTCGAAAAGTATGTCCGGGTAGATATCTAAAAAGGGCCCCTGATCAATATCCTCGCGGCATTTTAACCACACAAATGGCCGTTTCCCCGTTCTTTCATCCTTAAAATCCTGTAACAAGCGTATAACCTCAAGGCGGAAAGCCTCATAATCCATTCCGGTCTGCTTCATATTTTCTCGGTGAATTGTTATGCCTCCGTAGGGATTGGTACCGGCAAAGACTGAAGTACTGGCAAGGCTTGTGGTAGTATTCGTAATAAAGGTAGATTTTTTTAACGCCTTACGATTCGGAATATACCTTGTTATGGCAAACATGAGATCTTCCAGGTTAAGGTGGTAGACTGCCTCTAATGTTTCCAGCTTAGCCTTCTCTGCCAGATACTTTAGATCCAAATATTTACAACGGCCTACTCTCGATTTTACATACCCTGCCCTTCGGAGAATTTCGTTAATATTTAATACCTTCGTACACCGTCTTCCATGTCCGTGATCGCTGATTATCATGAGAGTTGTTTGATTATCAAGATTCTCCATAAACCGCCCGATTATCTCATCAAACAATTGGTAAAATTCCTTAATACTCTCACGATAGTTATTTGGGCCAGGATACGTACAATCTTCCGGGTCTGTATACCGCCAGAGAAAATGTTGTATTCTGTCTAATTGTAAAAAGGTAACAAAGCATAAATCATAAGTATCCTTACGAAAGTGCTCCTTTGAGAAATGATAAAGCCTTTTAATATCCGCTCTGTTTTTTTCAATAAACTCAGCAAGCTTGTTTTTATTTGGAAAATCGGTAATTCCTCCAATATCCGGCATATCTTCCTTTGAAAGGATATTTGATGGGTAGGATTGAACATCTCCTTTCATAAACACCGGACCGCTAATCATGACACCATTGACAGGCCAAACAGGATACGCAAAAAAAGGATTAACCACACAAACTTTTTTCCCCGCTTTACCTGCAAAATCCCAGAAGGTTTTGCCGATCATGTTAGAGATATTGATATGGGTACTGCCATTATCAAGGTAGCTGACATGTTCCATGATACCGTGTTGAGCTGGGGTCTTTCCGGTAAAGATGGTTGCCCATGCCGAGACAGAGTCGGGTGGAAAAACTGATTCTATCTTACCGGCATACCCCTCACCCATGATCTTTCTGAATGATGGCAGTTCATTTTGCCATGTATGAATAAGATCAGGATCTAGTCCGTCTATACCAATAACCATTACCTTAGCCATTGATAATACCTTGCTCCTTTAAAAAAGTCATCGTACGCTTTGTTATCTGGTGTGCAACCATATCGAAGGAGTTATTGGCATCAATAAGAGTAGCATTAGGTAAATGCCGGTAATAGCGGTACAGTTCGTGCCTTTCCATTAAATATTCCAGCCTTGTACCATCCTGTTTTCTCTGATAGCCCTTTTCCGGCTCTACATCTAAAATAAAGAGTAAATCGGGCAAAGGGAATAATCGGGTTAAAACTAACCGAAAAATGTGTTTCAACCCTTCAGCTTTTTTACCCATATTCACCGCCTGATCTACCATAAAGTCGAATAGGTATCGATCACATATTACGATGGTGTTTTTATTCATAAGACCAAATACCCTTCGCTTCGCCTGGAAATAATAGTCAAATAGCGCTATATTCAACCACAACCACAAGACGATGGGATTCCGTAAAAGTCTCCGTTTTTTCTTTTGAAGATTTGGAATATTTGATGCCATTGCTTCAGGTGTAGTACGTAATCCTTTAAACCTCCTGATAAATGGTTTCAACAGGTATGGCTCCCATCGACTCCAGGTATACACGGCAGCGATTCCTGATGCGTTAAGATGCTTTTGCAGCAATTGGGCCTGAGAGCTTTTACCAGAGCCATCAATACCAATAAAACATATGAATAAAGATTGTCTGGCCATTATAGTACCCTGCACTTCCCCAAAAGTTGATTTGCTACGTTCTTCCAGGAAAATTTTTCTACTCTTTCTCTGGTTTTTGAAATACAATTCCGCATATTTTGCAGTTCATTCTTTAGCTCTTCAGAGGTAGTAAAATACCGGAAATCATCTGAAGCAGGAAAATTCTCCGGCAAACTTCCGAATGGAGTAGTCAACACCGGTAAATTACAGGCAATTGCCTCAAGCACAGATATAGGGAACTCCATAGCGCCGCTTCTTTCTCTTACGTTAAACACGTAACAATCAGCGAGTTGATAGAGTTCCTGGTTTTCTGGTACAAATTTATCGATAATCAGAATCCCCGCCTGGCGTAATTCTCTTTTTAATTCATCTTCCTGAGGGGTTGATGTACTGCCAACGAGAAGCACTTGCATTTCCGGTTGATCGATAAGGCTGAGAAACATCTTTACATTCCGCGATGCGCGAATATGGCCGACGTGTAAAATAATATATTTATCTTGAGGAACTTGATACTTTTCCCGTAAAGCATATTTCGTTTCAGGAGAAACAGGAGTAAATTTTTCAATATCAACCCCTGCGGACAGTAAGTGCGTATCAATTCCAATCTTTTTAAATATATCCGACATAAGGGTTGAGGGAACAAAGAGTGTATGAGGATTAATAAACGTAATAATCCTTTGTGTTAAAGATGAATATTCCCTGTTTTGTAAGGCAACCATAGCGGTTCCAGCCCCTTTTGAAATAAAGCGAAGGACCCGGTAACGTATAAAACTGTGAAGTGTTGCTGATGCTTCGGGAATATAAAAAATGAAATCAGGTTTCTGACGGTTTATCTCCTTACGTAATCTTTTTGAATACAGAATCTTGCTTATTGCGGTAGGCTGGATAAGACCATTCTCGTCCTCACAAGGCCCTAATCCAATACAATCCACATGGTGCTTAATCCCCTTAAGGAGGTTTAATGCTGTCACCTTCATACCTTCATCATAGGGTGGAACAAACAGTTCAGATAGTAACAGGACTTTTTTCATGGAGGTCTTGCATATCATTTAATTTTTGAGTTACCCCTAAAAAGCAGAAGACATATCCCGTTGTTGTGACAAAAAAGAATATGTTCTGACCAAGTGAGGCAACGACATAGACTGATAATAATACCAGCATAAAGACATTATAAGAACGGGCAGGATACATCCTGATTTTATTAAAGTAATACTTAAAATTCATGTAAAAGAATATAAGGAAACAGATCAAGCCTATGGTTCCCGATTCTATGAGAATGCGGAGAAAATCGTTGTGTGGGGGTAATGGATACGTTGTATATTTGAAAGCAACATATTCGCTCGTGCCAAGACCGAATCCCAGAAAGTAATGTTTAGGAAATGCGTTTCTCAATAACTGCCCTGCAAGGTCCATCCTGAATACCAAACTGTTCGTTCCATACTTTCTTGGGGTATATAAATCGGAGAAACGTTCGATAATCTGATCGTATAATAGCGCTACGCAGAGAATACCCATAAAGAGTAGGTATATTCTCAGCCTTTTCTCTTTTATTGAGTAAATAATCAATCCAATCAAAAAAGCAAACCATGCAGCACGGGTATAGGTGAGCACAAGAGAGATTGCTGCGAGGAAAAGCAATCCACAGAGTACCACATTGAACTTTTTCGAGATGGATTTCTGGAAAAAGAGTAAATGGATGAGTACAAATATGATGATACACAAAAACATTGCGTATGGATTCGAAAGGACAAATGTTGAATTAATACGAAGCGTTGGGTCCATACCCTGCTGTACTCCAGTGCCCATAGCATACTGTAAAAAACCATTTCCAATGGGGATTACTGAAGATAAGGCAACGGTAAGAAATATCTTATGTGCATCACGTTCATTTTGTACGAGATGATACGCTAATACGTATATTGCTATAAGGCTGCACAGTTTGAAAAAAAAGGTTACCCCGGTATTAAAATCATCTATATTAATGAAAGAAAGAACCGAGATAAAAAGATAGAAATAGAAGTAGACAGATATACAGGGCTTCCATGATTTTTGTTTATCGTTCGATAAAACGATAACTAAGAACAAAATGTAAAGAATACTGAATATCGCCAATAAGTTTACACTCTGGCCAATACCATATTTAGAAAGTGGATCAATGAGTGGCCGGATAAAAAGGAGAATAACAAAAGCTGCAAATGGTTGTATAAAAAAGGTAAGAATAATAGATAAAAAAGCAAAAAATGCCGCATAAAAATATATGGGAATAGAAAGAGAGAAAATATATCCACCAAGGAAGGAGGTAATTAAAGATGCTATGAATATAAGAAAAATTTTAAGACCTGTATGAAGCGAAGTTGTTATCATGCTCTCCTAATCCGTTCTTATAAGGGTGTATTGTTTTTTAATATAAGGTTTGACGGTATTTTATTTTTCTTTCTATAGATACTACCGACTGAACTCAATATCCCTAAAATCCTTGAGATGTTGCACGCATATGAGATACACCAGAGACGGAATATTTTTTCATCCGCATCTATTACACCTCTTTCCCTGGCTGCCTTTCGCAGAGAGGATAAACGCCGTGGGAAAAATAACTTTGCCAGAGAAAAGACAATGCCTGGCAGTGGTTTTTTTGTATTTACAAAAACGCCAAGGAGGCCGGCGCCAACACGAAAATCTTTTTTGAGTAATTCTTTTAAGCGCCGTGTTGGATGATAAACGATTGCCTCGGGGGCATGAGTGAGGATAAAACCAGCTCTTGTGGCCCTGGAGGTCCATTGAATATCACCACCGGATGTAACTGAGTCGGGAAATAATCCGATACGTTCAAATAAAAATGATTTTACCAATAAATTTGCAGTTGTTGCAGCATTCATTCTTTCTATAGATGATTCGGTATGCAGATTCGTTATTGAATCGTACAATTCTGCAGCCGTTTTTTGTTTTGAATAGATAAATGCAACTCTTCCTCCCGCTAAATCAGCCGATTTGGAAATTAACGTGGTAACTCCTTCTCTCACCCATTGAGGGGTAACCATGCAGTCAGAATCAGTAAAAGCCAGGATCTCATGTTTTGCGTTTTTGATTCCCTTATTCCTTGCCGCATAAGAGCTTTGTATCCTCGTTTCCTCCAATAGTTTGACGGGATATCTCCTTATTACTTCTTTCGTTCTGTCGTCTGAATTATTATCAACAAGAATAATTTCGAGTAGCTCTTTTGGATAGTCTAAATTAAGTAAAGACGCTATAAGGGTATCAATGTTTTTTTCAGCATTATAAACAGGAACAATGATTGAAACTGTTGGGAAAATAGGTAACTGGCTGTTGAACGTTGCAATATTTTCTTTTCGTAGCGTATTCATTATTATTTCAGATTTTTACCATAGTATCGTTACTGTTTACGAGCAAAATCGTTTTCTCCAAAGCAAGAAGGTCATCAACACACAAATCCTCATATAAGCATTTCTTTTCCCTGACATATGATCTGCAACAAGATTATTTACAACATCAATATTAAAATAATCTTCCAGATATTCTTTCTGTTTCAAGGTAGAGATTACAAAATTCTCTAAGGTGTTCTTTAGCCATGCTTCATGAATATAATGCTTATAATTATGTCCTAATTTTCCGGCAGTCAGCCTGGGAAGTACCCTGCTATAGAAGCGATGCCATAATTTAAACGCTGCCTCATAAGATTGAGAGGTGTCTATTGGTAAGCCTGTTATCGTTGTTGGAACTTGTTTAACTTTGGATAAATATTGCGCAATCATCTTTTTATAGATCATCTGGCCGCGCTTCATTTCCACAGGAATACCTTGCACAAAATCAATGAATTCATTATCAGTAAAAGGTTCCAGAACTTCAGAAAATTGCCCCAGAGCTTCAATATGAAATGAAATATATCGCCTCTGTCTTTGGTGAAGGTCAACATAAGTACACTTATTCAATATATTATCTGTGTGTAAGGTGTTAAAACATCTTTTTACAGAGGCAAAACTTTCTCCCCTTACATTTCTATAGATATGTGGTTTTAAGAGTATTGCCAGTTCCCTATCTTTAAAGGTCGTGTTAAAAAAGGTATCGTATAATAGCTCAACTGCCTTTTCTGAATCTGCCGCTTCCCATAATAATGGAAACAGATGCGCACCTGAGAGACAATCACCGAGAAAGCCGCACATAACAGACTCGCTCTTATTTTCCTCCAGGAATGAGCAAAGAGCAAAAATCCAAAATGCGAAACAATTTAATCCCTCTAATTCCCAAATACCTTTATCCGCATAGGTTTCTATATACCCATGGTCAATGGGAATAAAGGTGTGGCTGTATCCCAAACTTTTAGCAATACTTCTACCAAATCGAACATCATAACAATGTTTATGTCCGACTGTACAGGTAACTATCTTTGGAAATTTCAAGTACTGCCCTGCCATAGCCGCAAGTGTCCTGGAATCGAAACCACCTGTTATAGGCAAGCACATATTCTCTTTACACCTTTTTCTGACAGCCTCTTTAACTCTTAGCGCATACTCATCTATATAATATTCTTTACTCTTTTTTGTCTCTCCGGTATGAAACTCATAGTCCCAGTAACGATGAAAAGTATTTTGTCCTTCCTGATATGTCATGATACTGGCAGGTGGGAAAACCTTTATATCTTCGAAAAAAGTACGATCATCAAGGAGATAGTTTACTGATAAAAAATCAGACAGAGCAACCTCATTAATCTTCTTGTTAAACTGAGGATGCCAGATCAATGATTTATACTCAGAAGCAAACATGAACTTGTCTTTGAAAAGCCAGTAATAGAGCTTTCTAAAACCGTACCTATCATTAATGATTGTCAACCTTTTATAGTCATCTTCCCAAATACTAATCAGGTAAAGCCCGTTAAGGCCACACAAGGACTCAACACCAAATTGAAGGTAAAGTCCCAGCAATATATCGCTTATATTACGAGATGTATCACGGTATCCGCTCTCCAAAAGCATTGTTCTGAGCTTGTCCTGATCAAATATCTCGCCAATCACAGTTAGCGCCGTACCCTTTTGCTCCGAAATGGTTTTTTGGTCATTCACAGAGATCGTAGCAACACCGGCGCCTGGCATGATTGATTTTTGTATCTTATGCCAACTCTTATGCGTCATAAGTTGAATCATAGTCTGAATACATACTTCCAGGTCTTCTCTGTTTGCTGGTGAGACTATTCCGGCTATACCAGACATTGCTTTACTTTTTACCTTTCTTCTTAAAGATTTTTATAGCATACATTCACACCGAAAACGCCTATTCAACTGAGCTACAATCTTTCGTAAAGCAATTTTGGGATGGCAAATGAGCGGTTATTCAATATGACGCCAAGAAAATTAGCTTTCTTTTGTTCCAATGGTGATAATAAGGCTTTTATAACATGGCGACGGGTTTTCCCTTCACTAACAACCAGGGCAACTCCGTCTAAATAAGAAGAAAGGACATAAACATCTTTAACATTTTTCAGGTTTGCATAATCAACGAGAACAATATCGTATTGTTCTTTCACTATGTTGATTACATCGAGCATCTTATAGGAATCTAAGGCGGCAATTGAACTAAATGTGGATCTGGTGGCAGGTAAAACCGTTAATTTAGGACTTGTCTGTTTATTTTTTTTATTATTTAAAGAAACTTTTCCTTCCAGTACATTTGCATAACCGGTAACTATATCTTCAGACATCTCAGAATTCACCACAGTATTTGAATTATTGAAAGTTTTGCCGGCAGGCAAAACCGTTAAATTGTGACTTACAGGGTAAGCGGCCTTCTCAAAAGTACTTCTTCCTTCCATAATATCAACGAGACCCGGGCTATCTGAGATTTTAAATATTTTATGCATAGTTGGAGTTTTTAAGTTAGCATCTATGATAAGTACTTTATGACCTGCTTTATTGGATAAGAAATTACCCAGATTAGCGATAATAGTTGTGGAACCGTCAGAAGGTGAAGAGGCTGTTATCAAAATAGACCTTACATTTTTCTCTTTCATCAATATTTGTACCCGATCGGAAAGGTTCTGATAAAACTGCGCAAGAGGGGTTGTCCTCCTTTTATCCTTAATTAACTTTTTATCTTTAAACCCTTTCCGTGGGAGAGAACCCAAAAGCGGTACATTGAGAAATGTCTCTACATCAAGCGGAGACTTAAGGGTATGATCAATATATTCAAGCCCAAATGTAAGCATAACTCCCACAAATAAACCCATAAAAAGCGCAATAACCATAGTAATACGCTTGCTTATTCCTATTGGCCTGAGAGGGATCTGTGCTTGCTCAATAACCTTAACAGTTGCAGGCCCGATTGCCTCTAAATCGGGAAGTGTATCGCCCGCAAGATTTCTCGTCATCTTATCGATTTCATTTCTCAATTGTATGATTATAGGATGTTTTTTCTCATATTGCAGTTGAAGTTGTGCCAATTGTTGTTCAAGATCAAAAATAATATATGAACGGCTTACCACATTGGCAATCGTAGCTGCTGCTACAGGATCAAAATCAGTAGCGCCTATGGTAAATATGTTTGTATCTTTTATTGGTTCAACGGTTATCGTAGTTTTTAAATTTTCAACATTCATCCGGAAGGCATACGCCCGCTCTTGTTCAGGTGAAATATGTTTTGATTCTAGTCTCTTTTGTTGAAGATCTGTCAGCCAGTTAGGCTTTAAATTCGCCAGGTATTTTTCTTTTACATGAATCAACCATGCTTTAAATGCAGAACAGTAATTTAGTTCATAATCGCTCGGGCGCTCGTGGAGCTTAAGCACTTTAACGGCACGTTCAATTACAGGATTTGAGAATACAATCTCATTCTGAGTCATATGTTGATAGCCTTCTAAAACTCTATAATAGGGGCTCTCAAATTGTTTTTCTGCCGAAACTAACATCTTAACCTGAGCTTGATAAACGGGAGTCTTAAGCTCCTGACCAATTAAGACGCTTATCATGATGATCACCAGCGTATTGATGATTACAGTCTTGTGCCCGAATATAATCCTGAGATAGTCTCGTAACGTACTTCCTGAAAAATTCAAATTCATGGTAATCCCCTAAAGAATTCCTTCTAATACAATTACTATATCTTCTGGTTCTAAAAGAATATCTTTTCCTATTTGACCACTTACAGCGCCTTTCATATCAACTTTGATACTTTTATACCCTGATTTGCCCTGTTCTGTCCTGAGTATCTTAACCCTGTCAGGAGAACCATATTTTGCAAAACCTCCGGAAAGAGATATAGCCTTAAGGACTGTAGTATTTTCCTCAAGAATAAATTTACCTGGTTTTAAAACCTCACCATAGACAAAAAAACTATTGCTACGCTCTACAATCACTATATCTTCGCTTTCAATAGGCATGTCTGCATGGAGATGACTCTCTTTTGTGTTTTTTAGATTTATATTGATTTCCTTGTATCCGGGTTTATTTTTCTGTTTCCTCCTCAATTTTATATTGCCATAAAGGCCGTCTGGAGTAATACCACCGGCTGCTGAGATAGCTTTTAATACGGTGATATTATCTTCGAGATCAAACCTCCCCGGGCTTCCGACTTCACCGTACACAAAAAACTTCATGCTCTTATAACTTGATAGGGTCACCGATACTACAGCATACTTTATGTAACCGCCTGAGAGCTTTTTCGATAGTTCCTTTTCTATTTCTGAAAGGCTCATGCCTTTCACATAAAGCACCCCTACATAGGGAAAAGATATCGCCCCATCTGATGCGACATGTGCTACCGTTTTTAGTTCATCATGTCCAAGCACACTTATCTCAAGTACATCATCTACCCCAACGGTATATTGTTTTGTAGATTCATCAGCATAATTGAATGCCGGTACTATAAACACACTAGAAAATATCAACAAACTTATGAATATGTTTTTCAATTTCTTTACCCCCCATGAAAGAGTAATACAAAAATCAAGGCGTGATTAAAACTATTCGGTATTTGATTTTCCAATTTTGAATCTATTTTGCTCCTACTCCAAACAACACTACCGGTAATGTTTTTAATAATATTTTACAATCAAGCCAGAGCGACCAGTTATCAATATACGTTAAGTCCAGCCGCATCCATTCGTTAAAATCAGTTATCTTATTTCTTCCGTATGCCTGCCAAAGGCATGTTAAACCTGGTCGCATACTGAGCCGTCTTCGTTGCCAGGGCTCATATTTACTTACTTCATTCGGAATGGGAGGCCTTGGGCCCACCAGGCTCATATCACCTTTAAATACACTCCATAATTGCGGCAGTTCGTCTATACTAAATTTTCTTAAAAATTTTCCAACCCTCGTTACTCTGGGATCGTTTTTCATTTTAAAGACAGGGCCTTTCATTTCATTATATTTAAGAAGATCGTTGAGTTTGCTTTCGGCGTCTTCAACCATTGTTCTGAACTTATACATGGTAAATGTTCTGCCATTCAGGCTGCATCTTTGCTGTTTAAAAAAGATGTGACCTCTTGATGTCATTTTTACCGTTATAGCAGCTAATGCAAAAACTGGCGATGATACTATAAGGGCAGTTGTAGAAACACCTAAGTCAAATAATCGCTTAATAAAAAGATGCAATAATTTATCGGGAGTACTCTCAAAGGTAAGCAGAGGAAGCTTTTCCAAATTACTATATTTTGCCTTTGATAATTTAAGTTCAAATAAATCAAGCGCTACACTTACCTTTAATCCTTCTATCTCACACATAGACATTATCTTTTCAATCTTGCTTAGCCATGAGCGTGGAACAACAAATATAACCTCGTCGACAACACAATTATGAAGAATATCACTTACATCGTTAAAGGATCCGATTACTTTGTATCCACAGATCATCGTGTTTATTTTTGTTGTATCATTATCGACGAGACCAATTATCCTGATTCCCCATTCAGGATGATTGCTAATTAAATTGATAAGATGTTGCGCCCTTACACCTGTTCCAACGATTAAAATGTTCCTTGTATTAAAACCTTTTTTCCGTTGATACCGAAAAAATTGTATGAGAGCAATTTTTTCAATACTTATAAACATTACTGCGAAGAGAAATGAGTAAACGATATGGAGTCTGCTAACGGAATTCATTTTTGTGATAAAGATGAAACTTCCAAAAAGACTACATCCAACAAGAGCTGCTTCAATTACAATAAATAAGACATCTGATATATGTTTGGTTCTGAAGGAATTATACATTCCAAAGCAGTACAAAAGGACTCCCCAAATAATCAGGAGTATAGGTATAAGGATAAGATAATCACTCATCTGATAATAACCATTAGGATGCTTTCTTAAGTAAAATCCTAAAAAGAAAGTCGCGAAGACTATACACATGTCTGAAAACGTCATCAGACCTCTGAATATGACATAATGTTCTTTTAACATAGCACTATTAATATGACACAGTGAAAAACACATTGAAAAAATTTTTTTAATTACTTGAGAGAGTATATAGAAAAATATATGCCAATATCTCAAGGAATGTGGAAATTGATTGTTTTATTTTTAATAGCAAATTTCTGCACACCTTTAGATCGCAAAAAACATAGAGAAATAAGTGTCATTTATTGTGGCAGGAGAGAACAATGAAATAGAAAATGCTACCTTAGCAGGTTGTTTTCATATGAAGTACGGATAATTATGACAGAAAACACAGAAAGACGGAACGGCTATCAAAGGATAGACACAGGAAAAAGGTCTTGCGATAGTATTTTTTACGGATTTGGATTTTCGTACGGATTACATGCGGAATAGTATAGATGGTATGAATACAAAACAAGAGATTACTAAAATGAAACACGGAAAACGTGACATGTCACGCTTCTGTGTCATGTCACAAAGGCGTGACATGTCACACAGCAAGGAGAAGTAAAAATTTTGAGGATTTTATGGCTATTTTTTAGGAAGAACTTTTTATGCTCAAAGGGTTCACAATCAATACATAGGTAAATTGATATACAGAGTGGTGCGGACAAACTCCGTTTGTCCGTGATGGAAGATATTATTTTATCAGGATTCTCACTTACCTTGGAATGACAAAGGGAATTGGAATTTTGTATATAGAGTCTTTAATTAATTTTTTATTATATTAAAACTCTGCGATTAATCCTAAGAAGATAGTATTTTTTTCGTATTCAGTAGTCTCAATATTAGAGCTTAAATCTGAGTAAGAGTAGGCTAGATCCGCACGTAAGTTCTTATTAATATCGTAAGTTAAGTCTGTTTTTACTCCAAACAGTTCTCTTTCGAAATTTGAAGAAACATATTCACCATCACCATAAAAAACAGAAAATGCGCATCCAAATCTTTCTAAAATTTGCCGTTCGAAGTTAATTGCTGTCCTCCACTCATTAAAAATATCTGCGGTATAAGCATTGGTACTATTTTTCTTTAAGAATGAAATGCCTGCACTCGTTCTTTCATCTACTTCATACGTAACTGATGCGAAATAAAGCGGTCTGGTGTAGTTTTTATCGTCAAAAGAATCTATAAAATCGACACCAACTCCACCATCAAAATAAAGCTTTTTCGTTATATATTGCCTTATTCCCGTAGTAATGGTGTTTACTAAGGCATCCTCAGCATTTTCAAATTGTCTGTGAAGGATATCATACGATACAGAGAAACGGGTAGCAGAACTTAATAAGTAACCTATTTCAAAACCCCCACTATTGAGATATGAAGTTTGTATATCAACCTCAGAAAATGCGTTTAGATCATTCATATATCGTACGGTAACAGAAATCTGTTTGCTGATATCCTTTGTATAGTCAATATTGAAACGATTTGTATAATGTTTAAATCGTCCCCCTTCTCTTACAAACTGCTCATCAAAAAAGTCATCCCGGAAAAAGAGAGGAGCCTCTGAATAAACAAAGAAATTTTTTACACTCAAGCGATCATTTTCTGAGAATTCATGATTAAAACTAAAATCAATGTCTTCAGAGATATTGTTGAATTCATTATTCTTCATAAATGCCTGACTGTGTAAATTACCCACCAATTCAAAACTACTGGCTTTACCCACGTAGCTTATACCGAATCCGATACTCGCATCCGTTATAAAATCGTCTTCTTCATTCTCATTTTCAAAGGTAACATTATCATCATAGGTCTCACCAACTGATATTCCTGTAAGTTTTATGTTAAAACCCTTATAATCATACGAGAGTGAATCAAGAAAGTTGGTAATTGAGAGAACTGGCTCGTGATAGTCAAAAGAATAAGCATTTGGATTGGCAGCTATAAAAAAAGCTGCAAAAAAAACTACGAAGGATAAGGATGTTGTCTTAAAATATTTTATTAGATTATTCACTTTACCGTATTAGGATATTATAGTTTCCCGATATATACAAAGTTTATACATGATACCTCAAACTACAATTATTCTTAAGTACTTCACTTCCAGAAAAGAGCAAAACCTATAAAACCAAATCAGACAAAAAATGACTTGTAAATTATCTAAGCGAACAACCTATCTGCCTATCGAACGTGGATTATACATGAACAAAAGGAAATAATGCAAACAGAAAATATTATTTTATTGTGAAATTATAGCATCCAATAGATGAAACTGAAGAATACTATAATAAAAACAGCTATATCTTTACGCTTTTTTGCAAAAACCTCATCCTTCCTGCCTGATTATATTTCCTCACTCGCAATTTGACCGAATGCAGCTATGAGTTGATCTATCTCTTCCTCTGTAGTAAAACATCCGGGGCTTATCCTTACGGTTCCATTGGGAAATGTCCCCATCATCTGATGTGCAAAAGGAGCACAATGAAGACCCGGACGCACCGCAATATCGAAAGACTGATCAAGGATGGCTCCAATCTCCGCCGGCTTAAATCCTTTTACATTGAGAGAAAGAATGCCTACTTTCTTCGATATCTCCTGTGTTCCATACAGGATAAAACGCTGATCATCTTTTAGTGCCTGTATGAGTTTATTGATTAATTTTTGTTCATGCATTCTGATGGTGTGAATACCTGTGGATGCAATATATTCAATACCGGCCCTCAGACCTGCTATACCCACCGTATTGGGTGTCCCACTCTCGAGTTTGAACGGTAACTCTTCCGGTTGTGATAATGATGCAGGCTCAAAACCTGTACCGCCTTCCCGCCAGGGGTCAAGCGTTAATCGCTCTCCTACATACAATCCGCCAGTCCCTGTTGGCCCTAACGTACCCTTGTGTCCTGTAAAGGCAAGCATGTCGATGGCATATTTATTAACATCAATTTCACATACCCCCGCCGTTTGAGCAGCATCTACCATAAACAAAATATCATGTTCTCTTGCAATGCAGCCAATTTCCTTAATTGGTTGAATCGTACCCAGAACATTAGGAGCATGCGCCATAACGATTAATCGGGTTTTGGACGTAATAGCAGTCTTAATATCATTTGGATCAATAAGACCTTCCGGAGAATTTTTAACCTTGGTTATTGTGATGATGCCCTTTTTCTCAAGACTATAAAGAGACCGGGATACAGCATTATGTTCAAGATGAGTTGTAATGGCATGGTCGCCCGTTTTGAGTAATCCTTTAATTCCCATATTTATCGCATCAGTGGCATTAAACGTAAAAATAAATCGCCGCGAATCCTTAATACCAAATAATTGTGCAACAACACTGCGTGTATCCTCAATTTCTTTTTCTGCTGCCACAGCCATCCTATGACCCGAGCGGCCGGGGTTCGCACCTAAGGTCCGATAGAATGTGTTCATTGTCTTATAGACAATTTCCGGTTTTGGAAATGTCGTTGCTGCATTATCGAGATAGATCATGATGTATTACATTCCTATATATTTTGCGTAAAGCCCTTTTGCTAAAGACATATCATTTGTGCCAGAAATAATTGAGCGCCCATCAGGAAATATTGTTATATCATATTTTTCTGTCTTTAACCGTAATAAAAAATTATTAAAAGAGACTGTTCCCACTTTTTCAAGTCGTGCTGCAAGCTGCGTTAAATCTAATTTTGATCTGTTGGGATGTAAAATTTGTACGGCATTTCTGCCACACAAAGAGGTGGCCATTGAATAGTTATCTTTGGACAGGAATTCATAATAATGTTGTTTGCATGTTACACAGTCAGACTTCCTTTTGATATCCCCGATATGCAATCTTTTTATCTCATTTTGCCAGATGTCTATCTTTAAAAGACCGTTATTTAAGGCATCAAAGTTGTTTGTTAAGATCTTTAATGCTTCTGCTACCTGGATAGAAGCAATAATACTGGCAATGGGTGCAATAATCCCTGCCGTATCGCATGTTTCTGTGGTACCAAAAGGCGGGATATGCTCAAGCAGGCACCGCAAACAGGGCGTTTTTGACGGAACAATATCCATGATTAAACCCACAGATCCGATGCATGCCCCATAAATCCAGGGTATCTCTTTTTTCACACAATAATCATTTATCAGGAACCGTGTTTCAAAATTATCAGTTCCATCAATAACAATATCGGTATTCTCTAAAAGGGATCCTATATTCGATGGATTAAGGTCAGCAACACAGGATTCAATCCGGATATGGGAATTCACTGCTTGAAGTTTTTTTTGTGCGGCGACAGATTTGGGGAGGTTTTTTTTTATATCTTCTTCGTCAAATAACGATTGGCGTTGCAAGTTACTTTCTTCAATATAATCACGGTCTACAATTTTCAGGCATCCAATTCCGCTGCGGACAAGAAGGTTTGCTGAGGTGCAGCCTAAGGCACCGCAACCGATAAGCACGGCAGACTTATCCATAAGTATTTTTTGGCCATGAGTGCCTATACCATAAAACATTGTCTGCCGGACATAACGTTCTGACATGCCTTATTTAGTCTTTAATTTCGAAACTACCTAAACAGGATGGATCACCTGCTGCAATAGCTTTTTCTCTCTTATATCTGATCTTACTCTGTATTCCTTCGCCAAACCCTGCGATCCATTCATTAATGATAGTACACATGGTTAAAAAATCTGCTCCTGCGTTCTTCCAGTATTGCTCATGAATACAACTTTCGTGATCCCATAAGGTACGTTTGTCAGATTCTGATATTATCTGCGCTCCCCGGTCACAGGGCATCCCATCACTGTGATAATCTCCCATTACCTCAAATGCTTTTGATGTATTGTTGCAATCGGCTCCTGATAGTCCTTTGCTCTTGATGGCCTCTTTACCACAGGTTATTCCGTGTTTATGCGCAGCCTCTGCGGCTACTTTTGCAGCATCATGATATTTGGAACAGAAAGCAGCAATCACAGCAGCTTCTCTCGTCTCCACCTCTATAATGAGGCTTTGTATTCCCTGATGAATTGATTTGTTGGCCAATAATTCTTCAAGCGGTTTGTTAACACTCGATTTTGGATACTTTTTATATACCTGTACAAGAAGATCATCCGCTTCTGCACCGTACTTTGATTTAAATGCAGAAATAATGGCAGACTCCCGCGCCTCCGTGGTTTTTATTTTCCCGTACATCCAATGATGTATGGGGCCAAGTACTAAACTCATGTAAAACTCCTTAATAGTAGTATTCTCATAAGGATAAGCCTACCGCAGAGGATAATGCAATACAAGAATTTGTTTTTCTTAAAGAAGCACACAATTCATTTGTTATCTTTTCTATAAGATTTTCCATAACTCTGCGGTAAACTATGCAGCAAAATGAAGCCAAACTATGCAAGTTCCACAGATTCTACTTCAGGGATCTCTTCTTTAAGACGTTCTTCCACACCATACTTTAGCGTCATGAGCGCACTTGGGCAAGTTCCACAAGCCCCTCTCAGACGCACCTTCACAACACCTCCCTCTATATCCACTAATTCAATATCACCGCCATCCGCCTGGAGCGCAGGTCTAATATGATTAAGCGCTTCTTCTACTTTTTCTCTCATTGATCAATCTCCTTGATTATGTTATGAAATAGTTAACTCTTTTTCTTATTAATAACTTCATTCAATTCTTTAATAATTACTTCAGGATCAATATTATGCATCGTGGCGCCAAATGAAATATCTTCCATCTTTGAGCCTGGACATGTAAAACAACCGGAACCGAAATATTTTTTTATAACAGGTTCCGTCTCAGGATATTGCTTAATCACATCCCCAATACTGGTCTTTTTCGTTATCTTCTTTATATTTTCATCCATGATAATTCCTTATTATGAACATTATTTCAGATAATTACGTTCATAGTACGACAGAATCCTAGGTTATCGGACAACCGTGCCTTTGTCAAATAAAAAAAATGCAAAAATCAAGATGATGTTTTAAGATTTTGGTTGATTAATGAATGTTTATCTCTTAAATTATTTAGGATATGATATCGTTACCACATATTCCTTTTATAATTGTTATAGTCCTCTATTTCATATCTTCGGTATGGTCTATAGGATCCATCGTAAAACCACATGCTTTCAATAGGAAAGTAGTTAAGTGGTCTATGATGATGGGATTCTTTATTCACAGCGGTTTTCTGGTATTCCTGGGTTTTGAATCGAGCAATATCCCGATAACCAATGTATACGAATCCTTCATATCATTACTCTGGTGCATTCTCTTTGTTTACATCAATCTGGATTATCTTTACAAATTACCCTCTTTAGATACTTTTTTAATGCCTGTTGTTACAGCGCTTTCACTATGGGCGCTTACATTTGATGGGGGAAATCTGCTCATTACCGTACATCTTCAGAACTTTTGGCTTATAGCGCATATTATCCCCATATTTGTAGGATACGCCGCCTTTACCATATCCTTTAGCCTGAGTATCATGTATTTAACGCAGCAAAGACAATTAAAACATAAGCTATTTGGCCCTCTTTTTAATAGATTGCCCTCATTGGAAGGAATTGACAAGCTTATGTGGAAAACAATTTCTTTTGGCTTTCCTCTCCTTACCTTAGGACTTGTATTCGGTACTTTTTGGGTAAAAACACAAAATATTTTAGGCGAGATGTGGTATTTGGATTACAAGGTTATTCTTGGTTTGGCAACCTGGCTCATATACGCAGCGCTGTTGCATATGCGCCTTGTCGCATCTTTTCATGGCACAAAGATCGCATGTTTGACTATTGCAGGTTTTTGCCTTGTGCTTTTTACCTTTATCGGTACCTTCTTTATGGGATCCAAACATGCCTTTCAGAATGTCAACGAACAATCTCATACAAAGATTTTACATATTCAATAAAAAATTAGGCTGCAACCGAAATTCTATATCGTTTCTATTTGACTAAGGATTGGACATGAGTATTTTAGTTGTAGGGTTGAACCATAAATCAGCCCCTGTAGAGGTTAGAGAAAAACTTGCTTTTAATGCTAATAATATTCCCACTGCTTTATCTTATTTTCTCCAAAAATATCAAAAGGCAGAAGCTGTTATCTTATCGACCTGTAACCGTGTTGAAATATATGTATCCTCTCTGGATGGCGCTATTCAGGCAGAGGATGTCCTTTCATTCCTTGCTGATTTCCACAAGGTTGAGTTACCTGTTTTTTCCCCTTATATGTACCATAACAAGGATGACCGGGCGGTTAATCATCTTTTCTTTGTCACTACCAGCCTTGATTCTATGGTATTAGGAGAATCACAAATCCTGTCGCAGGTTAAAGAAGCCTACACCATAGCGTCTTTGCAGGAATCCACGGGAAAGGTTCTTAATCAGCTATTTCAGCAGGCGCTCAATGTCGCTAAAATCGTGCATACGAAAACTTCCATTGGAAAGAGAAAGGTCTCTATAAGTTCTGTAGCAGTAGAATTTGCCGAGAAAATATTTCAGGATTTTACCGGAAAAATGGTTCTCGTGGTAGGCGCCGGTGAAATGTGCGAACTCCTCATAAAGCATCTGTATGAAGAAGGAGCGCGTACATTCGTGGTTGCAAACCGCACATTTGAACGTGCACAGGAACTTGCTCACACATATCATGGCCAGGCCATTAAATATGAATTACTGGGAGAATATCTCGCAAAGGCTGATATTATTATCAGCTCCACCTCCGCTCCTCACTATGTGATTCATGCCCAGCAGATAAAAGAGGCCATCAAACACCGGAGGGGAAATCCTATATTCCTCATAGATATCGCTGTTCCAAGGGACATTGAACCTGATGTTGCCAAAATTGACAATGTATATCTCTACAACATTGATGATTTACAATCTGTCGTAAGCCAAAACATCGATGAGCGAACCAGAGAGATAGAAAAATGCCGTAGTATTATTGAAGAGGAAGTAGAACATTTTATGGCAAAGCTGGAGGAAATAAAGATAGAACCTGCAATAACCCTGTTGCGGAATCATTTCCATGCAATCGGCAGGGAAGAGTTAAATCGTTTAAAACCAAAACTGAAAAACATGCAAGATGGAGAATGGGAACAAGTTGTTTATGCTATTGAACGTACCATTAACAAACTCCTTCACCACCCGGCAAAGGTAGCAAAACAAGAGGCGAAAAACGGAGGTGGATATCGATACGTAGAAACCATCAAAAAGTTATTTGGAATTTTCCATCATACGGACCACCCTCAACATTAACGCCGCTACTTCATCAGCGAATGAATCCTCTTGGTATCCAGAAGCGCCTTCTCCATAGGCACAAGAGGCGTGATTTCTATATCGGTAAAGAACGGAAAGAGCGGTAATTTTGAGACGATATCTTCCATCTCTTCATTGGATTCAGCATCGATTATAGCCGCAGCCCCCCTCTTACCAGCTAATTTCCCACCCGCTATAATCTTACCACGCCTTTGAAATCGTGAAAAATATTCCCATTCTTTTATAACATATTCCAAAAAGTCTTTTACCGGCAAAGGGGGCATCTGCTTTATTTCAACTTTTAATAAAAATAGCATAGTCTTTACCTTTCAATTTACAATAGTTGCAACGGTGCGGTAACGTTTCCTGCAGGAATCAGGACTCCCATTCTCTTTCTACATTGCTAAACCGCCATCGACGCTAATTACATGACCAGTAATGTATTTAGCATGGTCTGATAACAGGAAAATCGCCGCTTTGGCAACATCATCAGGTGTGCCAAATCTTCTTACCGGAATCATCTCAATCATTTTATCCTTATATTCCTGAGGCAAAACTGCCGTCATGTCTGTTTCAATAAAGCCGCAGGCTATCGCATTTACCGTAATATTTGCCTTCCCCACCTCTTTGGCAAGGGCCTTGGTAAATCCTATCATACCAGCCTTGGAGGAAGAATAGTTTACCTGACCTGCTATTCCCGTTATTCCACTTACTGAGGTTATATTCAGGATGCTACCTGATTTTTGCTTGATCATCTGGGTAATCACCGATTTAGAAAAATTATAAACACTTTTGAGATTGGTATTGATAACATCATCCCAATCATTCTCTGCCATTAAAGCGAGGAGTTTATCACGGGTAATACCGGCATTATTTACCAGGAAATCAATCTTTCCAAATCTATCCTTCACTTCTTTTACCATATTCTTAGCGCCTTCAAAACTGGCTGCATTTACCTGGAAAGAAATGGCCTTTGCACCCATCGATTCAATTTCCTTTACCAGAAGATGGGCAGCATCGGTATTTTTATTGTAGTTAAAGGCTATGTTGCAGCCGTTTTTTGCCAGTTCTAATGCGATTGACTTGCCTATACCCCGGGTACCACCCGTAACAATTGCTACGGTATCCTTGAACTCCATAATTACCTCCTTTTGATTAGTTCGTTTCTCTATAAGGTAAAAAACATGGGAAGCGCTTTCAAAAATATGCCTTATTTACCCTTATTCGAAAATTTTAATCGCATCATCTCTGCAAAGAGACCCACCTCATATTCGATACCTTTCAGGATATCGTTCTCTCCCGCAAAATTGATACATTTCTTCATCTCTTTGAGCGCCCTTGCATCTCGTTCTAACAACGTTTCTGCCAAAACTATGGCATGGTTTATAACCTCTTTATGAGGTGAAATTTGATTAACGAGACCCCATTCCAAAGCGGTCTCAGCACGGATCATCTTTCCTAAAAACAGCATCTCCTTAGCACGCGCCATACCGATATAACGGGGCAAACGCTGTGTACCTCCAAGACCGGGAATAATACTCAGTTCAGGTTTTGCCTCTGGCAGGCTGAAAAAGGAAAGTTCAGACGCAATACGCAGGTCACACAGCATAGCAAGCTCTAAACCAGCGCCGATCGTAACTCCGTTTATGGCAGCAATAACAGGCTTTTTACAATTTTCAATCTCCACAAACATCTCATGAGCGCGATGAAACCGTTCATAGTTCTTATCAGCTACAAGACCCGATATCCAGGTGCCAAAGAGCTCATCACGGTCAGCGCCGTCACTAAAGACGCCCCTTAGTTTACTGGCAATAATAATAGCGCCCACTCTTTCATCACCCTCATACTGATCCATCTTATCATAGAGGGCATCCAGAAGCCATGAGCCTATAGAGTTTCGTGGAGGTTTTTTCAGATAAATAATACCGATGGCCTTACCATTATGAGCCCTGATTTCTTCGGATTCAATGTGATCATAACCGGAGTTATCACCACGATTCATGCGGATATCTTTCATTGTCAAAACCTTTATTGTTATCTATGCTTGTCTGTGTCTATCCGGGGTAAAAACGTGTTATATCTTTAAGGCAACTTCAAAACCTTCGTGAATAGCTTCTAATGCAGTGCGAACCTTAACGCAATCACCAATACAATATATCTCCGGAAACTTTCCTTCTATCTGCTTTTGCATAGCGTTATAAGGACTGTACCCGACAGCAATAATAACGGTATCGGCCCTGATAAAATAATCTTTTCCGCCCTTTTCATAAACGACGCCTTCCGTTTTTCTGCCATTTTCGCCATTATTTATTATTTCCTTCACCCGCACTTCTGTTATTTCTTTTACCCCAGCGTCTTTTAACTCATTGAGAATAACCCATCGTGTGGAAATACCAAATCCGCCACCTATTTTCTTTTTCATTTCCAGAATGGTGATATCCTTACTTCCCCTGGTAGTGTATTCAATGACATCCCTGTCGCTGAGCACCTTGTGTTTTAGCAGAAAACAAGCCACATCAGGCCTCATTGTTCCCTGTTTGGCTATGTGCAGCGCCACCTCACATCCTACAGTTCCACCGCCAAGTATGACCACGTCCTTTCCCGATAAAACTTTTCCCTCCAGTATAGTACTTGCTGTATACACCTGTTTCCCTTTTATACCGGGAAGATCAGGCATGACAGGATATCCACCTGTGGCTACAACTATGGCATCGGGTTGTTCCTCCTGTAACATTTGTAAATCAGCCTCTTTTCCGGTTTTTATATGTACCTTAAGCCTGAAAATCTGTTTTTCCAGGTAGGTAATAATATTTTGTATTTCTTCACGTCCCGGAGGAATAAAGGCATACCGTAATTGACCGCCCAGATGTTTTTTCCTCTCATACAAGGTAACCCTGTGTCCCCGTAATGCCAAAACACGGGCAGCTTCCATACCGGCAGGTCCCCCGCCTATGACCACCACCTTTTTCGGTTTGCTTGATGGAATTATTTTATACTCACCTTCATGCCCTGCCATTGCATTATACGTACAGGAAACGGATTTAAAATTCAGCAAAGAATCAAAGCAACCCTGATTACAGGCAATGCATGTTCTGATATCATCAAATTGCCCGTTTTTATATTTATTCGGCAGATCAGGGTCTACGATGAGTGGTCTGCCAAGGGATACCATGTCTGCCTGCTCATTGTCTAAGACCTCTTCGGCCAGGGTAAGATCGTTTATTCTGACTGAGGCAATTACCGGAACTTTTACGCATGATTTGATTCTTTGTGAAAGAAAGGTATAAGCCATCCGTGGAATAATCATTGATAGGATAGGCGTTCTGCTCTCATGCCAGCCAGGAGATACGTTAAAGGCATCAGCGCCTGATTGCTCTAACATCCGGGCAATTTCCAGACTCTCATCTATTTTGAGTCCCTCCGCAACAAGATCATCTCCTGACATCCGAAAGATGATAGGGTAGTCCTTCCCAACGGCTTCTTTTATGGCGATTATTATTTCCCTGGCAAAACGAACCCTGTTTTCAAGACTTCCACCATACCCATCATCACGCTTATTGGTAGCCTTTGAAAGGAATTGATTAATGAGGTATCCCATACCACCGTGAAGCTCCACGGCATCAAAGCCGGCCTTCTTTGCCCTTACGGTTGCGCTGACATAATTACCGATAACTGTTTTAATCTCTGAGACTGTCAGGGCATGCGGTTCCTGTTTGATACTTCTGTGCACCAGGGGAGAGGGAGAAACAGGCTGCATTTTTGTAAAGAAGGATGAGGCGCTGCGGCCACCGTGAAGCAACTGAGCGGCGATACGCACCTGATAGGCATGAACAGTATCGGTTAATCTTCGTAATCCCGGAATAAGCTCATCCTTGTCTAATCCAATAATACTCTTCCAAACCTTACCATTCATTTCCGGATAACAACCACCTACAACAATGAGGCCAACACCGCCTTTGGCACGATCCTCATAAAAACGAACAATCCGGTCATTCACTGTACCGTCAGAAGTAAATCCCAAATCCATAGCAGACATGATTATCCTGTTTTTTACTGTCATCTGACCGACAGGTATTTCTTCAAACAGTTTGCTCATAATTTACTTATCACCAAACATGAATTATTTCCATCGTAATCCATGGTGTTTACCAGTGCATTTTGAATTTCTTTCCTGACGGGATTCTGCAGGATAAGATTTAGATTAACTTTCGGGTCTTTTTCGTTGTGATTGATGATGTGAGGTATTGTGCCGGTATGTATAGACATGACAGTAGAAATAAACTGAGCAGCACCTGCGGCGCCATAAGATTCACCCATATTCGATTTTATTGCCGAGACAGGAATATCATTGCCCTTTGAGCCATAAAAGGATTGGATTGCCTGTGCTTCAATAGCATCCTGCATCTTGCATCCATTTGCATTTGCGCTGATAAGATCAATAGTTTCTTTCTGAATATCTGCTTCCTCCAAGGCGCTGTACATAGCCCTTTCAACACGGCGCGCCCTTTCCTCTTTCGAATAATTTTTACCACCTACAAAGGTATTTCCAAAGCCTCTTACTTCTGCGTAGATAGGCGCTCCCCTGTCCAGAGCATGCTGAAGCTCTTCGAGAATAACCACATAACTGCCTTCAGACATTACAAAACCATTCCTTTTATTATCGAAGGGTAAACCAGCCTCCTTTGTGCCATCGAGACCTGATAAGAGACCTCGCAGATAAAATATGAGATACAGATCGATAGAAATCTGCTCGACCCCGCCCGCAATAATAACTTTGGCCATATCTCGCTGAATTATACCATATGCATTCCCTATCGCATCCGCGCTTGATGTGAAACCTGCTGATATAGTCCGTGCAAGTCCCTTTATCTTAAAGGTAACAGAAACGTAGTTAATTGAAGAATTTAATGCAACATCATAGCTGACCATCGGCGATAATTCTGAAGGATTATTTCTGATAATCTCATAGAAATAATCTGTTGTTTCAGAAAAATTGCCTAAAGACGATCCAACAACCACACCCATTTGATCCGATAAAGAACTATCCTGCGGTAACTTTGCATCATCAAGCGCCATCTTCGTGGCCGATCCTAAGAACCTTGTGCCTTTATGCAAGTACTTCAAACCTTTATTGCCAAGATAGATTTCGGGACGAAGGTCTCTAACCTCTCCGCCAAGCTTGCATGTATATGGTGAGAGATCAAGAGATGTCATTGGCGCAATGCCCAATTTTCCCTCTACGAGGTTATTCCAAAAATCATCTTTGGTAAATCCAAGAGGTGATACAATCCCTATTCCTGTAACTACGACCCTTCGTTTCATAAGTATGTGAAGACTATTCTATTTTACTGAATATCGTGGTAGCATTATTACCACCAAAGGCAAATGAGTTATTTAAAACATGCTTAACGGTTAACTCCCGCGCCCTGTTAGGTATATAATCAAGGTCACACTCCGGATCAGGTGTATGGTAATGAATTGTTGGAGGCAATATTCCGTATCGTAATGCAAGGCAGCATATAACAGATTCTACAGCACTCGCTGCACCCATAAGATGACCTATCATGGATTTTGTGGAACTGCAGGGAATGTTATAAGCATGATCCCTGAACAAGTGCTTTATAGCAATAGTCTCCGCCTTATCATTATGTGGCGTACCCGTACCATGTGCATTGATATAGCCGATATCAGACGGAGAAAGCCTTGCCATTTTTAGCGCATCACCCATACATTTTACAGCACCTTCACCCTCCGGATGAGGCGCTGTCATATGGAATCCATCACAGCTTAATCCATAACCCGCCATTTCAGCAATAATAACCGCCCCCCTTTTCCTGGCAAATTCATAACGTTCCATGATCAAGATACCGGCTCCTTCTCCGATCATAAGTCCTTGCCTGTTTTTATCAAAGGGCTGACAATGCTCAGGAGCAAGCGCTTTGAGATTATGGAAATGAGTAAATTCCGTTTGAGGGATCATATCCCCTCCGCCAACCATTACAACATCTACCTTATTCTCTATAAGAAGGTCGTAAGCCCAGGCAATGGCATGATTACCTGAAGAACAGGCATTCAGCGAGACCATGGTAGGCCCCTCAAAGTGAAAATATTGAGCGAGGATATTCGTAATAGAATTCGGAGGATAAACAGCAGCAACAATCTTATCAAAACCGTTATCTTTTTTTGAGGTATGTAATCGTAAAAGTCTTTCATGAGGTGTTAATTCAGCAGCTAAGGTTCCCATAGCAATACCAAAACGTTCCTTATTGAAGCTGCTCTTATCATGCGACAAACCGCTTTCCTGTAATGCCTCCCGGGCTGCATAATAAACATATTTATGGATGGTGTTTTCCTTTATTTGATTCTCTAATTCAACATCCAGATGAAAATCCTTTACCTCACAAGAACGGTGAACCTTGTACTGGGAGGTATCGAACGACTTCATCTCATTAGCTCCATCGCAGCCATGGATAAAGGATTCCCAACTTTTTTGAACACCTATCCCAACAGGGGTAACCAGTCCTAATCCGGTAATTACCACTTTTGACTTATTTTTTTCAGTAATCAGAAACAATACCTCATTTGAATATTTTTAAAATTGATGCGTATCTATCAAAAGGAGATTGCCCGTTATATCAAATATGGGGATTCAATAACTCCATACCATCATCCTTCATAGCCATGGCGTAAATTTTCACTTTGGTAAGATACGTTACCACATTTTCCGGAATATAAAGGGAAGAAAATATAGGAATTATTCTTTTTCCTTTATACTCGGGAAAGTAATCGTAAACCTCTTTCAGTACCTCGGTAAATTCGTTGATGTAATCAATACTTGGTGAAGATTTAGTTTCGTTTATAAGTATCTTATCATCGTATACAGCGATTATATCAAACTCCCTGCTTCTTGATTTATCCTTTGAATTTCTTTTCGTTACCCTTAACCCAAAAAATTCCGCATCTTCGCATTGAAAGTATTCTTGTGCAATCCGTGGGATATTGGGCGCTACGATATCTTCTACCACCGTCCCCATTTTATTGGCAATTTCACCCCACTTTTTGTTCATATTTCTCCTATCTTCCCTCATTTCATCCTTAAATTCCTTCATCTCGTCTTTGAATTCCTTCATTTCATCTTTAAACTCCTTCATCTCATCTTTAAACTCTTTCACCTCTCCCTTGAATTCCCGAATTTCTCTTTCGGTCTGCATCTGAGCATTGCCGATATTTTTAATATATTCTTCAAGTACCCTCTCGAGATTATCAACCCTATCCTTTGTAGATGGCATAACCTATGCTCCATTCTTGTCCGTGCGCTATTTTCTATAATTATGAACGCTGCTGATGTATCTATTCTAACTGGTAAAACAACAGAGGTCAACGTATTCACCCATCTCCCGTGGATACGTTGACCTGTTAATTGTTAATATAACGTAAAAAGACCATGAGAATAAGCTTCCATCATTGACAGGTTTTATGATGGGACCTCAATTGGCGTCAATGATGTCTTTTTCCCTTGTCTTTCCGATTCATTATAGAGCTTCAGGACCTCATCGTAAAATCCCGATGCCTGCAATTCTTTTAAATTTTGGATCAAGTGTTGATACACGTTCTGCCAATCTAAATTGACCCTGAATGCAAACATAGCGGCATTCATATTCTTGCTCAACACGTCCTTAGCATTCTGGAATCTTTGTCGTAACACCTCCGTAGCATAAATTTTATCATAGAGATACTGAAAGCCATCAATAAGCTCCTGGAGAGACATATTCTTGAGGATATAGGTAAGGTGATGAGATGTATAGTACTTCCAATCCTCAGGAAAATTTGTCCGAAAAAGTCTATTATCACTTTTTAACCTATGATAAAGCGGTGTGTTAATAAATGGGCATAAAATACCGCACGTCATAACATCTACATGAGAATCTAAAACAAAATCAGCAACTTGCTTAAATGTCTCAGGCGTATCGGCATCGTTTCCGAAAACCATAGTCCCCCATACAGCAAGACCATGTTTACGGATGTTAGCAATTGCCTCGAAGTACTTCTCTATTGAGATACGCAAATTCACATTTTTATTCATGGTTTTCAGGGCTTCTTCGTTGATAGATTCAATTCCGATAAGCACCCCAACGCATCCGCTCTTGACCATATATTCAAGGGTTTCATCATCCGAGTAAATATTAAGAGAGGTAAAACCAAACCAATTTTGATAAATACCTCTTTCCACCATACCCTTGAAAAGTGCACGAACACGCTCGTTGGATTTTTTACTATGGCCATAAAAGTTTTCATCCGTTAATATCAGGCCACGATATTGACCCTTAATGGATTCTAATTCATCCAGGACATCTTCAATAGGCCTTTCCCGATATTTTTTACCCTGAAACTGAGGGACAGAACAAAACTCGCAACTAAACGGACATCCGGCCGTCGTTATGATGCCTGAATATCTATATTTGTATTTATTCTTCAAATATTCCCTATCGGACCTCAGATCACGATAAAGCTCCATGGGTGTCAGATCACCATCGTATCTCTTTTGAAGAACACCATTTTCAAAATCAGCCAGTATCTTTTCCCAGGTTGTTATAGCCTCTCTGGTAACAACACAATCTACATATTTTGCAACCTCTTCCGGATAGCTCGTAGCATGAATTCCACCCATAATGACAGGTATGCCTTTTTTTTTGCAGGCAGTAGCTATTTGGTAGGCGCGATGAGCCTGATAACTTACCGATGTAATACCCACCAGATCTGCCCCACTGAAAGTAATATTCCCTGCGCTATCAATAGCAAGCTCCTGGGTCTCATCAATAATATCAACCTGCCAATGCTGCGGCGTCAACCTCTTAAGATAACCGAGATTCACCGGCATCTGATTTAGCACAGAAACATTTTCTTCCCCAACATTTCCAACCGGATGAGGATTAATCAGTACGAGTTTTTTCATGAAAGTTCCCTCTGGTGTTAGTAGGTATTGTCAAAACTTATCTATAAAAATCACACCGATACCCTTTATACTTCTCCCTGTTTGAGATTTTCACATACTCCCCGGCACTAATAATACCTGAGCAATAGCATAATCCCGGCAATGGGATACTGATACAGAAATATTGTTAATATTCTTTTTGTTTGCCAGTTCTTTTACACTTCCATAAAGGTTCAAATACGGTTTTCCCATTTCGTCGTTCAACAACTCAATGTCTGTCCATTTCATAGCGCCTATCCAGCCTGTCCCTAATGCCTTGAATACAGCCTCTTTGGTAGCAAAGCGTGCTGCAAAATGCTGATATTTATTCTTTTTTTGATTACAGTATTCTACTTCTTTTTCCGTATAAATTTTCCTCAAAAAACCCTCATTAGAAGAAAATAACCTTTCAATACGTTTTATTTCTATTATATCAATGCCAATGTACATACGTATTCCATGCAATAATGGGAATTATTGTAACTACTTATCATACAAGTATCTGTTACTGAGAAAACGGCATTTTACAAGTTTACAAAATTAATGTCAATGACAATTTCAACTGCTTAAAATCCTCCCGTAGTGCATTCTCTATAATCATGCAGCTCTTCAGGCTTGCATTATTATTATGGAACCTGATATTCGAACGATAATCTGATCTTGGAAATCCCGGCATGAGGAAGAAAAGCGGAAGAAAAACGGGAATGGAGTCTGGATTCCCGATACAGACATTCGGGAATGACAAATGTTTAGGAAATTCAATTGTATAGGAAAAACTTTTAGGTTTGCTATCCCTGAAAAAAAAGTATTTCCCTGGAAAAAGAGTAATATGTGTTCATGCACCCCTCTAATCCCCCCTAACCCCCCTTTAAAAAAGAGGGGAAAGGAGGAAAGATTTCCTCTTGAGAAAAGTTTGTCTGATCAAACATATCAAACTTTTCCCCATTTTCTAAAGGGAGACTAAGGGAGATTATGCATTTCCCCCTTTTCTAAAGGGGGACCAAGGGGGATTATGGGTGATTTGTTATTCTTCACCGTTTCCACATGTTAGCTTGATGCATATGCCCCTAACCTCCCCTTTAAAAACTTATCTTTACCCACAAGTCAAAAAAGAGGTAAGTTTGAGTAGTGCGATAAGACGAAACAGGATGGCACGGACAAACCATGTCCCCGTATGTCTTGAACACGGGGATCTTTTGTCCGTGTTGTTTGAATACATCCGTAGATAGGGAATACACCACACTGACAAACAGAGTTTGTCAGTGCCACCCTGTTCTTCCTTTGGAACGAGAATATCTGCCCACTTATCGCTTACTTCTTATGGAATATAGGGTGTACGAAAGAGAAAGATGTGGGTAAATGATAAGCTAGAAAAGGGGGGAACGAGAGATTTCCCCTTTTTCTAAAGGGGGATTATGGATGGTTTGTTATTCTTCACCGTTTCCTCATGTTAGCTTGATGCATATGGAGTTCATTCCTCTGGAGAGACGCACAATCTTGCGCCTCCACGTTTTGTGCTCCCCTTAGTGTTTTGAAGATACGGATACCGTTATTCTTTTTAAACAGTCTTACAAGTTTGAATACAGCAAACTCTATTTCTTCCCGATCGCTTGGCCTCGTAAAGGGCTTTATCTGCCTGGCTTATTATTTCTTCTTTATTAAGTGTACTATCTGTAAAAGAGCTGACTCCAACACTGATGCTCAATGCTGCATTTATATTCCTTTCTTTATCCTCTATAGTATGTTTAGACACGGCCTCCCGTAATCTTTCAGCAAAGTCCATAGCACCCTTTATATCTACATCGGGAAGAATAACAAGAAACTCCTCACCTCCATATCGGGAAACTATATCGGTAGAGCGTATCATATTGAGTAAAAAGGAGGAAAAATGTACGAGTACTTTATCTCCAAAGGGATGACCATAGAGATCATTGATATTTTTAAAATAATCTATATCGATCATTAAACATGAGAGAGATTTTTGATATCTTTTTGCCCTGTTGAATTCAATTTCCATTACATGAAAAGTATGACGCCGATTATATAAATTCGTTAAACTATCCTTAATAGAAAGTTCTTGTAATTTCCTATTAGACTCGAGGAGTTTAAACTCCGTACACTTTCTTTCAGTAATATCCCGGATAATACCGGTAAAAAAATATCGATTATCAACCATGCATGCCGATACAGATAACTCTATGGGAAATTCAATACCATCCTTCTTTAAACCAACTAACTCTATGGTTTGTCCCATAATCCTTGTTAGCCCTGTATTTATGTACTTCGTCATACCTATTTGATATTTTAGCCGATATCGTTCAGGCATAAGGATAGTAATATCGCAACCAATGATCTCTTCCTGATATCCAAACATCTTTTTTGCTGCAGGGTTACAATAAACAATACACCCTTCCTGATTTGCCGATATAATAGCATCTACAAATGTTTCAACAAGGGCATAATGATTTACTTTCATCTTCATATGATTTGGCGCTATATTTAACACTTTATTCACAACTCTTATTTTTTTATAGTTCTCAAGCAGTTTCATTGCATCTTTCATTAATCTTGTATATTTCTTCAAACAGACACCAAACACAAGATATCATGCAAAATTATTTTTAATGCTGTATAACATTGCCATCCCATCATTAGCAATGTACTTGCCAGGAATTTCTTTCTGTGGGAGCC
>JAANMX010000416.1_pt1 | contig 57305 bp, 63 predicted proteins | sample 7279681 | NCBI WGS metagenome assembly JAANMX01 (sample SAMN14094542, study PRJNA606508) | bioreactor metagenome | isolation source: A lab-scale SPAN reactor treating ammonium-rich wastewater day 351 | place: Ireland: Galway | collected 2018-01-01
GTCAGCGTGCGTGCGAGCACCGTGGATGCGTTCGTGCCGATGATCGTCCAGACGCTCGAGCGCTTCCCGACGCTGACGGCATCGCGCCTGTACGGGATGGCGCGCGAGCGCGGCTACGCGGGCAGCGCCGGCCACTTCCGGCATCGGGTGGCGCTGCTGCGACCGCGCCGCCCCACCGAAGCCTGTCTGCGCCTGCGCACGCTGCCGGCCGAGCAGGCGCAGGTCGGCTGGGGGCACTTCGGCCACCTCGTGATCGGGCGGGCGCGCCGCCCGTTGATGGCCTTCGTGATGGTGCTCAGCTACTCGCGGCAGATGTTCCTGCGCTCTTACTTCGACGCCCGCACCAGCAGCTTCCTGCACGGGCACGCGATGGCCTTCGAATCTTTCGGCGGCGCGCCGCGCGTCATCCTGTACGACAACCTCGAGAGCGCCGTGCTCGAGCGCATCGACGATGCGATCCGCTTCAACCCGATGCCGCTGGCGTTGGCCGCGCACCATCGCTTCGAGCCGCGCCCGGTGGCCCCGGCGCGCGGCAACGAGAACGCAGCGATGGAAAGCTTCTTCTCGAGCCTGAAGACCTGAACGCGTCAGGATTCATCGCGGTTCGGCGGCGACGGCACCGGACTGCCCGGCAGGCTGCGTCGGCTGACCCGCCGCCTGCCATGCCTCGATGCCACCGCGATACCACAGCACATTGCGATATCCGAGTCGTATGGCGCGCAATGCCGCGTTGCAGGACATCCAGCAATGGCTCGACAGGCAATACAGTACGACGGGAACCTCGGCATTACCGCGCGTGGCCTGCTGCAGCAGCGCTCCGAACTGGCGCTGCACCGGATCGTCGAAGCTGCCCGGCTGCGACGCCCACGCGGCGGGCACGGCACCCGGCAGGGTCTGCAGCCCGCCCGCGATCATCGCCACCAGGGTCCGCCAGAACTTGCTGATGCTCACTGCAAGGCCTCCAGCCGGCGCCCTTCGACCTTCAGGTCACGGTAGGGCTCGAAACCCGGATCATTGGTGAGGACATAACTGCCGTCGATCAGCCGCCACGCGTTGGCGTACCGGTGCGAGAGCTCCACCGTTCCACCACTGGCGTCGGGATCGCGGTAGGTCTCCACGCCCCGGAGCGCCTCACTGAACTGGCGCGCGCGCCGGTCCGCACTTTCCTGGTAGGCGTTCCAGGCATCCTGTCGGATGCGTGCGATCTCGGCGTTGGAGCGAGCGATGATCTCGCTGCGCTTGCGCGACTCCTCGCGCGCGACCTGGCCAATGCGGGCATTGTGGCCCGAGATCAGCTGCTCCCAGCGTGGATTCGACTTGATGGAACGGCGGATCGCCTCGAAGTAGCCGAAGTCGAGCTGGCCATTGGGCGCCGTCACGCCATAGGCCGGCAGCGCCGTGGCATTCAACGCCTCCATCGGTCCGGTGCCGAAGTTGCTGCTGGTACGCTTGAAGATCACCGCCGCGGCGAGCGTGCCGCGCATGTTGCGGCCGCGCTCGCTGAATGCGAACAGGATCTCGCCCGCCTCGACCCAGGTACGGATCTGTCCGGCCGGCATCGGCGTGACCGAGTCCGCGACACCCAGCGACTGGCGCACGTCCTCGCGAACACGATAGTCGAGCGGCCGCGCGCCCGGCAGCCAGCGGGCCAGCAGCGCCTCGATGTACTGGCGCACGTTCGTGTACGGCGCCTGCACGCAACCCGGGGGGTGCGAACCGGCGCCATAGTTGTTCATGTTCCAGCCGGTCTGGGGCAGGATGACGATGCTGGCGCTGCCGTCCGGCGCGCTCGCCCGCCAGTTCACGGCATAGCCATTGGTGCACAGGTACTGGCTGCCCCACTCGACACCGCCCTGGGTGCGCCATCCGTGGGGTATGAACAGCGTGATCGCGCCGATCGGCTGTGCGAACCCGTGGGCGTCGACGATGACGGCCGGGTCGAATCGCAGCATCGCTTCCGCCCGACCCTGCGGCCGTCCCGCCTGCGGTGACGTGGCGCCGGACGGCGTGTCGCCATCGGAGGATACGCGGGCAGCAGCGTCCGCCCCTGCGACCGCTTCCCCTCCCGATCGTGTGCACGCCACCAGGCAGGCAACCGCGACCCATCCCGCTATGCGATGCATGCGCGCCCCCTGCACCTCGCACGCTCGAAGTATAAGTAAGGCGAGACGTCCGCGCCACTCGATCCGGCAGCAGTTCCGAAGCCGGCCGACTGCGCCAGTCAAGCGCTCGGCCCGTCCACGGCCACCTTCCGCACTGTCCCGCCGAACGGACCGATCTCCGTCGAGTCGCGATCGGCGCGATGTTTTCAGGCTAATCTCTACGGGCGAGCCGGATGCGAACGGTCACGCCGGGTCGGTTCGAAGCGATCGTCAACCCCCTGGGAAGAGGACATGCTGTCCTGGCTCGACGCCCCGCTCGCCGCCCTCGGTGCGGGCTTCCTACGCGCGTGGTCGAAGGTGGAGCGCAGCTATCGCCGCCCGTTCTCGCGCGTGGCGTTGCGCCTGAAGTTCGCGTACTACCCGTTACTCGCGCTGCTGGCGTTCGGCTGGCTCACCTGGGACTGGACGCACGAGCGCACGCTGAATGCGGCGGAGAACACGATCTTCGACCAGATCGTGAAATGGCGACCGGTGGAGCCGTTGCCTTCGGGCCGCGTGGTCGTCGTCGAGATCGACGAGTGCTCGATCGAGTATTTTCGCGCGCGTGGCGAGGGCGGTTGGCCCTGGAGCCGGCAACGCCACGCGGACCTGCTCGAGCGGCTGGATCGCGAGGGCGTACGCGCGGTCGGTTACGACGTGTTGCTGCTGGACCCCTCCCGGAGTGACCCGGCCGGCGATCAGGCGCTGGAGGCGATGGCGCTCGGCAGCGACGGCCGATTCCTGTTCGCGGCCACGCGCCTGCACCGCGGCTACGATGCCGGCGCGCCGCACACCGCGTCGCAGGCGCCGGGGGCGTTCGCGCGCGTGGACAGGCCGGTGGACGATCCGCGGGTCGCAGTGCTGCTGCCTTACGGCGTGGCGATGGCTGCCGCGAGCGCGATCGTCAACGTCGCACGCAACGAGGACGGGGTGCTGCGGGACCTGTCAGTGTACGAAGTCACCGGCGACTTCGGCCTGCCATCGCTGCCCATGCGCCTGGCAATGACGACGAACGGCCAGCCCCCGGACGCGTTCGCGCCTTCCGTGCGGCCCAACTGGCGGGCGCGTACGCGGCTGCCGCGCGTCAGCGCGGCAGATCTCCTGGTCGACGGCGCTGGCGCCTGCCGGCGCGCCGAAGACGCATTGCCTGCGCTGAAGGATGCGGTCGTGCTGGTGGGCTACACCGCAGCCGGCCTGAACGACGCCAAGCCGACGCCCGTGGAGCCGGTCATGCCGGGGGTCGAGGTGCTCGGCGAAGCGACCGAAGCACTGATCGCCGGCAGCGCGATTCGCGTTCCCCCGGCCTGGCTGAAGTACGTGATCGCCGCCCTCCTCGTCGCGCTCACAGCCGTCGTGTTCTTCCGCGGCGAGCCGCACAACGACATCGACTCGATCTTCGTCGCGACGAACCTGCTGCTGCTCGGCGCCGCGTTCGTCGGCCTGACGTTCTTCGCCTGGTTCCTGGACGTATTCGCCGCGGTGGGTTTCGTCAGCCTCGTCTTCGGACTGTGCCGCATCTACGCCAGGATCCAGCGCGGCCGCGCGGTGGGCAACGGCGACTACCGGGCGGACTTCGATCCCGCAAAGGACCGCTGGCTCGCGGTCGCGCGTCTGCACTTCGTCCCCGATGCCGGGCTCGGTGCGCGGGCCGTGGTGCGCAGGCGCCGCGAATACCGCCGCCGTCTGCGGCGGTTCCTGTATGCAGGGACCGATGCCGTGATGCTGGAGGGCGTCGTCGAGGAAAAGACCTGGCTGCACGATGCACTGAGCGATCTCGTCGTGCTGATGTGGCACGGCGAGAGCGAAGCCGACGCGCGGACGGCCGCCGCGCACGACCTCGCGCGGCTCGAGCGCAATCTCGCCGGGCAGGATGCCCGCCTGCCGGACGACGGCACGGTACGCCTGGCGTTCGGCGCCGGCGAGACCGCGGGCGGCTGGCCGTTGCACGTCCTGATCGGGCAAGTGCTGGCGTCTTCCAACGAATGGCCGCTGGCCCGGCACAGCATCGATCTGCTGCGGCCGGCGGGGCCCACCGGAGAACGATGATGCGCCTGAATGCCGCATGTCTGGCCGCAACGCTGCTCGCAGCCGCCGGCGCCGCGGACGCCGCGGACGTCACCGCCTCGGTGCGCAAGCCCGAGGTGAACGTCTACGCCGCGCCGATCCCCGGGTCCGGCATGCTGAAGACACTGAAGCAGGACGACACCGTCGGCATCGCCTCGCAACAGGGCCTCTGGTACGAAGTGAAGCTGCCCGGCGGGCAGGCCGGGTTCCTGCGCATCAACGACGTGCGCCTGAACTACGGGAGCAGCGAGGACGGCAGTGCCAACGTGCGCGCGCTGACCAGCGGCAAGACGGGCGCCGGGCGCGTTTCCGAGACCGCCGGCGTGCGCGGCATCGACGAGAGCGAGCTCAGGGCAGCCGCATTCGACCAGGCGCAGCTCGACGCGATGGCCGCGAACCGCGCCGACACGGGGTCGGCAGCCGCCTACGCCGGCGAGCGCGGCTGGCAGGCCACCGCTGTTGCCTGGGACGAGGAAGCCAGGCCGACCCGGAGCGACGAAAATGCGTCGCAGCCGTCGTCGCCGGCTGCCGGCACGCTGCAGGGCCTCGCCGGCATGCTGGGATCGTTCGGCCAGAAGGCGGGGGCAATGCTCGGTGCCACGATCAGGGTCGCGCCGAAGTCCGGAGCGGAACAGGCTGCGGAAGAACTCGCGCTCGGCCCGCAGATCGCCGGTCGCGTGCTCGGGGCGCGCCCGCTGTGGAGCAACGCCGAAGCCCAGAGGCGCGTCAGCGTGGTCGGTCGCTGGGTCGCCTCGCAAACCAGCCGGCCCGACCTGCCGTGGACCTTCGGCGTGATCGACACTTCGGAAGTCAACGCCTTCGCCGCGCCCGGCGGCTACGTGCTCATGACGCGCGGCCTGTACGAACTGCTCTCCTCCGACGCGGAACTCGCAGCCGTGCTCGGCCACGAGATCAGCCACGCCGTCGAGCGCGATCATTACCACGTGCTGCGCAAGCAGGAACTGGCGAGCGTTGGCAAGGACATGGTGAGCAGCGAGGTGAACCTCGGCACCGGCATCGCGCAGACCTACGCAAAGCGGTATGTCGAGCAGCACGGCGCCGCGATCCTCGCCACCTCGCTCGACCGACAAGCGGAGTTCCGCGCCGACCAGGCCGCGGAGATCTACCTCGCACGAGCGGGGATGAACCCGATGGCGCTGTACGCGGTGCTGCAGAAGATGACCGCGCTCGGCAGGGAGTCCGCGAGCCTCGCAGCGCTCTACAAGACCCACCCGCCACTCGGTGCGCGCATGGACAGGATCGACGAGCGCGGCTACAGCACCCTGGAACCGTACCTGGGACGGCCCTGACACAGGGTGCCCCGCGATCCCGCCCCCGGGCAGGCGCAGCGTCAGTTCTCCGGCGCCTCGCCAATCGTCACGGCGCGCTGCGGCGCCGTGTTGACGTGCAGCGAGAACACGTCGGGGCGCGCGTAGTGCCCCACCGGATCGAAGTCCATCCGGGCCATCGGGATCGCCGACAGATCCAGCTCCGCGGTCAGGATCGCATCCTCGTTGTAGACCGGACCCGCCAGCAGCTTGCCCAAGGGGTCGATGATCAGGCTGCCGCCGCGCATCAGAGCACCATCGGCTGCACCGGACAGCCGGTTGTTCATGCGGTCGCGGGGGAATTGCGATTGCTTCAGATGCTGGCAGGCCGAAAGGACGAAGCAGCGCCCCTCCAGCGCAACGTGCTGCATGGTCGACACCCAGCTGTCGCGATCGTCGGCGGTGGGCGCGCAGTACAGGGCGATGTGCTGCTGATACATCGCCATGCGCAGCGCCGGCATGTAGTTCTCCCAGCAGATGACCGCACCCAGCTTGCCGTACGGCGTATCGACGGCCTGCAGCGTCGAGCCGTCGCCGAAACCCCAGACCAGTCGCTCGAGGGCAGTCGGCATCAACTTGCGATGCCTGCCGAGCACCCGGCCGTCCGGCCCGATGTACACAACCGTGCAGTACAGCGTGCCGCCGTCACGCTCGATGATGCCCACGACCGCATACGTCTTGTGCCGTGACGCCGCCCTGGCCAGTTGTGCGATCTCGGGGCCGTCGACCGCGACCGCCGCGTCGAAATACTGCCTGAACTCGGCTCGCCCCTGCGGCGTTCGTCCTCCCAGATAGATGTGGAAGTCCGCCCCTTTGGGGTAACCGCCGATGAACGCTTCCGGGAAGACCACCAGGCGCGCGCCGCGTGCCGAAGCCTCGGCCATCAGGTCCAGTCCACGCTCCACGGTTGCGGGCGTGTCCAGCAGGACGGACGCCGCCTGGACAACCGCGGCGGTGAGGGTACGCGACATGGCCTTCTCCTGCCGGTTGTACGAGCGCTGCGACGGTGCTCAGGAATGCGAGGCACTGCGCCCCGACCGGCTGATCTCGATCAGCGCATTCAGCGCGTCGGTAACCGTGAAGATGCCGAGGAATTCGCCACTGTCCTCGTTCACGATGACGCTGCCGATCTTGCGGTCGGACATCGTATACGCCACTTCGTCCAGTGGCGTACCGGCGGTCACCGCCACAGGATCGGTGGCCATGATGTCGGCCGCACGCACCTGGATCTGGTGCTCGGCGCTCAGCCCCTGCGCGACGCGCACGTCGCGGTCGCTGACCACGCCCACCACCTTGCCGTCACGGACGATCGGCAGGTGGCGCACACCCGATTGCTGCATCAACTGCCGAAGCTCGTCGATCGGCAGGCTCTCCGCCGCGGTCACGGGATTGGGCGTCGTGAATTCCTCGACCGGCACGTTCCACTTCATCGCGTCACCTCTTCGTTGCTGCACCCGCGGCGAGCCGGCGGGCATCGGCGCTGGACAGGTCACGATTATCGGTTGCCCGCAACGCGTGGACAAGGCGACGCCTGCACGCGACGCCGCATCGCGACGCCGCCCATCCCGGCGACGGCGTTGCATGACGCGCCGGTCCGCCTGCAATCGGCGTAGACTGCGGCCCCGGGACAAACCATGCTCGCTTCGATCTTCGCGATCAGTGCAGGCGCCTCGGCCGGTGCGCTGACGCGCTGGCTGCTCGGTGTGTCGCTGAACGCGATGTTCCCGGCAATTCCGCCGGGAACGCTGCTCGCGAACCTGATCGGCGGCTACCTGGTCGGCGTGGCAATGGCAGTGTTCGCGGAATTTCCCGGTCTTGCTCCGGAATGGCGCCTGCTCGTCTTCACCGGCTTCCTCGGCGGGCTCACCACCTTCTCCACGTTCTCGGCCGAAGTCGCCTCACTGATCCAGCAGGGGCGTCTGCTCTGGGCAACCGCGGCGGTCGGCAGCCACGTCGTCGGCTCGCTGGCGCTCACCGTGCTCGGGCTGGCGACGGTGCGCGCGCTCGGGCGCCTCTGAACAGGGCGGCCGCGACACGGTACCCGGAAGCCGTTAGACTCGGCTCGTATGCCGAACGCCGATTCACGCAGCGGCGCGCTGCCGTCGATCCACGCGTCGAGCGCGCTCTTCCTCGACTTCGACGGCACGCTGGCCGAGCTGGCGCCGACCCCCGATGCGGCGTACACGTCCCCGGGCGTCCTCGACAGTCTCGCAACGCTGTCCGGCGCCCTTGGCGGCGCGCTGGCGATCGTCTCGGGGCGCTCGCTGGCCGATCTCGACCGTCTGCTGGCGCCGCTGAGGCTGGCCGCCGCGGCCGAGCACGGCGCGGTGCTGCGCTTCGCCGACGGGCGGATGCACTTCGCCGAAGCCCCCGACCTGAGCGATGCGCTGCATGCCGGCTCGGAGCTGGCTCGCGCACATCCCGCCGTGGTGCTCGAGCGCAAGACGATGTCGGTGGCCCTGCACTTTCGCGGCGCGCCGCACCTCGCGCAGACCTGCATCGATACGCTGGCCGCAACGATCGATGATCGCCCGGAACTGGAGTTGCTGCACGGCAAGTGCCTCGTCGAAGTGCGGCGTGCGGGCATCGACAAGGGCAGCGCGATCGCCGCGCTGATGGCCAGTGCACCATTTGCCGGTCGACAGCCGATCTTCGCGGGCGACGACGTGACCGACGAAGCCGGGTTCGCCTTCGTGCAGGAAAGCGGCGGCGTGGCGATCAAGGTGGCCGACGGTCACACCATTGCGCGGCACGCCTGCGAATCGCCCGAGGCGCTGCGCGACTGGCTCGCGTCGGCCGCGTCGAGGGCATCGATCGCGTCGGCCCCGCCGGCCCCGTCGGCGACGCCACCGCCGGCGTCGGCGGCGGGATCGGCGCGCTGAGGCCGGCACCGCCGGCTGCACAGGGACCGCAACGATGCCAGACGACCCGCAGCACGCATCGCCGGGCCAGTCGCCGGCGGCTCGCACTGACGCGCCCGAGACAGGTTTCTGCGCGCCCGCCGAGCCTTCGCTCGCGCTCGGCGTGATCGGCAATTGCGCGTTCAGCGCGCTCGTCGATGCGCGCGGGCGAATCGTCTGGTGCTGCTGGCCACGCTTCGACGGCGACCCGATCTTCGACGCGCTGCTCGAACCCTCGAGGCGCGGCAGCGCCTTCGACATCGTGATCGAGGACTTCGCCGAGTCGCGGCAACGCTACGAACCGAATACCGCGGTATTGCGCACGCAGCTCTTCGATCGCGCCGGACAGGGCATCGAGATCACCGATTTCGCGCCGCGCTTCGTGAGCCGCTCGCGCTTTTTCAGGCCGCTGATGCTGGTGCGCCGCGTGCGGCCGGTCGTCGGCACGCCGCGCATCCGCATCGCGCTCGCCCCGCGCTTCGAATGGGGCGCCACCGAACCCGAGGTGACGCGCGGCAGCAACCACGTGCGCTACGTCGGCGACACGCTCACCTTGCGCCTGAACACCGACGCGCCGGTCTCGCACGTCCTGGCGCAGCAGCCCTTCGTCCTCAACCGGGAACTGAACTTCCTGCTCGGCGCCGACGAGACGCTGCAGGACGGCATCGCCGACACCGCGCGGCACTTCGAGCAGGAGACGCTCGCCTACTGGCGCGGCTGGTGCCAGCGGCTCGCCGTGCCGCTCGAGTGGCAGGACGCAGTGATCCGGGCGGCGATCACGCTGAAGCTGTCGGTGTTCGAGGACACCGGCGCGATCGTCGCCGCGATGACGACCAGCATCCCGGAGGCGCCCGGCAGCGGGCGCAACTGGGACTATCGCTACTGCTGGCTGCGCGATGCGTTCTTCGTGGTGCGCGCCCTGAACAGCCTGTCCGAGGTCGGCACGATGGAGGACTACCTCGACTGGCTCGGCAACGTCGTCGTCGAAGCACGCGGCGGACACATCCAGCCGCTGTACGGCATCGGCCTGGAACGCAGCCTGCCCGAGTCGATCTGCGGGCACCTCGCCGGCTACCGCGGCATGGGCCCGGTGCGCATCGGCAACCAGGCTCACGAGCACTACCAGCACGACGTCTACGGCAACGTGATCCTCGGCGCGAGCCAGGCGTTCCACGACCACCGGCTGCTGCACCGCGCCGGCCTGCCCGAGTTCCAGCGGCTCGAACAGGCCGGCGAGCAGGCGGTACGGGTGTTCGGCCAGCCCGACGCCGGCATGTGGGAGCTGCGCACGCGCGCACGCGTGCACACGTCGTCGGCGCTGATGAGCTGGGCAGCCTGCGACCGGCTGGCGCGCATCGCCACGTTGCTGGCCGTACCCGGTCGCGCGGCCTACTGGCGCGCGCACGCCGACGCGATGCGCGAGCGCATCCTGCGCGAGGCCTGGAGCGAACAGCGCCAGGCCTTCGTGGAGAGTTTCGGCGGGCGCGACCTCGACGCGAGCGTGCTGCTGATGGCCGAAGTGGGACTGATCGAAGCCGGCGACCGGCGCTTCCTGTCCACGCTGGCTGCGCTCGAACGTCATCTGTGCGACGGCCCGTGGATGCGCCGCTACGAGGCGGCCGACGACTTCGGCAGGCCCGAGACCGCGTTCAACATCTGCAGTTTCTGGCACATCGACGCGCTGGCGCGCACCGGGCGCCGCCAGCGGGCGCGCGAGATCTTCGAATCGATGCTCGCACATCGCAACCATCTCGGCCTGCTCTCCGAGGACACCCACCCGGCCACCGGAGAGATGTGGGGCAACTTTCCGCAGACCTATTCGATGGTCGGCATCATCAACGGCGCAGTGCGGCTGTCGGCCGCCTGGCACACCGTCATCTGAGGGGCCGGAGATGGGCCGCCTGGTGGTCGTCTCGAACCGTCTCGCCGATCCGCGCAAGCCGGCGGCCGGCGGACTGGCCGTGGCGCTCGGCGAGGTGCTGCGCAACACCGGCGGGCTGTGGTTCGGCTGGAGCGGCGCGATCGTCGACGACGCTCGCGCCGCCGAAGGCAGCCTGCGCATCCAGCAGGCCGGCGCGGTCACGCTGGCCACCATCGACCTGTGCCGCGAAGACCACGACGCCTACTACGCCGGCTACAGCAACGGCGTGCTCTGGCCGGTGTTCCACTACCGGCTCGACCTGGCGAACTTCGACGACCATGACGTCGAGGGCTACCGCCGCGTGAACCGGCTGTTCGCGCGCCAGCTGGTGCCGCTGCTGCGCCCCGACGACGTGATCTGGGTGCACGACTACCACCTGATCCCGCTGGCGGCGGAACTGCGCGCCGCGGGCTGCAGCCAGCGCATCGGCTTCTTCCTGCACATCCCGATGCCGCCGTCGCAGATCTTCGCGGCCATTCCGCAACACGAATGGCTGACCCGGACGCTGTTCGCCTACGACGTGGTGGGCTTCCAGAGCCGCGCCGATCTCGGCCACTTCGCCGGGCACGCAGGCTGCGACGCGGTTGCGAAGCGCGCGAACGAACACCGGCTCGAGGCCTTCGGCCGCCGGCTGCACGCCGGAGCGTTTCCGATCGGCATCGACGTCGACGAATTCGAGCGCCTCGGGCGCGGCAAGGAGGCGCGCGACGCCTACGTCACGACCCGCGACGAATACGCGCGCCGCCGGCTGCTGATCGGCGTGGACCGGCTCGATTACACGAAGGGCATCCCGCAGCGGATTCGCGCATTCCGCGAACTGCTCACGCATCATCCGGGCAATCGCCACAGCGCGACGCTGATCCAGATTGCCGCGCCCAGCCGCGAGAGCGTCGAAGCCTATGCCGGGATCCGCGTCGAACTCGAGCGGCTGTGCGGCGCGGTGAACGGCGATTTCGGCGATCTCGACTGGATGCCGGTGCGCTACATCCATCGCAACGTCGCACGGCGCCGCCTGCCCGGGCTGTACCGCGCAGCGCGCGTCGGAATCATCACGCCGCTGCGCGACGGCATGAATCTCGTGGCCAAGGAATACGTCGCCTCGCAGGACGCGTCGGATCCGGGCGTGCTGGTGCTGTCGCGCTTCACCGGTGCCGCCGAGCAATTGACCGAAGCGCTGCTGGTGAACCCCTACGACATCCGCGGAACCGCCGAGGCGCTGCAGCAGGCGCTCGCCATGCCGCTCGCCGAGCGCCAGGCACGGCACGACGCGCTGCTGGGTCACATCCGCGAGTACGACGTCCACCGCTGGTGCGCCGACTTCCTCGGAGCCCTCGACCCACCGCTCGCGCAGGCGCTCGGGCACCACGCTCGCGAGCGCCGCCACCGCGCCACGGCACCCCCGACCTGAGCCGGACGGGGGGGTCAGCGGCGGCGAGCCCCGCGGCGCGCCCGTCGATCCGCGCTCAGCCCCCCTGCACCTCGATGCGCTTCGGCTGCGCATGCGCGGCCTTCGGAATGCGCAGCTCGAGCACACCGTGATTCAACTCGGCCTTCACGTTCTCGACGTCGAGCTCCTTCGACAAGGTGAACGCACGGCGGTAACGTGGCAGACTCACCTCGGCATGCGTCGGCTCCATGCCCTCGGGCACCTGCAGCGCGACCTCCCCCTCGATCGTGAGCGTGCCGTCTTCGATCTGCAGGTTCAACCTGTCCTTCGGCACTCCGGGCAGGTCGGCAAACAGCGTGATGCCCGCAGCGTCCTCGACGACGTCGACCGGCGGCAACAACACGGCCTGGCTGCGCGCGTCCCGGTCCTTGCGGACCATTGCAGTGGCTTCGTTCATGTCCGGATCCTCCATTCTTACTGAACGTCGATGCGCCGCGGCCGCGCGGCCTCGCGTCGCTTCAGGCTGATGTGCAACACGCCGTCGCGGTAGCGTGCATCGACTGCCTCCGCGTCGATGTCGTCGGGCAAAGTCACCACGCGCCGGAACTTTCCGGCGAACCGCTCGTCGATGTGCACGGTGACCTTCTCGTCGCGGCCCGGCAGGCGGGGCCTGCGCTCACCCGCCAGGCTCAGCACGCCCTTCTCGATCTGCACATCGATGCTCGCCGGATCCAGCCCGGGGGCGAACGCGTAGACTTCGAGTGAACCGGGGGTGCTGCCGACGTTCATCGCCGGAAAACCGCCGCGGCCGAATCCGCGGATGCTCGGGGACAACTCGAAGGCCTGCTGCACCTCGCGCTGCAGGCGGTCCATTTCCGCGAAGACGTCGCGGGGAAACAGGGATCGGTACATTGCGGATTCCTCCATCAGGACGGGCCGCGCGTCGCATCGGCGCGCCCGCTGCGACCGATCTGGGTCCGCGCGATACGATTTCAAGCCCCGACTCGATCGCGCTTCGATCGACCGGTTGCGATCGATCCTTGACCGGATCGGAAGTCTGATTCGGCGACTGGGTACTTTTTCGGCATCGATCGACTCGCTATGCTGATGCCCGTGGACAGGTCGCGATCCACGGCTTTTCTTCCTGGAGAGATTCCAATGACCGAGCGCATCGAGAAATTCGGCCTTCAGGTGGCCCGCAGCCTGCACGACATGATCGAGCACGAAGCGCTGCCGGGAACCGGTGTCTCGTCCGACCAGTTCTGGAAAGGGCTGTCCGGGCTGGTGCACGACATGGGGCCGAAAAACCGCGCGTTGCTCGCGCGGCGCGACGAACTGCAGGCAAGGATCGACGCCTGGCACCGCGCGCATCGCGGCCAGCCGCACGACGCCGCGGCCTACACCGCGTTCCTGTCGGAAATCGGCTACCTGGTGCCCGAAGGCCCCGACTTCGCGGTCGAGACCGCCAACGTCGATCCCGAGATCGCGATCATCCCCGGCCCGCAGCTGGTGGTCCCGGTGATGAACGCGCGCTACGCGCTCAACGCTGCCAACGCCCGCTGGGGCAGCCTGTACGACGCGCTCTACGGCACCGACGCGATGGGCGACGCACCGCAGCCCGGCGGCTACGACCCGGTGCGCGGCGCGCGCGTGATCGCCTGGGCGAAGTCGTTCCTGGACGAGGTCGCACCGCTGGCTGCGGCGAGCCACGCCGACGTCACCGCGTACCGCGTGGCCGACGGTGCGCTGGTGGCAGCCACGCCCTCCGGCGACCAGCGGCTGGTCGATCCTTCGCGCTTCGCCGGCCATCGCGGCGACGCGCCGGCGCCGTCGGCGATCCTGCTGGCGAACCACCGGCTGCACGTCGAGATCCGCATCGACCGCAACCATGCGATCGGCCGCACCGACCGTGCCGGCGTGGCCGACGTGCTGATGGAAGCCGCGATCACCACGATCATGGACTGCGAGGACTCGGTCGCCGCGGTCGACGCCGAAGACAAGGCACTTGCCTACCGCAACTGGCTGGGCCTGATGCGCGGCGACCTGGTCGAAAGCGTCGACAAGGGCGGCGGCAGCTTCCAGCGCAGGCTCGCCGCCGACCGCGACTACGTCGGCGCCGACGGCAAGCCGCTCACGCTCAAGGGCCGCTCGCTGATGCTGGTGCGCAACGTCGGCCACCTGATGACCAACCCCGCGGTACTCGATCGCGACGGCAACGAGGCGTTCGAGGGCCTGCTCGACGCGATGTGCACCGCGTTGATCGCGATACACGACCTGCGCAAGCAGGGCGGCGCGCGCAACTCGACCACGGGCTCGATCTACGTCGTCAAGCCCAAGATGCACGGGCCCGACGAGGTCGCGCTCACCGACGAGATCTTCACCCACGTCGAGCGTGCGCTCGGCCTGCCCGCCGACACGGTGAAGATCGGCATCATGGACGAGGAGCGCCGCACGACCGTCAACCTGAAGGAATGCATCCGCGCGGCCAGGCGCCGCGTCGCTTTCATCAATACCGGTTTTCTCGATCGCACCGGCGACGAGATCCACACCTCGATGGAAGCCGGGCCGATGGTGCGCAAGGCCGACATGAAGTCGCAGCCGTGGATCGCCGCCTACGAGCTGTGGAACGTCGACAACGGACTGGCCTGCGGGCTGGCCGGCCGGGCGCAGATCGGCAAGGGCATGTGGGCGATGCCCGACCTGATGGCGGCGATGCTCGAGCAGAAGATCGGCCATCCGCAGGCCGGCGCCAACTGCGCGTGGGTACCGAGCCCCACCGCCGCCACGCTGCACGCCACGCACTACCACAAGGTCGACGTGCTGGCGCGCCAGGCCGGGATCGCGAAAGGCGGCCGGCGCGCGAAGCTCGCCGACATCCTCACGATCCCGACGGCGAAGTCGCCGAACTGGTCCGACGCCGAGCTCACCGCCGAGCTGGAGAACAACGCGCAGGGCATTCTCGGCTACGTGGTGCGCTGGATCGACCAGGGCGTGGGCTGCTCGAAGGTGCCCGACATCAACAACGTCGCGCTGATGGAAGATCGCGCGACCTGCCGCATCTCCTCGCAGCACATCGCCAACTGGCTGCACCACGGCGTGGTGACGAAAGACCGGGTGATGGAGGTGATGAAACGCATGGCCGCGGTCGTCGACCGGCAGAACGCCGGCGATCCGTCCTACCGTCCGATGGCGTCGGGCTACGACGGCATCGCGTTCCGCGCGGCCTGCGACCTGGTCTTCGAGGGCACGAGGCAACCGTCGGGCTACACCGAGCCGGTGCTGCACCGACGCCGCCTCGAACTCAAGGAATGGCTGTCGAAGCGTTGACGCGAACGAACGCCGTCAAGCCAGCCGTTCGTCCGCCTGCACGCCGGCCCGGTACACCTCGTAGATCAGCACCGGCACGTCGAGGTCGCCGAGGTACTGCCGCACCAGCGGCCTGACGTCGTTCCAGTCGAGACCGCCTACGCCGGTTGCCAGCCGCGGGAGTGCGACGCTGCGGATGCCCTCCTCGCGCACCAGTCGGGCAAGCGCCTTCAGCGCCCGACCCACGTTTTCGAGCGTGGCCTTGCCGGGTTTGCCCGCAGGGCCGGCATGCAGCATGCCCTGCGTGAGCAGGTTGACGATGCCGCGAGCGCCACCATCCGCGCCGACCCCCGACCAGGCCCAGATCCCGCCCGGCTCGAGCGGCCGCGAGTGGATCGCGTGGCGGTAGTCGCGCACCATCGACGGCCAGCGCTCGCGCAACGCCAGCGCCAGGCCGGTGTCGAAATGGTCGTGCGGGGCGATGCCATGGGCGATCACCTGGGCCCGGGAGAGCAGAATGTCGCCTTCGATTTCACGGATCACGTGGGTTCCTCGATCATGGGTTCCGGATACGACGGGTCATCACCGTCGCACGCTTAACATACGCTGTCGGCGCCGGCGGCCCGTGACCGCGGTCAATCGCAGACCGTCTGGCCGAACTCCTCCGGGCGTCGGGGCGGTCGCGGCACGCGCGGCGCCGAGGCTGCCCGGATGGGGCATCGGGAATACGTCTTAAGGGGTATGCGCGAGCGCGCTTATGCCGCTACGATTGGGCTGCGCACGCTGCGGGAAGAACGAGGGAGACACCATGGCCGGAGCGACCGAGGAAGGAGCCATGCGGACCGACGAGGAGGGGTACCTGATCGATCCCTCCGACTGGAATCCGCAAGTGGCGCAGGTGATGGCCCAGCGCGAAGGCGTCGAACTCACCGACGAGCACTGGGCGGTGGTGAAGTTCATGCGCGAATACTACGACGAGCACCAGATCCCGGCCGACGTGCGCTTCGTGATCCGCTTTCTCGCCAGGGAGCGCGGCAAGGGCGACGATGCGCGCAACGCGCTGTTCGTGCTGTTTCCCTACGGCTACGTCAAGCAGGCCTGCAAGATCGCCGGCATGCGCAAGCCGCGCATCTGGAGCACCGGCTGAGCGTCTGACGCACCGCGCGACTCGGCACAAGCCTGCCCCGGCGCGACCCTACGCCTCGCGCATCAGGCGCCAGTAGTCCACCTTCATCGTCAGCGCCGCCCCGGCGCAGATCGACAGGAAGGTGAGGATCGAGCCGAGGGCCAGCGTCGACAGGCCCGACAGACCCTGCCCGATCGTGCAGCCCAGCGCGGTGATGCCGCCGAAACCCATGAGCACTGCACCTGCGAGGTGGCGCTTGAGATCGGTGGCGTCGGGAAAGCTCTCCTCGCGCCAGGTGCGCGAAGCCAGCGCCCAGCCGAGTGAGCCGGCCACGATGCCCAGCGCGGTGGCGATGCCGAAACTCACGTGCCTGCTGGCGTCGCTCCAGAACATCAGCAATTCCAGCGTGTAGGCGTACGGCGCAACCAGCGACAGCGATTCGGCGCGGTTGCTGTTGGTGCCGATGAACGCCTCCTGCAACGTCTCCGGGTGTTCCGCCACGTAGCCGAGGTACCCGGTCGCGTACCAGCCACCCACCACCGTGAGGCCGACCACGATCCCGCCCAGCAGCGGGTCGAAGCCGCGCGCCTCGCGATTGACCAGCACGAAAGCGAGCAGCAGCGCACCGATCACTGGCGGCAGCCAGCCTTCGATGCCTGCCCGATCGGCGCCAAACGCGGCCGCCAGCAGCGTCGGCAGGTCCTGGGTCGTGCCCAGCGGCGTCGACAGCAGGTCGAGTGTGTTCACGCGCCAGACGCCGAACACGCCCTTGAGCGTCACGTATGCCGAGATGCCGAGCACCACGAACACCACCAGCGATTTCAGGTTGCCCGCACCCAGGCGGATCAGCGCCTTGCTGGTGCAACCCGAGGCGAGCGTCATGCCGACGCCGAACAGCAGGCCGCCGACGATGTTCGACAGCCACATCAGATTGGGACCGGTATAGATCGACTTGCGCGTGTCGACCAGACCGGCGCGCTGCATGGCCCAGACACCGAGGATCGCCACCGCGATCGCCAGCAGCCACATCCGCATCCGCGTCCAGTTGCCCATGTTCACCACGTCGGAGACGGCGCCCATCGTGCAGAAATTGGTCTTGTTGCCGACGAAGCCGAAGACGGCGCCCAGACCGAAGCCCAGCCAGGCGATCAGGCTCGCACTCGGCAGTGCAGTATCCATGGACGCGCTCTCCCCGCTCGCTTCGTGATGACTCGTTCAGTGGGCGAACGCCGCCCGATGCGACGCATGCGTGCCGGCGACACGGTCGTGATACCGGGCGCGCAGCAGTTGTCGCCGACGCTGCGCTGAGTCGACGAAGCCCTCGCGTTCGTGCAGGACGTTGTTGCAGACGACGCCCATACCGGGCTCCAGGCGCAGACTGTAGACCCACGGGCCCCCGCCATCGAGGATCGCCTGCAGAGCCTGTACCGCCGCGCGTGTGGCCGGGTCGTCACGCCAGGCAATGCTGCGCGTGCGCGCCGTGTAGCGCATGTGCAGGTCACCACCGGGCGCAAGCAGCGAGAATACCGGACCCGGCTGTTCCGGCCGCGCCACCGAAGCGCCACCGTCTGGCGTGTCGCCGTGTCCGGCGTCATCCGCACGCGCCGGAATCGACATGGCATCGGACGCCGAAAGCGCACGTACGTGCGCGGCATCGGCGTCGCGCAACAGGAGGTAGACGATCTCGTGGTCGAGCAGACGACTGCCCCCGCCCTCTTCGGCGCGCTCGACACAGTGCAACAGCATCCCGGCAATCGTGCGCTGCGGCGCATTGTAGTAGCCGTCGGTGTGCCAGCGGATCCGGCGGTTGGTATAGGGGATGTATTCGCCACGCGTACCGTGCTCGCTCACCGACAGCGTGCTGATGCCGTCCTCGTCAGCCAGCCAGTTGGCGTCGAGACGACGCAGCCCGAGCTGTTCACCCAGCACTCGCGCGACATCCTTGCCTTCGCCGCTGCTGCGAACGACGTAGACCGCCATGTTCGATCTGCGGCAACGCGCGACGATCGCATCGCGTTCGCTGTCGGAGAGGCGGGACGGATCGTCGATTTCGACCAGCAGGTCCTCGGCCCGTCGAGGCACACCTGCGAGTTTCCAGTCGCGCCAGCGCCGGTACGCGTCGTCGTCGTCGAGCGCGAACGGATTGCGCCCGTCCGGCAGGGTTGGAGATGTCGTCATGGCCTACTCTCCTGGCTCGCCTGCCCGTCGCTGCGGCCGGGGTTCGAGCCCCAGCAGCCCGCGCATCGACTTCTCGACCACGTCGACGCACTCGGGCCCTTCGACGGTCATTGCCTGGTCGAGCGCCCAGCGCCGGTCCTCGGCATCGGGCATCGCCTGCATCAGCAGGTCACCGAAGCAGCGCAGCAGCGCGAACTCGGGCCCGTGCGCGTGATACCCGAATTCACCGTACTCGGCGACACGGATGTTGAACCGGTCGATGAAGCGCCTGCGGTAACCGCCGCCGGGGGCCGGGCCGAGCAGGTCGTCGAAGCTGTCCTGGAGCAGTTCTCCGACGCGTGCGACCAGCGCCTGCGTGAACGCCTGGCGCCATTCGGGCGACTGGTTCCTGAGCGCGATCCGGTCGGCCACCACCGTGAGGAAAACCAGCAACTCGACCAGCACCTGCAGGTAGTGCGGACCGGCAGCCACCTCGAAGTGGCCCTTGCGCAGATTCCTCAGCCGTGCGTCGGCGCTGCGCCAGACGATCGACGACAACGCATTGGCGATCTGCTGCGGATCGCGCGGCGTCGCGTCACGGAACCAGTGGGTCTTCAGGCGCATCCCCGGTCGCACGTCCTCACCCTCGAAAGAATATCCCTGCCGACATCATGGCCTGCGAAGATAGAATTCCCATTCGTGCACGCCGGTCTCGACCACGTCCTCGAGCCGGTGCCCGGTGATGCGCGCCCAGTCCTCGACGTCGGCACGCGCACCCGGGCAGTTGCTGACCAGCTTCAGCAGTTCCCCCGGTGCCATCCCCTCGAGCACCTTCTTCGCCTCGAGAATCGGCCCCGGGCAGCTCGAGCCGCGCATGTCGAGGAACACGTTCGGCGCCGGCTCGATGCGACGCCCGCGACGCAGATAATAGGCGGTCGCACCGCTCTCCAGACGTCCGGTCCGGACGACCTGGTTGCCGGTGCGCTCGGCCCAGGTGTGCAGCTCGTCGCTGGTGGCCGGACAATCCGAGATCAGCAGCATCACCTCGCCCTCGGCGAGCTCCATGACGATCTTTTTCGCGCCGATGATCGGACCCGGGCAGCTCACCCCCGACAGGTCGAGCGTGACCCCGGGTCTCGGGGTGAACGTGTCGCTCATGACGAGCCCTCGCGAAATCCACCAGTTGACCGAGGAGCCCACGGCGTCAGTCTATGCCGCTGATGGTCTTGTGCGGCAGGAACAGGCCGTGGCCGAGATGGCGATCGGCGCCAAGTCCGCGCTCCTGCAGCGCCAGCGACTGCTCGGGTCGCAATTCGTGCAGCACGAGTCCGGCGCCGGCAACCACCCTGGCGCCCAGGTTCACCGTCTGCATCCTGCCGCAGATGAAGCGCAGCGGCAGCTGCAGCTCGCCGAGCATCGCCTCGATCGCCTGCTGGTGCGCGAGCGTATCGGCGAGGCCGGTGGCCACGAAATGGGCCGACAGGGTCGGAAACGGTTCGAGCGGGCGCGGGCGCACGTCACCGACCTCGAGCCGTTCGCCACCCACCTCCAGCACCTGGCCGCCGAGCGCCAGCGCATCGTCGAGGCGGTGCACGGGCAGCCGCAGCGCGAGTCGGGCGCGCCGCGACAGCAGCAGGCCGCCGTCGCAGGCCGACCCGCGGATCGCGTGCACGCCGACCTGTGGTTCGTCGGCGAGCCAGGGCAGGCGACCGAGCAGGGCCTCCCAGAGTGCCTGCGCGTAACCGGACGGCAGCCTCGATCCGCAGACGGCGAACACCACATCGACGGCGTGCGCGCTGGTGCCGCTGCCCGGCGCCAGCTGCAGCGGATACGGCGACAGCCTCATTCGCGGTCCCCGCCGGGTTGGGTCTGCGCCCAACGGCTCATGGCGTCGCCCCAGGCCCGTGCCGTGGCCGGGTCGAGGTCGAAAACGGTGAAGCGCCGTCCTTCGCGGATGCGTACCCGCAGCAGGCCCATGCCACCGGCGGCGAAATCGAGCTGCTGCAATTCGATCGCCTGGCCGCCGAGCGGCACATCGAACTGCTCGAAAGGGGTGACGGTGAACTTGTCCATGTCGTGTGCGGATTGGGCATTCTGGCGCGCGCGGCGTCCATAACCAGTGGCGGGGATCGGTCCTACCCCAAACGGGTAGCTGCCCTCCCCCGTCATGTCGACAAGAATAGCCGCGCAGGGGGATGGCCGCTGCCGCATGCGCTTCGTAGCATCGACGCATCGCCCGCCCTGGCTGGTGGTCGCGCGCCACTTCCGGCGCGCTCGGAGGAGATGCCCATGGCAAAGAAAATGCACGACACGCCGATGCTCGACGAACTCGAGACCGGCCCCTGGCCCAGCTTCGTCACCGGTCTGAAGAAGGTGGCGCAGGAGAAGGACTACATGGTCGACGTGCTCGGCCACCTCGAGGCGTCGTACCAGGACATCAAGGGCTACTGGAAGGGCGGCACGATCAGCGTGTACGGCTACGGCGGCGGCGTCATCCCGCGCTTCACCGAACTGAAGGACGAAAACGGCAAGCCGAAGTTCCCCGATGCGGCCGAGTTCCACACGCTGCGCGTGATGCCGCCTCCCGGCATGCACTACACCACCGACATCCTGCGCAAGATGGCCGATATCTGGGATCGCCACGGCTCCGGCCTGATCGCGTTCCACGGCCAGTCGGGCGACATCATGTTCCAGGGCGCCACCTCGGCCAACGTGCAGCCGGCCTGGGACGAGATCAACGAGCTCGGCTTCGACCTCGGTGGCGCGGGTCCATCGGTGCGTACCTCGATGTCGTGCGTTGGCGCGGCGCGCTGCGAGCAATCGTGCTTCGACGAAGCGCGCGCACACCGCAAGGTGATGAACAGCTTCGTCGACGAACTCCACCGGCCTGCCCTGCCGTACAAGTTCAAGTTCAAGTTCTCGGGCTGCCCGAACGACTGCATGAACTCGGTGCAGCGCGCCGACATGGCCATCATCGGCACCTGGCGCGACAACATCCGCACCGACGACGAGCTGGGCCGCAAGTGGTTCGCGAAGCACGGCATGCACGAACTGGTCAACGACGTGGTCGCACGCTGCCCCACCAAGACGATCCGGATCAAGCCTGCCGACCAGGTCGGCACCGGTGCCACCATCTCGAGCGTGGCGCTCGACGATCAGAATCGCCTGGAGATCGACAACCGCGACTGCGTGCGCTGCATGCACTGCATCAACGTCATGACCGGCGCGCTGGCCCCGGGCAAGGACAAGGGTGCCACGATTCTGGTGGGCGGCAAGCGCACGTTGAAGATCGGCGACCTGATGGGCACCGTGGTCGTGCCGTTCATGAAGCTCGAAACCGAGGAAGATCTCGACAACCTGGTCGATCTCGGCCAGCGCATCATCGATTTCTTCGCCGACAACGCCCTCGAGCACGAGCGCACCGGCGAGATGATCGAGCGCATCGGCCTGGTGAACTTCCTCGAGGGCATCGGCGTCGACGTGGACCCGAACATGGTCGTCACCCCGCGCACCAATCCGTTCGTACGCATGGACGGATGGGACGAGGAGGTCGCGAAGATCAACGAGCGCAAGAGCGCCGCCTGAGCGCCGGGCCGGCGCACACCGAGCCGCTGAGCGAACGAACCGGAGGAACGACGACGATGGACCAGGCTGTGGCACCCCAGGCCGCCAAGGCGGCCCCCCCGACGCCGCGACGCGCCAAAGAAACCGGCGTCCCGGACAACAAGCAGTTCATGCATCCCACGTTGCTGCGCAACTACGGCAACTGGAAATACCACGACCGCCCGCGCCCCGGCGTGCTGCACCACGTCTCCCACACGGGCGAGGAAGTCTGGACGGTGCGCGCCGGAACCGAGCGGCAGATGGGGCTGCCCACGATCCGCAGACTGTGCGACATCGCCGACCAGTACGCCGACGGCCACGTGCGCTTCACGATCCGCTCGAACATCGAGTTCATGGTCGCCGACCAGAAGAAGGTCGCCCCGCTGATCGAAGCGCTCGAGTCCAACGGCTTTCCGGTGGGCGGCACCGGCAACTCGGTGACGATGATCTCGCACACCCAGGGCTTCCTGCACTGCGACATCCCGGCGACCGATGCCTCCGGCGTCGTCAAGGCGCTGATGGACGAGCTCTACCACGAGTTCAAGCACGAGGAGATGCCCAACCGGGTGCACATGTCCACCTCCTGCTGCGAGATCAACTGCGGTGGCCAGGCCGACATCGCGATCATCATGCAGCACACCAAGCCGCCCAGGATCAACCACGATCTGGTCGCCAACGTCTGCGAGCGACCCGCCGTGGTGGCACGCTGCCCGGTGGCCGCGATTCGCCCGGCGCTGGTCAATGGCAGGCCCTCGCTCGAAGTCGACGAGAAGAAGTGCATCTGCTGCGGCGCCTGCTACCCGCCGTGCCCGCCGATGGAGATCAACCATCCGGAGCACTCGAAGGTGGCGATCTGGGTCGGAGGCAAGAACTCCAACGCCCGCGGACGGCCCACCTTCATGAAGATGGTCACCAGCGGTCTGCCCAACAACCCGCCGCGCTGGCCCGAGGTCGGCGAGGTGGTGCGCAAGATCCTGTACACCTACAAGGAAGACGCGCGTCCGTGGGAGCGCATGGCCGACTGGATCGAGCGCATCGGCTGGCCGCGCTTCTTCGAGAAGACCGGGTTGCCGTTCACCAAGTACCTGATCGACGACTGGCGTGGCTCGCGGTCGAGCCTGAACGCGTCGGCGCACATCCGTTTCTGAGGCCCGGCACGCGATGAAGTTCGGCATCCTGGTCAACGAAGGGCCCTACCAGCACCAGGCGAGCGATTCGGCCTACCTGTTCTGCAAGGCCGCGATCGCCAAGGGCCACGAGATCGGCCGCGTGTTCTTCTACCACGACGGCGTGAACAACTCCACGCGGCTCACCGAGCCGCCGCAGGACGATCGCAACATCGTCGCGCGCTGGTCGAAGCTCGCCGAGGAGCACGGGGTCGACCTGGTGGTCTGCGTGGCCGCGGCACTGCGCCGCGGCATCAAGGACGAAGTGCTGGCGCCGGGCTTCCGGATCTCGGGGCTCGGCCAGCTGGTCGAAGCCGGCATCGAGGCCGACCGCCTCGTCACTTTCGGCGACTGAGGCGCGCGATGTCGGAACAGAAGAAGTTCATGTTCGTCAACCGCAAGGCGCCCCACGGCACGATCTACGCGCTCGAATCGCTCGAGGTCGTGCTGATCACCGCGGCGTTCGACCAGGACGTCTCGCTGGTGTTCATCGACGACGGTGTCTACCAGCTGAAGCGCGGGATGCAGACCAGGGGCATCGAGGTGAAGAACTTCTCGCCCACCTACCGGGCGCTCGACGGCTACGACGTCGAGAAGCTCTACGTCGAACGCGAGTCGCTGCAGGCGCGCGGACTGTCCGAGGACGACCTGCTGGTCGACGTGACCGTGCTCGATCGTGACGAATTGTCCGCCCTGATGCAGGAGCAGGACGTGGTATTGAGCTTCTAGACGCGGAGCCCGGCGAATGCTTCACATCGTCAACAAGTCACCCACCGACGGCAACGCGCTCGACAGCGCATTGCGGCTCAGCGCGGACGGCGCGTTGCTGCTGATCGAGGATGCGGTGTACGCCGCCACGCGCGGCAATCCTGCCGAGACGCGCATCCGGGACGCGCTCGGCCGACTGAAGGTCTACGTGCTCGCCCCCGATCTCGAGGCGCGCGGCATGGCCGACCGCCTGAGCGAGGGCGTGACCGCAGTCGACTACGGCGGATTCGTCGATCTGGTCGCCGAACACCCGAACTGCCAGTCGTGGCTCTAGCACGGCACCTGCACGCTGGCCCATTCATCATCCAGGCATACCCAGGGGAGACCGAAATGCCCACTCTCGACGTCCAAGGCAAGCAGATCGAAACCGACGAGGAAGGCTATCTCGTCAACCTGTCCGACTGGGACGAGAACGTCGCTGGCGAAATTGCCAAGGTCGAGAACATCGACATGAGCGATTCGCACTGGGAGGTGGTGAACTTCCTGCGCGAGTACTACGACGAGTTCCAGATCGCCCCGGCGGTGCGCGTGCTCACCAAGGCCATCGGCAAGAAGCTCGGGCCCGACAAGGGCAACAGCCAGTACCTGTACGAGTTGTTCCCGTACGGCCCGGCCAAGCAGGCCTGCAAGATCGCCGGCCTGCCCAAGCCGACCGGCTGCGTCTGAGCGCTGCGCGGGCCGCGCCCGCGGCCGCGCGGCCGCGGGGTCGCGTTCGCCCGTGATCGCTGCCAGGAGGAGACGATGCAGGGCTCGACCGCATTCTTCGCGGTGCTGTTCTACTTCGCGACCGTGGTCTGCGTGGCGGGACTGGTGGTGCGCGTCGTCGATTACGCGCGCACGCCGGCACCGCTGAAGATCCCGACGACGCCTGCGCCGGCCACCGGCGGCGGGGTCGTGTTGCGCATGGTGCGCGAGGTCGTCTTCTTCGAAAGCCTGTTCAAGGGCAATCTCTGGACGTGGGCGTTCGGCTGGCTGTTCCACGCGGGTCTCGCGCTGGTGCTCGCGCGCCACCTGCGCTACTTCACGGAACCGGTCTGGGGCTGGGTCGCCTTTGTCCAGCCCTTCGGCGTGTACGCCGCGTTCGCGATGGCGATCGGGCTGGCGGGGCTGTGGGCGCGCCGCTTCCTGGTCGAGCGGGTGCGCTACATCTCCACCCCGTCCGATCACCTGATGCTCGCGCTGCTGCTGGCGATCGCCGCCTCGGGCCTGTCGATGAAGTACCTGTTCCACACCGACATCGTCGGCGTCAAGGCGTTCTTCCTCGGCCTGATGGTGTTCGACTGGCAACCGCTGCCGCCCAGTGCCCCGCTCTACCTGCACCTGCTGCTGGTGGCCGCGCTGATGATCATCTTCCCGTTCTCCAAGCTGCTGCACGCGCCGGGCCTGTTCTTCTCGCCGTCGCGCAACCAGGTCGACAACCCGCGCGAGTCCCGACATCTGGCGCCGTGGGCCGCGCGCCTCGAGGAGCGCTGAGCGATGGCGGCCGACATCAAGGCACCGGCGCTGCGCGAATTCCCCGAGGTGTCCCCGGCGATCGTGCCGGGCGCGATGGCCGCGAGCCGCCCGTACCTGGCCGCCGAGAAGATGAACGAGGCGCTCGGTTTCCCCGGAAAGGTCTCCGACGACTGGCCGGCGGTGCACGACAGGGCGATCGCGCACATGGGCACGCTGCTGCAGCGCTATCGCTCGCTGAAGGTCTACCTCGACGCCTGCGTGCACTGCGGTTCGTGCACCGACAAGTGCCACTACTTCCTCGGCACCGGCGATCCGAAGAACATGCCGGTGGCGCGCCAGGACCTGATGCGCAGCGTCTACCGGCGCTACTTCACGCTGGCCGGCAAGCTGATGCCGAAGCTGGTCGGCGCGCGCGACCTCACGCGCGAAGTGCTCGACGAGTGGTACACCTACTACAACCAGTGCTCCGAATGCCGGCGTTGTTCGGTGTTCTGCCCCTATGGCATCGATACCGCCGAGATCACGATGGCCGGGCGCGAGATCCTCGACGTCGTCGGCTACGGTCAGAAATACAGCAACGAAATCATCGGCAAGGTCCACAGGATCGGCAACAACCTCGGGCTGCCCGGCCCGGCGCTGGTCGACACGCTCGAAGGACTCGAGGAAGACGTCAGGGAGGAGACCGGCGTCGACGTGCGTTATCCGCTCGACCAGAAGGGCGCCGAGGTGCTGCTGATCACGCCGTCGGCGGACTTCTTCGCCGAGCCGCACGTCGAGAGCCTGATCGGCTACGGCAAGGTGTTCCACGCGGCCGGCGTGAACTGGACGATGTCGTCATACGCCTCCGAGGCTGCCAATTTCGGCATGTTCATCGGCAACTACGAGCAGATGCGGCAGATCGCGCTGCGCATCCGCGAGGCGGCGCTCGAACTCGGGGTCAAGCGCATCGTCGTCGGCGAATGCGGCCATGCCTGGCGCGTCGCCTACAGCTTCTGGAACACGCTCGCCGGCATCGGCGCCGGCGCGAAAGACCCCTTCGCGGTGCAACTGCAGAGCCAGCTCGACCAGCGCTATCGGCAGCCGATGCACATCTGCGAGTTCACCTGGGACCTGATCCAGCGCGGCGCCCTCACGCTCGACAAGGACGCCAACGACCATCGCGTCGTCACCTTCCACGACAGCTGCAATGTGGCGCGTGCCTCGCGGATGGGCGACGTGCCCGGCGGCCAGTTCGAGATCCCGCGCGCGATCGTGCGAGCGACGGTCAACCGTTTTCACGAGATGGCGCCCGGCACCACGCACGAGCAGACCTTCTGCTGCGGCGGTGGCGGCGGCGTGCTCACCGACGAACTGATCGACCTGCGCGTCAAGGGCGCCCTGCCGCGCATGGAGGCGCTCGAGCGGGTCGTGAAGGAGCACGGTGTGAATTTCATGGCGACGATCTGCGCGATCTGCAAGGCGCAGTTCACCAAGGTGTTGCCGTACTACGGCTTCAAGATGGGAATGGTGGGCGGTGTGCACCAGCTGGTGAGCACCGCCATCCGGCTCGGTGCGAAATCCTGACGCGCCATCCGCCTACTGCTTCGGAGAACAGACGATGTCGACGAACGTTGATCACGAGGCCGGCAAGCTCGGCTTCCGGCGCTTCGAGGATGGCGAACACACGTGGAAGAACTTCCGCGACAAGATCTTCGACGCCGACCACTCGCACAAGTGCCCGACCTACGTGCAGGCCACGCCGCCGTGCCAGGCCAGCTGCCCGTCGGGCGAGGACATCCGCGGCTACCTGAACATCGCGCGCGGCATCGAGAAGCCGCCGGCAGGCATGCCCTGGCAGGAATACGCCTGGCGCAGGCTGACGCAGGCCAACCCGTTCCCGTCGGTGATGGGCCGCGTGTGCCCGGCGCCGTGCGAAACCGGCTGCAACCGCAACGCGCTCGAAGACCACGTCGGCATCAACTCGGTCGAGCATTTCCTCGGCGACTACGCCAACCGCAACGGCCTGAAGTACGTCAAGCCCGACGTGTCCACCGGCAAGAAGGTCGCAGTCATCGGCGGCGGACCGGCCGGCCTGTCGGCAGCCTACCAGCTGGCGCTCAAGGGGCACGCAGTCACGATCTTCGACGAGCACGAGGAACTCGGCGGCATGATGCGCTACGGCATCCCGGGCTTTCGCACGCCGCGCGAAGTGCTCGACGCCGAAATCAGCCGCATCCTCGAACTCGGCATCCAGACGCGGATGAAGTGCCGTGTCGGCACCGACGTGACGATGGACGAACTGCGACGCGACTTCGACGCGATATTCCTCGGGCTGGGCGCACAGGGGGGCCGCGCGCTGCCGGTGAAGGACGGCGAGGCGCCGAACGTGGTCACCGCCACCGCGTTCCTGCGTGCATTCAACGACGGACGGCTGCGCCACGTCGGCAAGCGCGTGGTCGTGGTCGGCGGCGGCGACACCTCGATCGACGTGGCCACCGTGGCACGACGCCTGGGCCACCTCGCCAGCTCGAAGCCGACCGACTTCGAGGCCGCGATCGCCGGCCACCTGGCCCACGACGTCGCCGACGTCTCGGCCAAGCAGGGTGCCGAGGTGGTGCTCACCTCGGTGTTCGCCATCGACCGGATGCAGGCGAACCGGCACGAGATCGAGCAGGCACAGGCCGAAGACATCCACATCCGCGGCGGCCTGGTGCCGATCGCGGTCGTCAAGGGGCCGGACGGTCGCGCGACCGCGCTGCGCGTGGCCCGGTGCGAGGCGAAGATGGCCGGGGGCAGACTCGACATCAAGGTCGTCGAGGGCTCCGAAGAAGACATCCCCGCCGACCTGATCGTCTCGGCCATCGGCCAGGCGGTCGACTTCACCGGCCTGGAAACGTTCGACAACGGACGCGGTGCGGTCAACGCCGATCGCAGCTACCAGGTGAAGGACCAGCCCGGTGTCTTCGCCGGCGGTGACGTGATCCGCCCGCACCTGCTGACCACCGCGATCGGCCACGGGTCGATCGCCGCGGACGGGATCGATCGCTTCCTGTCGGGCGAGGAAGCCGGCAAGCGCCCGAAGATCGACGTGCACGCGTTCGACCTGCTGCGCAAATACGTCGAGCGCGGCCAGGAGGTGGGCCAGCTTCACGGCACCACCTGGGGCACCGACAAGAGCAGGGACGCGGTCCACAATTACGACGACCAGTCCGACCGCTACGTGATTCCGCACGAGGAACTGTTCCTCGGGCACTTCGGCTACACGGCGCGGGTCAAACGCAAGTTCATCACGCTCACGAAGGAGAGCGCACTCGGCAACTTCGAGGAGCGCATCGAAGCGCTCAGCGACGAGGAAGTGATCGCCGAGGCCAAGCGCTGCATGAGCTGCGGCCAGTGCTTCGAGTGCGACAACTGCGTGGTCTATTGCCCGCAGATCGCGGTCAAGCGCGTACCGAAGAAGGAGGCGACCATCGGCCGCTATGTCTACACCGACTACGACCGCTGCATCGGCTGCCACATCTGCGCCGACGTCTGCCCGACCGGCTACATCAAGATGGGAATGGGCCAGTAGGGGCGCACAGATGCCGATCGGTCTTCCGACCCGCTGGCTCGCGGCGATCACGGCGGCGCTGTGCGCCGCCGTCTTTGCCGGCGCGGCGCTTGCCGACGGGCCGGCCGGGCGCGTGATCAAACCGTCGATCGCGGTCGACCCCTCGACGCAATGCATCGACAGCCCCGAGGTCATGCGGCGCACCCACATGGACATGCTCAGGCACGAGCGCGACCGCACCGTGCGCCAGGGAATCCGCGGCGAGAAAGTCAGCCTGAACGGCTGCATCGAGTGCCACGCCGGACCGGGCGCCGGCGCGGCCGCCGGCTCGGCGATCGGTTCACCGCAGGCGTTCTGCGAGAGCTGCCACCGCTACGCCGCGGTCAAGCTCGACTGCTTCGAATGCCATCAGCCCAGGCCGGCAGGCGCGCAGCCGGCACGCGCGCAGGCTGCACCCGATCCTCGGACGCGTGCCGCGCAGGCAGCGCAGGCTTTCCTCGCGACCACCCTACGGCCAGCCGCGGCAGGAGCGCAGCGATGAACCCGCCGGAGCGCCGCCATCGACGGGACGCACCGCAGAGCGCCGACGCCGGGCCGTCTGGCAGCGGCGCGTCGCGGCGCGCGATGCTGGCGGCCGGCACTGCCGCACTGGCGGGCGTGCTGCTGGCGCCCGGCGTGCACCTGATCGAGGTCGCCAGCGCGCAGCGCGCACGCGCGGCGGGCGAGCCGGCGTCGTCGAAAGTGCGCTGGGGCATGCTGATCGACACCACACGCTGCTCGACCGACTGCAATGCGTGCGTGACGGCCTGCAACACCGAAAACGGGCTGTCCGGTGGCACCCTGCCGACCGACTCGCAGTGGATCCGCAAGGTCGAGATCCGCTACGAGGACACCGGCCGCACCCGCAGCGCGCCGGTCATGTGCCAGCACTGCGCCAGCCCGCCCTGCGTCGACGTCTGCCCGACCGGCGCGTCGTTCAAGCGCGCCGACGGCATCGTGCTGGTCGATCGCCACACCTGCATCGGCTGCCGCTATTGCGTGATGGCCTGCCCCTACAAGGCGCGCAGCTTCGTGCACGAACCGCTCACCACGCAGAAGCCCGAGGTGCCGCGCGGCAAGGGATGCGTCGAAGGCTGCACGATGTGCGTGCATCGCATCGATCGCGGCCGGCAGCCGGCGTGCGTCGAGTCGTGCCCCGAGCAGGCGATCATCTTCGGCGACCTGAACGACCCCGGCAGTGCGATCTCGCGACGCATCCGCGAGATCGCCACGACCCGCATCCGCGAAGACCTGCGCCTGGACACCGGCATCCGCTATCACGGGATCTGACGACATGCAGCCAGTCATCGCCACCCCCGCCGCGAGCCGCTTCTGGCTGGTCGTCGCGTTCGGTGCGGCGCTGGTCGCCGCCGGACTGGGCGCCGCGCACTACATGGAGGTCGAGGGCCACATCGTCACCGGCATGAACAACCACGTGGTCTGGGGCCTGCCGCACGTCTTCGCGATCTTCCTGATCGTCGCGGCCTCGGGCGTGCTCAACGTGGCCTCGGTCGGCTCGGTCTTCGGAAAAACCCTTTACAAGGCGCGCGCGCCGCTGTCCGGACTGCTGTGCCTGGCGATGCTGGCCGGTGGCCTGATGGTGCTGATGCTCGACCTCGGCCGCCCCGACCGGCTGATGATCGCCGCCACGCACTACAACTTCACGTCGATGTTCGCGCTGAACGTGTTCCTGTATTCCGGAATGGCCGCCATTGTCGGCCTCTATCTCTGGACACTGATGGAACGGCACATGAACCGCTATTCGAAGCCGGCCGGCCTGGCTGCATTCGTCTGGCGCCTGTTGCTGACCACCGGGACCGGCTCGATCTTCGGCTTTCTGGTGGCGCGCCAGGCCTACGGCTCGGCACTGCTCGCCCCGATGTTCGTCATCATGTCGTTCGCCTGGGGTCTGGCGGTGTTCCTGCTGGTGCAGGCCGCGGTCTACGCCTGGAACGGACGGACGCTGCCCGCCGAGGCCAGTCGCCGGATGAGCCGGCTGCTCGGGGTATTCGTCGCGGCAACGCTCTACATGGTGGCGATGCACCACGTCACCAACCTGTATTTCGCGCGCCAGGTGGAGTTCGAACGCTTCATCCTCGTCGACGGCGGCGTCTACCCGGCGTTGTTCTGGCTCGGCCATGTCGCGCTCGGCAGCCTCGCACCGCTGGTGCTGATCTACGCGGGCGACGCCACGAAGCCGCGTAACGCGGCCGTTGCGGCAGCGCTGGTCGTCGCCGGCGCCTTCTGTGCGCTGTACGTGTTCATCATCGGCGGCCAGGCGTTCCCGCTCGAACTGTTTCCCGGCGCGATCACCCGCTCGACGTTCTACGACGGCCAGATCGCCCCCTACACGCCGTCAATGCCCGAGCTGCTGCTCGGCATCGGCGGCGTCGCCGCCGCGTTCCTGCTCACCGTCATCGGCGTGCACGTGCTCGATTTCCTGCCGCGTGACCCCGATGCGGCGCCGGCATCGGCCACCGGCAGCGGCTGAACAACGCGATGAGTCGCTGGCTCGTCTCCGCAGCGCATCGCTCTTCGGGCAAGACGACGGTTTCGATCGGGCTGTGCGCTGCGCTGCGCCGTCGTGGCCTGTCGGTGCAGCCCTTCAAGAAGGGGCCCGACTACATCGACCCGATGTGGCTGACGCTGGCCGCCGGCCGCGCCTGCCGCAATCTCGACCCCCACCTGTGCGGCTGGGACGAACTCGAAGCCGCGTTCCTGCGGCACGCCGACGACGCCGATGCGAGTCTGGTCGAAGGCAACCTCGGCCTGCACGACGGCATGGCCGCCGACGGGAGCGACAGCAACGCGGCACTGGCTTGCCGGCTCGATCTGCCGACCATCCTGGTGCTGGACGCGCGCGGCACCGCGCGCGGCGTCGCACCGCTGGTGCTCGGCTACCAGGCGTTCGAGCCGCGTCTGCGGATCGTCGGCGTGATTCTCAACCGCGTCGGCGGCACGCGCCACGAGAATCGGCTGCGCGACGCGCTCGAGCGCTACACCGACCTGCCGGTGCTGGGTGCGATCGGCGAGGATCCGGCGCTGGCGATCGTCGAGCGGCACCTCGGCCTGGTGCCCGGCAACGAGGCGCAGGGCGCCGCTCGCATCGTCGACACGCTGGCCGCCGCAATCACGGCGAGCGTCGACCTCGATGCGCTGCTCGATGCCACCGCACCCGGGCCGCGCGCCCGGCAAGCGGCGACGCCCGCGGCTGCCGCTTCGCCATCGCCCGCGGCCTCGACGAGGCTGGCCGCATCGACGCACACCGCCGTACCGCCATCGCGGCCCGCGCGCGACGCGACGGCGTTGCGCATCGGCGTCGCGCTGGACGAAGCCTTCGGCTTCTACTACGCCGACGACCTCGAAGCGCTGCGTGCGGAAGGTGCCGAACTGGTGCCGTTCGACACGCTGCGCGACGCCCGACTGCCCGAAGTCGACGGACTGTTCATCGGCGGCGGCTTTCCCGAAGTGCTCGCTGCGCGGCTGACGGCCAACCGGGCACTGCGCCGCGCGCTGCGCGAGCGCATCGAAGCCGGGCTGCCGGTATACGCCGAGTGCGGTGGCCTGATGTATCTCGCCCGCTCGATCCGCTGGCGCGGCCAGTGCCACGAGATGGTCGGCGCGCTGCCGGCCGACGTCGTCATGCGCGACCGCGCCGTGGGCCGCGGCTACGTCACGCTCGAGGAAACCGACGCTTTTCCCTGGCCCGACGGACCGATGCCGCTGGTGCGTGGACACGAATTCCACCACTCCGCACTCGAAAATCCGGCACCCGGGCTGCGCTATGCATACCGCGTCGTGCGCGGCCACGGCGTCGACGGCTCCCATGACGGCATCGTGCATCGCAATGTCCTCGCCTCGTATGCACACCTGCGCGGCGTCGGCGGCAATCACTGGCCGCAGCGCTTCGCCCGGTTCGTGCGCAGCGTCGATTCTGCGCGGCGCAACCGCCCTGCCCTCACCGGGTGTTTCCCATGATGATCACCGTCACACCCGCTGCGGCCCGCCAGATCCTCATCGCTGCCGGGCAGGCCGGCATGGAAGAGCCGTTGCTGAGGGTGGCCGCCCGCTACGACGACGACAGCGATGCGCTCGAGATCGGCATGGGCTTCGACGATCGCCGCGAGCAGGACGAGGAGATCCACTGCGAAGGCGTGATCCTCCTGGTGTCGCCCGCTTCGCGCACGCCGCTCGACGGCACCGTGCTCGACTACGTCGAGACTGCGCCCACCGAATACCGCTTCGTCTTCGGCCGCGACCCGCGACACGAAGACCGGCAAGGCTGACGGGAGACTCCGATGGACACGATTTTCGTCCCTCCGCCCGCCGGCGGCCCGCCACCGCATGCCGGACCGCCACTGGCGCCCGGCGAGGTCGCGCTGGTCGGCACCGGCCCGGGAGACCCCGAGTTGCTGACGCTCAAGGCCTTGCGCCTGATGCAGCAGGCCGACGTCGTGCTCTACGACAACCTCGTTTCGCCCGAGATCATGTCGCTGGTCGGTGCGGCCGCGCAGCGCATCTACGTCGGAAAGGAGCGCAACCGCCACACGTTGCGCCAGGAGGCGATCAACGAACTGATGGTCGAACTGGCACGCGCGGGCCACCGGGTGGTCAGGCTCAAGGGGGGCGACCCTTTCATCTTCGGTCGCGGCGGCGAAGAGATCGAGACACTGTGCGCACACGACGTGCACTTCCAGGTCGTCCCCGGCATCACGGCGGCCGCGGGCGTCGCCGCCTATGCGGGGATCCCGCTCACGCATCGTGACCACGCACATGCCTGCGTGCTGATCACCGGGCACCTGCGCGACGGCACGATGAATCTCGACTGGCCGGCCCTCGCACGGCCAGGACAGACCCTGGTCTGCTACATGGGCTTCCAGGGGCTCGCCGAATTGTGCGCCAGGCTCGCCGAGCATGGCCTGGATGAAGCCACCCCGGCCGCGATCGTGCAGAAAGGCACGCAACGCAGCCAGCGTGTCGTGACGGGCACGCTGCGTACGCTGCCCGGGCTCGCGGCGCAGGCCCGGCTCGCGCCGCCGACGCTGATCATCGTCGGCGAGGTGGTGCGCCTGCGCGACAGGTTGAAGTGGTTCGAACGTACGCTGGAAGCGCCCGCGCTGGCCGGCTGAGCGCGCCCCGCTACCGCGAGTGCACCAGGCGCGCCGCTGGCGTCTCGCCGTCGTCGCGATGGATGCGCCCGGCTTCGCCGACCCGATTCTCGATCGCGAACACCGCTGCCTCGACGCGCGACGAGAAGCCGAGCTTCGACAGGATGTGGCGCACGTGCAGTTTGACGGTGTCGTGGCTGATGCCGAGTTCGCGGGCGATCGCCTTGTTGCTCAGGCCGCGCGCCACCTGCGCGAGGATCTCGCGCTCGCGCACCGTCAACTGGTCGAGCGAACTGCCCGGCGCTGCCCGCTGCGTGCCCTCTTCGAACAGGCCGGCCAGCTTGGCCGTCATGGCCGGCGCCACCACCAGTTCACCGCGGGCCGCGCGGCCGATCGCGTCGATGACGTCCTGCGGATCCATGTCCTTCAGCAGGTAGCCGCGCGCGCCCATGCGCAGCGCCGCGGCGAGATCCTCGCGCGAATCGCTCATCGTGAGGATGACCACCGGCACCAGCGACCCCGCGTCGCGCAGGCCGCGCAGCAGCCTCAAGCCGTCGAGTTGCGGCATCCGCAGATCGATTACCGCGAGGTCCGGCGCATGCGCCTGGATCAACTCGATGCCTTCCTCGGGGTTGCCGGTGGTGGCCACGACCTTCATGCCGGCGCGCCGCTCGAGCAACTCGCCCAATCCGCGCCGGCACAACCCGTGGTCGTCGACCAGCGCCACGCGCAGCGGTTCAGCCATGGCGGACCTCGATGGCCGGCGCAGCACCCGCGGGAATGCGGACCACCACGCGCGCGCCGCCGTCGGGCATGTTCTCGAACGCGACGTGGGCGCCGATCGCCTGGGCACGTTCGCGCATGATCTCCAGCCCGAAACTGGTGCGCACGGTGCGCCGGGGCGAAGGCACGGACCGCGCGAATCCGCGGCCGTCGTCGTGCACGCTGAAGACCACATCGGCGCCTTCGCGCTCGATGCGCAGCCAGGCACGGCGCGCACCCGAGTGCCGGCGCACGTTCGCCAGCGCCTCCTGCACGATGTGAAAGGCCTGCACCTCGACCTCGGCCGGCAGGCGCAGCTCGGGAATGCGGCAATCGAACTCCAGGGCCACGCCGGTGCGCTCGTAGAAGGTGTCGGCCATCTGCTCGAGCGCACGCTGCAGGCCCTGGCCATCCATGCCGGCCCGGAAGTGGGTGATCAGCTCGCGCATGCGCCGGTTGGCGCTGCCGAGCTCGTCATTGACGTCCCGGCAGTACTTCTGCGCCTGCAGTGTGTCCTGTTGGGCGATCGCGTCCTGCAGCAGCGGCATGCGCATGCGCACGAAAGTGAGCGATTGCGCGAGCGAATCGTGCAGTTCGCCCGCGATCGTCTGCCGTTCGTGAACCAGGCTCGACTGCAGGTTTTCGCGCTCGAGCCGGGCGTTCTCGAGCGCCAGGCCGAACAGCTGGCCGACCGGACGCAACAGGTGGATCACCTCGCCGCGCAGACTGTGCACGCCATCGAAGAACAGCGTGAACACCCCCACCGAGCGTCCCTTGTACTCGAGGGGCACGGCAACGGTGCCGGTGCACACCTGCTCGAAGAAACTGTCGACCGCGAGCGTGCCGCACGGCGACGCGCTGTCGGCCACGCGCACGTCATCGCCGTGCAGTGCATCGCCGCACACGCCGCACGGACCGATCAGCGCCTCGCGCGCGAGGACATCGTCGGGCAGTCCCCAGGCCGCGACCAGCCGCAACTTGTCGCCCTCGGGGGTGAGCGTGCGCACCGCCCCGGCCCGCGCGCCTGCCAGCCTGACGACGGTGACGAGAAAGGCGTCGAGCATCGACTGCGGCGTGCCGCCGACCGCGGAGGCGACCGGTGCGTTCGCACTGCGCGCGTCCGGACGCTGGACGCGCGCGTCGACGATCGGCACCACGCGCACCGCCTTGCCGACCGTGCCCGCCGCAGCCCCGGCCAGCGCCGTGGCGTCCGCCGGCACGCCCGGAATGGTTCCGGAACCCGAAAACTGCATTGACCCTCCTGCGGCCCCTTTGCGGCAGGCCCCAATGCGATCTTACACGCCGATCCCCCAAACGGATAATGGAACGACTCCCCGGAATGCTTATGGAGACCCCCGCCCCGATCACCTAATATCGCATCGGAGATGCCACCCCAGCCGATTCACGACCCTGCGCAGGCGCCGCTGCCCGACGCCAGTACCGAAGTCCGCAACACCACCTGCTACATGTGCGCCTGCCGTTGTGGCATACGGGTGCACCTGCGCAACGGCGAAGTCCGCTACATCGAGGGCAATCCCGACCACCCGCTGAACCAGGGGGTGATCTGCGCCAAGGGTTCCTCCGGCATCATGAAGCAGTACTCGCCGGCGCGGCTCACGAAGCCGCTGCGGCGCAAGGCGGGCGCGCGGCGCGGCAGCGGCCAGTTCGACGAGATCTCCTGGGACGAGGCGTTCGCGCTGCTCGAAGAGCGCCTCGCCAGGATCCGCGCCACCGACCCGAAGAAGTTCGCGCTGTTCACCGGCCGCGACCAGATGCAGGCGCTCACCGGGCTGTTCGCGCGCCAGTTCGGCACGCCGAACTACGCGGCGCACGGCGGCTTTTGCTCGGTGAACATGGCTGCCGGCATGATCTACACGATCGGCGGCTCGTTCTGGGAGTTCGGCGGCCCCGATCTCGATCGCGCGCGGCTGTTCGTGATGATCGGCACCGCCGAGGACCACCATTCGAACCCGCTGAAGATCGCGGTCTCGAAATTCAAGCGCAACGGCGGGCGCTTCATCTCGATCAATCCGGTGCGCACCGGCTATTCGGCGATCGCCGACGAGTGGGTGCCGATCCGCCCGGGCACCGACGGCGCGCTGCTGCTCGCACTGATCCACGAGATCATCGCGCTGGGTCTGTACGACCGCGAGTTCCTGGTGCGCAACACCAACGCCGGGCAACTGGTGAACGTCGACGAGGCCCACGACGAAGCGGGGCTGTTCGTGCGCGCCGACGTGCCTGCCGAAGAGGGCTGCTACGACCCGCAGAACAAGCTCTGGTGGGACCGCGTCACCAACGGCCCGGTGGTCACGCACGCCGCGGGCGCCGATCCATACCTGCACGGCGAATTCCGCCTGCGCGACGGCACCGCGGTCAAGCCCGCGTTCCAGCTGCTGCGCGATCGCGTCGAGCGTTACACCCCCGAGTGGGCATCGGGCATCACCGGCATCGCGGCAGCGACGATCCGCCGCCTCGCGCACGAAATGGGTATCACCGCGCGTGACCACCGGATCGAACTGCCGATCGCCTGGACCGACGCCTGGGGCAGGGAACACGACACGGTCACCGGCAACCCGGTGGCGTTTCACGCGATGCGCGGGCTGGCGGCGCACTCCAACGGCTTCCAGACGATCCGCGCGCTCGCGATCCTGATGTCGCTGCTGGGTACGATCGACCGGCCCGGCGGGTTCCGGCACAAGGCGCCGTTCCCGCGGCCGATTCCGCCGTGCGCGAAGACGCCGAACACCCCGCTGGCGGTCAAGCCCGGCCATCCGCTCGATGGCCTGGCGCTCGGCTGGCCGGCCGAACCCGACGACCTGTTCGTCGACGAGGCGGGTCGGCCAGTGCGCATCGACAAGGCGTTCTCGTGGGAGTATCCGCTGTCGGTGCACGGGCTGATGCACAACGTGATCACCAACGCGTGGCGCGCCGACCCCTATGCGATCGACACGCTGATGATCTTCATGGCGAACATGGCGTGGAACTCGACGATGAACACGTCGCAGGTCCGCACCATGCTCGAAGACCGCGGCGAAGACGGCGAGTACAGGATCCCTTTTCTCGTCGTCGCCGACGCATTCCAGTCGGAGATGACCGCGTTCGCCGACCTGATCCTGCCCGACACCACCTATCTCGAGCGCCACGACGTGATGTCGATGCTCGACCGGCCGATCTCCGAGTTCGACGGACCGGTCGATTCGGTGCGCGTGCCCGTGGTGCCGCCCACCGGCCAGTGCAAGCCGTTCCAGGAGGTGCTGATCGAGCTGGGCAGCCGGCTGCGGCTACCCGCCTTCGTGCGCCGCGACGGCAGCCGCAGGTACCGCGATTATCCCGACTTCATCGTCAACTACGAGACCGAGCCGGGCTCGGGCATCGGCTTCCTGGCCGGCTGGCGCGGCAAGGGCGGCGAGAAGTTCATGCGCGGCGAACCGAACCCGCGCCAGTGGGAGATGTACGCACAGAACAACTGCGTCTACCACTACAGGCTGCCGCCCTCGTACCAGTACATGCGCAACTGGAACAAGGGTTACCTCGAGTGGTCGCAGCGCAACCGCATCACGCGCTATGCCGAGCCGATCCTGATCCACCTGTACTCGGAAGTGCTGCAGAAGTTCCGGCTGGCCGCGCGCGGCAAGGGCACCTCGCGCAAGCCGCCCGAGCACCTGCGCAAGCGCGTCGACGAGTTCTTCGATCCGCTGCCGTTCCACTACGAACCGCTCGAGGCGCAGCGCACCGACCGGGTGCGCTATCCGCTTTCCGCAGTGACCCAGCGGCCGATGGCGATGTACCACTCCTGGGATTCCCAGAACGCCTGGTTGCGACAGATCCACAGCCACAACACGCTCTACCTGAACCCGCGCCTGGCGCGCGCCCATGGCATCGACGACGGCGGCTGGATGTGGGTCGAATCGCAATGGGGTCGCGTGCGCTGCCAGGCCAGCTACTCGGAGGCGGTCGAGCCAGGCACCGTCTGGACCTGGAACGCGATCGGCAAGGCACCCGGCGCCTGGGGCCTCGCGCCCGACGCCAACGAATCGCGCCGCGGGTTCCTGCTCAACCACCTGATTTCCGAGGAATTGCCGGGCGCCGGCGACGAAGGGACGGTGTCGAACTCCGATCCGGTCACCGGCCAGGCCGGCTGGTACGACGTGCGGGTGCGCATCTACCGGGCCGAAGACGACGGGCCGGCGCAGAGCTGGCCGCAGTTCGAACCGGTGCCGCCGGCCCCCGGCACGAAGGCAACGTACCGGCCGCGCATGCTCGCCTGGTTCGCCGGCAGCGGGAGGCGCCCGTGACACAACTGGCGCTGGTCATCGACCTGAACGTCTGCGTCGGCTGTCACGCCTGTGTGACCAGCTGCAAGCAATGGAACACCTCGGGCGCGGCCGGCCCGCTGGCCGACGTCAACCCCTACGACGCCGATCCGACCGGCGCGTTCTTCAACCGCGTGCAGACGTTCGAGATCGGCGAGTTCCCCGACACGCAGACGGTGCACTTCCCGAAGTCGTGCCTGCATTGCGAGGATCCGCCCTGCGTGCCGGTGTGCCCGACCGGCGCCAGCTACAAGCGGCCCGAGGACGGGATCGTGCTGGTCGACTACGACAGGTGCATCGGCTGCAAGTACTGCTCGTGGGCCTGTCCCTACGGCGTGCGCGAGATCGACCCCGGGCGCAAGGTGATGACCAAGTGCACGTTGTGCGTCGACCGGATCTACGACGCCACGAAGCCGGAGTCCGAGCGCAAGCCGGCCTGCGTACTGGCCTGCCCGACCAGCGCGCGGCTGTTCGGCGACATCCACGATCCCGAATCGACGGTCTCGAAGGCGATCCGCGACAACGCAGGTTATGCACTGATGCCCGAATGGGGCACGCATCCGTCGAACCATTACCTGCCGCGCCGGCGCACCGCGATGCGCGTGCACGCCGACGAACTCGAGCGCGCCGACAATCCGCTGAAGATCGACGGCCTGCTGCCCAAGCCGTCGCGGGCCGACCCGTCGCTCGACGACGTCACTTCCTGGTAGCGGCGAGCCCGATGCGTCCCGAAGCCTCCGTGATCCTTCTGACGACCCTGATCGGCGCCGGCCAGGGGCTGTTCCTCGCGATCTTCACCGCGCACGGGCTGGCGTTGTTCGATCTGGTTCCGGTGGCCGACAGCCTCGCCTTCGACGTCACCGGCAGCGTGATCGCGCTGGCACTCACCGGCGCGGGCCTGCTCGCGTCGTTCTTCCATCTCGGGCGTCCGGAGCGCGCCTGGCGCGCAATCGCGCAATGGCGCACTTCGTGGCTGTCGCGCGAAGTGATCGTGCTGCCCGCGTTCATGTTCGCCGTCTTCGTCTACGCGCTCGTTCACTTCGCCGGATTCCGCCCGGTGCTCGCGCGGCTGCCCGGCGGCGGCGCGATCGACCTGGCCACGCTCGCCGGCCTGGCAGCGATGCTGCTGGCGCTCGCGCTGTTCGTCTGCACCGGCATGATCTATGCATGCCTGCCGTTCCTGCGCGAGTGGCACAGCCCGCTCACGCTGGTCAATTTCCTGCTGCTCGGCTGCGCGTCGGGTTTCACGCTGGCAGCGGCGTTCGCCGCCACGGCAGCGCCCGAGTTCACCCGGCTGTTCACCGGCTACGCGCTGGCATTCACGCTGCTGGGACTGGGCGGCCGCAGCGCAGCACTCGTGCGCAACCGCCGGCTGAAGCCGAAATCCACGCTGCAGACGGCCATCGGCGTGAAGCATCCGCGCATCGTGCAGAAATCGATGGGGTTCCAGTCGGGTTCGTTCAACACCCTCGAGTTCTTCCACGGGCGCGCCCCCGGCACGCTGCGCTGGGTGAAATGGGCGTTCCTGACCGCGGCATTCGCGGTTCCGGCCGTGCTGCTTGCGGCCGCGCTGTTCGGGCCGCCCGCGCCGCTGCTGGCGCTGGCCTTCGCCGTCCAGTTCGCCGGCCTCGTCGCCGAGCGCTGGTTCTTCTTCGCCGAAGCCAACCACCCGCAGAACCTATATTACCGGGCCGTCGCATGAAACTGCGATACGTCAAGGAATCGGGTGCTGGTTCGGGTATGTTCGCGGGGGGCGACAATCCTGGGAGGAGTACGCATCATGGCGCTCGTTGATCCGCACGGGGGTGGCAGCCTGGCACCGCTGCTGCTCGAAGGCGAGGCACTGGCCGCCGAGCGGGCGCGCGCGCAGGCACTGCCGAGGCTTCAGGTCAGTTCGCGCGAGAAAGGCGACCTGATCATGATGGGCATCGGCGGGTTTACGCCATTGCAGGGATTCATGACGCGCGCCGACTGGCAGGGCGTGTGCGACGGCATGCACATGGCCAACGGGCTCTTCTGGCCGATCCCGATCACGCTGTCGGCCGACGCGGCCCAGGCCGGTGCGATCGCGGCGGGCGCCGACCTCGCACTGGTCGACCCGGACGACGGCTCGCCGCTGGCGACGATGAAGGTCACCGAAAAATACGCGATCGACAAGGCGCACGAATGCGCCACCGTCTTTCGCACCACCGACCCCGAGCACCCCGGGGTGCGGATGGTCATGGGACAGGGCGACGTCAACCTGGCCGGACCGGTGAAGGTGCTCTCCACGGGCGGCTTCCCGGAGAAGTACGGCGATCTCTTCAAGACGCCGGCGCAGACGCGCGCACTCTTCGAATCGCTCGGCTGGTCGAAGGTGGCTGCGTTCCAGACGCGCAACCCGATGCATCGCTCGCACGAGTACCTGGCCAAAGTCGCGATCGAAGTCAGCGACGGCGTGCTGGTGCATTCGCTGCTCGGTGCGCTCAAGCCCGGCGACATCCCGGCAGAAGTGCGCACGCAGGCCATCGGGGTGCTGGTCGACGGCTACTTCCAGAAGAAGACCATCGTGCAGGCCGGTTATCCGCTCGACATGCGCTACGCCGGTCCGCGCGAGGCGCTGCTGCACGCGCTGTTCCGGCAGAACTACGGTTGCTCGCACCAGATCGTCGGGCGCGACCACGCCGGCGTGGGCAGTTACTACGGGCCGTTCGACGCGCACCACATCTTCGACGAGATCCCGAAGGGCTCGCTGCAGACGCAGCCGATGAAGATCGACTGGACCTTCTGGTGCTACCGATGCGGCGGCATGGCCTCCGCGCGCACCTGCCCGCACGACGACGCCGACCGGTTGCTCGTCTCGGGCACCAAGCTTCGCAAGTGGCTCTCCGAGGGGTCGGAGGTACCAGCAGAGTTCAGCCGGCCCGAAGTGCTGACCGTGCTCAGGAAGTATTACGAGAGTCTCGCCGCGGAAGATCGCGTCGAGGTCAGGATGACCGGGCATTCGGCGCGCTGAAGCCATCCGGTCGAAACCATCACACCCACGATCGTTCGCGGAGGAGTTCAAACGATGCTTAGCGCCAATCCGTTTGCCGGGCTGTCGGCGTCGCTGTCGCCCGGGTTCATGCAGTGGTACGTCGTCGTCATGTTCCTGCTGGTCATCGCGGGAACGCTGTTCGATGTCGTGCACAAGGGGAGTGCTGCTTACTTCTTCGAGAACATGCGCAGGTCCAGGTCGAAGGCGACGCGCCAGGTCGGCGGAGGCGAATTCGTCTCGATTGCCGTGCAGACGGCCGTCGTGGATGTGCTGGCCTCGGGCGAGTTCTGCAACCAGCGCCGGCGCGTTGCGCACCTGCTCGGCATGTACGGGTTCGTGTTCTACGTGCTCGCCACCGCGGTACTGGCCTTCGATGCGTCGGCCGGCGCATTCTGGGCGACACTCTGGTGGCTCGGGGCCCTGATGATCTGCGTCGGCGGCTACTGGTTCTGGTTCTTCATTCGCGTCGACGTCGCTGCGGAGGGACACTCACCGTTCAGACTCGTCAAGGCCGACCTGTTCATCCTCTCGCTGCTGGCCAGTGCGACGCTCGCCCTGATCTGGGCGGTCGCGGGCGGCGGCAACGGCGTGCTGTTCTGGCTGTACATTCTGGCCACGACGGTGCTGTTCGCCGGGGTCCCCTGGTCGAAGTTCGCGCACATGTTCTTCAAGCCTGCGGCCGCGATGGAAAAGCGCCTGTCCAGGGCCAACGGAACGGCCCAGAACCTGCCGACGCAGACGCGCGACGACCCCGAGCAACAGAAGAGACACTCGATGGAACTGCTGCTCGACGCGCCGATGGACATGGGTCTGGGCATCAAGCGCGAAGCACCGCGCCACTATTGACAACCGGGAAGCACTGCGCAATTTCCTCTGGATCAGATAAGGAGCTGGACGAATGCCAACCTTCGTCTATATGACGAGATGCGACGGATGCGGACACTGCGTCGACATCTGCCCCTCGGACATCATGCACATCGACAAGACCTACCGGCGCGCCTACAACATCGAGCCGAACATGTGCTGGGAGTGCTTTTCCTGCGTCAAGGCCTGTCCCCAGCACGCGATCGACGTGCGCGGATATGCCGACTTCGCCCCGTTGGGACACAGCGTGCGCGTCGACCGGGACGAACGAAAGGGCACGATCGCCTGGCGGATCAAGTTCCGCAACGGCACGGAGAAGAACTTCCTCTCGCCGATCACCACCAAGCCCTGGGGCCAGGCGATTCCGAAGCTCGCCGAGGTTCCGCCGCCGCCCAGGGAGATGCGCAACAGCGAACTCCTCTACAACGAACCGAAGTACGTCCGGCTCGACGACGGCGGTCTGCGCACCCTGCAGGATGCAGGCCTGAAACTGAAGAAAGGCGTGTACTACTGATATGGCCTACCAAACCATCATCGAAGACGGCATCGACATTCTCGTGGTCGGTGCGGGGCTGGGCGGCACGGGAGCGGCCTGGGAGGCGCGTTTCTGGGGCCAGGACAAGAAGATCGTCATCGCCGAGAAGGCGAACATCGATCGTTCGGGTGCGGTCGCCCAGGGCCTGTACGCGATCAACTGCTACATGGGCACGCGCTGGGGAGAGAACCAGCCGGAGGACCACGTGCGCTACGCCCGCATCGACCTGATGGGCATGGTGCGCGAGGACCTGGCGTTCGACATGGCCCGTCACGTCGACTCCACGGTGCATCAGTTCGAGGAGTGGGGCCTGCCGATCATGAAGGACCCGAAGACCGGACGCTATCTGCGTGAAGGCCGGTGGCAGATCATGATCCACGGCGAATCCTACAAACCCATCGTGGCCGAGGCAGCCAGGAAATCGGCCGACAAGGTCTTCAACCGCATCTGCGTCACACACCTGCTGATGGACGAAAGCCGCGAGAACCGCGTGGCCGGCGCCGTCGGCTTCAACGTGCGCACCGGCAACTTCCATGTCTTCAAGGCGAAGACGGTGATCTGCGGCGCGGGCGGCGCGTCCAACATCTTCAAGCCGCGCTCGGTGGGCGAAGGCGCCGGGCGCACCTGGTACGCACCGTGGTCGTCGGCGTCCGCCTACGGCCTGCTGATCAACGCGGGCGCCAAGATGACGCAGATGGAAAACCGCATCGTGCTGGCCCGCTTCAAGGACGGGTACGGCCCGGTTGGCGCCTACTTCCTGCACCTGAAGACGTACACCCAGAACGGCATGGGCGAGGAGTTCGAATCGAAGTGGTGGCCGGACCTGCAGAAGATGGTCGGCAAGGAATACCTCGATCCCGAAGCGTCGCATCTGACGCATCGCCCGATCCCGACCTGCCTGCGCAACCACGCAATGATCAGCGAGATCAATGCCGGCCGCGGCCCGATCCACATGGTGACGATGCGCGCCTTCCAGGATCCGCACCTCGAGGAAGTCGGCTGGGAGAATTTCCTGGGCATGACCGTCGGGCAGGCGGTTCTGTGGGCCGCCACCGACGTCGACCCGAAGAGCGAGAACCCCGAACTGACCACCTCCGAGCCCTACGTGATGGGCTCGCACGCGACCGGCTCGGGCGCCTGGTGCTCGGGCCCCGAGGACGTGTCGCCCCCCGAGTACTTCTGGGGCTACAACCGCATGACGACGATCGAAGGTCTTTTCGGGGCCGGCGACACGGTCGGCGGCACGCCGCACGCGTTCTCGTCGGGCTCGTTCACCGAGGGCCGGCTGGCCGCGAAGGCCGCCTGCAAGTACATCGACGACGGCAAGGCCGACGGCATCGTCGTCTCGCAGGCGCAGATCGGACGTCTCGAAAAGGAGGTGTACAGGCCTCTCGAGCACTATCGGATCTACCGCAATGCGGTCGTTGCGGGCAGCGTCAATCCGCACTACATCAACCCCGAGCAGGGACTGGACCGCCTGCAGAAGCTGATGGACGAGTACTGCGGCGGGGTGACGGCCAGCTACATGACCAACGAGAAGCTCCTGCACATCGGCCTGAAGAAGCTCAGGATCATGGAGGAAGACCTCGAGAACCTGGCCGCCGCGGATTCGCACGAACTGCTGCGTGCGTGGGAACTGAAGCACCGTCATCGCGCCGCCGAATGCGTCACGCACCACACGCTGTTCCGCAAGGAGACGCGCTGGCCCGGCTACTACTACCGCGGCGACTACCTGAAGCTGGACGACCAGAACTGGCACGTGCTGACCGTTTCGCGGCGCGACCCGAAGACGGGCGAGTACACGATGGAGAAGGCGCCCTGCTATCACCTGGTGGGCGACGAGCAATAGCAGGATCGCCGGCGACGCGCGTGAACATCATCGAGAAGGCCGACGAAGAGATCCTGGCGCTGGCTGCGCCCCTGTGGCGCGATCTCGTCAGGTACTCGAACGAAGGCAAGTACGGCGAGTTCTCGAGGAACTTTTCCGGTTCGCTGGCGCGCGCCATGGACCAGGTCGCCGCCGGCCACCAGTTCGCGCACAGCGAACTGGCGCGGAATCTGTCCGACCGGTTCGACGCATTGGGCATCATCCGCCGCGGCGAACACGTGACCGTTCTTTACCGGCAGCGCAGCACCTCGAAGCCCGGAGAATGGCTTGGCCGCCTCGTGCTCGGCTACGAGGACGGACAGGTCAGGATCTTCGGTGCATCCATCTTCTGATCACCTCGTCGGAATCTGACGTGAACCAGATCATCCAGGCCGGCAAATTCGTGGAGTTGAGCTACAAGGTCGCCGACAGGAAGACCGGGCACATCCTGACCCGTGTCGAGTTCCCGCTCGGTTACGTCCATGGCCACACCGAGATCCTGGCCCCATCGGTCCATGCGCGGCTCGAAGGCCGGTCGGCCGGCGACGTCATCGATGTGGCGATCGACGGCAACCAGATTTTCGGCCCCCGGGACGAATCGCTGGTCTTCACCGATCGGATCGAGAACGTGCCCGAGGAATATCGGCAGGTCGGTGCGTCGATCCTGATGGAAAGCGACGCAGGCCAGACCCGCAGTTTTCTCGTGACGCACATGGACGACGAGACGCTGACGGTCGACGGCAACAATCCGCTTTGCGGCAGGGAGGTCGTCTTCACGCTCGAGATACTGACGGTGCGCGACGCAGGCAGCGACGAGATCGAGGGCAACGGGGCAATCGCCCCCCGCCCGGACATCGACCCCAGGCTGCTGCGGCCTGTCTGAGCAGCGAGATCGAACAGCGCAGGACGGCCCGGGCGCAAGCGCTTGCGGACACCGTCCTGACTTCACGGCGAAAGGAGGCAGAACATGAGCGAGCAGCAGTCCCCCAAGGCCCCGGTTCCCGATGGTCGTTCGCGTTTCGTGACGACGCGCGCGAAGCCGCCAACCGAAAAGGGGTTCATCGGCTTCGAGACCATCTGGGAGCCGTTCCAGAAGGAAGCCGAATACCAGACGCCAAAACAGCCGTAGGCCCGGAGGGGCGCGCCAGCGCTACTGGAACGCGACTTCGTCGAAGCTGCGCAGCTTGCGGCTGTGCAGTTCGTCGGCACGCTGGCGGCGCAGCAGGTCGATCGCACGCACGCCAATGCGCAGGTGCTGCTCGACACGCTCGCGATAGAACTGGTCGGCCATGCCCGGCAGCTTGATCTCGCCGTGCAATGGCTTGTCGCTGACGCACAGCAGCGTGCCGTACGGGATCCGGAAGCGAAAGCCGTTGGCGGCGATCGTCGCGCTCTCCATGTCGAGCGCGATCGCGCGGCTCTGGCTGAAGCGGCGCATCGGCGTACCGTGCGGCAGCAGCTCCCAGTTGCGGTTGTCGGTGCTGGCCACGGTGCCGGTGCGCATCACGCGCTTGAGCTCGTAGCCGGTCAGCTGCGTCACCTCGGCCACTGCCGATTCGAGGGCGATCTGCACCTCGGCCAGTGCCGGCAGCGGTACCCATGGTGGCAGGTCCTCGTCGAGCACGTGATCCTCGCGCACGTAGCCGTGTGCGAGCACGTAGTCGCCGAGTTGCTGCGTCGTGCGCAGCCCGGCGCAATGACCGAGCATGATCCACGCTTGCGGCCGCAACACCGCGACGTGATCGGTGATCGTCTTCGCGTTGGCCGGCCCGACGCCGATGTTGATCATCGTGATGCCCGATCCGTCCTCGCGGATCAGATGGTAGGCCGGCATCTGCGGCAGCCTCCCCGGCGCCGGATGCTGCCCTGCGGCAGCCGATGGGCCCGGCGCCCCGGACGCTTGCCCGCCCGGGACGGCACTTCCTGCCGGCGCCGCGCGGCGCGTCACGACGTTACCCGGCTCGACGAACGCCGAATAGCCGTGCGCGGCCGGCGCGGCCTCGGTCATCAGCGCGTGACCGAGCCGCACGAACTGGTCGACGTAGAACTGGTAGTTGGTGAACAGCACGAAGCTCTGGAAGTGCACCGGCTCGGTCGCGGTGTAGTGGCGCAGCCGGTGCAGCGAATAGTCCACGCGCGGCGCCGTGAACAGCGCCAGCGGATGCGGCACGCCCGAGCGCGGCACCCAGGTGCCGTTGGCAATGCCGTCGTCCATCGCGCCCAGGTCCGGCAGGTCGAACAGGTCGCGCATCAGGCGCCGCCGCGCGGCGTCGATCGACCGCTCGATGTGCTCCTGGCCGGCCATCGCGAAGTGCACCGGAATCGGCGTCTTTCCGGTGCCGACCTCGAGCGGCACCCGGTGGTTCGTCAGCAGCAACCGGAACTGCTCGAGGTAGTAGCGCCCGAACAGATCGGGGCGCGTCAGCGTCGTCTCGTAGGTACCGGGGCCGGCGACGAACCCGTAGCTGAGCCGTGAGTCGGCGCGCGCCACCGTCTCGGTGCGGATACGCACGAAGGGGTAGAACGCATGCACGCGATGTGAAGGATCCTGGCCCGCCACGAATCGCTGCACGGCGTCGCGCAGCCAGTCCACACCGGCCTCGTAGATCGCGACGACCTGCGCCAGCGCCGCGGCCGGGTCGTCGTAGCGCTGCGGCGGGAAGAACGGCGGATTGCCCACGGCCGACACGCGCTGTCCGGGCGGATCGGGCGTCACGCCCGCTTCCCGACCGGCCGCACGGCGGGCTCCCCGCGCCTGTGCGCGAACCTTCCCGAAAGGCTGCCATCCGGATGAGCGCGTCTCATTCGAGCGTCCTGATTTCGAACTCGCAGGCGTCCAGATCGGCCAGGATCCAGGTCGGCGGCGCGTTCAATCCTGCCACCGTGCCTGGATTGACCAGCCAGGTCGTGCCGCCCGCAATGGTCGGCTGTCGCGTCACCGACGCGTCGTGCGAGTGCCCGCAGCAGACGATCTCGTAGTCGCCGGTGCAGGCGATTCCCCGCGCGTAGTGCGGGTAATGGGTTGCGAATATCCGCCGGCCGCCGAGCTCGAGCTCGGCGTCGGCCCCGTGATAGACGAGCAGCCCGCCGGAGCGCGCGCAGACCCGGTGCAGCGCCATCGCGTCGCCGAGGTTGTTGCCGTGCACCGTGTGCACCGGCAGCCCCAGTGCGAGCAGCGGCCTGAGCGTGTGCGCGCCGATCAGGTCGCCGCAGTGGACGACCGCCTGTGCTCCGGCGTGCCTTGCGGCCGACACCGCTGCCGCGAGCAGCGGCGCACGATCGTGGCTGTCCGAGACGATGCAGATCCTCATCGTGGACGCCATGGCGCCCGGCAGCCGGACAGCGCATCCGTGCACGCGGACAGGTCGTCGTCACGTCGCTCCACCGGCATCGAGACGATCTCGCGCCCGGCATCGGGAGAATCGGGGATCCGTTCACTCATCGGCTCACCTCGCCTGCGGATTCGATGATAGATTGTCTGACGGAAAGCGCCGCCATTCTATCCGCGGCCCCGAATCCGGCAGAGGGCGCGGCATTCCGGACCCGGCGCGCCAGGCAGCAGGCAACACCCACGATGTCACGCGCACTCACGGTCTCGAGAGCAGCGCAGCTGGTCGGCGTCCCCAGGGCCGCGCTGCAGCGGATGATCCGCGCCGGCGAACTGGCCCAGTCCGACGGACTGATCGACATCGACGCGTTGCTGCAGGCATTTCCGGACGCGCGCCTCGAGGATTCCGGGATGCTCGAGAAGGCCGTCCGGATCCGCGAGGAGTCGTTCGGCCGAAGGGTGCGCGACTTCGTACTGCCGTCGCCGGAACTGCTCTCCCAGCGCCTGTTCGCCCAGAGCCAGGAGCTGGCCGAACTGCGCCGTCACCTGCAGGCGTACCACGCGCTGGTGGCGGCGACGATCGAGTGTCTGGCCACGCGCCCGGCACCGCCGGATCTCGCCGACGAGGCGCGCCGGCGGCTCGAACAGGGGCTCGCCCGGGTATTGGGCAGCGAATCCGACAACCGTCTCGAAGCCATGACCGACATGTTGAAAGTGGTTTCCGCAAACGTGGTGATCCGCCCCAGCGGGCGCGAGTTTCTCGTCCAGGGCAACGACAGCATCCTGCAGGCCGGCCTGAAGGCCGGGCTCGGACTGAATTACGGCTGCGCCGGCGGCAACTGCGGCCTGTGCAAGGGGCGGCTGGTGTCGGGCCAGACGCGCCAGATCCTGCACACCGACTACCACCTGTCGGCAGCCGAGCGCGCGCAAGGTTACCTGCTGCTGTGTGCGCACACCGCGGTCAGCGACCTGGTGATCGAAACGCTCGAAGCGGGCAGTCCGACCGACATCCCCGAGCAGGAACTGGTGGCGCGGGTGCGCGCGCTCCAGCGGCTCGGACCGAACACGATGCTGCTGCACCTGCAGGCGCCGCGCAGTTCGCGTCTGCGCTTCCTTGCCGGCCAGGGTGCCACGCTCGCGCTCGCCAATCGGGGCGGAGACCTGCAGGCGACCTGGCCGATCGCGAGTTGCCCCTGCGACGATCGCAACCTGCACTTTCACGTGGCGCGTGACCCCGGTAGCGCACTCGCCGAGCGCCTGTTCGCCGGCGCAGTGACGGTCGGTGACACGCTGGGGGTGCACGGGCCGCGCGGCGACTTCGTGCTCGGTGTCGACGTGCCGCCACGTGCCGCGTTTCTTGCCTGCGACACCGGCTTCGGCCCGGTGAAGAGCCTGATCGAGCACGCGATGGCCGCGGAAGCCGTCGAGCATTTTTCGCTGTACTGGCTTGCAACGCGCCCGGACGGCCACTATCTCGACAACCAGTGTCAGGCCTGGACCGACGCGTTCGACGAGTTCGACTATCATCCGGCGCTCGACGACGACGCCGCGCGCGGCGCGTCGCGGGTGGCGCAGCGCGCCCTCGACGATGACGACCCCGCGGCCAGCCGCTACTTCATTGCAGGCCCGCATGCGTTCGTCGACGCCGCGGCACGCGGCCTGCTCGACGCCGGTGCGCCCGCCCACAGCGTGCGCGCACTGGCCTGCTGACTGCACCGGCAAACTCCGACAGCGATGAGCGCAGCACTCGACTTCCTCGTCAAGGCCCGCCCCGAAGCGATGGGGCACTACTTTGCGTTCCTGAAGGACGCGGGCAGGCAGCTCGATCCGAAGACGCGCAACCTGATCTCGGTGATCACCAAGGTCCATTCGCAGACCGAGCGTGGTCTGAAGCAGTACGTCAAGCGCGCGCTGCGCGAAGGCGCTACGCCTGCCGAGGTGATCGATGCGCTGTTGATGGCGTTTCCGGCACTCGGGCTGGCAAAAATAACCTGGGCGGTCGACGTGATGCTGTCGATGCAATTGCCGGAGCTCGACCCGGGTGCGCCGGCCGGAGAAGCGGCGCGGTGGCACGACCTGGCGCCCGAGGCCGAGTTGCCCGTCGTCGGCGCGATCCGCGTGGAGTGCGACGGACGCGCACTGTTCGTCGCACGCGGTCCTGCGGGGCCGAACGCCTTCGACAGTCGCTGCCCGCACCAGGGCACCGACATTCCCGAACTCGCGCTCGAGGCCGGCACGCTCACCTGCCCCGGGCATGGCTGGGTCTTCGACCTCGCCAGCGGCGCGTGCGTGCGCAACGGTACACTCGCGCTGACCCGCTACCCCACGCGGGTCGAGAACGGGCAGGTGCTCGCCTATTGGTGAATCAGGACTGCTGGAGGACCCGATGCCGTATTTCGTGTTCCGCAGGACCGGCCTGGCCGGCCTGCCCGAGCGCCTGGCCGAGGCACCCGCTTATCGCGAGGCCAGGGCGATCCTGCGTGAACTGCGCGCGCGCGAGGGCGGCGACGCATTGGCGATCCGTATGGTGTTTGCCGCCAACGAATTCGAGGCGGCCGACCTGCTGGCGCAGCCGCGCGAACCGGATCCGTCGCTGTACGGCGCGGATGACTGAGAATCCGCCGATCCTTCGGCGACGCCTGCACATCCGCGTCGGTACCGATCGCCGCGCCGCCAGCCATGCCGCCACCCGACGAGGACGCCTTCCGCCTGCGACGCGAAGTCGCGCTCGGTCATCGTTGCCCGTTCGAGCGCGCGCTGCTGGCACGTTGCGCAGCCTGCAGTCGCGCGCGCCCGATCCTGCTGGCCGAACGCGAAGCGATCGGCTGCGATGCCCGGGCCGCCAGCGCGCGATGCACCGCGTATCTCGATCGGCTGCGCGTGGCGTCGCGCTTCGCTTTGCGCGCGGATCCTGCGGTGCCCTGGACGTTCTCCAGGGAGATCCGCGCCCAGTGCGGCGGGCTGATCGGCCTGCATGAAGCCCTCGATGGCGACGAGCGCGCCGACGCCGGTGCCGGCCCGGCCGACACCGACGCGCTGATGCAACGCGCGCTGCAGCGCTACCGTGCGCTCGACGAGATGCCGTGGTCGCGCATCATCCGGGCGGTGATTCGCCACGAGCCGCGGCGACGAGCGCCGCGCTGAACGCCATGACCCCGGGCGCTGCGGCCTCGCGCCACGCCGTGAGCAGTGCGTGTGCCTGTGCAAGCCAGTGCGCGCGCTGCGCCTGCACCACATCGGCGAGCACGGCCGCCGCGCCGGCGCTGTCGGCCGCGGCACCGCGCCAGCGAAGGTAGCCGGCGCGCAGTTCCGGGGCGAGCAGACCGCGCATGCCCTCCAGGTTGGCGAACCAGAAGTGGATCGACGCCCGTTCGTTGCGCTCGAGCAGGGCCGGAAGCGTCGAGTCGCAATCGGCGAACAGGTCGCGTATCGCCCGGGCCACGCGCTCGCTGCGCTGATCGTCCAGCGATCCGAGCATGCTCTCCCACTGCGGGCCGAGCTGCACGGCGGCGCGCCGCTCCCCCAGTTCGTGCAGGATCAGGGTCTCGGTCTCGGCCGCTGCGATGCGATCGAGCGCGGCCTCGCGATCGTCGCCCACCTGCCAGGCATCGGCGGCGGCGCACAGGCCTTCGGCCGACGGCCGCTGGCGCGTCAGTTCCAGGCGCGTGCCGAGCCAGCGCCGCAGGACATCGCGCCGCACGAGAACCTGGTCGCCGCGAGTGGCGGCCATCGGCGGATTCAGCCCGCGCGCGTGCTCGCGTCCGGTGACCACGATGCTGGCGCCCTCGCGCGTCTGCGACTCGATGCGCTCGGCCAGCACGAACTCGGGGCGACGATAGCTGGCCAGGCCCGCCGCGTAGACCAGCCCGTGCGCAGCGAGCCGGGCATTGGCCGCCGCCTCGTCGAAGGCGTCGACGCCGCCGCCGATCGGCAGCGCATCGAAACGCGCATCGGCCTGCCCCGCGAGCGACTGCCAGTGCGCCTCGCGTGTCGCGATCCAGTCGCCGACCTCGGCGCGATCGGGCATCCGGTCGAGCGGCAGGTCGCGCTCCCAGCGGAAGAACTCGCGCATCTGCAGCAGGTAGATGCACATCGAGAGGTCCTGCGCGTGCACCGCGTCGGCGAGGTCGCAGTTGCGCTGGACCGCCGCGGTCAGCTCCTCGATGCCGGGCATCGGCGCGATGCCCTAGGCGACGTAGCGCTTGCTGGCGCGGCGCCGGCCCGGTCTGGCCTTCTGGATGATGACACCGCGGACCGCCGACAGATCGGCGATCGGGATGTCGGGCCAGGCAGGGTTGAGCGGACGCAGCAACCAGTTGCCGGTCGGGCCGCGCGCGAGCTGTCGAAAGACCCAGTCGTCGTAGCAGCGCGCAAGAACGAAGGAGCCGTCGGTCGCCAGGCCGTCGGGCTCGATCACGATGATCTCGCCTTCGGCGAACTCGGGCAGCATCGAATCGCCGAGCACCATCAGCGCGAACGATTCGCCCGACGAGCAGCCGTCGCCACCTTCCTGCCCGTCGGCCGCAGCCGGGCCGAGCGCCTCGATACGGATCGGAAAGATCCGCTTCGAACCGCCGGATCGGTGTGCGTCCAATGCCTGCTCAGATGTAGAGCTGGATGTCGGCCGAGCCGGCGAAGCCGAGAAAGGCGGTCGCGCCGGCGAACTCGATGCCGTCGATGAACTCCTCGCGTCGGAACTCGAACAGGTCGACGGTCATCTGGCAGGCGATGAACTTGACGTCGGCCTCGAGACACAGCGAGCGCAGTTCCTCGACGGATGCCACGCCCTTGGCCTTCATCTTGTTCTTCATCATCATCGTCGCCATCGCCTCCATGCCCGGCAGCGCCTGCACGAGCACCGGCATCGGCACCGGCATCGGCATCGCGGGATTGCCCAGCGGGCTGACCCGGATGCCGCTCACGTCCTTGCGCAGCAACGAAAGACCATAGAAGGTGCAGAACACCTGCACCTCGTATCCGAGCGCCGCCGCCGTCGAAGACAGGATCAGCGGCGGGTACGCCCAGTCGAGCGTCCCCTTGGTGGCGATGATCGCCATCTTTTTCGGTCCCATGCGTCTGCCTCTGTCGGATGTCCGTTGAGATCCCGTCGACGGCGGCCTGGCAGCCTGCGCCGGCCTATTTCTTCTTGATCAGGAACACGTAGCTGCCGCCTTCCTCGGCGGACTGCAGCAACTCGTTGCCGGTCTGCCTGGCGAAGGCCTCCATGTCCTTCACCGAACCGGAATCAGTCGAGGTGACGCGCAGCACCTGCCCCGATGTCAGGTCGTTCAGCGCCTTCTTGGTCTTGATGATCGGCAGCGGACAGTTCAGGCCGCGTGCGTCGAGTTCCTTGTCGATGTTCATCGTCGATGCTCCCTTCGTTGATCGATCGGCGTTGGTCGCCGCCGGGCGCGGCCACTCGGCCACCCGCCCGAGCCTACCCGATAATTACGCACGCCTGCCGCAGCGGCGTCCATACCCTCGTCGGGTAAGCGAGCCGCTGGCGGTTCGACCCGCTCAGTATCCGCCCTTGCCGAAGGGCTTGGTCAGGCCGGCCACGCGCGGCCCCTGCCGGGCCGGCTGGTTCGGAAAGAGCTCATAGAGCTTCGTCTTCCAGTCGGCGCCCGGATGAGCCTCTTCGAATTCCTTGACCATCGCACGGAAATTCGGCGTGTGGCCTTCGTCCCGAAAGCGCTCGCGCAGCCAGGCGATCACCAGCCAGTGGTCGTCGGTGAGCGAGATCCCTTCGGCCTGCGCGATCGCACGCGCGGCCTCGTCGCTGTAATCGGGTTCCAGCAGGAAGCCTTCGTCGTCGGCCTGCACCTCGACGCCGTTGATCCGGTACCCCAATGTCCGTCCCTCGTCGCGTGGGATTCAGAACCGCCAGCCGAACGCGACGCCCAGCGTGTTCTGGTGCATACGCAGGTCGGCGCTGCCACCGCCCATCATCATCGGCAGCGGGCCGCTGACGGTCTTCTCGAACGCGTGCATGTAGGCAACGCTCACCTCCTTGCCGCCGCCGAGCTGCCAGGTCGCGCCCAGCGTGAGATGCGTCTCGACGACACCCGGCGCGAGGATGTTGAAGAACACCTCGTTCGACGGGATCGGCTGGCGCCCGGTGCTCAGCCCGCCGCGCAGCGTCAGCGTGTCGTTCATCGCGTAGCTGGCGCCGAGCTTGTAGACCGTCATGTCACGCCAGCCGAATCCCGGTCCGCCCCTGGCGCCAAGCGGCATCGCCGACGCACCGGTGCCTCCCACCGACGCAATGCCGCTGTAGTCGATCTGCTGCACGTCGGCGGCAATCGTGAGCTTCGGCGTCGCCTTGACCGCGATGCCCACGCCGTAGTTCGCCGGGATGTCGAAGTCACCCTGGTCCGGGAACAGCCCGGCGTAGTCGCTGAAGCGCCCCATCTTCGTTTTCGTCTGGTAAGTCGCGCCCAGCGTCACCATGTCGCTCATGCGGCCGACCCAGCCGATGCGCACACCCCAGCCCGACGAGGCGTCTTCGCCCTTGTTGGTCAGCTTCGTCGGATCGGACGACATCATGCCAAACGGCTGCAGCCCGTACGCCGAGAAGCGCTGATGCGCCAGGTTCAGCGCGATGCCGACGGCATGGTCGGGCGCGATCCTGTAGGCCACCGACGGCGAGATGAACAGCTGCGTGAGGTCGACGCCGGTCGTGCCGGTGACGCCGAATGCCGTGAACGGCGACTTCTCGTAGGTGGTGTTCATTCCGCCGTTGCCGTAGACGCTCACGCCGATCGCGAGGTTCGGGTTGACCATCCGGTTGTAGCCGAAGTCCGGCATGAAGAACTTGTCGCGCCCGTCACCGTCATAACGGCCGTTCAGTCCGGCGCCATTGCCGCTGATCGTGCTGTCGCGAGCCGGCATGAACACGTCGAGCCCCACGTCCATCCGGTTGCCGACGAAGGCCATGCCGGCCGGGTTGGTCGCGGCGGCCATGGCGTCCTGTGGCAGCGCGATGCCGACGCCGGCCATGGCCTTCGATTTCATGCCGTAGCCGTGCGAGAGGTAGCCGTTGGTTGCGTGACCGAGGGCGGGCACCAGGCCCGCCGCCACCATCAATGCGATCCGATCGATCCTGAACTTCACGATGTCTCCCCCGCCTTGTTGTCGTCTGCAGCACGGGCCCGTCCCCGCGACCATCGTCATGCATGTTCCGGCGCGGCCCGAAGCGCGTCCATAACCCTCATGATAGGCACGGTATTACCTGAATGGGGTATGGAGTATTCGCTCAGGCATTCGGCCGGGTTTCGAAGCCTGCGAACTCGCCGCAGGCTGCCCCCACGTCGACACGGGCGACACGCGCGGCCGGCGGCCCTTGCCCCGCCCAGCGAATCAGATCTTCGACCGCCGCTGGCTCGCCGGCAACCACCGCCTCCACCGAACCGTCGCTGCGGTTGCGCACCCAGCCGGTCAGGCCGCGGCGCCGGGCCTCGCGCGCCAGCGATGCGCGAAAGCCCACACCCTGCACCAGACCGTGGATCGCCAGCCTTCGCTGCATGACGGCGCCTTCCCCGGCGGTCAGCGCACAACTCGCGCGACGGCGCGCGCACGGGTGGCCAGCACCACGGCGATGCCACCGAGCACGGCAACCGACGCGGCCAGCAGCCGGGAAGTGAGCGGCTCGGACAGCATCAGCACGCCGCCGATCGCCGCGATCGGCGGCACCGACAGCTGGACCGTGGCGGCGCGCATCGCCGAGAGTCCGCGCAGCGCCGCGTACCAGATCACGTAGCCGATCCCGGACGTCAGCGCGCCGGAGGCGACCGCCAACGCCACACCCGCGGCGTCGGCATGCGCCGCCGCGACCGCGACGAGCGACAGCGCTGCCGCCAGCGGCACCGCCCGGGCGAAGTTGGACGCCGTCGCAGCCAGCGGATCGGCGATTCCGCGGCCACGCAGCGAATAGACGCCCCAGGCAGCCCCGGCCAGCGCCATCGAGGCCGCGCCCACCGGCGCGGGCGCGGCGATCCCCGGGGACACCAGATAGACGAGCCCCGCGATCGCCGCCGCCAGGCCGCCCCAGGCCGCCGGCGCGAAGCGCTCGCCGGCGCGCAGGCCCGCGCCCAGCATCGTGAGTTGCACCGCGCCGAACAGGATCAGGGCGCCGGTGCCGGCGGGCAGGCTCAGGTAGGCGAACGAGAACAGCGCGACATAGGCGAACAGCATCGCCGCCGCCAGCCAGTCGACGCAAGGCGCAGCGCCCTGCGGCCGTGGGCGCAAGCGCACGATCAGCGCCAGCGCAAGCGACCCCGATGCCAGCCGGATCGATCCGAAGCTGGCGGGATCGATCCGCGCCTGGGCAAGCGCGAGCCGGCACAGCAGCGAATTCGCCGCGAAGGCGAGCATCGCTGCGCCGGTGAGCAGGAGGGTTCGCAGCGTCGACACGGTTGGCGGCCATCATCGCACCGCCGTGCGCATGCTGTCATCAACCCGGTAACCGCTTCCGGTGCGCGGCCGGGGACGCGGTCGGCGACTGCGCTGTCGACACCTCCCGGCACGCGCCAGCCTTGCCGACCAGAGCCCGAACGCACTACGATGCGGCGCCGATCCCGGCATCGCGAGCTGCAGATTCGTGAGCGCCCCGCAGACCCG
>JAANMX010000417.1_pt1 | contig 57244 bp, 39 predicted proteins | sample 7279681 | NCBI WGS metagenome assembly JAANMX01 (sample SAMN14094542, study PRJNA606508) | bioreactor metagenome | isolation source: A lab-scale SPAN reactor treating ammonium-rich wastewater day 351 | place: Ireland: Galway | collected 2018-01-01
TCATACTGATATACTTATCCTACAAAATAATTTATGGTACTCTTTCCCTTATTCTCTTAGTATATCAGATATTTATCCGGCTTTGTGCAACAAAGCCCAATTTTCCTATTGAATTCAGAAAAAAAATGCATGCAATTCCATAACTTCCGTATGTTTTTTCAAACAGATACAATAAAACCTAGATATTTACCTTATAACTATTTAAAACTACTGCTTACAAATGAGTATGTATGTACATACATAAAGCTAAGATAATGTATTGATAAAAATGAATAAATAATTTTGAATATTTAAATTATAATCATAAACTAATTATTAGTAAAGATTTATGACTTAAGTATATTTTTATGATAAATCTCTTCCTAAGGAACTGTTATGGCAAGCGTATTGCCATAACAGTTACCACATGATTGAGGCATGATCCCTCATTTTTATTATTATTAATAAATATGGTTTACAACACAGATGTCTGTAAAGCATATCTTTGTTTTTCATGCCCATATAAATAAATTATCTGTCTTCTATGATATTTTAGGAATAGAAGGAGGCTCAAATGTTTAATAGACGCGAATTTCTCACAGCATCAGGTGTAGGTGGAGCGGCTTTATTCCTTGGCAATACTTCATATCTCAATGCAAAAACATTGGAGAAGGAAACAAAGAGCATGCCAGAGAATTATAACGCAAAGGACTACTCAAGTTTGATAGGAATAGATGGATTTAGTGAAAATGCTTTAAAAACCCATTTTACTCTTTACCAGGGGTATGTGAAAAATACGAATAAGCTCGTAAACGCTCTATCACAGATATTAGAAGATGGAAACATAAGCAGTCCGGAGTTTGCCGGGCTAAAGAGAAGACTTGGATGGGAATACAATGGGATGAGGCTTCATGAATATTATTTTGAAAATCTGACGAAAAACCGTACTGATATAGGAAAAACCCTTAATAAAAGGCTAAACGATGATTTTGGAAGCTATAGTGCATGGGAAAAAGATTTCAGGGCAGTAGGAGGAATGAGGGGTATAGGTTGGGCCGCTTTATATCAGGATACTACAAATGGAAAACTTGTTAATTTTTGGATAGATGAACATAATACCAACCATCTTGCAGGCGGTAACCTTATTTTAATAATGGATGTGTTTGAGCATGCCTTTATGCCTGATTACGGTATAAAGAAGACTGATTATATTGAGGCTTTCTTTAAGAATATTAATTGGTCTGCTGCGGAATCGAGATTAGCTAACCGTCCCATCCCCGCAGAGGCAAGTATGATAAAATAGGAGTAATAAGAAATCATAAAAGAATGGTGGTGGAGGCCTGAAACAATCAATTGCCAATATACGGCATCCAAAAATTGATTCCCCTCCTTTCCGGCCTCCACCCGATTTTCCATGATAGTTCCATTCATACGTTTCGTAAGTAAGAATGAAATTGAGAATGCTAAAAAATCCTTCGGCTAGTAATTTTGAAATTTATGCTAAGAAATAGAGAAGCAGATAGAAATAAATTTACTAAATAATACCCGACAGAAAATTCATGAGTCGGGTATTGTCTTTGTTGAGAAGTTTGCAGGTATATAATTCAGGGTAAAAATAGTCTTAAGCAAGGAGAAGGATATGAAAAAAATGAAATTTGTAACAGGAAATTTATTAGGAGCGCTCACTATAGGATGCGTTCTCACAGGAGCTACCTTTGCTTATGAATCTGAAAAGGATAAAGAGCCGGGACAGGGAATGATTTTTGATATAGAGATGACTTCCGATGTGGTAGAGACTTTTAAAAAGGAAATGAAAGATATTAAAGAAGGGATAATGGGAAAGGAAACAGCCCCAGGCCAAAAAGAGGAGCCTGGGAAGAAGATAATGGAAGGCCAGGATGTAGAATCTGAGAAGATGATGATGGACGGGAAACAGGTGTCTAAAAAAGAGATTATGTTTGGCAAAAGAGAGATATCCGAAGCAGAAAAGCAGTTGATGACCGGGCTAAAAGAAGGTAATGAAGGAAAGTCCAGGATAACACCTGTGCAGAGGATGGAAATAGAGAAAAGGATGGGTACCAGTTTTCTCCCTATTGCCATAAAAGAACCTTTTGACATGATGATGGAAAAGATGAAAGCTGCAAAACCCGAAGCGGCAAAACTGCATAATGCCTTACTTGAAGAACGCTATGACCTCAGTAACAAACCGGCTCAGGGTATAAAAATGTCCCGGGGTAAACCGGTACAGGAGGGCGTACGGGTAAAACTGGCAGCAGGAGGTATGACATGGGATAAATTAGGAATGATGAGTTCTGAAGATATCGAAAGAAAAGGACTCTTCCCTCAAGGGTTTCTGCCCTTACCTCATCCTAACCATGCAATTGGAGGCATGGTCTTTATTAAATCCGAGATTGATGAGATCAAGAGATTGGAGGATAGAGACTTGAATCGGTTTGATGTGGATTTTGACCTGCCGGATCATTTTTTACCTGAATTCCCACCACCGTTATTTCTTACTACCCGGCCAGATCTCGGTGATGTTACCCAGGGCAAATTGGTAAATATTAAAAATTTTTCTGATATATTCAAGGGTATATTGAATCCTAAGCAACTTGAAGGTTTGAGGTTATTAGTAACTCCTTTTCCCCAGCAGGAATTCAACCAAACGGATGATCGCCGTACTGAACATGCAACGCTTGGAGTTGCCTGCCTGGATTGTCATGTAAACGGACATACCAATGGAAGTACAGAGCTTCTCCAGGATCTGCGTCCTCAACCATTTCGTAAACGTCTCGATACTCCAACCATGCGAGGTGTATATGCACAACAGTTCTTTGGTTTGCAGCGGTCTATTCAAACAATAGAGGATTTCAGCGAGTTTGAGCAACGGACTGCCTATTTCGATGGCGATCATGTAACGGCAGCAAAGAAGGGAGTTTTTCAGCCTGACCGGCTCCAGGTAGAAGCTATGGCTGAATTTCAGAGGATGTTGGATTTTCCTCCTGCTCCTATGCTTGATGCGTATGGCATGCTGGATCCTAAACAGAATCCAAAAGAATCAGAGACGCGTGGCCAGGCATTATTCTTCGGGAAAGCTAAATGTGGCGTTTGCCACCCAGCACCTGCCTACACAGATAACAAAAGGCACGATCTGAAACTCGAACGATTTTACGAGCCATGTTTGACCAATGGTGTAATGGCTGCCCCCGATGGTCCTGTCAAGACATTTCCCTTACGCGGTATAAAGGACTCTCCACCATATTTCCATGATGGAAGATTATTAACCCTGGATGATGCAGTAGAGTTTTTCAATCTGATTTTTGAGCTCAAACTTACCCAGGAAGAGAAGAAGGATCTTGTAGCATTCATGCTACGGCTATAAAAAATACTAGAGTGGTGGAGGTCTGAAATAATCAATCGCCAATATACGGCATCCAAAAATTGATTCCCCTCCTTTCCGGCCTCCACCTGATGTTCTCCCGGTTTTCCGTTCAGGTGATATCAAATAGATAAGATATAAGGAGAAATATATGAGAAAAAAAGCGCAGGGGTTTCGAACAATACAGTTGCTCATACTGCTTACCGCAGGATGTGTTTTATTAAGTACTGCCTGTGCACAAGAACCTGTACGCAAAAAAGATACGAAGCGAGAGCCAGCAAACAATAAGACTATAAAGAAGGAAAGCCATTCCCGATCATTGAAAAGCGCTCAATCGCATGAGGAAAAAGTACCTGGCCCAAAATTACCCGAAAACAGGGGACCGACTTTTTATTTTCCTATTATTATCAAAGAGGACTTTCCAACAGTTATGTCCAGGATGAAGGAAGAAAAACCTAAGGTAATGGAAAATCAGAGGAGTTTACTGAATGATCGCTATGACTTAAACGACCATCCGGCTACGGGCGTGACAATGTCCCGTGGTAAACCTATTCAGGAAGGCGTAAGGGTTAAACTACCTGAGCAAATGACCTGGGAAAAGCTATCCGAAATGTCACCCGAAGAAATTCGGAACAATGATTTATTTCCAAAAGGTTTCTTACCTCTTCCCCATGTGAAACATGCAGTTGGAGGTCAGGTTTTTCCGAAGTTCCATAGTGATGAAATACTGAAGCTGGAAAAGCGATCTCTTGAACGGTTTGATGTCGATTTTGATATTCCAGACCATTTTCTGCCAGAATTTCCACCTCCTATTTTCTTAACAACACGGCCATATTTAGGAGATGTATCGCAAGGAAAGCTCCTTTCCCTCAAAAATTACTACGAGATTATGACCGGCATCCTGACACCTGTTCAAATGGAGGGCCTGAGATTACTCCTCACCCCATTCCCACAACAACAATTCAATCAGACCGAGGATAGACTGGTTGAGGAGGCGAGTTTTGGTGTTTCGTGCCTGGACTGCCATGCTAATGGTCACACGAACGGCGCTTTTCATCTTAATCCCGACACCCGTCCTAATGCTGCTCGTCTTAGACTCGATAGCCCAAGTCTGAGAGGGATGTTTAACCAACAGATCCACGGTTCTAAAAGGTCATTAAGGTCTATTGAGGATTTTACAGAATTCGAGCAACGTACAGCATACTTTGACGGTGATACGGTGACTGCGGCCAAAAAAGGAACCAATCTTCCAGATCGCACCAGTCAGGTATCCTTTATGGCACAGATGCAGAATATACTTGATTTTCCACCAGCGCCAAAATTGGACGAATTCGGTATGCTTGATCCGGAAAAGGCATCAAAAGAAGAGCTTCTCGGTCAAACGGTATTCTTTGGAAAGGGACGCTGCGGAAAATGCCATCCTGCGCCATTTTACCTTGATGATAAGATGCATAACCTGAGGGTTGAGCGTTTTTATAATCCACGTATAATTCATGATCAATGGATTACTGCTGAAGGCCCTATTAAAACCTTCACCCTTCGCGGAATTAAAGATTCGCCACCTTATATGCATGATGGCCGGCTTCTGACACTCGAGGATACTGTAGAATTCTTCAATCTTATTCTGAATTTAAAGCTTACTCAGGAAGAAAAGAATGGCCTGGTAGCATTTATGCGCCAGCTATAAAAAATAGCGCGGTGGAGGTCTGAAATAATCAATTACCATCAGGGTCATGCCCACCGGAAAATTGATTCCCCTCCTTTCCGGCCTCCACCCGGTTTTCTTAGTATAATTAAAATTTACTGATGCGTATTTTTGTGAATTAAGAACGCATCGATAACAAAAAAGGAGATTTTTTTATGAAAGATCAGATGAAAATCAGCGAGGATATCACATCCTCAAGTCAGCCATCACAAGAGGAGATTAAAAAATTACCTCAGCAGGGATTTAAATCGGTAGTTAACCTCCGTACCTCAGGAGGAGAAGAAGATATGTCTTTTTCACCTCAGGAAGAGGGGGAACTTGTTCGGGAATCAGGTATGGAATATCTGAATATTCCCGTATCTTCAATAGAAGGGCCTAAGTCAGAACAAGTTGATCAATTTCGCACTGAAATTGAACATATGCCGAAACCGATATTTATTCACTGTCACACAGGAAAACGTTCCGGAGCGCTGGCCATGATATATTTAGCTTTAAAAGAGGGACTGACAGGTGAGGAGGCGCTTCAGAAAGCCGAATCAATGGGTTTTGAGTGCAATGTGCCTGGTTTAAAGGAATTTTTTATAAACTACATCAACCAAAATACCATGGCAGGCAAGAGGTAATGGGATAATTTTATACAAGATACAATTGCTTTTTTCATACAACAGCCAACAATTCCTGAAAAAACAGAGCCAACCTAAGGCAGGGCTTTAACTTCATATGCATCAAGCTAAGGATTTTTGTATCCAGGGAGCCTTCATCCTTAGCCTATAGACCTTCCAGCCCTTCGAGCCTATAATGGTTCTTATGGCTTGTAGTAGCTTGTTCCCAAACTCTGTTTGGGAACACAATTGCCTGGAAACTCTGTTTCGAGATTCCATAGTTCTGAGAGATCATACGATCAGCACCTTCTTGATTCGAGAAACAGAGTTTCTCGGACATGCATGTTCCCAAACAGAGTTTGGGAACAAGTCGGGTAGCGTTTAGCTTGATGCGTATGGGCTTTAACCTTGCCCTACAGATTCCCCAAGAGGTTTATTTTTCAATAAGGAAAGGACATAACAATGTTCCTTGAAACAATTCGTTCTGAAGGACTTGCACACCTATCGTATATTATCGGTGATAAAGGTAAGGCAGCGGTAATTGACCCCCGCCGTGATTGTGATATCTACAGAGATATTGCTTATCAGCACGATACGCAAATTACCCACATTTTCGAAACACATCGTAATGAAGATTACCTTATCGGCTCAAAAGAATTAGCGCACCAGACCGGGGCGGAGATTTATCATAGTAAACATCTTCCTTTTCAATACGGAAACCCTGTATCTGAGGGCGACTGTTTTCTATTGGGAAATTGCATCCTTCGAATACTTGAAACGCCGGGTCATACCTACGATAGTATCTCAATCATTTTAGCTGACAAAAAATTCAGCACGAGAGACCCGATAGCGGTATTTACCGGAGACGCTCTTTTTATCGGTGATGTTGGGCGCACTGATTTTTTCCCGGACAAACCTGAAGAGGTTGCAGATCTCCTGTACAATAGCATTTTTAAAAAGCTCCTTCCGATGGGCGACCAGGTAATTATTCATCCGGCACACGGCGCCGGATCTGTATGTGGCGCCGGTATTGCATCGAGAGATTTTTCAACCCTCGGTTATGAACGCAAGTACAATCCCATCCTTCAGAAGAATCGTGATGAGTTTATCAGGCATAAAGTTAACGAACATCATTATAAACCGCCCTATTTTAAGAGAATGCATAGACTAAACCAGGAAGGCGCACCTTTACTGAAAAACTTACCAAAGCCTGCACCCGGTAACGTTGAAGAATTTGATAAGACGGCTATGAACGAAGAAATGATCATACTTGATGTGCGCAGTCCAGAGGCATTTGCAGGGGCGTATATTCCCGGTAGTATTGCAATTCCTTTAGAAATGGTTCCTTCTTTTGCCGGTTGGTTTCTGCCGTACGATAAGCCAATTGGATTAATTGTTGACGGGTACGATCAGGTAGAGACTGCTGTCCGGTATTTAATACGAATCGGATATGATACTATTTTTGGTTATCTTGAAAAGGGAGTGCATAAATGGGAAATCAGCGGCCGTAAGTATGAAAGCATTCCTACTGTTTATGCAGGAGAAATTATACGGCGTATAAATACTAAAGAAGATTTCACTCTTCTGGATGTCCGGAGTAAAGAAGAATTTGAAAGAGGCCACTTGCCGAATGCTGTCAATGTTTATGTAGGTGAACTGCCTGACAATTTAGATAAAATTCCCGGAGACCATCACCCATTAACCGTATTTTGCAGCACCGGAAAAAGAGCTACCATTGCTGCTTCGCTCTTAAAAAAGAATGGATTCGAAGAAGTAGAAAATTGGCTGGGCTCAATGACTGCGTGCTCTGCGATCGGTTGCCCTATCGTAACCTAGAGATAACTGAAAGAAAAACACCCCTGATCATGGTTCTCTCATTCGGTATTTATATAAATCATACAGGAGGCTATCTTTGATAGGAGAGAGATGGAGGGCGAGACTTTAGCCTTGCCCTACAGAACGGAATAGAAAAAATTTTTTTGACAGAATTTATAGAATTTCAAGAGAAAGGTGGTGATACCTATGTGTATGAGTTGTGGTTGTGGTGAGGCAAATGCTGATCATGGGAACAAGGATCATATTACCATGGAGGACATTGAAAAAGCAGCAAAAGCAGCCGGAACGACGCCAGAGGAAGTTGTGCAAAACATACAACATACCGTACAAGAGCAAAAGAAAAGTAAACAATAACCCGTTTGATTCATTCTGACGGCGGGACACCTCATGCTGAATGGGATAAGGTATCGAATACTCCATGAGATGGTATTCATTGTGCGGTAATAAAAACACACTGTTGGCCAACCCAGGCCATGAAGCGCCCAATAACCCTAGCGCTTCACTCCACGGCCGGGCGAAGATATACCGCCCGGCCTCTCCTTATGTAAGATTTGCAATGAAATAATTCACTTAAAATCTCTCAACAATTTCTCGTTTACTTTACACGAAGTTACCGGTATACTAGCAATGAAACATCTGAATTAACCCCTGAAATTTAATTCAAGTATAGGGTTAAACGTGTATTCTATCAGCCAGTATCACTTTCATGAATTTAAGATCACACCAGGACATCGGGCAAATTATGCCACCCTCTGTAATTCTGAATTTAAAACAAACCAATGGGGCATGAAATACTCTCCTGCCAACAACTATTCGAGAGAGTATAAGATCCTCTCACTCTTCTCACATCCTCAAATCCCCGGGAGATACAAGGAGGGAAATGATATCATGTATAAGGATGGTAAATCGGTGATAGCCCAAAACTATCTTATTATGACGCACTTCGGGGGGGAAGACATTGTTGAATATTACCGGAAAAAGGATTTGCCGGACCAACGTGAAATCGGACACGTGATTCAATATTTTTCTCACGCTACGTTACCCTTACAGCACATCCATTCCAAAGGATATATTCATTCGGATATCAAACCGGGCCATCTCATTCTGAATCCTTGTACTGGTACGGTAGCGCTGATAGATCTTGAATGTACTATAAAAACAGGGGAAATTATTTGTGGTATGAGCAAGGAATATGCCTCACCGGAACAAAAACAGATGATCCGATTATTACGGAATCTCACTGATGGCGAAAACGAAAAATCTGTGCTGCAAAAAGTCCAACTGAATCCAACTTCTGACCTTTATTCTATCGGCCTGATTCTTTATCAGGTTTTAACACAAAAATTATGGCAAGAGGCAAATATCCCCCCAAAAGAAATCAACAAAACCGTTCCGGATAAATTAGACAGAATTATTTTAGGACTATTGGAGGAAGACCCTAATAATCGCATCTATTCCGCAGAAACATTAAAAGCCGAATTAGAAGCAGTATAGCTTTTATAAAGCAAGTATCTTTTTGGCGAATTCATTCCGTTTCATCTTTTCAGACAATCTTTTAGGTTTATTTCCTTCATGAAGAATAACGTATTTTTCCTGTATCATGTCACAGTGTGGTATGTCACATTCCTGTGTCATGCCACACGGATTCATTAGTATTTTACCAGCATCATTTTTATTAAATTTCATATCGTACGATAAAGCTTATAATCTTTTTTTTATTCTAAATTATTATAGCAGTACGTAAATACCATAGATTTCTCAGCCTTTGTAGCTCACTATGTTATTCTATTATTGACTTATTACGTAATAAAATTCAGTGATTCTATTAATTTGAGAAAGAAGGTTTTTAGGAATTTTCCTGACAAGATGCAATATTTTATAATTTTTTTATAGTTTGGTATGCCATTTTCTCCATATTCCCTGATCAAAAAATAGTATTTGTCCGTTAATTTATGAGATCTTTATAATTTTTGTTTGTTGGATGTTGTTTGTAAACTTTTATAATCACCTCTCATTCTTCTCCCTCACCTTATTGGAACTATCCAAAAAATCTGAATAAGAAATACTAGTCTGAGTGGTAGTAAAAAATTTAAGATTTACGCATTCACTAACAAATACCATAGTAACAGCACACCGAATAAGAGAAATTTTCTCATACCATGAGATTTATTTTCTGAATTATTTAATTCCTTAACATTTTACACAAAGGAGACATCGTATGGCTTTTAATCCCTTAAAAGAAAAAGGAATGCCTATTGAAAAACAGTTTAAAAACTGGAATGAATTGAATACCAAACCGTATGATAAGAATACCATTCATCCTTATGCAAGGACAGCCGGAATATTAATGAACGGGGTTGAGGTAGAAGGCGCCTTGTTTTCCCATCAGTTTGCCAGACATACCGATGATATGGAACTCAAGAAGAAGTTAGCATTGGTAAGAAGAATAGAGCAGTGCCAACAGAAAGAGATAAACTGGATGATACCCGCAAATGAGTCAAATCTAGAGGTAACCATAGGTTACGAGCAGGTTGCCGTTGACCTGACTGCATACCTGGCTGAAAATGAAAAAGACCCCTATGTGAAACAGGCATTTGATTTTGGACTCCTGGAGGATTTTGATCATCTCTACCGCTATGCAAATCTTATGAAACTTACCATGGGAAAGGAAGCATCATCGGTTACGAAACAATATACAGAAATAACCGTAGGGAGACCAACGGCGCTGGAACACCGTTATCCTTTTGACGACGTAAGAAGATATGCCGACAAGAATACGGCAGACCCGATGACCATCCTCCATATTCTAACGCTTCTTTCGGGTGAACAGCAGACAATGAACTTTTATATGAATATAGGCAATAGGATAGAGGATCGCACAGGAAGAGGTCTTTACCTTGAAATTGCCCAAATTGAGGAACAACACGTAACCCACTATGAGTCTTTGCTTGATCCAAAAATGAGCTGGTTTGAGCAGGCGTTTTTTCATGAATTAACCGAATGCTGGCTGTACTACTCATTGATGCAAAATGATTATGACGACAGATCGAAGAGGGTTTGGGAAAAGAATCTTGCCATGGAAATTGAACATCTCAAGCTGGCTGCGGATATGATAAAAAAATACGAAAACCGTGATCCGCAAGAGCTTATCCCTTTCGGATTCTCTCATCTCTTGTTATTTAAGTCTAATATAGCCTACGTAGGACATATACTGAGAACTCAGTATAATTACAATGCCATGGATACGGAATTTGTCCCCGGAGAACGTGTTCCCAAAGATCACAGATACTATAAGCACCAGGAAATACTGAATGCAGGAGGCGTTCCAAGCCAGGAGGTTATTGAAAGGATCATCGATAAGGAAGGACACGATTACAGGCAAGAACTGGCAGGACCGCATCCTGTTGAAGAGTACAGAGAGAAAATGGCCGTAACATAAATTTATATCCGGCTCGTTCAGGATGTAATATCCTATTGGCCGTAGCAATGTTGTTTATAGGGGCGAAGCATTTGCAAGATACAGGGCACATGAAGATGTGCCTGTTCCACAACCAGCAAATGCTTCGCCCTTATGTATTATATATATAAGCAATGAGGGTCTTCTCTGGCGTGAAAACAACCAAAAATATTTTGTCTCCCCTCTTTCACTGCCAAAACGTCGCTTAGGGAAATAAAGGAAATAATTATGAAAACAGGAATTGGGAATCATCACGAGTGCCGGTTTCGACGATTCGTTGTGGGAGATCAAGGTTTGCAAAAGTTCCGATTGCCTCGAACTTTACATAGCCCAAAGTCCGGTAAGGAGAAGCGTCGAAAGACAGATGATTCCGATGATGAATTGCCACCGGCAAACACCAAACCGCTCTCAGCGATCGTACAGTCGCTTGAAGACCGCAATCAGGGCGTCATCACGAATGTCGAATTTGATGAGGGGCTTTGGGAAGTCGAACTTCGCGAAGACGGCAGGAAGATCAAGTTATATATCGATCCCAAGACTGGAGAGACAAGACGTTGAGTAGAGAGAACAGACAAAGCTATTTAGCACCCCAGGGAAATCGCATAAAATTATCACAATAGCATCTTAAGACCTTAAGACTGTGCTTATACCCATTTAATTCTTCTTTAATAAAAAAATATTTAGCAACCGATGAAATGAGAATTTCCTCTACCCTATGCTCTTCCGTAAATTTCAGTCATCCTGAGGAGTTTTTGTGTTATGTGCGGGTCCAATTGTGTAGGTAAAAGTCTCCATAGCCAATTCTTTTGCGTGGTAGCAGGGTAATTCATGCGAGTTTCCTCGCCAAGGCCAAGAATATCCTGCATAGGAAAGATTACTAAATTTGCAACAGACGCCATTGCAAGTCTGATAAATTCCCAATGGACATCTTGCACAGATACTTCCCGTCCAATGTATCGAAACAACCTTTCTTTATCCTCCTGCGTAGCCTCTTTCTCAAACCATCCTTTTACTGTGTTGTTGTCGTGAGTTCCGGTATACACCAGACAATTCTTTATATGATTGTGTGGCGCATAGGGATTTGTAGGGAGATCCCAGCCAAAGGCAAAGAGAAGCACCCGCATGCCGGGAAAGTCAAAATGGCGAATAATTTCTCTTACGTCAGGAGTAATGGTACCAAGGTCTTCGGCAATAATGGGAAGATAAGGGAAATGTTTCAGGAGCGTGGTAAACAGATTTTCCGCCGGCGCCTCAACCCAACGCCCGTGAATAGCTGTTTTTTCTGTTGAGGGGACTTCCCAATATGCAATAAAGCCACGGAAATGATCTATTCGTATCATGTCAAAGAGATGTAAATTCTGCTGTATTCTTTGAGTCCACCAGGTATACCCTGTCTCTTTTAATCTATCCCATCGATATACAGGATTACCCCAGAGCTGCCCTGTCTTGCTAAAGTAATCGGGAGGTACACCCGCAACACAGTATGGTTGTTTTTTTTCATTAAGTTTAAATAAATCAGGATTAGCCCAAACATCTGCGCTATCATGGCACACGTAAATAGGCATGTCGCCGAATATCTGGATGCCGCGATTATTACAATAGCTTTTGAGTGAAGACCATTGTTGAAAGAACAAAAACTGAAGAAACTTTTCCATGGTAATTCTATCGTGATGCTGTTCTTTAAACATTTGTAAAGATTCTGGTTGTCTATCCCGTATTTCCCACGGCCATTCACTCCAAGCCTGTCCGTGAAAATAATCTTTCAGTGCGATAAAAAGCACAAAATCTTCAAGCCAGTATGCGTTTTCAAAACAAAATTTTTCATATTCATAGGTATTACTGCTATCTTCCTTGAAACGTTCATACGCCTGGTAAAAGAGCTTTTTTTTATATACCATGGCCTTATGGTAGTCAGCCTGATTATCCGGGAAATCCGGAGTATCTTCAACATCGCTTTTTTCGAGGAGACCGTTCCGGATCATAAGATCCGGGCTGATAAGCAAAGTATTACTTGCAAAAGCAGATACGCTATTATAAGGAGAATTACCATGGATTAAATCGGTAGGATTTAACGGAAGTATCTGCCAAAAACTTTGTTTGGTTTCTGCAAGGAAATCTGCAAACTTATAGGCCCATGTACCAAGATCACCAATTCCATACCGTGATGGGAGTGAAGTAATGTGAAGCAGAATACCGCTACCCCTTCTTTTCATATTTCTCCTCGTTTATAAATCTTACAAAATCCGGTTATATCCGTTTAAATGTATAGGAAATTCAACCTCTTCGCTTTTCGTGAAAAAGATTTTTATCTGGCAGATTCATTGCCTGTTTCATGGATCTGAGAAATGAAAATTATCACGCAATGGCCTCTTTTGTCAGCCTCTCGGCTGTTTTAATTATATCCTCAAGATCCTCCGGAGATCTTGTTTCTACATAAAATCTAACCTTTGGCTCAGTACCGGATGGTCTTATTAAGAGCCATGAACCATCCTCGAATACAATCTTTAATCCATCAGTAGTTATCACATCCTTAATCTTTTTGTTATTTTTTCCAACAGCTATTTTGTTTCCCGGGAAAAGTTTATTATTAAGACTTAACAGTTTTTCAAGAAGCGCTGTGCCTGTCAGATGACGCTCAACCATTATCGATGCCTTTTCAGGATAATAAGCTCCAAATTTCTCTTCAAGTTCGCTCAGATACTCGCTGACATTTTTCCGGATGACTGCCATCATCTCGATTGCCAGTAAAAGACCAAACATAGCATCTTTTTCGAGCGTATGGTTATAACCCGATATCCCATCGCTCTCTTCGTATGAGACAATAGCGCGCTCTTTTGCATTCGGGCGCATGTATGGCCTGAAGTTTTTGAAACCAACGACTGTCTCCCTTACCGGAATACCGAGCTTATCGGCAATAGCATTTCCAAAGTTGCTGGTAGCTACAGACTTTACCAGAACACCGGAAATATTCTTGTACGTATGCAAAAAATGCAGAGCCATAGCTCCAAAGTGGTTCATAGAAATATCCGCTTTCCCATCGGTAAATCTTATCCGGTCGCCGTCAGGATCCATTATTACACCTAATTTAAACCTGCTTTCACTCTTTTCCAGGGAATTGAGCACCAATCGCATATTCCTTGGCGAGGGTTCCGGGGGTATACCTCCGAACAGGTAGTCATCTTCAGTCCTTAAATATTTTATCTTGGGACTTTCTCCCAGCAGCATGTTTGGTCTTCCCCTTGTAGCGCCGTGAACATGGTCAATACAGATAAAACAATCTTCCTCTTTTATAAAACGCCTTATCTTCTCAATGTCCAAAGTGCCACGTTCCCTGAGAAAATCCTCATAAAGCTGTATCGTATTTATTTCCTGGAAACCTTCGGGCTTTACCTCTTCTATCATTGCATTCTCTGTCATCAGTATATTTGCATTTTTCTCTATAATGTCTGTTATTTCGGCGCCCGCAGGACCACCATCAGACGGGTTAAATTTAAACCCCGAATAATTAGCCGGATTGTGTGAAGGAGTAAGGTTTATGGAGCATGCTGTATTCAACATCGTGATGGCAGCAGAAAATTCAGGCGTAGTAGCTTCGTCTGCATAATAGACTTTTATCCCTTCTCTTGTAAGTAACCCCATTACTGACGAGGCAAATTCAGGCCCTAAGAACCTGTTATCATGACCTACAATCACCCCGCGTTCCCTCATATCATCAAAACCCTTTACCCCCAATGCCTCCATCAATCTCGCTCCACCGGTCTTGAACATCTCAATAATTGCACTCGTTACCACACGCACATTGTGAAAGGTGAAATCCGTACCTATCTCACCCCTCCAGCCTGAAGTTCCGAAAACGATCTTTGCTGGTGCAGTATTTTCTCCTGCAAACCTTTCTATCTCTTTCAAAAGATCTGCGTTCTCTTTTACATTCGAAAGGATAACCTTCCAGCATCCCGCTGCATCATGAAAATCGTTTCTTTTCATATTACTCCTCCCTGGTAGTATCATGCATTGATTTGATATAAATCAATACGATAAAAAGCTTTTTCTCTTAATTCTCTTATATCTTTTCTTAACATCTTTTTACCCAATATTCCATCTTATTTTGTCTATTTTACGGTAAAGTAATGTGATTGTGTTGAATTTGATTTGATAGGAAGTCAGGACAGAGAAAATTAGCTTTAGCTTATTTTAGGGTGTTTTGGTGAATTGTGTTCACAATTAGTTCACAGTTTCTGCGCAAAACCTTTATCCTGGGAATTTCAGGTTGCCTGGCAAGGCTAAAGCCTCGCCCTACATCGACTCCGTGAGTGTTTCCCTGGTAAATGTTGATCACGATACCGGAGAGCATGTGGTTTACAAAACTTCGTCTCTGCTATATGCTATCTGGTTTCAATCGTCGATCACTATAGATAGCTATACTTATTATTAACAAACGATATCAGTACCAAAATCCTTTATTAAGAGGCTAGTCACCCTTTATATCTGTAGGGATTCTGGTATTTTTATCGAGCTGTGAAATTTCTTCTATCTCCTTTTTACTTCCAGCCCCCAGAGTCTTAAACTTTCGCGCAGAAGGGAGTATGCGTCCCTCAAAAGAAGCTATGGCTGCATTATATGCTTCTACAGCCTTTCCAAGAGATCCGCCAAGTTTCGACAGATGCTCAACCATAGTTGCAATACGCTCATGAAGCTCCTGGCCAAGCTCACTGATCCTCTGGGCATTTTCTGCTACCTGCTCTTGCCGCCAGCCATAATGTACAGCCCGTAATAACGCAATCAGTGTTGTTGGCGTTGCCAGGATAACCCGCTGTTTGACCCCTTCTTCGATCAGGGCCGGGTCATGTTCCAGCGCCGCGCTGAAAAACGTTTCTCCCGGAAGAAAGAGGATTACGAATTCAGGTGTAGGCTGAAACTGGTCCCAGTAAGATTTTGCGCTTAATTTTACTATGTGAGACCGGAGCTGTTGTGCATGGTCTTTCAGTTTCGATAAACGATGGTCGTCACTTACGCCTTCCAGCGCATCAAGGTAAGCTTGAAGAGGGGCCTTGGCATCAACAATAATATTTTTACCCCCAGGCAATCGCACGAGAATATCCGGCCGCAATCTTCCTTCTTCCGTTGTCACCGATTGTTGTTGGTAAAAGTCACAATACTGGAGCATACCAGCTATTTCAACTACCCGCTTCAGTTGAATTTCTCCCCAGTGACCTCGTACTGTTGGTGTTCTGAGCGCCTTAACGAGATTACCGGTCTCAGATTGCAATTTCTCCTGGGTATATATCAGCGATTTGACCTGCTCCGTCAGGCTTCCATATGCTTGCTGACGGGAGTTCTCCAGATCACGGATTTGGATATCTACCTTTTCCAGCGACTGTTTAATGGGTGTAACGAGATTTTCTACAGCCTTTTGTCTCTGTTCGAGATCGCTTTTAGCTTCGGTTTGATACTTCTCCAGAGTAATCTTTGCCAACTCCAGGAATGATTGGTTGTTGCTCTTCAGCGCTTCAGCCGAAAGCGCTTTAAAGGCGTCACTCAGCTTTTTCGTGGCGTCATTCAGGATTGCTACTTTTTCATCGGCTGCTTTCCGTTCGTGTTCAAGCGTGGTTTCCAACCGTGTTACTGTTTGATTAAGCTCAAATACCGTTTCGTTCTTTTGGTCAAGATCGGTACAGGCGCTTAGCAGATCCTGTTGGACTAGAGCAAGCCGTTCGTGTAGCATTGCCTTATGTGATCTGCCAATCAACCAAACAATCACGCCGCCTGTCAAAATTCCAGCAATTGGAGCGGCAATCAGCCAGAGAATTTCCATAATTCTATACCTAAGAATTTTCTCTATGAAGGTGTACTCAGGTCATTGCGAGGGGTTTTTCCGAAGCAATCTCTCCTGAAACATGCAAAGGATTGCTTCGGACAATACCCTCGCAATGACCGGTGGGATAGCCTTTCCTCTATTGAGGATATGTTCGATTTCATCCTTGAAATACTATAGCTAGAAATACTACAGTAGTTATTCTTTTGCTGCTTATGTTAATTTGATAGTTAAGCTGAGGCATACCGTACTTCTAGTAAATTTATCTATATATACCTTCAGATTATATACCAAAAAGAGTCTCATTACTAAAAATTATCTGATAATCTGGAAAAAATCGAGTGTAAAATATTGTTATAGATTTGGTTTTTATGAACGCTAGCTTTTCAAAAACTTCTCAAACCGGTCTATCCCCTTCTCGATACATTCCATAGAGGTCGCATAAGAAATCCTTATGTAGTCATCTAATCCGAAAGGAGCGCCAGGGACAAAAGCAACATGTGCTTTTTCAAGTAATACGTTAACTAAATCGAATGAATTTGTTACGAATTGTCCACCAATTTTCTTATGGTACAGTTCAGATACCTTCGGAAATACATAAAATGCGCCCTGAGGAAGTAAACAAGATACTCCTGGTATACTGTTAAGACGCGATACAATATATTTTCTGCGTTTATCAAATTCACGCACCATAGTATCTACAGAATCCTGATTACCCCTGAGCGCTTCCAATCCTGCCATTTGAGTAATGGAATTAGCGCCAGATGTAGTATGGTCCTGAATATTTATTGCCGCTTTGATGACCTCTTCCGGCCCAGCGGCGTAACCTAAACGCCAGCCGGTCATAGAATATACCTTCGAAAAACCGTTTATCGTAACAACCCTTTTATAGCATTCATCACTAAAGGTTGCCGGGCTAACATGGAGCGCCCCGTCATACAGAATTTTTTCATAAATTTCATCTGAAATGACGTAAAGTCCTTTTTCTACAGCAAAACCAACAATTTCCCGAAATTCTTTTTCTGTATAGACCATGCCGGTGGGATTGCTGGGGCTGTTCATGAAGAGTAATTTAGACTTGGGTGTAATAACCTTTGCCAGAGATTCCCGGGTAATTTTGAAATGTTCTTTATCTGTAGTTTTCAGAAATACGGGGGTAGCGCCTGCCATGGTTACCATTTCCGGGTAGCTTACCCAATAGGGTGAGGGAATAATAGCCTCATCCCCCGTATCACATACTACGAGAACGATATTGAGAATGGATTGTTTTGCCCCTGCAGATACGATAACTTGTGAAGGATTGTATTTCAGACGGTTATCTTTGAGAAGCTTCTCGCAGATAGCTTCCTTTAATGCGGGCGCTCCTGCAGTCGGTGTGTATTTGGTATAACCATCTTTAATAGCCTTAATGGCTGCATTCTTAACATTTTCCGGGGTATCGAAGTCTGGTTCTCCCGCGCCAAAATTAGTTACATCGATACCTTTTGCCACCAGTTGTTTTGCCTTGGCTGTAATGGCAAGTGTTGCGGACGTATGTACTTCCCTGGCAATTCTTGATAACGCCATATATAAATATCTCCCTTTCTCATGATAAGTTTATTTCTGTAGCTTGATTTGAATACCATCTTATGCCCGTATGAATCTTTCTGTATCTTATTGGTTTACCTGTTTTTTATAATGGAAACATCTTACCCGGATTTAATATACCGTTGGGGTCCAATAACTGTTTAATATCTTTCATAATACGTAACTCATGAGGGGGTATCTCAAGAGGCATAAAATCCGATTTTACATTTCCAATGCCATGCTCCCCGGAAATTGTTCCGCCGAGTTCGATCGTATTGAGGAGTATCTCCTCAATCATCCTTTTTGCTGTTACTTGTTGATCTTTTTCCTTATAGAGAACGTTAACATGAATGTTACCATCCCCAATATGCCCGAAGTTCGCAACTTTTAGCGAAGGATATCGTTTATGGATTTCATCTATCCGTTGCAATATTTCTAATATCTGGCTACGCGGCACGCATATGTCCTCATTAATCTTAAAGGCAGCAATAGTATAGAGTGCGGGAGAGATAGCACGCCTTACTTCCCAGAGAATATCGCGTTCTTTGGCATTCTTTGCAGAAACAACCTTGAGTGCCTGATTTTCAGTGATAATTCTTTCTATAAGGGATGTCTCTATGTTAACGCTTGTCTCTTTCCCGTCGATATCGATAAGCAGAATCGCATGTACATCTTTTGGTATTTGAAATTCCTGTTTATATCCCTGAATACAGTCGATGCTTGATTTATCGATAAACTCAAGCGCCCTGGGGAGTAGATTATTCAAGATAATTTGATTTGCAGTTCTCACTGCCTGCTCGGGGGTTGTAAAAAAGGCTAAGAGCGTTTCAATCTTTTCCGGAAGAGGGAGTAATTTTACGGTAATCTGGGTGAAAACTCCCAGGGTACCTTCGGAGCCGACAAACAAACGGGTAAGATCATAGCCGGTGACACTTTTTAAGGTCTTACGGCCCGTGTGGATAATGCTTCCGTCAGCAAGGACTACCTCCAGCGATAAAATATAATCTCTGGTAACACCATATTTTAAACCGGTAATTCCACCGGAGCATTCTGCTACATTGCCGCCCAGGGTAGAAAATGCAGCACTGGCAGGATCGGGTGGGTAAAAGAGCTTATGTTTTGCTACCTCGCTTTGTAAGGTATGGGTAACAACTCCGGGTTCAACCGTGGCAGTAAGGTTCTCTGGAATAATTTCCAGTATTTGGTTCATACGGCTGAAATCCAATACCATTCCACTTTGAATAGGAACTGATCCACCGGTTAGTCCGGAACCTGCGCCGCGAGGATAAACCGGTATTTTATACTCATTTGCGAGGCACAAAATGCCGGATACCTGTTGAGTGTCTTGCGGCCGTAGAACAACATCTGGAATGCATTTTTGTTTGGAACCATCATATGCATAACATATCCGTTCCTCAAGGGAATAAAGGACATTCTCTTTTCCTATAAGCCGATTCAGCTCATCGGTAAGCCTGTGAAGCTTTGTTTGCGTGGCGTTTGACACTAAAAACTCCGTAGTATGACCTCATAAAAAACCATGTTAGCAAGCATTACACCATTTACTTTATTCTTGTATCCAAATGAAGATATCCATGGGAAATTACGTAAGGCTTGCAGTGCTTAGTGAAATTATTAAGGCGGCATGAAATTTTATTTTTCAATAATTAAATTAGTATTTCTCTGTAACATATCTTTTCTGTAACATATCTTTATAGAGAAATGGTGGATTCCATATCAATAAATGTATTAATTTAGTAAATTTAGGAAAATAAGTCAAATCCTTTTCCAGTTGAAAATAATGCATCGAATTGCTATAACCCTTTTTTACAAGAAAAGGTTTTCAGTAAGACCTGTTAAATAGAGTTGTTTTAGAATTGACACGATAATAAAATATAAGTATTATTTAATGATTTAAAAATTCAAAAATACGATACTATTAAGGGGAAATATTATGGATTCCCTACTTAACTAGAAGAATACTGAATACATGAGAGATTCGTGATACTTTACGAGAAAATATGGGCATTATACCTGTAGATACAGATATACTTATTATTGGTGGAGGGGCAGCAGGCTGTTTTGCTGCCGTGGAGATATATAAACGATCTCCAAATTGCCGGGTGGTAATTATGGAAAAGGCGCATATTGAGCGCAGCGGTTGCCTGGCTATGGGATTGAATGCTATTAATGCGTATTTAAACCCCGGTCAAACACCAGAATCATATGTCTCATTTGTAGAACGACAGTTTGAGGGAGTTATAAGAAAGGATCTTGTGTATAGTATTGCACAAGGATTAAATGAGGTCGTTAAGGATGTAGAAGAGATGGGCCTTCCTATTGAGAAGAATGAAGATGGTACGTACCGGAGAAAAGGAAAGCGCAGTATCCGTATTTTTGGCGAGCGGTTAAAACCCATCCTTGCAGAGGCCGTTAAAAAGACCCCTGCTCAGGTGCTCAATCGTGTTGTTGCAACAAATTTCATATATAACGGCAAACGTGTTTGCGGGGCATTTGGATACGGGGTGAGGGATAGTATGCTTTATGTAATTCGGGCAAATGCCGTTATTGTAGCTACCGGAGGGGCGTCTGGTATATACCGGCCCAATAATACCGGCGAAGCACGCAACCTGATGTGGTACTGTCCCTGGAATGCAGGAACGGGATATGCCATGGGGATACGTATCGGGGCAGAAATGACCAGCTTTGAGAATCGGTTTATTGCCTTACGGGTAAAAGACGTACATGCGCCAACAGGTACGATTGCCGTCGGAGCGGGTTCGCGGCAAATCAATGCGCGCGGAGAGGATTATCTGGAGCTCTATTACAAGCATTTGGGCGGGAATAAATGTCTCACCCAGCACAGGCTCCTTGCTACGGTGGAAGAAACAAAAGCGGGTCGGGGACCGTGCTTTTTAGATACGACAACTTTAAGTGAAGCAGAGGAGAGGAGATTAAAAGAGGATTTTTTAAGTATGAATCCTCAAATTATTCTTTTATGGGCAAGCGAAGGTATGAATCCAAAAAAAAGACCTGTAGAAGTACAGGGGACAGAGCCCTTTATTGTTGGTGGTCACTGCCAATCGGGATATTGGATAGATAAAGAAAGAAGGACAACCATACCAGGCCTTTATGCAGTCGGAGAGGTAGCAGGCGGGGCGCCAAAGAAATACGTAAGTGGAAGTTGGGTTGAAGCACGTATTGCCGCAGCAACTGCTTTAGATGATATACAGGGAAGAAATCTGGAAGATGTAGACGATGAAATAATCCAAAAAGAGAAAGCCAGAGTCCTTGCCCCTCTCATGAAAAAGTCTGGTATATCACCGCAGCAGGTAAGGGAACGCCTTCAAAAGATTATGGATGAGTTTGCAGGTGGTGTCTCTATGAGTTACGCGCTCCATGAAGAGCGGTTGATCGAGGCAAGGCGATTACTAAAACCTTTAAAAGAACACAGAAAAGATATCGTAGCAGTAAATAATTATCATCTGATTGAGGCTTTGGAATGTATTGATAGGATTGATGTCGCAAGGGTATTGGTAGAGCATCTGATCTACCGCAAGGAGACGCGATGGGCATGCTATCAGACACGGTTAGATTATCCCGGAAAAGACGATAACCGATGGCTTGTTTTTGTTAATTCAGTATATAATCCGGATACAGATGAGATAAAAATGATAGAAAGGCCGTTGTGCTCATGAGTATCTTTATCGATGAAAATATTTGTAATGGATGTAAAGGATTGCCTGAGGCGCGATGCGAACGCATTTGCCCGGGAGATCTATGCTACCGTAAGGAAAATATGAAAGCGGCAATTCGTGATCAGTCGGCTTGCTGGACATGCGCCTGTTGTGTGAAGGAGTGTCCTGTTCAGGCAATTGAGCTAAAATTGCCTTTCCAGGTCTGTAGTAGCGGCGCTTCCCTGAAAGCACGGTTGAAGCGTGATAAAACGATTTGGACGATCCGTGATGCCGATGGGCATCAAGAGGAATTTATTATTCAGGCAAAGTGTTTGAAAGGAGATACATAAAAGATGGTTAAGAACATTGCTCCGCATGGGGGGAAACTCATTAATAGGATTGTATCCATGGAGGAGCGTGAGATACTGTTGGATAAGGCTATGCATTATGATATGAAAAAAATCCAGCTTAGCTCTCGTGAGATGTCAGATCTTGATATGATTGCCGTTGGAGCAATGAGCCCCCTGCAAGGATTTATGGGCAAAGCGGATTATGATAACGTGGTAGATAATATGCGTTTATCGAATGGTCTGCCGTGGTCAATTCCGATTACTCTCTCAGCAACGAAGGATGAGGTTGAAGGCCTTAAGCCAGGCAAGGATATTGCCCTTGTTGACCAGGCCAATGAGGTTATTGCCGTTCTCCATCTGGAAGAAATTTTTCATCATGATAAGCCAAAAGAATCTTTAGAGGTCTACGGTGTGGATGACAGAAAGCACCCCGGTGTAGATTGCGTGTACAAAATGGGTGATTATCTTTTGGGCGGCAAGGTTAGTGTCGTTACCAGGGCAAAGCCTGGTGATTTTTCAGCTTACAGGTTAGATCCGGCAGAGACAAGAGCCCTTTTTGTAAAAAGAGGCTGGAAACGGGTTGTTGGATTCCAGACACGGAATCCGGTGCATCGCGCCCATGAATATATCCAAAAATGCGCCCTCGAAGTTGTAGACGCTATTCTTTTGCATCCTTTGGTAGGGGAAACAAAAAGCGATGATGTTCCTGCGGATGTAAGGATTAAGAGTTACGAGGTTCTTTTAGAAAAATATTATCCCAAAGACAGGGCAATGTTAGCCGTTTTTCCTGCTGCAATGCGGTATGCAGGACCGCGGGAAGCAATCTTCCATGCGCTCGTAAGGAAAAATTACGGTTGTACACATTTTATTGTAGGTAGGGATCACGCTGGTGTGGGTAATTATTATGGGACGTTTGATGCCCATTATATCTTTGATGAATTTGATATTCATGAGATAGGAATTACACCATTATTTTTTGACCACACGTTTTACTGTAAGTCTTGTAATGGTATGGCTTCTTACAAAACATGCCCTCACGATTCAGCCAATCACGTTATTTTAAGCGGAACAGAAGTTCGCAGGATGTTAAGCTCCGGAGAGGCTCCTCCTCCCACCTTTACCAGAGCAGAGGTAGCAAAAGTATTGAGCGAATATTATCAAAAGTTAAAATAGAGAGAAAAGCTTATTACCGCAGAAAAAGCTAAGGTCGCAAAGATTACAAAAGAGTAAAAACCAAGGTTTTTACTCTTTTGTTTTCTCCGCATTCTCTCTGCGATTTACGATCGAACCTTCCCTGCAAATATGCTATAACCCTTTTGCAACGGTTATACTTCTTGTTGCGACAAAAGATTTGGTGGTAATCAGGTCTTGATTATCACGTGCAACTATTGTTATTACATTAGGACCTTCCTTTAGCGGGACATCCTTAGCAATCTCAAGCCGGATTTGTTCTTTTGGGGTGGCATTTCTATTAGATTTGAAAAAGACCTTATCATTATTGACTAAGATGTAGGCATGCTTCACCTGTATATCATCTTCTATGGCCACGGATATTGGCAATTGATCGTTCCCGAATAATAAATTTGATAAGGATTTATTTAAGGTGATTATTGGGGGCGTCCGCTGTATGAAGGGATCTAAATTACCTGGTTTATTTTCTTTGCCATTTAATTCGGCGGCATCTTTTACCGAGAGCCATCCGTATCGGCCGTCGGGTAATTTTATACGGAGCCATTCATTATTTTTCGCATCAGATACCAGAACGGTACCCTCTTTTATTACAGATAAGACCGGAGAATCAAACGACATGCCTCCATACAAAGGCGTATGATTTTTCTTTATTTTCAGGTTCGTAGTAACCGGTGTTATCTTCGATTTGCTTCCAATAATAGGAAGATTAAGCTTATTGGATAGAAACGTTCCAAAAATCATATCAGAAATAATTAAATCCACACTGAAATTACCCGAAGGTATTGTCTCTTTAACAAAGAGCGATAATTTTACCTCTTTTTTTTCTCCCGGGTTTAATGCCCCGATTTCCACTCGTCCATTTTTTATTAAGACTTCTTTGTTGCTTAAATCTCTTAAAGTAACCACATTTTTCTCAGACGGGCCTTCCCCTATATTTTTTACCCACACGAACAAATCAATATCCTCCCCTGTCTGAATTAACCCGTCTCCATTATTTACAGATGCATCCTTTTCATGATCCAGGATCTGATAGGAATAGGCAAACAGAGGTCTGGGCAATGCTTCCGTAACAATATTTAACTTAATATCCTGAGGGTTGTGTTGGTTTAATTCTTCAAACTTAATAACGATCTCATCTTTCCGGTCCAGCGAATTTTTGGGAACATCTATTGTTGTTGTATACGATTTCGTTATTCCTTTATCTATTTTCCCAAAAATAAACTCAAGCTTATCGAAAAGCCCGTTCTTACTCGATGAAATACCATGCAGTTGATAGAGTGGCGCCTCACCGGTATTGGTCACATTTACGGTGAGAGTTATCTTATCACCGGCTTTAACCTGTCCATTTGATGGTGCGGTAGAAAAAGTAACGTTCGATTTAGCTACTCCTGAACTTGTGCCTTTTGACCAGTCAATATCTAACTTTTGAAGCGCCTGTGCTATTTTCTCTTCTTCCAGTCTGGCTGTTTCTTCCACAATAGGCAGAGAGTTTTTTAAGAACGTTTCCCGTTCCCATTCAGAGGCTCTCGCGAGTAATTTCCTGGCAAAGAGAACATGAAAGTCTTTATTAAAATCAGGGAGTTTATAAGGATCATCAAGCTCTTCTGGCTCTTCTGGTTCTATCTCGTGGATTTTCTTCTTCTCAGTAGTTTCCAGGAAATATTTGAGTGTAGCATACGAGGTTTCACCTTTGGGGTGTTCTTCAAGATGTTGTTTAAGATCTTCTTCGCGAAGGACGGTAAGGCCCCGGAATAAATTAACATTATCTTTTGAAACAGTTGCCGGAATAAGTTGGATATCCGGTGTAATACCAACGGATTGAATATCGGTGAGTAAAGGAGTAAGGTATTTGGCAATGGTCAATTTTAATGCCGAACCATCCATAAGCTCAATAAGTTGCTGAACGGAGCCTTTGCCAAAGCTTCTATCTCCTACAATCACAGCACGATTATTCTCCTTGAGCGCTCCTGCAACGATCTCTGCGCCGGAAGCGCTTCCTGCGTCGACAAGCACTACAATAGGATAGAAGGCCTCATCTGTCTCGGTTTTTCTTGCATCTTGCGCCTCTCGTGGATGACCGCTGGGACCAACCGTTACGACGATAGCGCCACTGTCGAGAAATTTATCCGCCACCTCTATTGCCTGATCTAAAAGTCCGCCTGAATTGTTCCGCAAATCGATGATTAATCCCTTCATCTTGTTGTTATGCGATGTTTTTAAGCGTTTCAGATGCTCACTGAGAGATTGGGAGGTATCATCCTGAAAATTTCTTATTTTTATATAACCGATTTCATTATCTACAGGCGCAGACTCAACGGTAGGAATAGCGATGATTTCACGCTCTAGTGTATACAGCTTTGGTTGCGCTGCCTTTTCAGTTAAAACGGAAAGTGTTACCTCAGTTTCGGGATCTCCCCGTAATTTTCCGACAGACTCCGTAAGGTTCATGTTAATGGTGGATTCTCCGTCAATTTCAATAATCTTGTCGCCAGCCTTAATACCCGACCTTGCGGCGGGAGTACCTTCGATGGGAGATATAACGGTTAGTTGGCCTTCCCGTAAGCCAACCACCATTCCGAGTCCGCCAAATTTTCCCGTAGTGCCAATTTTAAACTCATTAAATTCTTTCGGCGGAAGGATAACAGAGTGCGGATCTAATTGGGTAAGCATCCCATTGATCGCTGTGTACTCAATATCGCTGGCGGTTAGGTTCCCATCGGTTTGACGGTATTTGTTGATAAAACTCAGGGCATCCCGCAGGATTTCTACCATATCCTTAGAGCGACGAATTTTGGACAAATCATATGTTTTTGAGATATCATCTACCGTAATCGTTTCGGTGACAGTGTTTTCTTCAAAATTGGTTAAGACTTCAGGAATTACTTTCTCTTCCCATGCGAGGGCCTCTTTTAGCATTTCTAAAGACTTGATGCGTTCGGGATCTACATAGAGCCTGTTAATATAGGACATAACAATCCCTGAAAGGCGGAACTTGTAGTTTGAATCTTCTTTCTCTTTCTGTTTTTCAAAATAGGGTTCTAAACCAAATGTTTTACTAAAGGTGAAGAAAAAACACGTTATTGAGAATAAGAAGAGGAGTGTTGCCAGTAAATATTTAGATGAAAATTTTAATCTCATGCGGTGTCCTTTTGTTCAAAAATACTATTTCAAATTAACCACAATTGTTCATGTTGTGATAAAGGTATCAGACGCTGTGAAAGTTTTACTCCTTAGATAAAACTCATATTATAATAAAACATATAAGTCATAAAAATTTTTATTTATTTCAGTAAAAACACAGGGGATTTTTTATTTCAATAACCGGTGTGGTTTATTTTTCTAACGTATTAAGTATAAGGGGATATGGGATATTTATCAAGGAAATACTAAGGAGCGGAATTACGTAACAACCACGCATAAATCTTAATAGACAAAAAGACGGAAGCCGATAAAAGAAGGTGATATTATATCCGCACAGTAGAGCGTGTTTTCCGCCATTCCCCTGTTTCACATTTGTCATTCCTGATAAACTTGTCCTCGTAAAAACAGGGAAGCTTTCGGGAATGACAGGCGGAACCACCGTAGATCATGCAAATCCAAAACGGATGTGTTTTTCCATAACCAGAAAGGCTACAAGGCATACGCATCAAGTTAAAGACGGCAACACGGACAAATGATCCCTGCTTAAGACATACAGGGACAGGGTTTGTCCGTGCTGCCCTGAAAACTGCTTACATACAATGAAAATTCCTATACAATTAAATTAATAAAAAAAATCCGTTACCTTATTTTACCTAATCGCGAGAGATGGATTGTCACCCTATCTTTTTCTTCCCGGTATGATCTTTCCCATAATAACCGCCTCCTTTGCACCGGTAGCACTGGGAATATTGTTAGCATTCCCGGAGATCGTCTCATTGGCCAGAATGGCAAAAGCGAGGGCCTCCCTGGCGCTGGGTGCAATACCGAACTTGTCGATGGTATGTATCTCAATCGATGGGCCAAGATAATGGGCCAGAATTTCTATCAAAGTAGCATTATAGCTTCCACCTCCCGAAAGGATTACTTCAGATAGATTATGGCGGGTTACAATCCATCGTTTGTAGCTATCCGCAATGGTACGCGCGGTAAAGGCTGTGACTGTTGTCAGGATGTCGCTCTCTTTTACACCAGAACAGAGGGCGTTTTTATAGAGTTCGTCTGCAAACTGTTTTCCAAACTCCTCCCGGCCTGTAGTTTTTGGCGGCGGTTTCAGGAAATAAGGATGAGCAAGGAGTGTAGTCAGAAGTGTATCATGAGTCCTGCCCTTTGCTGCAAGTATACCTCCTTCATCAAAATGAGATGTATTGTTCGTGATAAGCTCCACGATGCGATCCATAATCATATTGCCCGGACCCGTGTCAAAGGCAATAATATCCTCCGGAGTGCAATTGCGGGGGAGAAAGGTAACGTTGGCAATTCCTCCAATATTTTGCAAGGCACGTCCCCGTGTTTTATCCCCGAAGAGGACGAAATCTGCGTATGGCACGAGAGGCGCTCCTTGCCCATCAGCGGCCATATCTCTTGGGCGGAAGTCGGCTACGGTAGTAACACCTGTCTCCTGCGCGATAACAGAAGGCTCTCCGATTTGAAGTGTTGAACGAAGATATTGGGTAGTATACGGTATGGTATTGCACCCTGAAAACAGCTTTGTTGAAAAGTATTCACACCCCGCTCCATCGTTTCGCTTTCCCGGAGATATGGGCAAGTCTTGCTGTGTAACGGGATTTGGCAGGTGATAGATAGTTTGACCATGGGAACCGATGAGATCGACATCTGTGATAGAGATTTGCGCTTTGTTTGCAACAGATATTGCTGCTTCTGAGAAGAGTTTACCCAGGTAAAAATTGAGCTGGCAGATTTTATCAACCGTGCCGGTTTTAGGGTTGCAAACATCGAAGATGGCGGCACGCGTAGACTCGTGGTAAGGATAGGTCCCGAAGGCCAGGATATGTGTTTTTGTCTGTATGCCGTTTCCTGAGATTTCAACCAGACAGGCATCTATGCCATCTACTGATGTTCCGGACATAAGCCCAATAACCCTTTTAGGGTTTTTGTCTTTTAGCTGTAAAAGTTCCTGCATTGTTTGAACGTAGGTTGGGCTTCGTTTTTAACGAGACTCAGTACCTTAGTCTCAGGGGAAATGAATACATAGCACAAAGGATAGGCAGAATGAATAAGATATGATGGAGTGTGTATCCTGTTTTCACCCTGTCTATCCTGTCAAAAATAAAAATCTCTCTAAAATTTATACAGGCCTATGGTATAGAGTTTCATACCCCGGTTTAGTGATGCGGACTAGACTGACTTTTGTAGAGTTCCGCTTCACGGTCTGCATCTCCCAGCATTCCTTTTGAACGATATAATTCTTCAAGGACTTTATGTACCTCTACAAAGTTAGGCTCTACTTCGAGTGTCTTTTTGAGAGATGCCTCTGCTTTCTCAAAGTCACCCTTTTCTTTATATACCAGTCCTATCGTATAGTGGAGATTTGCCATATCAGGGCGTATTGTCAAAGCCTTTTGCCACACAGAGATCGCCTCATCCATTTTCCCCAATTTTGTATAGCCGACGCCAAGATTGTAATAGACCTCTATTTTTTGCGGATTAATCTCGATGGCTTTTGTCCATTCTGCAATAGCCTCATTGAATTGTGCCTTTTTTGCATAAAGAATACCCAGGTTATACCGCGCGTTTACAAGACCAGGATTTATGTCGATAGCCCTGAGAAAAGCCTTAACTGCATCTTCAGCTTGTCCTTTATGAACATACACAAGCCCTAACCCCTCGTATGCTTCTGCGTGATGCGGGCTCATGTCGACGGCCTTTTTAAAGACTGAAATGGCCTCATCGGATTTCCCTTTTTTATTCAAAATATTGCCCTGGCCGATAAGAGCCTCTATCATCGAAGGATTTGTTTCTAACGCCTTCTTGTATGAAGCAAGAGATTCATCGAGCATACCATTTTCCTCATACAGTAGACCCAGATTATAATGGCCCGTTGCGTCATTTGGATTGATTTCCAGCAGCTTTTTGTTTTTTTCAATCTCTTCATCCAGCCTCGCTTTTTTATGAACAGAAGGCGCTTCCCCTTCGAACTTGCCTGATGAAGCCTGTTCTGTGCCGGATTCTTGCTTACTGCAACCGAAATTACCGCAGGAGAGAAATAAAAACAGGAGGGCGGAAACTAAGAAAAAAACATTTCTTGTAACGTGTGCCATAAAAATCCTTTTCTTTAATAAAGATAATGTATAAGGTATACTAAACAGTAAAGATTTATTATATAGACAATTCGATATTCGTCAATCCGAAACTATGAATTATCAGACAAAACAATCTCAGATGCACAATCCTCATTTGATAAGGACTATGGGTTTTTTTGATGTAATTTGTCTTGGCATTAACGGTGTAGTAGGGGCTGGTATTTTTTTATTACCGGGACAACTCTTCAGCCTGGCAGGGACCGGCGCTCTATGGGTATTCCCCTTATGCGGGGCGCTTTGCTTCGTTATTGCCCTTTGTTTTGCAGAAATGGGAGGGATGTATACTGCAACCGGCGGGGCGTACCTTTATGCGAAGGATGCCTTTGGCCCATTTGTGGGGTTTTTGGTCGGCTCGGTAATGTGGTTCTCATCGATTATCGGATGGGCATCAGTTGCCAGCGGGTTTGGGCTTTATCTGAAATATTTTCTACCATCAGAGGTCAGGTGGTTGAGTAATGCAATTGTCATCATATTCCTGGCGGGATTGAGTATTATTAACTATTTTGGAGTGAAACCGGGGGCAAGGACAATTAATTTTTTCACCCTGGGGAAACTTCTCTCTTTATGTATCTTTATCAGCGTGGGTTTGTTTTTTATCAATGGACAAAATTTAGCTCCGCCTCATAATAGTGGACAATTTAGTGTAGCAGCCATTCTAGCCCTGTATGCCTATACTGGGTTTGAATTTGTAGTTGTGCCCGCTGGCGAGATGCAGCATCCGCAGAAACACATCCCCCGCGTTTTATTTCTTGTACTGACGATAGTCACTGTTTTATATGTTGTTATTCAGATCGTGGCCGCCGGCGCATTCCCCAGCCTTGCCACGTCTGACAAGCCATTGGCAGATGCTGCAAGATATTTTATGGGGGCAACAGGCGGGGTAATTATCGGGGCAGGAGCATTACTCTCTATTGGAGGCGTCAATGCCGGCATTGCCCTGACCAGCCCCCGCAGCCTTTATGCACTTTCAGCCGATGGATTTTTTCCGGAAATGTTTTCCAAAATACATCCCAGGTATCACACCCCTTATGTGGCTATTATTGTTACTACTGTTTTAACGCTAGTATTAACTCTGACAGGCAGTTTCAGATATCTCATTTCAGCAAGTGTTATGGTAAGTATTCTTCAATATATCCCAACCTGTTTGGCAGTCATTATCTTGAGAAAATACCGGCCTGAACGGGAAAGGAGCTACAGGATACCAGGCGGATATTGTGTTCCTGTTTTTGCATTAATGGTGTGCGGATGGTTAATATGCCACGTGGAACTGAAGGTAATAGCGGCTACCGCGCTAGCTATGGTCATATTATTGCCTTTTTATTTTAAGAAGTGGCTGTGGAGGGCTGTTTTAGCTTTTGTTCATAACGATAATGAGCGGAAAAAGTAAAGAGAAATTTGGGAAGATTGTAGAAACGCAAGATTTGGAGACGCAAGATTTTGTGTTTGTTGGTTGTAAAGACGCAAAATCTTGCGCCTCTCCTTTCATTTTCCTGCCCAATCCCGTAGGGATGTCATGATTATAGAAAAAAGCAAAAAAAGCCATTCAACCCCAAAGGGGTGACATAGGAAACCTGCGTTGAGATGTCATACATTTGGGATTTGATTGTACGGCGGCAGTGTTTTCTCCATCATCATTTCACCCCTTCGGGGTTGTTCATCATGGTTGTTCGCGGTCTATAATCATATCAGCCCTTCGGGCTTATATTATTGTGATTAACCAACGGAAGCGCAAGCGATTGGCGGTGTTAACCTACCCCTTAGTCCAGGACAATCGCGTCAAATGTAACCGGTAGGGCATTGCCTTATCTGCATTAAGCTAAAATTTGAAGTCTTGCAATACTATCCGGAAAGGGTGGCGCGGACAAACCCTGTCCCTGTATGTCTTGAACAGGAATGGGGTTCGTCCGCATATGCATCAAGCTAAAATGTGGAAACGGCGAAGAATAACAAACCACCCGTAATCCCCCTTGATTCCCCTTTTCTAAACTTATCCTTCTTCTCCCCTTTAAAAACTTGTCCTTACCCACATCTTTAAATACCACAAAGAACATGAAGCACATGAAGAATAGGAGAATTCCAAATCTCAATACAAACAAGGATTTCCTGATGTGGGGAGAGTCAAAGAATTTTGTTGATCCCAAAACACATCTCTTGGTCCCTCTCATTATTGAGACAGGATAAACAAGATAAAAATAATAATTTTGTTCATCCTGTCTCAATAAATTCTTTTTATGATCGATTCCTTCTCGAGAGGAAACAGCATACCCCTACCCCAATTGTAGAGACGCAAGATGTTGCGCCTCTCCAGGAGAATGAACCCACCCCTAACCCCTCCCAAGAGGGGAGTATAAAAGTCCCCTCTTGGGAGGGGATTGAGGGGTGGGTTGATACCATCACATACTTCGCTTCTCTTGTAATGCCTGCATTGCCAGATGATTCTTTCTGGAAATTCAATGTTACGGTTTTAGGTATTCTTCTCTCTCTGCTTTTTATCCATGCAATATCAGGAGAGATGCGGCATCTTGCGTCTCTACGTCCTTCTTTCTTCGTGTACTTCGTGGTTTACCTTGCTTCTGCCTTCGATCCCTACCCAACTTGTGGATAAGGATAAGCTTTTTTAAATGGTGATTAGAGGGGAACAGGGATACACGTTGTTCTTTTTCCAAGGAAATACCTCCTTTCTTATGGAACACTATTCTTAGCTTGATGCCTTTGGGGTTTGTCCTTCCCTGTCTGAATGCACACAGGGATAGGAAAAAGAAAAGCGCTGACAAACGAAGTTTGTCAGCGCCACCCAAAACGGGCTGAACAATTCCTATTCTGATACAATTGCCCTGAGGTTTTCTCTTATTCTCGATTTTGTGCCTTACTCTAAGCAGTTACCAGGGATGCCTCCCGGATTAATAAAATTTTTTCCTATGAAAATGTCTTATGCTAGTTATTCGTATACAATTCCTGTACCTCCTGGTCACTCAGGGCTCGCCGATAAAGGCGGACTTCATCGATAAGGCCGTTGAAATATCCTGTTTTATATCGTGAATAGCCCACTCTTATATCATCATAATAGGTCAATGGCACAATCGTATTTCCAGCCGGATGGGTATCGGTATCAACCAACTGCCCGTTTACATACAGATGCTGCTTCCCGGTAGCCATGTTGTAGGTACAGACAACATGATACCAGGTATTCACTGAGTTGACTAAATTCTCCTTCACGGTTTTCGTTGTTTTATTTCCACTCCCATCCATGGTTACCAGTGCATATCTCAAGGTATCAGGACTACCAGGACTGAACCTCACATCAAACCCTTCCCGGAGCTGCGGGTCAGAACTCCATCTTAGCGCGCTGAATATGGCATCGGCACGGCTTGTATCATTGGCGTTTTTCCTGAACCATGCACTCAGGGAAATCTCATCATGATTCATGCGGGGCGCTGATACAGAATCATTAACCCCATCGAAGCTTAACCCGTTACCGCTTTTTCCTGCTGTCCATACAGCACCCTGTATTTCACCATGATTGTCGTTGCCCGAAGCATCATGGGCAATCGTTCCTGTCCCTTCATCAAGGGTATAGTGCATTTGCATGCCTGAGGTAACGGCATGGTATATGCCTTGTACTTCCTTGTCACTCAAGGCTCGCCGGTAAAGACGGACGTCATCGATGATACCGTTAAAATATCCTGTCCCGTATTTTGAATATCCTATATTCATCTCGGAATAAGATAACGGTACGGCTGTGTTCCCTGCCGGATGTATTTTCGTATCAACGAGTTGACTATTGATATATAATTTCTGTTCACCTGTCGTTTTATTATAGGCGCCTGCAACATGGTGCCAGCTACCAACTGAATTGAGCGCTTTTGCCTGGGCTTCCTTTGTTGTTCTCACTCCGCTTGTATCCTGTGTTGTGAGGACAAATCTCAAGGTATCAGGAGCGCTGGGGATAAAGCGCACATCAAACCCCTCCCGAAGTTGCGGATCAGCATTCCATCTTGCCCCGCCGAATATGGCATCGGTATTCGTTGTATCATTGACATTTTTATAAAACCATGCGCAGACGGATAGCTCTTCATTATTTATCAGAGGGATAGATACAGAGTCATCAATCCCGTTAAAACTGAGCCCGCCTTCCTCTCTCCCTGTTGTCCATGTGGCGCCTTCGATTATGCCATTATTACCATTGCCCGAGGAGTCTGTAACCATCGTTCCACCGCCCTCATTGCAGGTATAGCGAACCTGCAGATCGGAGGGTATTTTTGTTACAAAGAGTATCTTTGTTATAAAGGCTTCCGATCCAATGAGATCTGCATCAACAGCATTGACTATGGGAAAGTCATACAAACTTGTCCCTCCAGTAATATAAATATTCCCAACGGTATCAACTGCTATCCCAGAAACTATTTCACCACTGTCGGGATAATAACCCTTACTGCCGCCAAAATACGTAGAAAAGATAAGGCTCGTGCCGTCTGCGTTCATCTTTGTTACAAAGATACTAGCAAATCCAGTGAGGCTGTCATCAAAGGCATTAACTGTTGGAAAGTCACCCGAGCGTACTTCCCCGGTAATATAAACATTCCCACTGGCATCAATCGTCATTCCACCACCAAATTCATCACCACTACCGCCCAGATAGGTGGAATAGATAAGGCTCGTACCGGATGCATTTATCTTTGCAACAAAGACATCTTCGCCTCCATTGTAACTTTCATCAAAGGCATTGAATGTTGGAAAGTAAGACGAATAGGTATCCCCCATAACATAAACATTCCTGGAGGCATCAACCGCTATGTTAGAACCTCCATCCCAACCATCACTACCACCCAGATAGGTAGAAAAGATAAGGCTCGTGCCGTCTGCGTTCATCTTTGTTATAAAGACATCGCCTTCTTTATTGCCCTTCTTATCAAGGGCATTGGCTGTTGGAAAGTCAAACGAATCTGTACGTCCGGTAACATAAACATTACCGGCGGTATCAACTGCTATTCCACGACCGAGATCGCGACCACTACCACCCAGATAGGTGGAATATTCGAGGACAGGGTCAATAACAAGGGGATATCGTTTGTCATACGATGCAACCTGGAAAGCGTATATAAAGTGTTTTGAGTTTCGGGCTTCGTGTTTCAGGCCTCGAACGTTAGACCCTGACCGTGAAACCTTAAACGCCCCTTTTCTCTCCACCCTCTTTCCCTCTATCTCCTGATACACGTAAGGTCTCTTCTGAATGAGCTTACCGTCTTTCAGTGCTATCTCCAGATCGCCTTCCTCTGTTACTTTCAAGTCCTCTATGCCCTGATAAGAAAGCTGTACCCGTGATGGATTTGCACCCGGTTTGACGATGATGTCGTATTCCAGTTGACGGTTATTCCCGTAAAATCTCATATCGATATCCTGGTAAATATCTTTATAGAGGATTGCCTGATAGGTGGAAATATTTGTTTTCCAGTCTTCTGAGTTTTTACCAATAAAATAATTGACCTTTGCCTCTTGTAGCCCTTCGGGGATGATTAGAGGGTCTTTATTGGCGCCCAGGGGAATGAGTTTGATAGTTTCTGGTTGGGTGGCATGGACAAACTGGTTTGTCCGTGTTTCTCTTTGGGGGTTGTGAGGACTATTATCTTTCGTAATCCCCCTGTGTCCCCCTTTAGAAAAGGGGAATTTGGTGAATGGATGAGAAGGGAGAGATTCGGTAGACGGAGGAGAATTGGTGAATTTATAAAAAAGGGAAAATTGAGTGGATTCATGAGAAAGGGGAGATTGGGATGCCGGAGTGAGGGAAAGATGTACCCCTTCTGATGTAAAGGATGTTGTATGTCCGATGCTTCTTTCATAGAACCGTACCTTTTCATCTGCCTGACCATCATTTTGGATGAAATACAGGGGTAGTTTACCATAGTTCTCCTCTACCTTTGCCTTCACGGCTTCATCCACTCCTTGTGAAGTTGCAGTATCATTATATCTTCCTGATTGATCCTATACCGGCTTTTCTGACTGCACCGGTTGACCATATGCAGTCATAGAGTTGTTTAGTACACCGGATAAAAGAAACAACATGGACATCAACCAGCAACTATATATCCTCACCTGCCTGTTCATTTCCAACCCCTCCTCTTTAAAGCCATAGCACAAGAGATGTGGAACTCCTGTTCCAAACTCCTGATACCCCCTGAGGCTAATTTTTTCCTGATTATTCAAAATACGGTGCAAGACAGAGGTAGGGACGAACCTCATATGCATCAAGCTAACATGTGGAAACGGTGGAGAATAACAAACCACCCGTAATCCCCCTTTAAAAAAGAGGGAAATCCCTCATCCCTCCATTTTCTAGCTTATCCTTACCCACATCTTTAGAATACCATGAAGAGGTGTCTTGCCGGGGGCGTTTCTCTGGAAATTTTTATTCTCTGTAAGCTTATTCCTGGGTGGCACAGACAAACTCTGTTTGTCAGTGTGGTATATTCCCTATCCACGGGTGTATTCGAACAACACGGACAAACCGTGTCCCCGTTCAAGGCGTACGGGGACACGGTTTGTCTGTGCCACCCTCTTTAGTCTTATCGCAATACTTAAATTAGTAGCTTGTTCCCAAACTTTGTATGGGTACACAATTGCCCGGAAACTCTGTTTCGAGAGTCCTCGGATAGCCTTTAGCTTGATGCATATGGAGGCGAACCTTGTGTTCGCCTACCCTTTGTGCAAATTCAAAACCTGTGTATTTTCCCATGACCAGGGAGAGCACAAGATTTGCCTTCTGCAAGGCTGAAGCCTTGCCCTACACTGACTCCGTTTTTTCATTATGATTCATATAACTTCTGGAAACAAAAAAAGCCTTACTGCCCAAATATTCAAGAAGAATATCTTCGGTAGTAAGGCCATCTTGTTTCTATCGTGTCAATTATAAATGTAAGCGTCTGTTACTTATACTGACACTGTTCACTATTACAAGACCCTTTCCTTTGCGCCCCCTCATCGCTGAAGGTTTACCTTTATCGCAATGCCTATAATATAGCAACAAAAACGATACTTTGTGAAACGTATAATGTTTTAACACTATACTCAGAAGGGAATTGTTTTTCAAGGAGAATACATAGAGGCTGTCTGAGAATAGATATTTTAGCAAATTTTCGTGTCATAAGTCCTTGAATGTTAATACCCGATTTTTTGCATTGTGCATTTTTGGACAACCTGTTTAGGTTTGCTTTCCGCAAGGCTAAAGCCTTGCCCTACGCCGGCGCCGTCTTTTCTCAGATAGTATGATTATTTTCTTTCCTTAAGACTAAGGTGATACTGATGACATTTGCATGTTCATCAAATATCTTTGTCATTCTAACGTTTACATGCGAAGCGTTTTGAATGCCCGGAGGCAATATTTGAAAATCAGTTATTTTTTCTCCTGCACCCATGACCGTATCAAGAGGTATCGACAAGTTCTTATTGGATAAATATGCTGCTAGGTCCTTGTCTTTCATATCCGCCTCATGGATATTCAAAAGCTCTTGAGCCTTCGGATTGATATTCTTAATTTTCCACTGTTTGTCTGCAACGATTACCCCTTCTGTCAGATCGGATAGAATGGAGTCCAATACCGGCATTTCATCACGTGGGGGAGTTATATGTCTCATCCGTAACAGTGACTTTACTCTGGCAAGTAATTCTGCTTTGTTGAACGGTTTGCTGATAAAATCATCAGCTCCTGCCTCAATCCCTTGTATCCTGTCATCCGTTTCATGCAGGGCTGTAATCATTATGATTGGTATATTTTTTGTCTTCCTGTCTTCGCGCAATTTATGGCATACTTCATACCCTGTAAGCTTTGGCATCATAACATCCAGCAGTATTAAGTCCGGATTTTCTGTTTTTGCTTTTTCCAATGCCTCCTCGCCGTCGTATGCCTCGATCACATCATATTCGAATGCGGTCAAAATCACCCGTAATAACTTCACATTTTGTTTAATGTCATCTGCTACTAATATCTTAGGCTTATTCATGTCTTTCTCAGCTCTTTTTTATATATTTTTCAACCGTGAGCGGCAATTCTTGTGTATTGATGGGTTTACTAATATAAGCATCGCAGCCACAGCTTAAGATTTTTTTCTCATCTCCCTTCATAGCATAAGCAGTTACGGCAACAATCGGGATATCTTTTGTGGTTATATCTGCTTTGATTTGTTTCACAAGGGTAATACCATCGATTCCCGGAAGTTGGATATCCATGAGAATGATATCCGGCTTTTGATTTTTTAATATACTCAATGCTTCTTCACCTGTAGTTGCTTCGATCACATTATATCCTTTTGCTTTGAGTATTACCCGCATCAGTTTTCTGTTTTTTTCGTTATCTTCAACAACCATTACATTTTTATCGGACATATGCTTTTCCTTATAATGAAAGAGAATCAAGGATCATTCTTTTTGGCATGTGATTGTTCTATCTTCTTAACTGCCGAAAGAAGGTCTTCCTTGGTATGGTTTCCCTTTTGCACAATGGCTAAAATATTGCCATTTAATATATTTTTATCTTCCGGAGTGACATCTTTTGCAGAACAAATAATAATAGGAATTCCCCTGGCCGTTGGATGAGTCCTTAATTTCTCAACTACATCAAAACCGCTGATATCAGGCATTATTAAGTCGAGGATAATAAGATCCGGGTTGCTATTTATTGCGAGATTGATTCCTGCATTACCGCTATATGCCTTAATTACATCGAAGCCTGCGTCTTCGAGAAGGGCACTCAGGTATTTAACCGCCTTTTCATCATCATCTACAACTAATATTTTCATGGGTCTGTCCTTGTCCTTTTCAGCCGACAGGCAGGCACGTACCGTATGAAGGAGCCTCTTCCTATCGATAGGTTTTATTAAATATTCAGCAGCGCCGAGGCTATATCCCAGTTCTTTGTTATCTACAATCGACACAATAATTACCGGAATATGCGCCGTATCCTGAGAATTCTTTAACTGGGAAAGGACATCCCATCCATCTATTTTTGGCAACATAACATCGAGGGTAATTAAAAACGGACGGCACTCTTTCACCTTTTTGATAGCATCTTCACCGTCGATAGCAACAATTACCCGATAGCCTGCATTCTCCAAATGCATGGTAAGAAGGTCTGCGGCCATACGGTCATCTTCAACGACTAAAATCGTCTTTGCCGATTTTTCTTTGCGTTGCTCTCCATGTCGCGGTTTTACCTCAGTCTCTTTTGGTTTGGGTAGTTTGTGTTGCGCTTTCAGGGGTAATGAGAAAGAAAACGTACTTCCCTTTCCGTATTCGCTCTCAAACCAGATAGTTCCCCCATGCATGCCTACAATCCTTTTGGTTAAGGCTAACCCCAATCCGGTTCCTTCGTATTTTCGCGAAAAAGAGCTGTCGGCCTGCCAGAATTCTTTAAATACTTTTTCCTTCTCTTCAGGCCTCATTCCAATTCCTGTGTCTGTCACTGAAACCTGCAACTCGTTGTCTACTATGCGAACATCTGTCGTTACACAGCCGTTTTGCGGTGTAAACTTTATAGCATTCGATAAGAGATTATACAAGATTTGTTTAAATTTTACCCGGTCGGCTTCTATAGCATTTACCTCCGGCTGTATGATAGTCTTCATCTGAAGTTTCTTTTTACCCGCAAGCCCTTTTAAGACCGTATCTACATCGCTGATTGCTTCAGGTATCAGAAAAACCTCGTATTGAAGCACCATTTTACCTGCCTCGATCTTGGATAGATCCAGTATGTCATTAATCATTTGCAAGAGATGTTGGCCGCTGCTATGGATATCTTTGATGAATTCCGTCTGTTCTTCATTGAGTTCTCCGACTATCTTATCCCGCAATACCTCTGCAAAACCGATTATGGCATTCAGGGGGGTGCGGAGTTCATGAGACATATTAGCCAGAAACTCTGATTTTAATTTATTAGCCCGTTCCAATTCTATATTGGCTTTTTGTAAATGGGCTGTCTTTTCGGCAATCCTTTGTTCCAGCATTGCATAGGAAGATTGCAGCCTGGTAGACATGTCATTAAATGCCATGGCGAGTTGTCCGACTTCGTCTTTGGATGATATAGCTACCTGCGCTGAGGGATTGCCTGTTTTTGTAATAAAGGTAACCGTTGATGTCAACCTCTCAATCGGTTCCATGAATTTTTTCGTCGTCAGAAAGATAATAGCAACGATCAATAAGACACTGGTAGACGCAATAGTAATAAAAAAGATAAGCTCGGCCGCAAAACGTTGCTCGGCAATTTCCTTGGGGACAATAACACTAATTGCTCCCCTTGTTTCTCCGACTTTATAATCATACCCTGTATCATAATTTTCTTGTATAAACTCCGGCGCTTGTTCTTTTGGTCCATGGCAAAGCAAACATTCCTCTTTTACCGGCAAGGCATACACGTAACGTTCAACACTTTTCCCATCCATGACATCATCTGCCCAGTATTCTAAAAGCCTGGGGTTATCCTCCATTTCCCGGAGGATTTTCTCCTCAAAGGTGTCTGGCCTATTCTCTTTCTTCCGGAACCTCAGGCTTGTTTGCTTGATGAGATAACCTGTTCTTTCGGCAAATTTCTTACTAATAGCATTAGTCGCAACAGCAGGAATGAAATGTTTTGTTTGTTCATTGATTTCGACTTCCGACATCTTCAAAGCGGAAGCAAGATAATTCCTGGTAACTTCCAGTTCAACAGCAAGCATCTTAGCCCTTTCCCTGAATTCATTAATAAATTCACGATGCGTCCGTTTATAAATGAGAAAAGCAATTGCACCGTTCAACATAACGAGCAATACGGCCAGGAGGATAACAAGTTTGTGTCTGATCTTCATGATTCTTTTTTTACGGTAATTGCTCCTAAAGGGCAACATTTTTCAAAATCTGGTTTAACATCCCATGTCGTTGCTTTTTCAGCAATAATCTTTGCCTTATCATCAATGATATCCATAGCGCCCTGAGAGTTCAGAACACAAATTCCACATCCTACGCATTGCCTTTGGTCCACACTCACAGCAAGGGATTCATTCTCTTTTTTTATATTTGCCTGATCAAGGTAGTGGATATCTTTTTGATCAGGAACGATAGCGGAGTGCGTCCGGGAATATTTCTTTATCTGCTGCCGGCCTGTTCTGTCACGGCGGAATATTGATCGCCCGCATTGTTCGCAGGTATGCAGTTCCTGTAATTTTTCCAGATAGTCCATCACGGTTTGAACCACCGTGGCATGACTCCACGTCAGAGGAGAAACCGAGACGGGTGCGCCGGTAAATGGATTTATTTGCTCTGCCAGCACACCGGAAGGCAAAGCGCGAGATACTGCCCAGCGTAAGTAGTTTGTTACCTTTTCAAGCTCTTCTATAGATTTTGCTGCAGCTATATAGTACTGTGCCATCCACATGGTGCAGATTATCCACGGGTTTCCCGGAATTCCACTGTCGCTAGCAACACGCTGATAGGAATCTTGTTCATATCGGGCAATTCCTCCTATTTTCGTCTTCACCCATAAGGTCTCTTCGATTGCTTTCATGGTATTTTGTACCTTGCTATCATCCGGATCATAGACTCCAAAGGCGAACATCCCATACAAACTGGCGTCAATGGTTGCATCGATTTCATATCCACCTTCTTTTTTAGGATAAATCATTCGTAAAAATCTTTTATGTTGCTCGCTATAGAGATGTTGATCTATTGCTGTTTTAATTTGTGCCGCTGTCTGGCGGTATATTGTAGACTTTCCGGTATGATAAAATATATCAGAAAGGTTGGCTGCAGCCATCAAGCCACCATATACCGTAGCAGCAGTAAATGATAATATACCGCGTCTCTCTTCCCATAAATCATAGGAAGGAAGAGGCAATCCTGTTTGTTCATCCCGGTAACTTACCAGAAAATCTGCCGCCTTTTCGATCAATGAGTGATATAGAGGGCGGATTACGTCAATCTTCCGGTACATATCATAATATTGCCAGATTACCCAGAGAACCAATGCTGTTTCATCTTCCTGGATTGGGACGTGAATTTCTTCCCCTTTTACCCATGGATGCCAGGAACTGCCAAAGGAACCGTCGGGATTGTATTTATGCAATAAAAATCCATTTTCAATCAAAACACTTGCACAGAAATTGTAAGGGGTAATTACGTGAGCGCAAAAATCAAAAAACTTCCGGCACAGCGTCGTATATCCTGCCTTCAGCATTGCATAGGTTACCAATGCGCCATCACGGGGCCACATGTAACTATAGGTATCTTTTGCGTACTGTCTGATATCAGAGTCATTTGCAGCAATAATAGCGCCCCCGTTATCGATCTGCGTTGCCACAACAAGCAAACTTCTCTTGAAGAGGTCTACAATATCCTGTGGTAAGTTTCCAAAATTAAATTCCTCTTTATTCACCCAGTGATGCCAGTAGCTTGCTGTTCTATCGATGATTTTTTGGGGTTTTTCACTCAAAAGAATATCATTCAGGCCATCCACCTCATGATACGTATTGCCAACAGCAATCCAATAGTACGCAACAGACTCCTTGTGAGGAGGAATTTCCAGAGAAACGCCGATAGTCGAGTCTACAGAGCCTTGTGCGATAGGATTTCCACCCAGGATTCCATCTTCTGCGTCTCTCCATGTCCCTTCTGCCCCATGATGTCTCTTAATTCCAATGGCATGTTCGCGAACGCCCCAAACATCTCCTGCAGAACAGTTTATTAAGAAGTATCGGGAACCCTTATAATGGATGAGACAATTGAGTTTCGCATCATAAAATACGGTGTCACCGACCTCGTTCTCCATGACGCTCAGGTCTTGATGAAAAAACAGACGGACCTCTCTTCTCTCATCTCTCAGATTTCTCACCGTTACCTTACGCATATAGATATTCTTTTCAAAATCCACAACATCATTACAAACTAATTGAAGACCTAACTTTTCCTGAAAAGCCCGCACAGAAGTTACCAGGGTTTCTTTTACATATCCCAATGCGAGTCTCCAGTCACGTGCATTTACCCATGAAAATCCTTCCCGGGTCCATACACCAAATCGGCTTGGGTTTCCCATGGCGTGATTCTCCTTTCCTACATGCGGGTAATAGAGATCGCGAATGGTGTAATCTGCATCAAAGGTAACCAGCAATGAACCATTACCGACAGGGATATCTCGGGGCACTTCTGTTTTTCCTTCATAAAGAAAGTTTTTTAATGTATAGGAGTTTCAAAGTTTTTCATGATGCTGTTAACCCACCCCTAACCCCTCCCAGGAGGGGAATAAATTTGTCCTCGACGCAGATCGGGGAAAGTCCCCTCTCGGGAGAGGATTGAGGAGTGGGTGAAAAGCCGTTGGGTTTTGTCTTTTAAAATCCAACCTAATGTAATAACGTCCGGGTTTCATCCTTTAAATACTATAAATACCTGTAATACGAAACTATGGCTGGTTATCCCTTGATGACACATAACGGCTTTAGCTGAGCAACTTTTCTGCTAATGCCGGCATGTTCTACAACATTCACGACTTCGGCAACATCCTTGTAAGCCTCTGATAATTCTTCGTCCAGAGTCGCACGGCTGTCGGCGCGCACAAGAATTCCTTTTTCTTTCAATTCCTGTGCGATACTTCTGCCTTTTGCTGTCTTTATTGCCTGATTTCTGCTCATTACCCTTCCTGCGCCATGACAGGTGCTGCCAAAGGTGTCTGTATAAGCATTCTCAGTGCCCACCAATACATAGGAATAACGACCCATATCTCCCGGTATCAAAACGGGCTGGCCGGTTATCGCATATGCATCCGGAATATCAGGATGATACGGGGGAAATGAGCGGGTTGCCCCTTTCCGGTGCACACATACCCGTTTCTTTTGGCCGTCTACCATGTGTTCTTCAAACTTGGCAATATTGTGGCACACATCGTAAAGCAAAGATAATTGAGCATCTTTAGGACTTATGTTTAATGTTCTTTCAAAGGATTCCCTCACCCAGTGGGTAATCATCTGCCGGTTGGCAAAGGCGTAATTGGCAGCACAGGCCATTGCTGAGAGATACTCTTGCCCTTGCGGTGATTTAATGGGAGCGCAGCAAAGCTGGCGGTCAGGCAATTCTATATGGTATTCCCTCGACGCATCAATCATGACCCGTATAAAATCATCGCATATCTGATAACCCAATCCTCTCGAGCCCGTGTGTACCACGATGGTAACCCTGTCTTTTTCAAGTCCTAATACATGGGCAATCTTCTCGTTATATATTTCTGATACATAGCCAACTTCAACGAAATGATTCCCTGAGCCAAGGGTGCCTAGCTGTGCCCGGCCGCGTTCCAGGGCGCGATTTGAAACAAACTCTGGGTTTGCTCCTGCAATACATCCATTTTCCTCAATATAAGCTAAGTCTTCTTTTGCGCCGTAACCCTGGGAAACCGCCCATCGGGCGCCATTTTTGAGCACATTTTTTTCTTCCTGCAGAGAAAGTCTTATATCCTTGCGATGCGACCCCACACCCGATGGAATATTGATAAATAAGGCATTCACCAGTGATTCCAGTTTATTGATAATCTCTACCCGATACAGCCCTGTCTTCAGTAACCGTACACCGCAGTTAATATCATATCCTACACCACCGGGAGAGACAACACCCGTATCTATATCGAATGCGGCCACGCCGCCAATGGGAAATCCATATCCCCAATGAATATCCGGCATTCCCAGTGAATGCAGCAGTATTCCGGGAAGATGGGAAACATTTATTACTTGCTGCAAACTCTCATCTTTCCGGATTTCCTCCAGCATGTTTTCGTCAGCATATACAACTCCATCTACCTGCATCTTGCCTTCTTTTGGTATACGCCACCGGTAAGAATCTATCTTCTCAATCTTATATTTCATATCTTCCATAAAAACACGTTATCCTTGAAAAGAGCATATTATAAGTCAAAAATAACCCGCGCTTTCCATTGATGATCTTCCCGGGTTATTGACAGACCATGATAGGTAACGGCCTTGATTTCCGTATTAATTACATGTTTATTCCCGATGAACGCCTCTCCGTGTATCGTTGCCTGCAGTTGATTATCTCTCATATCCGTGATACAAAAATTTTTAAACAACAGGGTTTTTACATCATGCAGGTATAGCAATTCAGTGAGCCAATTGACAAGTAATTGTTCTTTGTCTATTCCGGAGACTTCCAGGTTATATTCAATGGTATTGTCTACCCTGGATAAGTCTGTGATAATATCAAACATCGCAAATGCTGCATTCGTGAATAGTTCCGGTAACGTAGATCCAAAGACATCAATTCCAAGGTCTGCAGTGTGGTCTATCAAAATATATTTAAGCATTTTTTTAGCTTACGGCATAACAAAATCATGTTCAGGATGTCTGATAGTAAGCACCGGACATGGGGCTTTGCGTACCACTTTTTCTGCCACGCTACCCATAATTGCATGAGACAAGCCTGTCCTGCCATGCGTACCAAGCACGATCAGGTCAATCATATATTCCCTTGATGCTTTAATAATCTCCATAAACGGGACTCCCTGTACAACAATAGCCTCAATTGCTATCTTACCCTTTGTATCCTCTTTTACGCACTTGAGCAATTGCTCCTTTAGCTTATCAAAGGTAGCTTTATCGAAAACATCAACGCTATATAATTCCGGTTCATTCATATCATAGACACGGATATCGAACACATGTATCAGGTAAAGCTTTGCCCCGTATTTTTCTGCAAATTCAATAGCATAACTGAGCGCTTTTTCTGAATAGATTGAGTAATCTATCGGACAAAGGATATTTTTTATCTGTATCATTCATCTCCCTCCTTATTCTTACTTCGGAATCAGTACAGTGCCTATGGCATCATCAACCTTTTGAATGTAAACACATCGTATTTTATCGCGTATTTCCTTATCGATTTCTTCAAAATCTTCCTTATTCTTTAAGGGGAGCATAATCACCGTAACCCCTGCCCTTATTGCTGCGAGTACCTTTTCCTTTACTCCGCCCACCGGTAAAACAGTCCCTGTCAGGGTAATTTCTCCTGAGAGTGCTACTTCTCTCCTTGCATATCTGCCGGTAAGAAGTGAGATAAGCGCCATGCATATGGTGATACCGGCAGAAGGGCCATCTTTCGGTATGGCGCCAGCGGGGATATGGATGTGGATTTCAGAATTATCGTAGAAATTCTCATCAATACCAATTCGTTTTGCATTACTCCGCACATAACTGAGTGCAGCGATAGCTGACTCCTGCATGACATCACCCAATTGTCCGGTAAGGGTCAATTCTTTTTCCCCCTTCATTCGGGATGCCTCTACGAAAATAATATCCCCGCCTGTTTCCGTCCAGGCCAGGCCAGTAACTACCCCGATCCTGTCTTCTTCATCCGTTACCTGATAGAAAAACTTCCTTGGTCCGAGGAATTTTTCTGCGCTTTCCGGAGTTACCTCCTTTGTGATCTGTTCTCCGGCAGCGATCTCTTTGGCAACTTTCCGGCAGATTGAGGCAATTTCCCGTTCAAGGTTTCTCAGTCCTGCTTCCCTCGTATACTCACGGATAATCTTACAAATGGCCTGGTCTTTGAATACGATGGGATGATTTTCTAATCCGTTTTCTTTCACTTGCTTTGGAATAAGGAATTGTTGCGCTATTTTTAACTTCTCTTCTTCGCTGTATCCGGGCAGATAGATAACTTCCATCCTGTCTCTTAATGCAGTATGAACCGTGTCAAGAATATTGGCCGTCGTGATAAACAATACACGGGAGAGATCAAAAGAAACATCCAGGTAGTGATCTACAAAATTAGAGTTTTGTTCAGGATCCAATACTTCCAATAAAGCGGAGGCAGGATCTCCCCTGAAATCTGCGCCAACTTTATCAATCTCATCAAGCATAAATACGGGATTGCTGTATCCCGCACGGCAGATTTCCTGCATGATCCTTCCGGGGAGCGCGCCCACATAGGTACGCCTGTGCCCCCGGATCTCAGCTTCATCACGGATACCTCCCAAAGATATTCTGACAAACTTCCGGCCAAGGGCGCGCGCAATCGATTTCCCGAGCGATGTCTTTCCTGTTCCCGGAGGGCCACAAAAACAGAGGATGGGACCTTTGAGCTTTTCCTTTAATTTATGTACCGCCAGGAATTCCAGAATGCGTTCTTTTACCTTTTCAAGGCCATAATGGTCTTCATTGAGAATTTTTGCTGCCTGAAGGATGTCCAGATTATCAGTGGTCTTTTTGTTCCAGGGAATAGTAATGAGATAATCCAGATATGTTCGGGAAACCGGATACTCAGCCGATGCAGGATTAATATCCCTTAATCTTTCCAATTCCTTAATGGCCACTTCTTCTACCTCCCCGGGCATCTTTGCCTCTTTAATCTTTTCCTCAAATTTATTGATTTCTTCCCTGCGGGGGTCTTCCTGCCCTAGCTCCTTTTGGATAGCCTTGAGCTGCTCCCTTAAGAAGTATTCCCGCTCTATCTTTGACATTTCTTTGGCAACTTCTTCATCAATCTTTCCCCGAACTCCTTTGAGATGTATTTCCTTGTTCAGGTAATGGAATACGATCCTCAGCCGTTTCTGGGGATCGGTTATCTCCAGCAGTTTTTGCTTTTCGTCAACGGGCAATTCCAGGTAGATGGCTACCAGGTCTGCCAATACAGAGGGATTATAAATATCATCGATTTTGGAAATAATATCTTTCGGTAAGGTTTTTCCCAGCATGGTGCTCAATTTGAAAAGCGTTTTTATACTCTGCATGAGTACATCGACCGTTTCAGACCTCTCAGTAAATTCACGAATCTCTTCCACACGCGCCCTGTAATACGGTTCTGTTTGTATATACTCGATAACCTTAATCCGTACTATGCCTTCTATAAGGGTAGTAACGCTATCCGGACCAGACTCTAATACCCGAACAACCTTTGCAGCTGTTCCCATATCATAAAGGTCATTGGGTTTTGGCGCATTACCATGGTACCTCAGTGTTATAAAACCAATAAGCTCATTTTTAGAAAGGGATTCGTTTACGATCTTTACCAATTCTTCTCCGGTTAAGGACAGGGGAAGAACCAAATGCGGGAAGAGTACGTCGCCTTTCAGAGGGATGATAGTAAGAGTTTCCGGAAGCGTGATATCCCCCCGTTTATAAAAAGAAAATGTTGCTTTTTCCATAGAGTAATCGCAGGCACTCAAAATACTGTTGGATCATAGGAGGGACGAACCCTGGGTGCGTCCACCCTTTGTGCAAATCCTAAAACCTCTCCGCTTTTCCCTAACCCGGCAGAACACAAGATTCTCCCCTACCCCGATTTGTGCCTCCTTTTGAGTAATTACGAGTAATCTTTTAAGCGCTTTTTTTCGTTCTTTTCGCAGTATAGAGTGCATTGCTTGCCTGCTCAATTAAATCGGTAATGCTTTTTGTCTTCGGGGTAATAGTGCTCATTCCTACGGTTACGGTAAAAGAAATAGTGATATTTTTTTCTTCATCTTTTATAGGGCATTTCTCAATCTCTTTCACGAGTGAAACAGACATGCTATCTAATTCCTCCTTAGTAACCTCCGGCAAAAGAATCAAAAACTCATCGTCTCCAAACCGGGAAACTACATCAGATGAACTAAGATTTTTCTGGAGACATTTGGCGATATCAGTAAGGATACGATTTCCAAGAAAATATCCGTATCTGGTATTAATATATTCAAGATGATCGATATCCATGAGAAGGCATGATAAGGGTTTATTTTGTGCTCGCGCGCGATTAAACTCATTTTGTAAGATTACGAGTGAATATCGTTTGTTATAAACGTTCGTTAAGCTATCCCGTACGGCATGGTGATTAACCATATCGTTTAATTGATGTATTCTGGTATTTAACATTTGTAAATTCTTATCATGTGTTTTTCTTTCATCAATATTAATCAAAATGCCATGATAATGAGTTATATTGCCCCATTCATTTTTCATCGTGTTCAGGTAATCGGAAACCCAAACGTAGGTTCCATCTTTTTTTAATAAGCGATACTCTACGGTTGCCTCACTTCCTTTCTGTAACAGGTGTATCTGCTTTGATACTTTTTCTTTATCATCGGGATGTACCTGATGGAACAGGAAGTTTCGTGTTCTATAAATTTCATCCGGCTTATATCCTATAAATTTTTCTATCCCATTACTGATATATTTTACAGAACCATTGAACATGGAGACGTATACTACTTCTGGAACAACATTCATAATCTCATGCAATAAGCTTTCAGAAACGATATCCGGTTTTTCCTCGATTGGTGGGTTCTGTTCCTCATTTTTCGTGAGAAACTGTAACGTGCAGAAAAAAGCAAGGACCACCAGGCCGAAGGTAATTCCCTCCAATCTAAAAATACTTACTATAGCACAATTCAGAGCAACGATAACACCAAGAGCACAATACTTATATTTATTGATATATGCCTTAACTATCGTTCTATTTCCCATTGGATTTGTGTAGCTCCTCTAAGAGTTTTTTCAACTCCTCCCCTTCAATAACCTCTTGTTCCATAAGTTTTTTTGCCATACCCTGCAATATTTCCTTTTTTCCTGTCAAGAGGTCCTTTACACGATGAAACGAATCATCAATAATTTTCTTAATTTCCAGATCTATTTCCCGTGCTGTTTCTTCGCTATATTCTTTACTAGAAGTAAATCCTCCATTCAGAAAGAGCGGCCTATTGCCCTGCTCAAACGTTATTAAACCCATCTTATCACTCATTCCGTACTCCTTAACCATTAATTTGGCAATATCGGTAGCTTTAACCAAATCATTTTGAGCGCCGGTTGATATTTCATGGAAGATAATTTCTTCTGCAACCCTTCCGCCAAGCAAGATAGCTATGCGGTCAAGGAGTTCTGCCCTTGTCATCAAATACCGGTCTTCTGTAGGTTTTTGTATAGTATATCCGAGAGCGCCAATACCGCGGGGAATCATCGATATCTTCCGAACGGGGTCTGCATGCGGTACAGAGCAGGCAACCAATGCATGTCCTGATTCGTGGTGAGCAACAATCTCTTTCTCTTTTGTGTTCATCAGCCGCTTCTTTTTTTCAAGACCTGTCATGATACGGTCAATTGCCTCCTCAAATTCTGGCATACCAACAGCCTTCTTATTTCTTCTTGCTGCAAGCAAGGCTGCCTCGTTAACGAGGTTGGCAAGGTCTGCGCCAACGAATCCCGGCGTCATGGCTGCAACGGAATGCAGATTAATATCTTTTTCGAGTTTTACCTCTTTCGCATGCACCTTTAGTATTGCTTCCCGACCGTGCAGGTCAGGACGGTCAACAACCACCTGGCGATCAAACCTGCCAGGTCTCAGGAGGGCACTATCCAGCATTTCCGGACGATTGGTGGAACCCATAATAATCACGCCTTTGTTTGAATCAAATCCGTCCATTTCCACCAGTAATTGATTTAACGTCTGTTCCCGTTCATCGTGTCCGCCCATAGGGTTTGTTCCCCGTGATTTGCCCAGGGCATCAAGTTCGTCAATGAAGATAATGCAAGGGGCTTTCTGATCTGCCTGGCTAAATAAATCCCGCACCCGGGCAGCGCCAACACCGACAAACATTTCCACAAACTCTGAACCACTCATATTAAAAAACGGCACACCGGCTTCGCCCGCTACAGCTTTTGCAAGCAGGGTCTTTCCTGTTCCCGGAGCGCCGACTAACAAAACTCCTTTGGGAATCTTTCCGCCTAACGCACGAAATTTATCCGGGGTCTTCAGGAATTCTATAATCTCTTGCAGCTCTTCTTTGGCCTCATCGATTCCTGCCACATCATCAAAGGTTACATTCAGATCTTCCTGCACATAGAGACGGCCCTTGCTCTTTCCGAAAGTCATGATGCTGCCGGCAGGTCCGTAGCGTTTAAAGATAAAACGCCAGATCACAAATAAGATTAATAAGGGCAGTACCCAGGAGAAGAAGAATGTTTTAAACCAGGGACTCTCATAATGCCCGGCGTATTTAACACCCATAAGTTCAAGGTCTCTGACGAGATCCGGATCTTCCACGCGGGCGGTAATAAAGACCGCATTTTTCGTTGTGCCACGCTCTGCCTCCCGCAATTTACCGCGGATCATAGTATGGTTGATGTAACATTCCAGGACATTGCCCTCTTTTACCAGTTTTTTAAAATCACTATAGGTAATATTCCTTACCCCGGGGTTCATCAAGTACATTTGCAGTAAAATGAAAAATCCAAAGGCAATGATAATATGCCATATGGAAAATTTCTTAGGCATTTCAAATTTTATCTTTTTGAAATCTTTGAACATATATGCTCCTTAGATTGAGACTACACCGCTTAAATATTTAGAGATACCTCCAACGTAACCAATTTTTTGGATACTATGCAATATCGACATGCCTGCTATTTCGATAAACTCAACTGTTTGTAAATAGTGTTAAAATCAATTTCATGCTCTACCACCTCGGCAGCACGTTGTATCTTAGACTTAAAGTGTAAACTAATATATCCCGACAGGTTTTCGCACGTTTCAACGGCAGTTGCCGTATCTGATTGAACTACAATGACAGGAATACCGGCTTCCTGGGCGCGACCTAAAATAGAAGCGTGTGGATAAAGCCCTCCGGTGAGGATTAAACACTTCGTAGGCGTCTCGATTGCCGCCAAATGTATGTCACTACGGTCACCCCCGGTAATGACAGCCTTATTCGAAAACCTTCTGAAATAACTTAAGGCGCTTTCGACATTCATTGCTCCTATCATGAAATGTTCAATTAATTCTTCCATTTTATCCTCACAGCAAAGAATTTTTCCGTTAAGGGCATGAACCACTTCCCTGATTGGTACCGCACCGAGGACCGGATCTTTTTGAATACACCCTAGTGTTGTAACACCGTTAGCTTTCAGAAATGGAACAAGGATTTCCCGGATAAAAGCTAATTTTGCAGAAGGAATAAGATTAAACACGACTCCGAGCAATTGATCTCCCAGTACTTTGGACGCATAAAGAAATCCATCGAGCATATCGATATGAGCCTGATATTTATCTACAAAGATTACCTTTGCGCCAGATTCTTTGATAAAATCCAATTCTGAAAAACGCAGGCATGTGCCACCGGAGAGCCTGCCCAAGCCTCTGGTAATCATGATATCCTTTCCAAGAGAAGACCGCCGAAAGGCTTCCATTGTCTTTTGACGAATGGGTAATTCTTCACCCTTCATCAGTCGTCGTATGAGATCATCTGTTACCACAACAGGACAAATTGACTGGAGCGGTTCGTTTACATCCAGCGCTTTTGACAAAAAGACAGCATCCTCATCAGTAAGCACGTCCTCAACGATAACCGGTGAAAACCCAACGGGTTTAAAATATCCAACCTGGTATCCATCTTTTTTAAATTTTAGGCCTAAACCAAGGCAGATAAGATTCTTCCCGGAAAAAGCTGAAAGAGAAGCAATAAATATGGGTATCATGATAACCCCCTTAGGAATAAATATACAGATATTATCAACATGTACACGAGACCAATCTCCTTATGATATCGAGATGCGCGCATCTATGGCTATTGCTCCATTACCCTCAGGGAATACAACCAGGGGATTTATATCCATCTCCACGATCTCAGGAAAATCTGTTACCATGTGCGAAAGTCTTATGATACTATCCACAATGGCAGGTATATCAGCGGGTTTTTCGCCCCGTACACCCTTTAAAAGAGGAAAAGACCGGATCTCCTGAATCATCTCTTTTGCTTCATCTGATCCAATCGGCGCTACCCGGAAGGTAACATCCTTGAGCACCTCTATATAAATACCACCAAGACCAAACATGAGGAGTGGGCCAAATTGCGGGTCACGCGACATCCCAATGATAACTTCTTTGCCGCCTGTGACCATCTGTTGCACCAGGACGCCTTTTATCTCAGCATCCGGCATAAGACGGCGCGCCTTTTGAGTAATATCGCGAAAATATTTTCTCACTTCTGACGGATCCTGCACTCCTATTACTACTCCTCCAAAATCTGATTTATGCAGGATGTCGGGAGAAGAAATTTTGATAACAACGGGGTATCCGATTTCCTCCGCAGCTTTCACAGCCTCTATTTCTGAAGTGGCGAGAATACTCTTTGGAATCCTGAAACCGTAAGTCGAGATTACCTCTTTTACTTCTTCTTCGTTTAACTGTGGATGCCCTGCTTGTCTGAGTTTCTTTATAAGAGATGACACATTCTCCTTTTGTATCTGAATTTCCTCAATTTTTGGCAATGGTTTTTTTTGCCACAAGGTATAGTGGTACATAGCTTCGATAGCTGATACTGCACGTTCAGGAAATACATAATTTGGTATCTTTTTTTGAGCCAGGATCTTAAAAGCGCTTTCGGTTCTTTTACCACCCATAAAGGAAGTTACTATCGTTTTATCGGTACGGTGCGAGATTTCGCCAATCACCTCCGCAGTTTTTTCTATTTCCGTCATGGTTTGAGGTGTAAGAATAACCAGGATCACATCTACATTCGTGTCTTTTACCACTTCCTCAATAACAAATTTGTATCGGTCTGCCTTTGCATCTCCCAGCACATCTATTGGATTATATACATTTGCCATCTCCGGCAAGAAAGAACGAAGGGTTTCAATGGTATTCCTGGAAAATGCTGCCATTTTTATTTTTGAACGCTCCACCGCATCGGCAGTGATAATTCCGGGACCGCCTGCATTGGTGATTAATGCTATGCGCGGCCCTTTTGGCAGATGTTGATAACTAAATATTCTGGCATAATCAAAAAGTTCTTCAATGGTATTTGCCCGTAAGATGCCAGATTGTTTAAATGCCGCATCAAAGGCTCTTTCAGAGCCAGCTAATGTCCCTGTATGCGATGAAGCAGCCTTTGCGCCTGCCGTGGTACCCCCTGATTTTATGATAATCATGGGTTTCTTTTTGGTTGCTTTTTGGGCAGAGGCGATAAATACGGTTCCGTTTTTTACCCCTTCCAGATAACCGAGAATAACTCTCGTATAGGTATCTTCTTCCAGAGCTTTTATAAGGTCGACTTCGTCAATATCGGTCTTATTTCCGATACTGATGAATTTAGAGAACCCAATATACTCGATTATGGACCAATCTAAAATAGAAGTACAAAGCGCTCCTGATTGCGAAAAAAATCCAATATTCCCTTCTGCAGGCATGTCGGCTGCAAAAGAAGCATTCAGGGATGATTGTGTGTTGATTAATCCAAGGCAGTTTGGCCCCAGCATACGTATCGAATGCTGTTTGATCTTTTGGTACAGTTCCCGCTCCTTTGCGGCGCCATCAATGCCGCTTTCTTTAAAGCCGGAACTGATAACGATGATTGAATCGATCCCTTTCTCAATACATTCATCTACCCCGTGTTTTACAAAGGCGGCAGGAATAACAATTACGGCAAGATCAATCGTATCGCGAATGTCCTTAAGGCTGGCATATACCTTAATTCCCAGGATAGTATCCGCTTTAGGATTTATAGGATAGATCGTACCGGTATATCCGTAACTAACCAGATTTTTGAGTAAATCGTGCCCTACTTTACCCTCCTCGCGGGAGGCGCCAATAACGGCTATTGTTTTTGGTGAAAAGAAATGTTCTAGCATAGATGAAAAAGTTATTTTTTATGTTTTTCTCCAGTACCGGTAGTTATATCATGTTCATCTTTCGGTAATAAATCAAATACATTCTTAATAGAACGGGTAATCGGTTTAAAAGGCACAGAATGGATTTCTGGCTTGAAAAAGTTACCCTTGATTTCGACCATAGTCAGTTGCCTCCGTACACCGCCAACTACAAAATCAAACAACTTTCCTACGAGAGGAATTTCCGAAAAAAAGTTTTTATCGAATCCCGCAACAACATTTAAACGGAGATCTCCATTGAAGTTGATATCCCCTCGTCCGTTAAGTTCAACGCTCTCACTGGAGACTTTGCTGCTATCAACATGAATCAAGCTGTTTTTTATCATAAATGTTGCTTGTGCGCTATGGAAAGTTTCTTTTTTGGGTAAACTCAAGCTGAGAAAGTTAAAAACATTAAGGATGATGGGAACGTCTGAGAGAGAACCATCCGTCACGTTTATTTGTCCATGGGCAGAGAAATCTTTGATATCAGTGCTTCTTCCCTTATAGGCAATCCTGCCATAAAGAAGTCCTGACCACAGCTTTTCTGTCTGAATAATATGATGAGCTACTTCTTCTATATTGATTCGTGAAAGAGTCAACTCCCCCTCATAGGAAGGGTTGGTATCCCGGTTAACGAATAGCTGTCCTTCCAGATTTCCACCGTAACATCTGGCGCTTATACGTTCACTTACGAGTCTTTTTTTATTAAGATCCAGCCTTCCTTCTATCCCCCAAACAGGAATTTTATATTTACTGACAGTTATATCACAGTCTTTCAGATTAATCTCTATTGAATAGTCATTGTCCTTTTCATCCTTAAAGCCCTGAAAATGAGCGATGACATCTGCTTTACCCCTCGGGTTGAGAGTTGTCAATAGCTTTTCACCGATTTCTTTATTTGGCAGATTTTTTAAGAAAGTCTTTGTAATAAATACATTCGGCACATGAAGGTTAAATATCTTTCGTTCACTTTTCATGTCATAAACGCCGTTCATTTCAGTAAAAATAGATTGATCGCCACATTGAATAAAACCACTGGTATTCTTGAATAAAATGATATTGTTACATATCTTGAATTGCCCATTCAAATACAATATAGGTAAGGGGAAATCAGCAGGGTTAATTTCCAAACCCTTACAATCAACGACCAGAAAGTTATACCTGTTCTGATGTTCTCCTTCATTATATTGCAAGGTCAGGTCTACTAAACCGTTTGGGCGTATTTTTGACCATATCTGCTTACCGATACCGGAACCAGGGATATTTTCTAAAAATTCCTGATTCACAAACAGATTAGGAATAGTCATCACAAAGGTCTTTTGGGAACCGTGAAGACTAAATTCACCTCTGAACTCAGCTTGAGATGAGTGATCTCCGCTCCTGATATAGCCTACAATTCCCTTGAGATATAACTTTGCAGGATTGATCTCTATATCACCGTGTAAATCATAGATGAGAAAAGGCCAATCTTCATACATAGCCCTGATACCGTTGAGGCCAACATTGATATCGTAATCCATTTTTTTCTGATTATCCTGATTATTAAAACGAGCAATACAGGATACATTGATTTTCCCTACCGGTTTATAGTTATCCCATAGCATTTTACCGATATAGGGGAACCGTGCTAAAACTGTTTCATCCAGTGCAAGATTTTTCGCATGTGCTTCGACATCAAGACTTGGAACTCCGGGATGAAGCCTCATCGTAAACAGATAATTTCCTAATAATTCATCATCGATACTCCCGTTAATATGAATATCTTTAAAAGAGCCTGCATAAGGTGAAAAGGTGATATTGATACCGGACAACTTGATTTCCGGACTGTTTGTCTGTGTATCTTCGTTAATATGGATTTTCAAATCCCTTATCTCGATACCGTGGCGCAATGCGTCTGTGTAAACCGGCATTTCTGCCTTACTAAAGTTTGCTTTAATGACATTCAGAAGAGACCATATATCTGAAGGTTTCTCGATGGTTAGTTCTGGCGCAATAATAATAGCATTGCTAATATTGATCCGGCCTTTCATAAGGCTTTGAGGGTCGTGCTTTAAAACGATTTTAGGAATTCTGACAGATTTGCCTTGTACATCTGCGGATGTACCGGTGAAAGAAAAATTATCAATGATAATTCCTTCCAGGAAATCCATGTGAGCATGATCAATCTTTGCCTCGCCAAAATCCCTTACCATTCTTAGCAACCGATTCTTTATTGCCTCATCTGACGTTGTCCTTTTGATACCTATATATCCTAGTGCGATTCCTCCTGTGATAAAACCAATAATGATTAAGATAATAATTAAATTTCTTTTCATTAAATTCCATTTTCAGCTATTTTAGGTAGTATAAGATAATTAAGGTTACTGATATTCATGATTTATTTCAAGTTTAAATTTTTAAAAGAGTTAAAATACGTATGATATAAAAAATCCTTGCCCTGTACGGAAAGTTGCCCTATAATCATCGGGTATTTATTTCGGTAAATCCCGTAAGTTTTTAGCGTAGGAGATCGGAAGCGTTTTTGCAATACACCTGTTAGCAAGATCAAAGTCTTGGATTATAGTTCTGGTTCTATTTTCGAGGATAAAAGATTGAACAGAAAAACACTAGAAAAAGAGTATCCAAACTATAAGAAGCACATTAAAAACACCTTTGAGGCAAAGCAGCAGCACGTCTTCACATGGTGGGATGAAATATCATCCGGGGAAAAAGAACTTCTCCTGGCACAGGTCGCCTCAATAGATTTTCAGCTCATAGAGAAACTC